>FUFK010042694.1_pt1 | contig 154857 bp, 148 predicted proteins | sample 1021851 | NCBI WGS metagenome assembly FUFK01 (sample SAMEA51879418, study PRJEB19060) | metagenome | reverse complement strand
AGGTGGTCGTTTGAATCAATGGCAAGGGACGTACCTTTCCCTGTGTGAGCGGTGGAATCAAGGGTCGTGAAGGTCCATGAAGAGCCCATTTTGTGCGTATACCTCAGGTCATTGTTTGTATCGTCAAAGTAGGTGATGTGAGGATTCCCATTTGAATCCAAGGCGATGCTTGTGTATTTTCCAACATCGTTGGTGGATTCAACCACCTCTCTTGACCACGTCGTGCTGCCGTCAGCCAACGTTGCATATTTCAACGAAGCACCGTTGCCTGAATAATACGCAACGTGCAAGGTGTCGTTCGCATCAACTACCATCGACCCAAAGTTTCCAACATTGCCGTTGTTGTCCATGGTTGAAACGGCCCAATTGCTGGATGCAATGGCGCTTGAGAGGGCTTTTGTGGCGTACTTGAGGTTGTTATTGGAGTCGTCGCGGTAGGTGATGTGGATGTCATCATCGCTGTCGAGGATGATGAAACAATCACCACCGACGTTCCCAGTCGAGTCGATGGTCACCGACTGCCAGCTTCCCGAAGCGTTGGTCGTGTAGTAGAGGTTATCCGAAGTTACGGTCTTTGAACAAATGTGGACGGCTCCGTTGGAGTCGAGAGCGATGTTTGGTCCCTCCCCAACGGCACCGGACGAGGCGGCTGTCTGCTTGTCGTCTTCAAGGAACGGTGTGCTGTAGGTCAGCGTGTGGGGGGTCATGGCGACGCCCACCTCGAGCGAAAGGGTGGACGATGAAGAGGAAAGAGCCGTGTAGATGCAGGAGCCGTCCTCGAAAACGGCGTTACTGTTGGAATTGATGGCAAGGGAGTTCATGCAACCTGAAACCGGGTCGCTCATCGGGCTGTAGGTCCATGAAACGCCGGCGGTCCACGGGTCAGCATCGCCGGCATCGTACGCTCCAGCGCTGAGTTGGTGCAACTGCGAGCCCCATGTCGGTCGGAAGTCGTCGTTGGCAGGGTCCACCAACATCTCATGAACGGCCACCTGACGTAGTGAACTGACGTTGCTGACAACCACCGGCATGAACGCTTGCGTCGTGGTACCAAGTCCCAACTGTGATTTGTGATTTCGCCCCCAGCAGGTCAAATCGCCGTTGTCCAAAACGGCGCAGGCGTGCCGATAATTCAGGCTGATGGACGCCGCCGATCGGCCGTTACCAAAGTTAGCGTACTGGGTTGCTGTCGAGGCAACCCGCAACGTGTACGAGGTCGTGCTGTTTCCATACAAGCCCCACAGATCTTCCCCCCAACAGGCCATGCTTCCGTTGATCAAATGAGCACAACCAACGTCTTGACCGAGCTCAACGGTGTGAGCAACCATGTCCAGCCCTACCACGTACTTCCACGAGGTTTCTCGTGTTGACGGGGCTCCCTGCCCGAGTTGGTGTTCGGCATTTCGCCCCGCACACACAATCGACCCGTTGTCCAAGACCAGGCACATGAAATCCTTGGACGCACTCATGGAAGCCACCGTTCTTCCGGTTGGAAGCGTGAGTGAAATCGGTGAGGTCTGCGAGGCGGTGTTGCCAAGCCCAAATTGACCTTCTGCGTTTTCTCCCCAACACGCTGCTGAGCCGTTGTCCAATTGTGCGCAAAACTCATTTCGTCCTGCATGAAGACTGATTGGGTTGCTCGAACCGCTGAACGAGACGGCGTGCGGTGTGAGCACGTCGTTGCTGGACGAATTACCGAGGCCAAGTTGGCCGAAATTGTTCTTGCCCCAGCATTTCACGCTGTGGTCGCTGAGAAGAGCGCATGTCGCTGCGTTACCAACGGCCACGCTGAGGGCGGTCAGACCCGACCCCACGTCCACGGTGGTCGGTTCCCAAACGCCGTTTGTTGAGGTGTTCCCGAGGCCGAGTTGCCCGTCACCGTTGGCCCCCCAACACAGCAGTTCACCGTTGTCCAGCACGGCACAAGAATGGGAGTTGGGCGCCCATCCCTCGGCTCCCGAATCATCGATGCCCAGGGACGTGATGGTGCGACCGGTGCCAAGGTCAACGTACTGGGGCACTTCTTCCCGGCCGCTGGTGTAGCCGAGGCCGAGCTGTCCGTGGTCGTTCCTTCCCCAACAGTACAGCGACCCGTTTTCGTAGATGGCGCATGAAATCTGATTGCGGGCCTCAAACATGTCGTCGTACCCCTGCAGGTAGCCGTTCCAGTTGCTCCAGTGGGTGCCGTTGGGAAGCGGATGGTCGTGCACGTCGTCGCTGCGATGGTCGGCCATCGAGTCCACGGCGTTGCGATGGAAGGTGGAATTCTTGTTGTTGATGCCGCCGTCGGTGAGGGCGATGATGTCGTTCTTGCTGGCTGTTGAGTTGAAGACGGTGTTGTTGTGGATGTCGTGGTAGTCGCCCTTGACCATCAGACCGCCTGCCGCATTCCAAATCACGTTGTGGTGCATGGTGCCGTTGCGGCCCTGGCCGATTTGGCCGATGGGGGCGTCAAAGCGTACGCCGTACTTGATGACGTCGTGGATCCAATTGTACGCAACCTCGGCTCCGGGTGCTTCGCCCTGCATGATCTGCACGACGGCACCGTCGGTTTGCAAATGACCGACGTCCCACACTTCGTTGTGGAAGACCTTGGGTGCGTCACCGATGGACAGCACGGAGGAAGCACCCGTGAGGTGAACGGTGTTGTTGGTGAAGTACATGTCTCGGCCACCCTCGTAGATGGTGGTCATCAAGCCTTTTTGGTCGGCGGCCGACCAGTCGATGGCGTGGAAGTAGGAGTTGTTCACCGTGTTGTTGTGCGATTGACCGGCTGAGCCTTGGAATTCAATGGCGCCCCCGTCGGTGTTGGTGATGGAGACGTTGTCAACGAAGCTGTTGGTGCTGCGGTAAAACCGGGTCATCCAGCGGTCGTCCTCCGACTCACCGGCGATGCCCAAGCCACGCTTTGACGTGCTCGGGTACTCCAAGGTGGCGTTGGTGAACGAACACCCGTCGCATTCGTTGAAGTTCACGGTCGTCCCGAAGAAATCAATCCCCTGAACGGTCACACCATCGGAGTTCTCAACCGAGATGGCGAACGGTTGGACCTTGATTCGGAGGTCCAGATCGTTGGCGTCCTGACCGGACGGCGTTTTGTAGTGCAACCTGTTGTTGGTGTTGTTGAACCACCATTCTCCGTCCTGGTCGATGAGTTCACGCTTGCCCTCGAGGAAGTACGCATGGTGCTTGTTCTTCCATCCCACGCCGTTGCCGTCGTAAGCAAACGTCCCGTTGCTGGGGTTCCAATCCGTGATGATGCGGCTGTTGGATCGGAACGAGCCGAGGTTCATGACCGCAATCGCTCCGACGGGGTCGAGGCCCGTGGCGTTGACGGTCTCGTTCAGACCGGTGTGAACGCCCGCCTCGGGCCCTGCATCGGTGAGCCAACCCTGCGTGTAGGCGTTGTTCGAACCCGTCAGCGTGCCTTCCGCCCAGTAGGACCGGTTGAACACGGTGGCGTCGGAGAACTGGGCGTTGGGCCAGCGAGCAGGCACCTGTTCGTCGTAGGACAGGAACAACTGCCAACCGTCAACGGGAAGGGTGGTTTCCTGAACGCCGTCTGCGTCGGCGGTGCTCCATGAAACGTTGAGGTCGTCGGCGATGCTCTGCGTGCCGTCAAACACCACACGAGCACCGTCGGCGGCTCGGATGAGGAGGTTGTCGAGGTTGTTGACCGTGACGTTCTCGTGGTAGCGGCCGCTTGCAAGAACGACTTCGTCGCTGGCAGATGCATCGTTCAATGCACCGGAAAGCGTAGCTTTTGGACAGGACCACGTGCCGTTCCAGTCGTCCGAACCGTTCACCGCATCGACGTGGATTGGCGACCCGGAGGGTCGGCTTGTGCTGGTGCATGCAGCGTTGAGGTGGGACGGCGAAGTCGCCTCAGCAAGCGTCCACCCGCGGTAGGACTCAATGTAGGCGGTTTGGGCCAACATCACCATCAACAAGGAAAGCACGAGCGCTTTCCGTTGTTGTGAATCGTTCAGCATAACGCCACCTTGTAGCCTTTCCTGAGAACTCGCCCGTATAAAGACGCCCCCAATGCGTCCGTCCGCCTCCCCCTATGGGGGGAGGCGCATGGCCTATTCTTCCTCGGAGTTTTGAACCGCATTGAGGGAATCAACCGTCCCCCAAACGGTCTCGGTGTTGACGGGCCAACCCGATTTTTTGGTGTTGAAACCGAGATCGGAAAATCGACGCCGAGCCTGGCGCCAAACGGGCAAGAGGTACCCCACTTTGGAGCGCTCCCCAAACGTCCAGCGCCAGGGACAGCGGTCCATTCTTGACACCCAGTGCTGCAGCAAATCTCGGAAGAGGGGTTCGTCGTTTCCCCCAGGTACCAGCCAGGAGGCGATGTTGACCGCACCGCTGGAGCCGCGAGTTTCCGACCAGCAGGTCAGTTCCATGCCCTGCATGGGGCCACTGAGCACTTTCAGACCAAGCGTTCGGGCCGATTGGGCCATCGGCATGATGATGGCAAAGCGGTCAACGAGACGCGAACCTTCGTGTCGCTCGAGCGCCCAACCCGCTTCTTCTGCGAGTTCTCGAAACAGGCGAATGGCTTGGATGCTTGAAACGCTCACCTCGAGGTCGAGCGTCGCCTTCCTGACCATGAACGCTCGAAGGGAAGGGAAGGCATGAACCCTTTCGTCGCATGGCTTTCGCTCATGGGTTCGGGCGGGTTTTGTGCGTGCGATTGCGGCGCTTTCACGGTCGTCGCCCCAGAGGGCGAGGTGTTCCCGTGGACAAGGACCGATNGACAGGCCGCGCTCACACGAAAACCGGCGTCAGCCGGCGTGCGAATCGGCAGCGATCGGACCTTGCTCAACCAAAGAGCGAGCCAAGACCGTCGAAGCCGCCTTCCTCTTCTTCCTCTTCCTCTTCCGCTTCTTCAGCGGCAGGGGCGTCGGCACCGCCAGCGGCGGCAGGGGCAGCAGCGGCTGCTGCGGGAGCAGCAACAGCTTGGGTCATGGCTTCGGCGATGTCGACGCCGGAGAGGGAGGCCACGAGAGCCTTCACTCGAGCGTCGTCTGCGTCGATGCCAGCGCCCTTCAGGACAGCCTTCACCGACTTCTCATCGATCTCTTTTTCAGCAGCGTGCAACAGCATAGCAGCGTATACGTATTCCATGTTTTTTTCACCTCAATGTGTTTTTGTTTGTTCAGCCGAACAGGCTCCCGAGGCCGTCAAAGCCGCCCTCTTCTTCCTCTTCTTCCTCTTCTTCGGCCTCGGCTGGGGCTTCGGAAGCGCTCGTGTCGACGGCGGCTGCGGCGGAAGCGGCTGCTGAAGCAGCAGCGCCCATCATGGCGGCCAAATCGTCGTCGAGTGCGTCGGGGCTCAGCATGCCTGCAACGCCAAGAGCGCTGGCGTGGGCACGGGCCACCAGGTGGGGCAGCGTCTCGGCGGTTGCGATCGCTGCTTCCATAGCGACGGCCAGCGCTTCTCCGCTGGCCTTGGACAAGATGGTCGGCATGGTTTGTGGCGTGAACCACGTAATGTTGCAGGCCAGGTTGAATGCACCCGCTGCCATGCCGATCAAATCTTGCTCGAATTGTTCGTAGTCGATGTCGAGCGTGGCGGGCTCGAAGAGCGTACCACCTTCGAGGGTTCCGCACAAACGAAGACCCGTCACCATCGGGTTGATGCCGATCTTTGAGAGCATCATACCGAGGTCGCCCTCGAACACCTCACCCTCTTCGAGGATGACGGTGCGCTTCTGGATTTGGACGCTGCCGCCCATGATTTTTGCAGGAATGCCAACGGAGTTCAAATCACCAACGATGGGACCGGGAGGCATGCCGGTGTCTTGCTGCTCAACCACGATTTGATGAGGCGCAACGTCACCGGGTTTGGCCGCTCGGCCGGCTTCGGTCTTCTTCAGTTCCGTGAACAGGGTGAAGGAGTTCATCTCGGACGTCGAGACAAGTGCGGGTTGGACGGCGGATTCGTAGAGCTTCTCAAGGTCGGCAAAGTCGTACCCAGCGCGCTCCCAAGCGATCTTCATCAATCGCTTTTTTGCGACCTGAATCTTCATGGATTGACGCAGTTCTGCACGCATGCCAAACATGGCGGAAGCAGGCACGCCGTGAATGTCGATCACGGCGATGGTGTCGCCGCTGGTCAGCAGCGCGTNAAGGTCGTTGACGGTGTCCTTCTTCCAGGACATGACCTTTGGAATCAATTGACCACCTCGATGCGTTGCGACGGACCCATTGACGTCTTGATGAACAGGGAACGAATGTTGCCAATGCCGCGCTCGAGCTTGCTCGTGACACGGTTGTACACCTCCATGGCGTTAGCGAGGAGTTCTTCGTGGGACTGCTCAACGGTTCCAAAGGAAGCGTGGAAGGTCATCTTGTCGCCGGATTTGACCACGACGGTGCTGGAGAGACCTGCAGCCAAAACGGCGGGGTCGAGCGTTGGAGGCACCGGGCGGGGCATCTTTCCTCGGGGACCCAGAACGGTACCGAGGTGTCGACCGATGAGCCCCATGTGAGGGACTTCGGAGAGGAAGAAATCGTACTGGTTGGCGACCTTTTTCGCCTGTCCCTTCTTGCCGCCGAAATCTTCGATGTCTTGGGGGGAGAAAACGGCCAGTCCAGCGGCCTTGGCCTTGGTGGCGGCCTCGCCTGCGGCGAACATGGCGACCTTCAGTTCTCGTCCTCGGCCGGACGGAAGGCGAATCTCTTCCTTGATACGGTTGGTCGGGTTCTTCAGGTCGACGTCCTTGATGGTGAACGAAATGTCCACCGATTCGACAAATTTGCGGTCAGGAGCCGCTTCAACGGCGGCCTTGATGGCTTCACTGATTTTTTCTTCCATGTTGTTTCACCTCGGCGGTCAGCGAGGCCGAAACCTCTTCCGCAGTTCGTGATTGTTCAATTAAAGCGCTCGTCCCATTCTCCTTTTGCAATGATTTCGAGGGCTTCATTGGCCCAGTGACCGTCGATCTTCACACGCATCGACACGCAGGTCCCAATGACCTCGCGAGTTTGCGCCTTCAAATCGGCACCGGTCAGATGTCCAAGACCTGCTTTTTCTCGGGCCACTTCCATGGCCTTTTCGAGGGGCAGGTCCTCAACAGCGGCGTCCATGCTGCCGTTGCACTTTGGAACACCCAAGGCTTTGATGATCAGCTTTGAGGTCCATGGCTTTGGCATCGTATCGACTCCTTCCTCACAAACGTAGGCAGGCCTCCGACCAAACACCCCTATTTAATCGCGCCGCGGTCCCCCAGCGAAGCACACTTACGCAACGGCAACCACCTGACATCAGACCAATTTTATTATGTGCGACGCTCCGTTCCGAGGGGCATGAACGCCCTTGCCCGTCTCCTCACCTTGACCACCGTGCTGTTGCTCATCGCTGCGGTGCCGTCCATCGAAGGTAACTCCTCTGGCAAGCACAGCCAGGCGGGCTCAGGGTGCGGCTGCCACAGCAACATGGGCGGCGTCACCGTTTCGCACAACTTCCCAAGTTCCTACGCTCCGGGAGCCACCTACAGCGTCCAAGTGGCCTTTCAAGGCACAAGCAATCCATCCGGTGGCGGGTTCAACGTCGAGGTGAGCCAAGGCCAACTGATGAACCCCGGCTCGGGCGTTCAGGTCAACCAGCAAGGTTCGAGCGCAACCCACACCACCAGCGGCGCCATCGTCTGGTCCGTTGACTGGATGGCTCCGATGGGGGGAACCGGTGCTGCCATCGTTGACATCGCCGTCATGGAAATCAACGGCAACGGCGCCAACAGCGGAGACGGATGGGCGACGACGCAGGTCACCATCCCCGAGGGGTTGCCACCCAACGATGCGCCCGTGGTGTCCAACGTGCTGGTCTCGCCTTCGCCAGAAGCTGCCACAAACGAATCAATGACGCTCACCTACACCTACAGCGACAACGACAGCGACCCGGAATCAGGGCAGACCACGCTTCACTGGTACGTTGACGGCACGCACAAGACGGCCCACAACGGCAAGACCACCATCCAATCGTCCGACACAAAGGCTGGCGAGAAGTGGAAGGTCGAGGTCACGCCTCATGACGGACTCGAATTTGGGACCTCTGTGTTCAGCAACGAAGTGCTCATCGGCGATGTGGATTCGGACGGCGACGGAGTCCTCGACGGACAGGATGCATTCCCTGACGACGCCAGCGAATCGGCCGACTCGGACAACGACGGCGTGGGCGACAACGCCGACGATTTCCCACTGGACGGGACCGAAACGACCGACAGTGACGGCGATGGTGTTGGNGACAACGCCGACCTCTTCGACGACGACCCAACCCAAACCTCGGACGCCGATGGCGATGGCTACGGCGACAACGCCAGCGGCACCAACGGAGACGTCTTCCCCAACGACGGATCGGAGTGGGCCGATTCCGACGGAGACGGCGTGGGCGACAACGCCGATGCCTTCCCCAACGATGCCACCGAGACCGCCGACACCGATGAAGACGGTGTGGGCGACAACGGCGATGCTTTCCCGTTTGACCCCACCGAAACCGCTGACAGCGACAGCGACGGTGTGGGTGACAACGCCGACGCCTTCCCCGATGACGGCACGGAAACCGTTGACAGCGACGGCGACGGTGTGGGCGACAACGGCGACGCATTCCCCGAAGACGGCACGGAAACCATTGACACCGATGAAGACGGTGTGGGAGACAACGCAGACGCCTTCCCTGATGACGGTTCGCAAACGACGGACGGTGACGGTGACGGCTACGGCGACAACCCTGCCGGAAACAACCCCGACGTCTTCCCTGACGACGCCAACGAGTGGATGGATTCCGACGGCGACGGCTACGGTGACAACGGGGATGCCTTCTTTGAAGACGAAACGCAGTGGGCTGATTCCGACGGCGACGGCTACGGTGACAACCCACAGGGAACCTCGCCCGACCAGTTCATCAACGACGCAACGCAATGGGCCGACAGGGACAACGACGGCTACGGCGACAACCTCGAGGGCACCGAAGGCGATGTGTTCCCCGACGACAGCAACGAATGGGCCGACACCGACGGCGACGGCGTGGGCGACAACGCCGATGCTTTCCCCAACGACGCCAGCGAAACACTTGATTCCGACGGCGACGGCATGGGCGACAACGAACAAGCGGTTCTCGAAGCACAACTCGCCAAGGAAGAAGAAGAGGCCGAGGCCGCTGCTCAGCAGCGGATGCTCATCGGCGTCGGTGTGGGCATGATCGTCATCACTGCGCTGGTGGTGGTGGTGCTTCGCAAGCGCATTGCCCAGGAAGAAGACGTTCCCAAAGACTTCGCCGCCGGCGGTATGCCACCCGGAATGCCCGACATGAGCGCACAACCCGGCATGCCCGACATGAGCGCACAACCCGCTTCCTCGGTGACGTCCGAGCCGGTCGTGGAACCGGTGGCCGTTCAACCCGTGGTGGAGCCTTTGGCGGCCCAGCCAGAACCGGCGATCGCACCCGCCGAACCCTCGGTCGTCCAGCAGTGGACCGACGAGAACGGCAACACCTGGCGGGTCATGACCGACGGCACCAATCGATGGTGGAACGGGACGGACTGGCAGAAGGTCTGAGACCGGCCTGAGGCCTCGAGTTCGCCGTTTCTTTGGGAAATTCTCGTAATATACCGTAAAAATCTCTTTTACCGGGCAGGTCAACCACCACGCCATGGCATCTGCGCTCGAGTTCTACGCCAGCGCCTTCGATGCCGAGAGTCTCTACGGCCTCCGCATGATCATTGCGTGGATTTCGGTTGGCGTTTTCATCTGGCTTCTCAGCCTCAGCTACCTGGTCTGGAAAGCGGATTCAAAGTCAACTGAAAACAGATTCATGGGGGTTTTGCTCGTCATTGAAGGCATCAAATCTGCCTTCATGCTCCCGGATGCCTTTCCTTACGACAGCGACTGGGAGTGGTTGTGGGACTACCTATGGGTGTTCAAAATTGAGGTGTTCTTCTACGCTCACACCGCAGCCATCCTGCTGTATCTTTGCATTCCGATCTACTATCGAATCGAGAAACTCAGTTTCATGTTCAATCCAACCTTGCAAAAACATGCGTGGTACCTCGCCCCCCTGATCGGCCTGGCCATTTGGATGTCCGTTCGAGACGTCAACGGGTTCTACATGGCGAATTCAGCGTGGTTGATCTGCTCTGAGGCGGGTGTCGAGCCAACCCTCCAGATATGGTGGGGATCCGTCCAGCCGTTCATGACCGAAACCGTCGAGCAAATCGGTACGTGCACGGCGTACTACGAAGTTCACCTGGTTGACGACAGCACCGCAGGAGGGTTGTGGGCAATCGCTCTCGCATCGCCGCTGGTCACGCTCGGTGCGTTGTTCTTCATACGGGCTTCAATGAAATCGGAAAAAGCTGCAGGAGAGGAGGGGCGATCGCGCCATCTTACCTCGAGGTCGCTCTACATCGGGTTCCTCGGAAAGGTGTCCGGAACCATGCTCTACTTTGTCACGTTGATGGTCATCATTCCACTCCTCAACGATGGAAGCATGGCCACCTTTGCTCAATCCACCCTCTGGAGGTACGGAGAAGACGCCTCGTCGCTTGACAGAATCAAGTACTTGATTTGGACACTGGCGTTGCTGATGACACCTCTGGCCATGGGCTTCGAAGCCCTGATGTTTGTCCACGCTGCACTCAACGATTCGGTCTTCGGCATTGACCAGAATCTGCGAAAGACGTTCAGAACGGCCATGTTCACCGGAACGGGCGCTCTTCTTTTCATCACGGCGACCGAATTCATGGAACAGGTGCTGGGACAGGGACTGATTGGGGGTGTTGCGGTTGGTGTTCTGTTCCTTGGCCTTCGCGGACCCGTTCTTACGGTCATCGATGGCATGTCAAGTCGGTTGATTCCCGCCAACTACACGCCCGAGGAGACCGCTTACCTGGAAGCCTACGAAACGGCGATGGACGACCGCATCATCACGAAGGAAGAGCGGCGATTGCTTCAGACGCTGGCCAAAACCTACAACATCGGACAGGACCGTGTTGAAGAAATCGAGCGTGAGTACGACTCGATGCTTGAGGAAGAGTAAATCCTCGCGTTCGCCGGGTTGATCTATCGTTCAAGTTGCGCCTCGCGGGCTTCGCACGATACCGATTCAGACCCCAACGTGAAGTTGTCGACCAGTTCGATGTAGGCGAGCATGGCGTCGTTCATCGTCATGCCCGATATCGACGACCACGAATCGTACTTGATTCGGTCCCTCAACCTCAGGACTCCCGGGCGTTTGCCCTTGACGTCACCCACCGTTGCCTGTTTGTAGTAGGCGTAGATTTTCCTGACGGTGGTGTTGTCCAAACGGGTGTAAACGCGTTCGACTTTAGCGCAGGCTTCGGCGAACTGATCTTCAATCACGGCCCGCCATGACGAGGTCCAAGTTTAATCCCTTTGGATGATGGAAGGAAATCAAACCACACCGTGGCCATCCAAGGTCGGCACCACGCCGAGCGCTTCAAACGAAAGCACGATCAGTCGCAGCAGCTCTTGGCCAGCGCATCCTGAGCGCAGAAGCAGGTCTTGGCCGGCACGATGTCGGCACGGGCGCTGCGCTCTTCGAACAGGGCGGTGACCTCGGCAAGTTCCTCGGGTGCATCGCCTCGAGCCTCCAGACAGAGCTTGAGGCCCAAGAGGCCCCACATGTTGTCCTTCCACAACTTGATGTCGGCTCGATAGACTTCCTCGGCCTCTTCGATGTGGCCTTGCTCGAAAAGCAGGGCGCCAAGGATGTGGCGGACGGGTTGCATCTGACCCCAGGGTTCGTTGTAGGCCAGGTTGAGCGACAGGTCAACGCCGCGGCGGAGTTCGTCAAACGCCGCAGTGAAATCGCTGGCCTCGCCGGCTTCCTTGGCGAGGAACTGGCGGCGGTATTCGATTTCAGCCTCCAAGATGGAAGCGTTGACGTTGAGGATGGACGGGCCGTCGGCCGGATCCTGGTACATCACGTTGTTGTGCAGCACGCGCCCGGCGAGCGCAGGGTTCTGGAGGGCTTCCTTGAACAGGACTTGCTCGGCTTCAGCCTCGGGCACCATGCCCTTGGAGGCGTAAGCCACACCACGAGCGTAATGCTGGGTGGCGATGGTGGCGGGGAAAACGTCCTTGTCGCTGTACATGGGTTCAGCGAGGATGTCGTCCCACTTGCCGAAGCGAATCATCACGTGCCAGGGCATGGTGACGTAGGATTCCAGGAAAATCGCGCCCATGGGGATGATGCCGGCGAGCATGAACTGAACACCGTGGTCGGCGTCGCCGGCCGGAAGCGTGTCGACGGCCTTTCGAGCGTACTTCAGTGCCGTCTCGTACTGACCGTCGAACATGGCACACCACACGACGAAGTGGTGGTTGTGCATTCGGTAGAACTTGTAGAATTGCGACTCGTTTCCGGTGGTGGCAACGTAGTGGTCGTCGGCTTCCACGGCTGCGATGTTGCATTCAATGGCTTCTTTCCACTGACCGACCCAAGCGTCGATGTGCGATGGCATGTGGACCAGGTGGCCCAGACCAGGCATTCGGGTTCGCAACACATCGGCTGCAGGAAGCGCCTTTTCGGGGAAGGGCGAGAGTTCGAGGGCGTGGCAGTACAGGTGACAGAGGGCCGGGTGGACCTTGGCCTCCTCGCTGCTTTCGAAGGCCTCTTCCATGATCTTGACCAGCAGCAGGGTGTTGTCGTCGGCCGGTGTAATCTCTCCCGTCGCCGTGTTTTTGTCCCAGAGTTGCCAGGCCTTGAGGTTCATCAGCGCCTCGACGTAAATGGCCGTGACGTCCAGGTTTCCAGCGTACTTTTCGTGGAGGGGGGCCATGGCTTCGGCAAACGCCACGTTCAACTCCATGTCGTTGCCCATGTTGAGCACCGTTGGATCGGCCGCATCACGAGCCTCTTTGGAGTGGCGGGTTGAAAGCGCGCGGATGAGGTCCTGCTCGAGTTCCGTGCAGTGGTCCATCACCTTCAGAGCCTGCTGAATGGGATCGTAGCCGGAACCCAATCCCGGAGACCAGTTGTAGTTTGACGAAACGCAGTAAGCGATGCCCCACCACGCCATGGCGCAGTTGGGATCCAGTTCGGTGCACTTCATGAAACAGGCAATGGCCTGTTCGTGGTTGTAATTCAGCATGTGGCCGTGGGCCTCAACGTACATTTTTCGGGCTTCATCGTTGGCGCAGGTCACGCTTTCTGCGAAGGCGTAGTTTGCGGGTTCTCCAAAATCATAGTCAACGGGTGCAAGTGACATGTTACAGAGCTGGTCAATTATTTTACTTAAAATCGCCTAATGGAAATGATGGAGCGGCGCAGTATNAAACGAAAAGGCACGTGAAAGTGTTAAAGAAAAACAGCCTATTATAACCAAAAGCGCGATGTTTGGGTCTATGAACAAAATCCTGGCCTTTGTGCTTGCAACCCTCCTGACCGCCACCGTCCTGCCGCTCAGCGCCAGCGCTGACGCCACCCAAGACATTCCCAGCAACGCTGTTGCAAGCGGCGTCCACGACTCCCTTGTGGCCGCTCTCACCCACGCCGACCTGGTGGCCACGCTTCAGGGTCCGGGGCCGTTCACGGTGTTTGCGCCCACCGACCAGGCGTTCATCAACGCCGGCATCAATCTGGAGGATTACGACACCCCTGAAGAAAACCAAACGTTGGGCAAGCTTTTGCTTCACCACGTCGTCAGCGGTGCGGTTGCTTCCAGCGACCTCAAGGACGGCATGATGACCGCCACCATGAACGGCGACTACGTCAAGTTCGGCGTCGGCGGTGGAACGGTCACCGTTGGTGCGGCCACCGTGACCTTCCCCGACGTTCAAGCATCGAACGGCATCATCCACTTCATCGACACCGTGCTCACACCACCGGTTGACATTCCAACCACGGCCCAGGCCACGGGAATTCACGATTCGTTGGTCGCCGCTGTGATCCAAGCCGACCTCGCCGGAGCACTCGGAGGCACCGGGCCGTTCACGGTGTTTGCACCGACCGACCAAGCCTTCACCGACGCAAACATCGACCCGGCCAGTTTCACCACGGCCGAAGGAAAGGAAACGCTCTCCGACATTCTGCTCTATCACGTGGTGAACGCTCACGTGCCAGCGGTCAACGTCACCGATTGCATGATCGCCGACACCTANGACGGGCATTCGCTGGCCTTCAGCGTGGGTGACTCGGTGATGGTCAACGATGCGAACATCACCATGACCGATGTCATCGCGAGCAACGGCCTCATCCATGTCATCGACAAGGTGCTGACCTCACCCACCGACACACCCAACGACGTTCCACGGACCGCTCAATGCGACGGAAACCACAACACACTGGTCGATGCGGTGATTCAAGCAGGACTCTTGGAGGCCCTCCAAGGTCCGGGTCCCTTCACGGTGTTCGCTCCAACCGACCAAGCCTTCGCCGACGCAAACATTGACCTCAGCGACTACGACACGCCCGCAGGGAAAGAGGAGCTCGCCCGCATCCTGCAGTATCACGTGGTCTCCGGCGTCGTTCCAGCTGCGGACGTTTCGGACTGCATGACCGCCCCGACGCTCAACGACTTGCAACTCGCCTTCACCGTTGACGGAAGCGTGATGGTCAACAACGCCACCGTTGTCAGCACCGATGCCTTTGCGAGCAACGGTGTGATTCACGCCATCGACAAGGTGCTGACGCCCACCGACTCACCCAACGACGTTCCACGAACCGCTCAGTGCGACGGCAACTTCACGACGCTGGTCGATGCTGTGATTCAAGCAGGGCTTCTGGAGACGCTCCAAGGAACCGGTCCGTTCACGGTCTTCGCTCCGACCGACCAAGCCTTTGCCGACGCAAACATCGACCTCAGCGATTACACCACGCCCGAGGGAATGGATGAGCTTGCAAACCTTCTGAAGCATCACGTTGTTGCGGGAGAGGTTCCCTCCAGCGCGCTGTCGGACTGCATGTCCACGCACGCCATTGACGGAAATCCGCTCTCGTTCACCGTGAAGGACACCGTGATGGTCAACGGAGCAACGGTGACAAACCCCGACGTCAGCACCAGCAACGGCGTGATCCACGTCATCGACAAGGTCCTCATGCCGACCGATACGCCCAACGATGTTCCCCGAACCGCTGAATGCGACGGCAATTACAGTTCGTTGGTGTCCGCAATTGTCCAGGCGGAGCTGCTTGAAACCCTGCAGGGTGACGGNCCGTTCACGGTGTTCGCCCCGACCGACCAAGCCTTCACCAACGCAAACATCGACCTCAGCGACTACGACACGCCCGAAGGAAAGGTCAGCCTCTCAAACCTTCTGCGCTATCACGTCGTTGCGGGTTCGGTTCCTGCCGCCAACATCAGCGACTGCATGATGGAAACCGCCGTCAACGGTCAGCCCCTTTCCTTCAGCGTCGGAGCAACGGTTTCGGTCAACGGCGCAACCATCACCGCAACCGATGTGCCAGCGAGCAACGGGATCATCCACGTGATCGACAAGGTCCTGACGCCCACCAGCACCCCGAAGAACATTCCCACCACCGCCGGCTGCACCGGAAGTCACGACACGCTGGTGGCNGCTGTGATTCAGGCCAACCTCCTGAGCACCCTCGAAGGCGAGGGGCCGTTCACGGTGTTCGCTCCAACCGACCAAGCCTTCGCTGACGCCAACATTGACCTGGCGGGGCTGGACACCCCTGACGGCGTGTCCCTCCTCTCAGAAATTCTCCTCGCCCACGTCGTTCCGGGGGCTGTTCTCGCAGCCGACCTGTCGGACTGCGCGACCGTTCAAACCGCCAACGATTTCACGATGGCGTTCAGCATCGGCGACAAAACAAAGGTGAACGGAGCCACCATCACCCAAACCGACGTGATGGCCAGCAACGGTGTGATTCACGTCATCGACACGGTTCTCAGCAGCCCAACGGTGACCCCAAACGATCTGCCTCGCACCGCCCAGTGCACGGGTAACCACGCCTCCCTCGTGGCCGCCTTGGTGCAAGCCGAACTGGTTGAAACCCTGCAGGGCGACGGTCCGTTCACGGTGTTCGCTCCGACCGACCAAGCCTTTGCCGACGCAAACATCGACCTCAGCAACTACGACACGCCCGAAGGAAAGGACGCACTTGTCGACCTCCTCCAGTACCACATGGTGCCCGGGACGGTTCTTGCTGCGGACGTCGAAAACTGCATGACAGCGACGGCCGTGAACGATCAACCGCTGTCGTTCAGCGTGTCGGACACCGTCATGGTGAACAACGCCGTCGTGACCGCCACCGATGCGATGGCCAGCAACGGCGTTATCCACGTCATCGACACGGTGCTTACACCAACCGACACGCCAAACAACATCGCAGCGACCGCTGGATGCACGAACGTCCACACCTCGCTGCTTGCGGCATTGGTGCAAGCCGAGTTGGCCGAAACGCTTGGCGGCGAGGGGTCCTTCACCGTCTTTGCTCCAACCGATGATGCGTTTGCAGCCGCCAACATTGACCTGGCGGCCCTCGACACCCCCGAAGGCAAGCTGGCCCTCAGGAACATCTTGCTCTACCACGTGTACAACGGAACCGTCAACGGGGCCGACGTGACCGACGAAACAAAACTTCGGATGATGAACGGAAACGATGCGGTGGTTCGCCTCACCGACGGCACCCTGAGCATCGAAAGCGCCACCATCACGACCGGAGATGTCATCGCTTCCAACGGTGTCATTCACGTCATTGATGCGGTGCTCACACCGCCGGAAAACGTGGAGGACGAGTCCACGTCAGCAGGCGCTGCCGACGGAGAAATTGACTGGCTGCTCTACGGTGGAATCGCGCTGGTGGTGATTGTTCTCGCCGGATTGCTCGTCGCACGTTTCATCGGTCGTGGATCGGACGATCTTGAGACCATCCAACCCATCGGTGGAACCGACACACTCGCTGCGCAACCGGACGCCCAAGCAACAGCCCAAGCCACCACGGCCGCAACCTACGGTGCCGGAGGAACGCAAGCCGCCGCCGCTCAGGCCTACCAGCCCGAGGCGTATCAGCAGGCCTACCAGCCTGTTGCTGCGCAACCCGTCGCTCAGTCGTACGACGACAGTGCGCTGGACGCCTTTGTACAGGAAGACCCTGCACAGGCAGCAGCAACCTTCCAGCCCGTGGCCCAAGCCGCGGTTGATGTCCAGCCCGCTCAAGCCGTCGCACCTCAACCCGTCAGCGTACCCGAGCCCAAGGTGGTCAATCAGTGGACCGATGCCAACGGCCACACGTGGCGCGTGATGAGTGACGGAACCAACCGCTGGTGGAACGGCACGGACTGGCAAAAGGTCTGACCGATGCGTACGACTCGGGTTCCGAACGTGGACCTCGGAAAGANCGACGTCGAGCGTTTGTGGTTGAAAGCATAGAAATACGCNACCTGCATGNGCGCNNCATGGCTCGAAATTGGAACAAAATTTGGCGCAACGTGCACCTGACCCTGGGGTTGGTCCTGGTGGCCTATCATGCCCGCATCGCTTGGTACCACAACGGATTCGTGGACAGCGTTTGGTCAGCCGACATCGACAAATTTGTGTCGACAACCTTCATTTTCTTCGTCATGTGGACGGGGCTGGCCAAGTGGCCCATCTACCCGTGGTACAAGAAACGACAGAACCGCAAGAAGCGAGAGGCAAAAGCCGCTGCAGCAACCGAATGAGCGAAGCATCGATCCGTCGTGCAGCCTCATCCTCGCGCTTCGGCGTGGAACAGGAGTATATGAGCGGTGAATCCAGCCCTAAATTATGGGCCTGCCCGAACACCTAGGTGAGCGGTGCAAGTGGCACACTGAAGACCGAACGCCCGTGGGTGAAGGACCTGTTGTGGTGTGGTTGAAATCAACTTTCAGAACACATGAAAATCCAGTTATCGATGTTGGTCGGATATTATCCGGACTCCATAACCGAGAGTTGTTGATTTATCACGGTGTTGATGAACGGTACCCAAATGCGTCACTGAGACATCATAACATGATTCTTGATGCAGCTGTTGACATGCATGATGGATGTAAGATCTTGAATCTAAAATATGTTTTACACGTAGCACGTGATGGTGCTCGTGAACCTGTGATGAAAAAATTATCAGAAATCGCATCGATTATTGTTACAGATATGATTCCGCTTCCGCCATGGTCCACCTGGGTACGAACTATCGCCGAATCGGGTCTGATACCGGTTGTCGAAGTGGATGCGCATTGTGTAGTGCCAATGCCATTATTTGGGAAGTCTGTAGAAAGACCGTATCAATACAGAAATGCAACCAAGAAGTTACGGATAGCCCGCGTTCAGAGAGAATGGCCGAATTGTGAGGTAAGGGCTGAGCCGTATCTAGGCACACTCCCGTTTATTCCAATAAATATTGATGAAGAAATTAGAAAAAAAGAAGATCGGTGGAATATTCTAAAAATATGTAAAATTGACCCGACTGTCCATCCTGTTTGGGATGAACGTGGTGGAGAAAAAACTGCACTAACAAGGTGGCAAGACTTTCTCGATAAAGGTATAGGTGGGTACGCTAGAAGAAGAAATAATGCCGCTGATTCCAAAGGAGTTTCCCGATTGTCTCATGCTTTTCACTATGGCGCGCTCTCTCCAATGAAAGTTGCAAGGGAGGCGTCACAAGTCAATTCAAAATCTGCGGAAAAATACCTAGATGAGTTGTTGATTTTTCGAGAACATGCATGGCACCATGCTGCGTCGCTAGAGTATCCTTCGTCATACGAAAATCTACCTAAATGGGCACGTTCATCTTGGAAAAAAACTCAATCAGACCCCCGTCATATACTGATAGAAAAGGACGATTTAGAGAATAGTAAATCTCCAAGTCATCTATGGAATCTTTCTCAAACCTCACTCAGACATCATGGTGAGTTACACAATAATCTGCGGATGACTTGGGGGAAAGCATTCCCATTTTGGACAAAAGATGCTGAAATTTCAATGTCATGGTGTCTAGAAATGAATGATAAGTACGCTCTAGATGGGAGAGACCCCTCCTCAATAGCTGGTGTTCAATGGTGTCATGGATTGTTCGATCGTCCGTTTAACCCCAGTGTACCTATAATGGGTGTGATACGTCAGAGAGATTTGCAAGCGCATGAATCTAGACTGGACATGCAGGCGTATGAAGCCCATGTTAGGAGATCTGTAATTGATGTTCAAAATCCAATATTCATCATAGGAGCAGGATATGCTGGTGCTATGGCAGCGAGATGTCTTACTAATCATGGAATTGAGGTTGTGGTAATCGACAAGGGCAGTAAAGTTGGTGGCAGGGCATCCGCACGATCTTTAGAGAAGGAGTATCTTACACATGGAACGGCGATGGCTGATGCCGTGCCAGCATGGCTGAATTGTACATTAGAATCGATTTTTTCTAAAGAGGGTATCAGACGAAGTGGTGACCAACTGATTATTGACCGAGGGCCCGTGATTATTGAACATCTTTTGAGAGACATCCAAGTATATTGTGAAACGAAAATAGTTAGTGTAGAATCATCTAATGCTGAAATTGTGCTACAATCTGACAAAGGAAAGCGGTGGAGTGCAAGTGGTGTAATACTAACTACACCCTTGCCTCAATCCGCTGATATACTGGGCCAAATGGCACCAGATGACTGGAAAGATGGTAACTATGAGTCGATTTGGAGTGTGTTGTTTAGCAATGATTCAGTAATACCTCGTAGTGTTATCAAAGCTGCTCAAAATGCTGGCCTAGTAGTTGTGTGTGGTAGCGACAATCCATCACGTAGTCTGGTTCTTCACTCTAATTCTGAATGGTCAAAAAAACATCTAGAAAAATCTCGTTCTGAAATTGTAGAATTGATATTAGACCAATGTCGTAGATTTGCTGATAATGATGCCTTGAAATGGTTAGATTCCTCAAATTGTCAGGGGCACAGATGGCGTTTTGCGAGAGCGATTCGGCCTGGAACGGAGATTAATATCCCACGGATTGTGATGGCTGGAGATGCATGGGGTAAACCAGTGGGTACTGTCGGGGGGGCAATTTCATCAGGAGCATGGGCTGCAGCAGAATTAGTCTTCTATCTAAGCAATTTTTCCAAGAGAGGGTCAGATATTCAATCATCGTTATTAGATAAATGGTGATTCTTTAATTGTGAATTATTGTATAAAATTCATCTAGTCGTTGATTGAACTTCTCCTCAGTCAAGTGTAGTAATGATTCGGTTCCGAATGATTCTAGTGTGAATGATGCTGTTACTGTTGCTGCCTCCAGTGCTTGACGTAATTCGTGTTTCTGTATAGGGCCTGCTCCCTTTGCTAAATATGAGGCTAAAGTACCTGCAAAAGTATCCCCACAACCTGTTGGATCGACTATTTTTGACGTGGGAAATGCCGGTATGGAAATTACACCATCTGGGTGAAGAGCGAGTACCCCGTGTTCTCCTTTTTTTACTACCAAATATGTTGAACCTATTTTCTCACGGACGAAATGGGTTGCTCTGATGAGGTTATCATCATCGGCCAACATTCGTACCTCTCCATCATTAATGATTACAAGATCGACTTTTTTCATTACAGAAAGAAGTTCATCTTTAGATATTTGAATCCAGAGATTCATTGAATCTAACATCGAAAGACGAGAAGGTGGGGATTGATCTAATACATTTTTTTGAATTAACGGATGTAAATTCGCGCAGAATGTGATGGTGGGTGACTTCCAATTCTCTGGCACTTTGGGCTCAAAATGTTCGAATACGTTCAGATGAGTTTCATGTGTTTCTGCTTCTCCCATCGAACCATGATATGATCCAGTCCAACGAAATGTTTCTCCTTGTACTACTTCTAATCCACTCAAATCTAATCCTGTGTCTTTGAGTAGTTCTCTATCTTCAAGTAAAAAATCATCACCTACGACGCCAACAATACCCACCGAACCACCATTAGAAATTCTACTATGAAATGCAGCGGCTAGACCGCCGTATGTTGCCGAACCGCCAAGTTCATTTTCTACTGAACCTGCAGGAGAGGTGACTGTGTCATATGCTAGACTGCCTACAATCAATACACTTTCATCCAATATTTTCAACCGCCTGAAGAAGTGTATCTGGTGATAAAAATAATACTATTGCAATGCTTACTATAGACGCAATTATTCCTAAAATTAGAGTTGTTCTAAGTATCTTAAAACGCCTTCTTTTTTTTCCTGTACTTGACTGAACTGGGTTGATTGGCATCAGCGGTTCCGGGGGTGGAGGAAGGTCTTCGGGAATGGAGAGGGGAGGTAATGATTCAACAGATACCACTTCATCACCATCAATTGTGCGAACGTCTGGATATAGGTCATCTAAATCTGATACTCCTGGGGCAGCAGGTATATCTCCCATTATTTGAGGCCAGGCTTCATCTAAATCTGACATAGTAAATGGCATTTCTAAAATTGCTACTGCTCCAGCACTGAATGCAACATCCTCTGCTGTTTTCCGCCTGATTCTAGAACATACGTATACTAATCGTGCATTATCATCTGCTTCTCGAATTTCTAAACCAACTAAATGACCATTCAATGGACCTGCCACATCCAATGAAAGGAAAACAATGGGAGAGGAGGTTTTGCTCATTTTTACATAAGCATCTACAGCACGATCTCCGTTGGGCTCATTCTCTATGTCATGGCCCCTTCTTTTGAGTAAATCATTGATACGACGGTGTGCGTTTCTCTCGTTAATCACAACAAGAGTGGATAGTGTGGCGTCATCCGTCATGATGTGAAGGAGTCGGTTCGTCCACATGAAGGACGCGGTTCATTCTTCTTCCTGAGAGTTGTCACTATGAATCACTTCAGTAGGGGCAGAAGATGGGTCGGTGTATGTTTTCTTCAATTCTTCTTGTCTTGCCATTTCAGCTTCAATTAATTTTTGTTGTTCTGGTGCTTTAACGAAAATCATTCTGAGTTCTGAAAGGGTTCCCTTGAGTAATGTATCTTCCATTGATGAAAGATTGCCTGTTGTCTTAGATTGTACTGCTTCTATAGCGTCGATGGCTGCTTTGGCTTCTCCAAGATTGAAGTGTATCATTCCTTCATAATCTGGGATCGCGCCCATATTCATTAGTGCAGAACGCTGTAGCATTTGGATTACGGAAAATAACCGTTCAGAGTACTGATCTGAAAACATATCTGATGGACTATTCATTGAAACATCTCCTCAAGTAACCAGTCTGGATCGAATGGATGAAGATCAATATATTCTTGTCCAACTCCCACCATTACAATTGGCCTACCAGTAACGTGGGCAATAGAAAGTGCTGCACCACCTTTTGCAGTATCTAATTTGCAAAGGAAAAAGCCATCAAAATCCAACATTTCTTGGAAAACAATTGCTTGTTCAATTGCATCATTACCAGCCAATGCATCTGCAACAAATAAAACAAGATGTGGTTGAGCGATACGGTGAACCTTCCGCAGTTCCTCCATTAGGTTACGTTTATTCTGCATCCTACCTGCAGTATCAACAATCACGACATCAGCATTTCTGGCACGAGCAGATTCTATGGCATCTCGTGCGATTGCTGCTGGATCTCCTCCTCTTTGGCTACTAACACAACGAACTCCTAATCGATCTGCGTGGGTTTGTAATTGATCTATAGCCCCCGCACGAAATGTGTCTGCTGCTGCTAAAACTACTTCGTGTCCTTGTTGAGTAAACCTGTGTGCCATCTTAGCTACACTCGTTGTTTTTCCAACACCATTTACACCAACCACCATCAAGATGACCGGTCCATCATCCTCTATTGACAATTTTCGAATTGTTTCGTCGAGGTCCCAATAACCTGAACGTAATAAAGATCGTAAAGCTCGTTTCAAACTTGCCTCAAGAACTTTTGATAAATCTGCTCCTTTACGTAAACGGCTGCCGACTAATTCGGCTTTCAACAAACTCAATACAAATTCGATTGCGTTAATACCCATATCTGCTTCTAGTAGAATCATTTCCATTTCTTCTAACATCGTATCTAATGCTGTTGAATCTTTGATCACTCTCCCACCTGTTTCTACGACGCCTCCACCAAGATCTATCTCTAATTTAGCACCGCTTTCCAAATCTATACTACTACTACCTATTGAGCCGCGTGGGGTGTTTTTAATCGACACCAATTGACGTCCTGTTGTGGAACGTAAAATGTGTAAGTCTACTTTGCTACCTACTGGACGGGTTTCTGTAGGTTGCTTTCTCTTAGGTTGGACTGATTTCTTGGTTGTATTTTCTTCAAAGGGAGAATTGTTGTCATCATCGTCGAAATCGTCCCATTCATCTTCAACGGGTTCTTGAGTTGGAATGATTTCTTCGATATTGTCCCATTCGTCTTCAGTGGTTTCTTTTGATTCGTGTTCGATTTTGGTCTCAAGTGCTTTCTGTGCCTCTTCTGTCCCTTCTTCTGCGGTTAATTCATTTTCATCAAGTGAATCACCCAAGTCTTTTACCTTGGAACGGAATATATCGAACAGACCCATATAATCACTCAATCATCCAATGTGAGTTCTCCACCAATACCTCTTCGTCTACGATTGCGGGGTTTATCTTCGATGGTTGGCTCTGGCTCCTCCACAGACGTAGATCTTTCTTCAGATGGTGGTGTTTCATTCTCTAAAACTGCGACTCCTTCATTGAATGTAGCCGCTAAGGAGCGAACAGTTTCTTCAGATGAATCGAATTCTTGTTTTAATGATTCAATTAATTCTGAAATCTCATTTTGTCGCTTTTCAATTAAGTCAGCAGCCTCGTGTCGAGTCATCTCAGCTTGTATTGCAGTTCCAATATCAACAACAGCTCCAGCATCTGATTGTACATCAACTACCAATTGAACGCCGCTACCCAGAGGAACCAGAATGTTTTCTGCTCCCTCTTTGGGAATTGCTCGTACTGCCCTTACAACATGGCTTTGCTCTTGGTGAATTGCTTCTAATTTGGTAAGTTGTTGTTCGATACGCTCCATTTTCTGCCGATTTAGATCTACCATTCGAGCCAAGCGTTGCAGCTCTTCTCGGTCAACCATGAACATCCCAACATATGCCTACGCATCAAACCGTCGTTGATATTCATCAAACTATGGGTCCGAAGGTTGCACCAATAATCAACAAAATTGTTGATGCAGTAGCAATCAATACATTGTCATCTATCGGTCCAAATTCATATCTTTCAACAAATGATGCGAGAGCCCCACTCAAAAGACCCCACACAGGGATCGCAGTAATGGATTTCATTCCAATAAACCAACCCATTGGGAGGCAAACTAAAGCCATAGCAACGTTGCCCCAAGCACTTTTTGTTCTTCTGGAGAACATTTTGTTTCGAACAATTCCTGTTACTCCATCACCAAATGCCATGAAAAGAGAAGGGAGTACCGCTAACCATGGATCGTCAAAAAGTACCCACAATAAGTAAACAGATATTCCAAGCATGAAGGCAAATGAGGAATCGTTCATGTTCTCGGGATTCTGCATCCAATACATTCTACGCCCTGATTGATGCATAAAAGCGGTAAATCCTCCAAGAGCAAAGCCTCCGATTAATGGAATAAGTGGGTCTGTGAATACAAACGGCATGATCAAAAGAACAACACCAGCAGCCAACATATGGACTATCTTGCGATTATAATAAACTGCTACCATCTCTTCCATGCCTCGGTTTGTCCAATAATTATAGGTCAATCGTGTTCCATAAATTACGAATAGTGTCCAAACTGCCATGGTAACCGCCCAGACTACTTCACCTATGTCCATATCATGTCCTATGGGTATTAGTAAACAAAATTAGCCCGGAGGTTACCCCACTAACATGGGAATTGCAGCGATCTTACTTTGTGGGGGGAAAGGAACACGGATGATTGAGAGGGGCGTGCATACCCACAAGCCTCTGTTGGAAGTTGGAGGGATGCCTGCAACAAAATTCGTAGCGATGAAACTACGCGATGGATTCTCTTTTTCTCAAACCCTTATTGTTGTACCAAATGGTAGAGAAGAAGAATATAGGTTTGCGATGAAGGGCATCGATTGTCAAATAATTACACAATCTCTACCATTAGGAACGGGTAATGCGGTTTATGAATCATTGAAATTTCTCGATGAAGATATTGAGGATGTTTATGTCTCATTTGGTACTCAGCCTTTGATTAGAAATGAAACAGTACAAGGATGTTTGAATGTACATAGAGAGATTAATTCTGATTTTACACTGGCTACAGTTGTAATGGACTCTCCTTACGCCCCACTAATTAGAAATAATTTCGGGGATGTTACGGGGTCTTTAGAGACTCATTTGGATGGTGCTAATATGCCTTCCAGAGGAGAGACGAATGTTGGTTCATATTGGGCATCAAGAAATGCTCTTCAAGATATATTGGTTAAGTTGCATCAAAAGTTATATTCAGAAAAAAAGGAAAGATACAATACTATCTCCGGTGAATTGGGTTACCCAAATGAAATGGTAAAAGGATGTTTGCAAATGGGGTTGAAGGTTGAAGGAGTGTGTATCGCAAATGAGCAAGAAATGTTGGGAATTAAAACCCCTGAATCATTGACTGCAATACGGAAAATTGTGGATGGACAACTATGATGTTAGGATCTGATATGCGAGTTGTTGTACTAACTGGGGCTGGAATAAGTGCAGAGTCGGGGATTAGGACATTTAGAGCCAATGATGGAGTCTGGGAGAATCATAGAATTGAGGATGTTGCTACGCCTTTTGCCTGGGAACGCGACCCGCGTTTGGTTTGGAGATTTTACCAAGGTCGGCGAAGGCAATTGTTGGATGTTAATCCAAACTCAGCGCATGAAGCATTAGTCTCATTGGAAAGTTACTTAGATGAATTCTTATTGATTACACAGAATGTTGATGATTTGCATTCAAGAGCTGGGTCAGAAAAATTGATTCATATGCACGGAGAGTTGCGTAAGTTACGTTGTGAAATGTGTGGCGAAATTATTGATGCCATGGATGATGAGCATCTACAAGATCAATATGTAAAATGTGTCCAATGTGCAAACGAGCGACTGCGACCACATATTGTTTGGTTTCATGAAATGCCATTAAGAATGGATGAGATTTATGATGCTGTAGGGGAATGTGATGTCTTCATCGCTATCGGAACTAGTGGACATGTATATCCTGCAGCAGGATTGTTGTCTATCGCCAAAGATACAGGTGCCCATTGTATAGGAATAAACCTAGATCCTCCAGAGAATATAATTTTGTTTGATGAGTTCCATCAAGGACTAGCCGGAGAATTAGTTCCAGCATTGGTTACTAAGTGGATGAGTGAATGAATTATTCTTCCTCATTTCTCGAAGAAAAATCGTGAGTATCACGGAAGTGGGCTATAACTACTGCTGCAGTAGATGATGTGGGGTCAATTTCAGATACTTCCTCTATATTGATTACTCTGCGTTGAACACGATGGCGACTTCCAATAGCCGAATATAATCGATGTCTTGCGTCTATATCATCAGTGGCAATAAGATCGATGCAGAAGTCTTGAGTGTTCTTTCGAACGGGGTAATTTCCGGTTAATCGAAAAGCCTTCATCGGCCACGCGACCAGTGACCCAAATAAAACACCGACGGTCGATAGGATAGTTGATGATAGATGGTGGTTTGGTGCAGTCATGCGCCGTGCTGCCCTATTTTTAGTGGTGCTTTTCATTGCACCATTATCTAGTGCCTGGCCAATTCCTCACATCCCATTGGCTGAAAGTGAATGGGTTATTGTTGAGAGTGATGGATGGACAGTTGAAGAATGGAGAGAATTACGAAACTTAGGACTGGAACCATTAAGGCAAATTTCTGAAACAGAGGTAATTGTTTGGGGTACTTTTGGAGACTTTCAATTGACTGACGAAATCGTTCTACGAGGGCAAATTGCTGATAGTTATCGTGTCATTTTAGAGCCTAGATTACCTTCCAATGCTCAGTGGGATATTTTGAATTTATTTGAGTTTCAAAATCTAAATTTAGCCGGGGATATGAGTGCTTATCCGACATCTTTCGAAATTACTGGTGTTGAACCCAGACTATTTGATTCAATACCTGGTATTTGGTGGGTTGAGCCGAAATTAAAAACTGAAAGTAGGAGTAATGTTGCTGCAGAAATTATGCTTGGGACGAGTAATGGTTCTTATTATGAGTCAGATTCTTTCAATGGGAATGGAGTTATTGTAGGAATGGCCGATTCAGGAATTGAATTAGACCATGAGTGTTTTCGACAAAATCAAAGTGCAATCGGCGAAATAGGAATAAATCATCGCAAATTGATCAGAGTAAACACTTCAATTGATGATGGTGATCATCCAGGACATGAAGATTTTAGACATGGGACACATTTAGCCGGGGCTTTAATTTGCGACCTGTTTAATGGAATAGAGGGTAGAGGAATTGCAAATAGTTCTCAATTAATTTTCCAAGATGTTGTAAATGAATCTGGATGGAATGAGCCTGAAATGGATTGGTTGTTGGCCGAAGATCTGTCATATGGAGCAGTTATTCACTCATACAGTTGGGGAGATGTTACTGAAGCATATACTTCTCGAAGTTTTCTTCTAGATGCATGGCATCGTGAAGTGCCTTGGTCTCTAGCATTTATTGCTCCTGGAAATAATCCAAACAAATTGTACGAGCCGGCCAATGCAAGAAACATCGTCTCTGTTGGGGGAACAATGAAGGATAATGGAACTGATCTTTTTGCTGGTTCTTCTCATGGTCCAACAGAAGAAGGATTGCGTGGTAATTTCATTGTCACACCTGCAGTTGGAATTGTGTCGGCCGCTGCTGATGGAAATTTATCTTCATTCAACAGTGACATGAGAAGTAGTACAGGGACAAGTAGTTCAACAGCATTGGGAGCGGGGATAACTGCAATAATTCAACAGATGGTGCAAGAAGGTTATTTCATTCAAAATGGGAATTTTACCCCTTCTGGTTCACAATTAAGAGTATTGTTAGCCATGTCTGCACAATCACTAGAAGGGGGTGAGCAAGGAGGAGAATATGTCGGTGCTGCTCCCAATGCTATGCAAGGGTGGGGTAGACCAAATCTAAACAATATAGGTCAAGGAGATGTTTGGATTCATGATTCATATCAAATGAATGAAAGCCAAAGATTAGAGATGGTTGAAGATTGGTTGGAAATTAATGGATCAAGACCATTTGAATCAGTAGAAAAGAAAATGTGGAATGGAAGTGGGGCTGTAGGACCATTTCTCAAAAATGGAGAAAGTATTGATTGGAATTTTACATTAAAAAATAACAGTGATTTAGAAGTATTTCTTTCGTTCGATCAGCGACCGTTTGGACAATTTTCGGATGATTTGAATATTGTTGTAACCTTACCTAATGGAACACAATTTGAAACAAATGATTCTCTTGAAGGAACTGAAGCTTTGAGAATTAATATGGACAAATTGAATGGGGTTGAATGGGTGTCTGTCGAAGTTAGTGCAAAACACGTTGGGATTGGAAATTACACAGACATGCTTGGAAATGATGGAGATAAGCTTGGTTTTGCTCTGGCTGTAAGTGGTGTCAAGGAGGTTAGGATTGATCCTGTTTTCAATAGTGATGAATTATGTTGCCAAAATGCATCAGAAGATAATGATAGTTTACTCGGTCCTAACGTTACCAATATCTCTGCCCCGGTATTTGAAAANGGGGAATGGGAGGGAGATAAAGGCGNGATATATGATAAAACAGATGATGAAGGAAAGGTTTGGTATTTGGATAGTAAGTTATTCTGGAATTATGGTGTTGTTTGCCTTGCTATGATTCTGATTTTAGTGATGGGAGTGGCTGTTGCTTCGTATTCATTGGATAAAAGGAAAAAGAAAAGAGAAATCGATGAGCAGATGTCAATTCCTGAGGAAAAATTGGAATAATTTTTTACTTTTTTCTAATATTCGGTGAGTGGAACATTCATACCCATTGACTGAGTGCGTTTCAAATGTTAAACCGGAGATGATTCAAATGAGCGAAAGACTGTATATCGGAATAGACTTAGGAACATACCAATCGACTGTAATGTCCTCAGAAGGCGTACAAACAACAATTGAGACAGTTGTAGGGCGCCCAAAGGACCCCGTAGCACGCAATTTCTTGGGTAGAGATGTTGTGTTCGGTGCAGAAGCTATCAAGCATAGATTGGCTTGTAACTTATTCCGTCCTTTAGAACACGGTGTTGCACAAGATGATGAAGATAATTTGAGCGCTGCAAAAGCGTTCGTGACTCACTTAATTGAAAACTGTGATCCAGAAGAATTCGATGAAGTTCTGGGAGTAATTTGTAGCCCTTCTCACATTAGTTTCACAGATAAGACAAACTTGGTCTCTATTCTAAGAGGTCTCGTGAATGGAATTATGGTTGTCTCTGAGCCATTTGCAGTTGCATTTGGGCTAGATCAGATTGCTGGTAGTATTGTTGTAGATATTGGAGCAGGTACCACTGATATTGCTCGTATTTACGGAACATTTCCAACAGATGATGATCAATTAACCATCGAAGAAGCGGGTGACTGGCTCGATCACCGATTAATGGAACTCATTCAGAAGAAATATGCTGGTGCACAACTAACTCAATCAATGGTTCGAAGATGGAAGGAAGAGGGGTCCCATGTAGGCGACTCTGGAAATGAATTCATGGTAGACCTGTCTGTTGAAGGCAAAAAACAACATGTCGATATTGGTGATTTGATACGTATTGCATGTAATGATTTAGTTCCTCATCTTGTTGAGGGATTGAAGAAGATTGTTGCAGGTGCTGATCCAGAATACCAATCCNCTCTTCGAAACAACATTATCCTCGCCGGTGGTGGGTCTTTAATTGAAGGACTGGCGGATCGTGTTGCTCAGCAATTAGCAGATATCGGTGACGTAACTGTGTGGTGCGCAGAAGATCCAGTGGTTAGAGTTGCAGATGGAGCGTTAAAACTAGCTTCTGCAATGCCAGATGAAATGTACACAGCAATCGAATGATGGCTTTTCGTTTAGAGGGTGAAATTAGGCCTCCAAGGGGCCAACACACACCGAAGGTTCAAGAATGCGGTTTCAACGATGCTACCTGTTGACATGACTACCCAAGATGCCCCTATGCCCGGTGGAGCCGATAGAGAAGCATTGGCTAATATGTTGAATAGCTATNCTCCTGACCAATTAATACAAGAAGTTTTGAGTGCGTGGGAAGACCTGTCAATCATCAATGAAGAAGTTGCGGGTTTAAGACAGCAAAATCGGGTTTTGGAATTAGATCTGAGAGAAAGAGAGGATATCGGTTCACCAGATCGTGCACGATTAATACGATTAGAAGAAGACTTGAGAGATAGAGANGCGCAAATTATTCATCTTGAAAGATTGGTAGATGANGGTCGTGCTGAAATTGAGGAAATTTCTGTTAGTAGTGGTGCAATAAAAGTTGATTCACTTGAAAGAGATAATTCTCTGATGTCAGCTGAATTAGAAGAGAAAACTGCATTGTTGGTAGAAATGGAAGCAAAGGTGACAACATTAGTGGATGCTTTAGAAAAGGCAGCAGAAGCGGGATTAACATCTGTAACTGCCGAAGAAGTCAGAACGTTAAATCAAGAGTTAGAGGGAGCGCATAAAGAACTCGAAAGTGAGAAAATTGAAAAAGATTCGGTGATGGAAGAAAGAGATCGATTGAGAGATCTTGTTGAGCAAGTTAGGAATCATCTAGAGATTAGAGATGATCGCATTCGCGAATTAGAAGAGCAATTGCAACGAGTAATGTCCGGCCCCCGTAGTGTATCTGCTGAACATGAATATCTAACCGAACAGATTGAAGAATTGAAGAGGCGACTAGTAGATCGAAATAGAGAATATGAAGCTCTCAGAAGAAGAGAGAGAAGATTGCATCGGGAGGTATTCGACAGAGATGAAAGAATTGCTCAACTTCAACTAACTATGCAAGACATTGAAGCGGGTCTCTCAGATCGTACTGCAGAATTGAAGGCTTTGGAGGAAAGTCATGACCGACTGGTAGGAGAAATGGGTGCTTTAAGACGTTCAGAAAGTACGAGAGAAGTTGTGAATAAAGCTTTCAGAGATTCGTTGAATGTGGTTCGAGCACATGAACAAGTACAAGCAAGAAGAGAGGCTGCTGGACTCCCTACTGGCCTAGAGCCGATTGACGGTCCTGAAGGAGATGTCCCTTCTCCCGGGGGAAGTGCTCCGCCTGCTCTAAGAGATATTGATGAGTGATAAGGTAAGAGAATGGAAGAAGAGCCAAAAGCAATAATTTTGACAGAGGCTCCAATAATACCGATACAAACAGAAGAAAAAACGAATGGTAATCCTGGAAAGGCCTCATTCGTAATTGGGTTTGTTCTTATTTTCAGTTCAATATTCATGTTTTTTACATTAAATGAGTTTTGTTGTTTGATAGGAGTATTAGCATTAGTGATTGGTGTCGTTTTCTTAGGTATTGGATTCCAGGAAACTCGTAATTGGAGAAAAGAAAATGATAATAAAAAATGGACTATGGGTGAAATTTTGGTGATTGTATTATTATCTGTATTTGGTATTCCACTTGGATTAGGAATTTTAGAATTTATTTGGATTGAATTTTACTATACAATGTAGGTTTCTCTTGGTTAGGTGATTGAAATGACGGTTTTATTGATAGTTGATTTATTGGCAGAACGAGAAGCCTTTGGGAAAAAAGGGGTTGAAGAGATTGTCAAACATTTTCCTGATTATGAAATTTTATTGTGGGCACCACATATAGAAAATCCGATTGATTATGGATTTGGGACCCGTATTGATGAACCAAATGAATACGATGTTGTAGTAATCACTGGAAGTAGACGAAATGTTTCAATGTGGGAACCTTGGATGGACAGGGTTGCGAGATTAATCAAAGAATGTAAAGTTCCACTGTATGGGATTTGTTTTGGACACCAAATCATCTGCAAAGTATTGGGAGGAGAAGTTATTCGAGCAGAAGAAAAAACAGAAAGTATGATGTTTGTAAATTACAATGATACAAGGGTTGTGAATCAATTATTTTCACACCAAGATCATGTAATTGATTCTGGTGAAATGGAAGTAATTGCCTCTTCAGAACATTGTGATATTGTTGCCTGTGTACATCCAACGAGGGAAATAAAAACAGTACAATTTCATCCAGAAGCTGTATTGTCTGTTCTTGATTATTCAGTTGAATGTGGAGATATGAATGAAGAAGAAAGAGTTGAATTTGGTGACGGAATTCAAGATTTAGATTTTAGTATGTCTTTCTTTGGTGATATTTGATGGATTTAGAAATTGCAGCCGCTTGGGCAGAGGTATTTGGTCTGGTGACCATTTTAGGTGCTGCAATTTATTCTTGGTATCAAATTCGAGAATTAAGGCGTTCACGAGATAGTACAACCGCAATGAGTCTAGCAGCAAATTTTCAAAGTGAAGATTTTGTTGTCGGACTTACATCGATCATGAACATCAAATTCGATCCAAAAAAATTTGAGTATGGAGATGACGAGAAAAATTACATGAATTTACGAGAACACTTTGGAGATGATTGGCCAAAAGTAATGACATTGTTAACGACGTGGGAAAGTATTGGTGTGTTAATTCATCGGGGAGATATGGATTTCCATGTGTTCTACGACCTCTTCTCTGGTGTTTTACTCAAAAGTTACTATGCGTTTGAATTCTATTTAGATCCTATTCGAGAGGATCCTACTAACAAGGATTTAGAATGGATGATTTGGTTGGTTGATCGAGTTATTGAATACGAAGATGCGGGGTCTGGGACCAAGGCTGCATGGTATGAATTCAAAGATTGGGCACCACCATTGCGTAAATAGGAGAAGAAGATGTTGACGAAACAACAATCAGATTGGTTGGATATTGGCATTGAACACTTCAATGAAGGGAGATTTTGGCATGCACATGAAGATTGGGAAGCACTATGGATATCCCTGAAGGGAAATGCGAGTAAAGAATTGATTGATGGGGTACAGGGAATTATTCAAATTGCAGCAATGCTACTAAATCATCAACGAAAAAAAGCAAGAGGAGTAGTCAGTCTTTGGGCTAAATCGAGTGCAAAGTTAACACCTGTAATTGACGGTCTTTTTGATCTTGATATTGCTAGCCTATATGCTGAATGTGAACCGTTTCACTTAGATGTTGACTCTTTTTCCTTAAATCCCGTATCTGTAAAAATAAGGTTCTTAAACAGAAAAATTTGACGTTGCTATGAACGCATTGTTTGAATATATTCCCTCATTACTTTCTCAAGTTCAGCAGCATCATCAAATTCTTCAGTAAGATTTCCTGTAACAATCCAATCTGCGCCCGCATTAACTGATTGTTGTGCTAATTTTCCATTGTGCATGCCACCACCAACAACAATCATTGAATTTGGTGCCACCTTTTTAGCTGCAGAAATCATTTCTGGTGGAACTGGTGATGATGCGCCACTTCCAGCTTCAAGGTAAATTAATGGAAATCCAAAACATTCTGCAGCAGCAACGTAATTTACACATCTGTCTTTTTGATCAGGTAAAATTAGATCGGCTTCTCCAACTTCTCCAACTTTACCTCCTGGTGCAAACACAATATATCCCATTGGAATAGGTTCAATATTCATCTTCTGAACAATTGTTCCCCCCAATACTTGTTCACCCATCACGAACTGAAGATTTCTACTATTCATGAGAGTCATGAACGTAATACCNTCAGCAGCGGGAGAAAGTGCTCTCGCCCCTGCTGGAAATAATAAAACTGGAATATTCCAATCGTCTTCAGACGCTTCCGAATCTTGTGTCGCATTCCATTTACATAATTCCAATGATTCTTGAATAGCAACTACCGTATCATGAACTGGAGTACCATCAACAGCTGTGGACCCCCCAACTAAGATGCATTGGGTGCCTGCCAAGACACAAGCTATAGATCTCTTAGCTGCCATTTCGGGAGTTTGATCATCTGGATCAATTACCAATATATGGCCAGGATGCGGTGATGATCTGAGATGCTGTAAAACAGATATGTTGTCATTAAGGACCATGTGTCTCCCAATGAAAAGAAGCATATGGAGATGATGGATTAATTGAGTCCTAAACTACTATCTAAGTAATTTTTGGCTATCTCCAAATTCATATCAATTGTGTTTGGAGAATTGGTAGTTCCTATACCAATTTTTTTTTCAAAGACGTTGGGAATTGTAATTGGTGTCATTGACCATGACTCAAATGATGCATCATATCTTCTAGAAAAAATAGANATCTCAGGTGGTGGGGAATCTGAATGAATATAGCAATACCATTGATGTGAGTTGGATTCTGGTATACTTATATTGTGTAAAAAATTGAACGAAATTTCTCCCTTTAATGATGTAGATCCTCTAATTTCTCCAGTGTTCGAAGATGTTTGAATAAATTTAGCACGNGTCGAAATTTTAGCCCCATAGTTAGCCAAAACAATAGCTAAATGCTTCTCAAACCATTCTGAACGTAATGATGATGAAGATATGTTCAATGAATTGGGTAGAGGTTCTATTTGTAATTGATTAAAAATTTCAACAGAAGAGAACAAACCACAAGAATTAGTNGGCATTCCAATTTCTGCAGATGGATGTAATAACAAAATAGAATCATTGGTAGAAAGCTGGATTAGTCTGGCAGAAATTAAAGAAATAATGTCTGAATTAGGAAATACATGATCAAATATCATGGAGTCACCATTTCAATAATTGATAATGCGTGTACTGGACACAGAGGAATACAATGTTCACAATGAGTACATTCCAATTCTTCCACAACAGCTAGTTTGTCGTCAAGAAAAAGAGCATTGACAGGACATAAAGCAATACATGCAGCGCACCCAAAACAACGCTCTTCATCTACATGGAAGATATGATTCTCTATCCTCCCCATGATTGATCGAAGAAATGATATGGAATCAAGTTGATGGTAAAAATATTAAAAATGAATTAATTTGTCTGAAATTCCCTCTCCCCCTGATTTCCAATGGAGAAAATTTTTTCAAAACCCAGTAAAAATCAATACAGAATTTTACTTAAAAAATCAATGTACAATCTGACTATAACAACTGAGATTTATTATTGTTGAGTATGGAGTTTTACAAACTAAAACAAGTTATGTCGAAATTTATTCTTTCCACTGGAATCAAAGGGGTTCCCCAATCAAATCATAACGTGTTTCAAGTACTCCTAACAAATATCTGAAATTGATGGTATTCTATACTCCTGGGCGGACAACATCTTATTCTTCAGAAAAAATAGAAGATGGAATTCGTTTTCATTTTCTTGGTGGTGCAAAGGAGGTAGGTAATGTAGCATGTGTTATTGAGGACAATACACAAACTCGGATTTTAATCGATTATGGATTATCTCCTGGTGATCCNCCGACATACCCACAAGAATCACCACCGATAGATGCAGCCATAATCACTCATGCTCATTTAGATCATATTGGAATGGTTCCATGGATTACTGCAAGTCACAATTGTCCATTACACGCCACACATCTTACTGCTGCTTTAGCAGACATGATGTGGCAAGATACGTACAAAATTTCGAAGATAGAAGGCTACCCATTACCTTGGGATAGAAGAGATATTGAAGATTCTGATATGGCTTGGGAAACACATTCTTTTGGAACACAACAGTCTGTTGGAAATTGGAAATGGAAATTTTTGCAGGCAGGGCATGTTCCCGGAGCTGCAATGATTCACATCGAGACCCCATCGAAGAGCATACTATGGTCTGGTGATATAGACACAAGAAATACACCTAATGTAAGTGGGGCCAAACCAATAGAAACAGACATTCTTGTTTTAGAAGGCACATATGGAGGAAGAGAACATCCAGATAGGCTAGAAGAGGAATTACGATTTGTTAACAAAGTGAAGGAAGTTGTCAATCGTGGCGGACTAACTATTGTACCGGCATTTGCNTCGGGACGTGGACAAGATATCCTTCGAATTCTTCACAAACATGCCCCGCATCTTAATGTTCATTATGATGGAATGGGCAAAAGAGTAACTCGTCATTGGATGAATCATCCAGAATTTATCTACAATGCAAAAGAATGGGACAAGATATGGCCCTGGGTTCGTAAGGTTGGAAGTAAGTCTGATAGAAAGAAAGCATTGTCTGCTGATGTTATTGTTACCACTAGTGGAATGCTCAAAGGTGGGCCTGTTTTATGGTACTTGAATAGAGTACGGGACGATCCAAATTCTGCAGTCTTAATTACGGGTTACCAAGCTGAAGATACTGGAGGTAAGATGCTTCTTGAGACAGGAAAAATTCCTATCTACGGAGATATTGTTGAAATCCAATGTGAAGTTGATAAATTTCAACTTTCAAATCATGCAGGACACTCAGCGCTCGTAGACTTTGCAAAACAAACCAAAGCAAAAGATGTAATCTTGTTTCATTTACCACTCGAATCTATAGATCCATTGCAACATGACATTGAAAAAAACGGACAATCTGTTCATGTCCCAGAAAATGGACAATCATTTATTATTGAATGATTGAAACATCTTCAATATTAAATCCAAAATCTTCTTTTTCAAATCCACCAACTAAATTTAGTGGCCGCTATACTTTCTCCACTCACTCACTTAATTTGAGCGTTGGGCCTTCTTTGAATTCTAATTCAACGAAGTCATTGAATACATAACCCCCCTCAAAGACACATGGCTGCGGATAGGGGCACCAAGAAATCCCGTGGAAAAGGTGGTCGGAAAAGAAGAAAGATCAAACTCTCACTTCGATCACGTTCGTTGAAAAAAGAACAAAGCCATATGGATACTATTGGATGGTCAAAAATTCAAGAAGATCGCACTCAAGATACCGGACCCAAAGAACCTGAAGTAATACAACACCAATGCACATTTTGTGGTGCTATGATGCGAATTCCCAAACCCAAACGAGCAAAATATCAAGTTGAATGCGCCCATCCTGATTGTGATCACATTGATTCTATTGAATAATCACTCTTCTTGATCTATACTTGAAATATAAGACATCTCGATATACTTCACTCGTTCATCTTGTAGATTATATGAATTAGCTAACATAAGAAGCAGACGACGCTCATCATCACTAATTACACCATCCTTTAGAGTCTTGATATATGCGTCAAGATATTTATTCTCAACATCAGAAAATTCTGATGGAAGAATCCGTCCCGAAATCCCATCTATCAATGAGATCACAGGTTTACGTACTACCACAACACCAACTCCAACCATCACTCCTCCCATAATTCCAAAACCTATCAAATTCTCCATAATTTCACTACCAATAACGAATGAAACGACTCCCAGGCTGGTGAATACAGCAGTTGTAAATGTCGCCCTTAATTTCTTGTCGATTCCAAAAATAGACTCTTTCAGACTTGCATGAACGAACATCAATGCTTCAAAAGAAATCGCAAGCGGCAAAATCGCGAGTGAAGAAGTCCAAAGGAAAAACGTCATTCGTTCTAAATTGGTTTGTTCATCACCAAATTGTAGAGCTAAATTGTCACTGAAGGTGAGCATTTCTCCACCATTCAGTAATGGGAAAATAACCACCAAGAGGAATGCGTATACCATGCTTATGAGTAATTTACCAAGAAATCCAATGTACAACGACCTGTTTGTCAGAGAATTTTTTCTGTCAGTCGATTTACTTTCTAGCATTGCTGAACGGAACAAAATCAATGCGAATATACCAGCTGGTACTTGAGTGAAACCAATCAACCAAAGAGTAGGATGTTCATCAGTAATAAGCGCCTCAAACGCACTCGGACAAGTNCCAATATCTGATTTGATCTGAAGCATACTTTCAGTTATGTCTCCAAACCACGATTGCAAAATAGGAGGACTATTCACTCCCTCACATACAATCCAAGCCCCATTTGCTATTTCGATTCCCTCTTGACCCCGAATCAGGACCCAAATCAGTAAACCAACAATTGGTATTACATACCACAACCTCTTTTGTAGTGCTTCAGAATACAAGGACTGAAATCGGTTCACCTTGTAGTAAACAGGAAATGAAAGGTATAACATGACTGATGTAATGATAGCAAACATGTAAACATCGTATTTCATCCACCACAAGTAATCCCATAACCACTCAAATTTTGGCCCATTAGGAAAAAAGTCCCAAAAAAGGACAGTCGCCTTTTGTGCCTCAAGGATTAGTAAAACAGCCATAAATCGATTTTCGAACCCNCGTGGATTTGCTTTTATTATCAGAAAACTAATCCCATACATCCAAATGAGGACAATTCCTGAAAAAATAGAAATTATTACCCTGTAACCATAGAGGCTATCTGCATCAAAAACACTGACATAATGAGCTATGACATCTTCTAACATTAATGTTCACCATAATGTTTCCATTCCAAACCATCCCACCATTGACTACTACCATCACTCATATTCCTCCATGTGTAACCCCTTTCATCCGTCCATTGTTGAACTACGAAAATATCCTTCTTTTGTACAGTAAGAACAACTTCCATCTTTTCAGATGTAATGACCTCTTCAATAGAATTCTTTGGTTTGTTTTCAATAAAATTACGCTCAATCTCAACAACTCTTTCATCGGTAATTCTGTATGCTGTGGCTAGTGTTTTCAGTAATATTCTTTCATTATTTGTGATTTCTCCATCCTCCAATGATGTCGAAAACAACTCAAGATATTCTTTTTCTTCAGAGGTGTAATCAGTAGGAATTAGGCGATTAGAAAACCCATCGAGAATTCCTATTATTGGCTTTCTGACCACAAATAATCCAACCCCTAAAAATACTCCACCAATCAATCCGAATCCAAGCACATTTTCCATTATCTCACTAGCAGCAATAAAAGAAATAGCACCCACACCAGTAAAAATTGTATTTGTAAACGCTTTTCTCAATTTTTCATCTATTCCTAGAATTGTATCTTTAGTAGATGCATATACAAACATCATTGCTTCGAAACCAACACCAATAACAGGCAGGGATAAACTAGTGGTCCAAATGAAATATTTTACATTCGCCATGATAGATCGATCAACATATTTCCATTCTGCTTGTGCTATGAATCCAGCTGGACCCCCATTAATCAACGGTAAGATTATGATTATTGTTGAGAAGAAAATTATATTGGCAATCACCTTACCCATGAATCCAGTGTAAAACGTCCTTGAAATTAGCTCGTTATCACTATCCATTTCACCTTGCTTAATTGTAATTCGAATCAAAATAAGAGCAACAATAGATACTGGTGTCCCCATAAGAGTCAGAAACCACAATCCCACACGCTGGTCACTAATTACACTATCAAATACAGCAGTGCACGTTCCGATTGAACTCCGTATGTTTTCTGCTTCAGCAGTAACTTGCCCATACCACACATTTAGAACAGGTTCAGCGCCTACTGCCGAACAACTTAGCCACGAAGCATTTTCCAAGATAAATGGGGATGTATCCTTGATTAAGACCCAGGTTGTAATCCCTATGAGGGGAGCAATCCACCANGCATATCTTTGGACTCTTTCATTATACATAAATTTCAAAATATTAATTCGAAAATAAACAGGGAACAGAAGATAAAGAATCACTGCTGTAATGTTAGCGATCATGAAACCATCGATCTTCAGGATCCATAAAACATCCCATATTCCTTCGAATTCTACCCCATAAGGCATGATATTAGAGGCCTGCCAAACTCCCTTTAACCCCTCAAAAAGCAGCAAAGTACCTATGAATCTATTTTGTAGATTTGTTGTATCAGATTTCAATACTAAATAAGAAAGACCAATAATCCATACAACGATTACCAATGCAATCCAATTTATGACCATATCCAATCCAAAAAAACGATCAGCGCCAAAAGCTCTTACATAATGTTCTGCAAGAGTGGCCACATATTGGCGTAAATTGATTATGATATAATTCTTAATCCGTATAGACACTAAAATATCAATTCAATTACTCGTTTCATGGCAGCCAATATTAACACAACAACCAGCAAACGGCGGATTGTAATTTCATGAGCATTAACTGCTCCTAATCGTGAACCAATTAATCCTCCCAATATTACGACAATTGAAAATGGAATCAAAATTCCGAAATCAATCACCAATTGACCTGAAATCGATGCACCAGTGATCCCTGCAGCCGAATTTACCCAGATAAATAAGGCAGACGTTGCAGCAACATTCTTTGCTGAAGCCCATTTATTTAACAGCAAAATTGGAGATAGAAAAATACCCCCACCAACTCCAATGATTCCACTGGCAAATCCTATCCCACCACCAATTGGTAGTGAGTTTTTCAAAGGGGGAATATTCAATTCAGTAGATCCACTTTCGTTCTCAATTTTCATCAAACGATATGCAGCCCAAATAAGTATGATTGAGAGCAGTGTATCATATAATGCTCCATCTACAATCAAAAATCCACCCAACATCGCAAAGGGAATACTTGTTATTATGAAGGGCCAAGTTAATTTAGAGATATGAAAACCCTCTCTATAATAATTGAAAAAAGCAATACTAGCAACAATTAGATTGAGACACCAAGCATGTTGTTTCAACCATCCCGCACTCATCATTCCATAATTACTCAAAGATAGCACGGCTAAGTACCCCGAAGCCCCCCCATGTCCAACACTAGAATATAGAGTTGCAACAACAAATAATCCGAACATCAACAACAAGAATTCGAATTCCACAAAATAATTCAATCACTAATAGAAATTGAATTTTCTTATTAGTAACCCCACATCTATAACCCGAATCCCTAATTCGAATATGTGGAAATGAACGTTTCTATTGACAGGGCATTGGAGATTTTATCGAATTTTCCAATACTTTCCGATACCGAAGTAGTTAATCTAAATGAAGCCTACAACCGCATACTATCAGAAGATATGAATGCATTAGTTGATTCTCCCCCATTCGACAATTCCTCAATTGATGGTTGGGCTATTTTGGATACGGATAACCCTGATGATAGACAAGAGGTTGAGACCATTTTTGCAGGAGATACAATCCCCCGTCTATTACAACCAGGTGAAGCATTTCGGATTATGACCGGGGCACCCATTCCACCCAATGCTGAAGCATTGGTAATGGTTGAAGACGGATTACATGGGGTAGCTAGAAAAAATTTCATTAGACGTAAAGGTGAGAATATCTCTAAAGGCATGGTTGCTTTAGAGAAAAACACAATATTAACATCAGCATCTCTATCTCTTTTAGCGACTATTGGCCACTCTCAAGTCCCAGTATATTCGCCCCCAAAAGTTTCGATAATATCAACAGGAGATGAATTAGTTATACCTGGAAAGACGTTAAACCCAGGTCAAATTTATGAGTCTAATTCTATTCTTTTGTCGTCCTTACTTCAAAAGGCAGGGGCAATTTCGACAAATTTCAAATCATCAGACAATATTGATTCATTGAGAGAATTACTTGATCAGTGCGCCAAATCAAGTGATTTGATTTTAACATCAGGAGGAGTCAGTATGGGAGATCATGACTTCGTTCGTAGATTATTGATTGAAGAGGGGGACCCATATTTTTGGAAAATTAAGATGAGACCAGGAGGTCCACCTATATTCGGAATGTGGAAAGGAACCCCTATTCTTGGATTACCTGGGAATCCAGTATCAACTCATATTGTATTTCTTAATCTAGTAGTTCCTTGGTTAAGCAATCCTACATTATTTTACAAAAAAATTCGAGTTCGTTTGAAGTCTAAAATCAAAGGAGCACCAGATAAGACCGTGTTTAGAAGGCTAAAAATTCACTCTGATAATGAATTAACAGCCACAACACACACTCATCAAGGAAGTGGAAACATCAATTCTATGGTCGTTCATGATGCACTTTCCATATTGCCTCCAAACACCACCGGCGAGGTTGGAGATATTATCGAGGCATTGTGGTTGATTGATTAATCGCATTTCTTTGAACTATTCAAGCAACGAATCCTTAAGGGTGGACGTATTGAAATGTATTATGAAGAAGACAATCATGAAGCAATATTGGCGATTACAACAATCGCAATCTATTGCATCGTTATTTTTGTGGACATCTACAATCACCTTGTTAGTATGGCCTTATGTAAGTTGGAGATTTGATCCCTTAGCCACATTTATTGGTATATCTATGACATATTGGGGTTTGATCAGTATTGCTGTTCTAGTTATATCATCAATATTTTTCATTGGTTATGCTTACGATCAACTACTTTCACTTTGGAAAGACCACAGAACTGTAGATACTGAACGAAATCCATTTGCTACATACCAATTGATGCCCCAAACAGCAATAATAGTAGGTCACTTGAATGAACTACTCCGACGTCAAGCACCAGATGATGAGGAAGTAATTGCAAGTTGTAAATGGGTCGATGAATGGCTTGAGTGGTGTTGTAAGCAGGAAATTTGGGATCGCAGTCAAAAATTTTGGGATAAAAACCTCCCTTCACAAGTCCCCCCCCTTTCTTTCCTTCCAGATAATGTCGCCTCATCTTCTCGTGAAAGAAGCGCACAAAAAACCGATGATGACGATTGAGAGATGATTCTCATATGATGCACCATTTAGCAGTAGCAGTTCGTGCATTAGACCCCCCTGGAGGGGGGGCTGAACGATCTCTTTCAAGCCTCCTTAGCGGCATCTCAACCGGGGGGCAAGGATTCGATTCATCTGCCACATATTCCCCCCTTCAACCTACTCCTCCTCTAACCTCACAATTGATGCAGCCATGGAAGGTTTCAGCTCTTTATTCAACAGATGGTGGTGAGCAAACAAATTTACTCACAGACGAAATTCAGACATCTAGAATCGAACTAACATCTGAATCATTTCTTTCTGGTCTAGCTTGGCGTCTACGTTCAAGAAGGTCGGGCCATCCAAATTCCTTTTTCCTGAAAAAACATCTCCGAAAAATAAATTTAGAATTCTATCAGAAAACCTCAAGTTGGCTTGACAAATTTGAGATTCTACCAACATTAGGAGTAACCCAATTAGAATGGTCTGCTGGAGCAGCACAAGCATTCCGAGAACGAAACATTCCGTATCTCCTTTTTGTTAGAGATGACATTCCATCTAGATTTCCTTCAATTTTTAGACAAGCGATTGAAGAAGCAATTTGTGTTTGTACAGCTGGAGAAGGATTAGGAAAACAGGTTGCATCCCAATTTTCAATGAAGAATAATGTGAATATTCCACTACCAATTGATTATTCTTCGAGATTTAAATCTATAGAAAATGTAGAGGAAATAAGAAGAAACGGTTTAGAAAAAAGAGAAAAAAACAACTCTCTTTCTTCACCCCATTTTACTATTATTGGTGTAACACCTGAGAAGGGACTTCGAACCTATCATAGACTCTTCCCTTATTTGTCAAGAAGATGGCCTGAAGCCCAGTTTCATATTTATGGTTCAGGATCTTACATTGAAGAATTAGGTCACCACTCTAACGTAACACTCCATGGCCATGTTTCAGTTGAGCATGCATTTTCTGAGACAGATGTTCATGTGTTAATTGTTGAATCAACAGGTTCCTGGGGTCGAGTGATTAACGAAGCAGGTCTATTCTCTATCCCTACAGTTAGTTGTTCCATTGGATCACAACCAGAAGCAGTTGGAAAAGGAGGAATAATTCTTCAAGATCATCATAATTTACAATCATTCGAACAAGCATTGAGAGATTGCTGGTCTGACCGCCATCATCTTGGTGAATTAGCAAACAAACACTCAGGAGTCACAGACCATCGTCGTTCGATAGCTATCTTCAGATCTTTATTGGAAGATATAGTCTCTGAGACATAACCAACCGCTCATATATACGGCATCTTACGCCGTACCATGACCCAGTTGGAAAAGGTCCCAATGGGCCGCATGTTCATCAACGATGAAATGCGAGAAACAACACTTAGAATTTTGAATTCAGGATATTGGATTAAAGGCCCAGAGTCCAAGGCCTTTGGTAAAGAATGGGCAGAATATTGCGGTGCATTGGGTGGAATGCCTTGTAGTAACGGTTCTGTTGCTTTGATCGCTGCTTTACATGCTCTTGGCATTGGTCCTGGTGATGAAGTAATAGTACCTAGCCACACTTACATTGCAAGTGCAACATGTATATCGATGGTTGGTGCAACCCCTATTTTTGTAGAGATTGAAGAAGAATATTACACAATAGATATTGAATCAATTAAACAAGCAATAACTCCGAAAACCAAATGTATAATCGTAGTCCATTTGTATGGGCAACCCGTCTCATCTGAAATTTTTGAGTTTGCTCAGCAACATAGAATCCCAGTAATTGAAGATGCAGCTCAAGGACACGGTGCCTCACTAAATGGGAAATCGATAGGTTCTTTCGGAGATATAGCCACTTTTTCTTTTTTCCCAAGTAAGAACATGGCAGTTGGAGGTGATGGAGGAGCAATCCTTGCAAACAACTCTGAAGAATTAGTTCAAAGAATTTCAACCTTCATCGATCATGGACGTTCAGACAAATATCGTAATGATGTTCTAGGCACCAATTTCCGCCTTTCAGAGATTCAATGCGGTATTGGAAGAATTCAACTTAAACATTTGAGTGCATGGGTCACTCGTCGTAATGAAATAGCAAGAAAATACCTCGAGGCTTTTTCTAATTTAGATATGAAAATACCTAAAATTCGTCATGGTGCAATTCATGCTTGGCACCAATTTGTTTTGAGGGTTAATGATCGCGAAAAATTCATACAACACATGAGCAATCATGGAATTTCTACTGGGATTCATTACCCAATTCCTTGCCATCTCCAACCAGTATTTTCAGATCATCCACAAGGGAAGAGAGGACAGTTAGAATTTACCGAGCAACTCTGTGAAGAAATAGTATCTATTCCTATATTCCCTCTATTGACCGATCAAGAAGTTGAGAGGGTCATTGGTGCAGTATCCTCATTCTGAACGTCTACGATTATTCCCAGGATGGCTTCGCCTCGCTCCTCGTCGATTCTTTCGCCCTTTCCTACCTCTTTTTTCTTCACCCCAATTTCTCGGAGAGTCATTTTGTCTAGAATACCGTTTCTTTCTTTTCCCTCGCTTTGAATTATCTGACTGCCCTCTTCCTCTTCTGTCACGTCTTCTAGGGTTACGTTGGTTATGATTTTGATTAGATCTATTTTTCACTCTCTTTGAACGAGGTTCAACAAGTTTGAATTCTTTCTTTTCTAAGTCATCAGGATGAGGTTCAGAAAATCGTTTCTTTATTCCAACTTCTTTTTGGATTCTATCATATCTTCTTTTTTCATTTCCTTTAACTAGAGAAATCACAACACCCGTAGATCCAGCTCTTGCGGTCCTTCCACTTCTGTGCTTGTACACTTTAGCATCATCTGGGGGGTCGTAATGTATCACACAATTGATACCTTCAACATCTATCCCTCTAGCAGCAACATCAGTAGCAATCAAAACCATACTTCTTCCCGAAGCGAATTTACTCATCGCACGATCTCTTTGTCGTTGATTCAACCCTCCATGTAATGTAGATAATTCTACACCCATTTCTTGCATTTCATCACCTAATCGATCTACACCCCTACGAGTCCTACAGAAAATAATACTACGACCAGCTCTTTTGACGGACTTAACAGNAACTTCTGTTTTTTGATACGGTTTAATTTTCCAAAATAAATGCTCCATACTATCCATACTAATTTCTTCAGGACCAATTCCAATCATTTCCGGATCATTTTGATACATTTCTACAAGACGAGAAACATCATCATCTAATGTTGCACTGAAGAGAATCATTTGGGGTTTTTNTCCACAACTNTCGATAATATCNCAAACNGGTTCCATAAACCCCATATCTGCCATTCGATCAGCTTCATCTAATACAATAATTTCAACATCTTCTAATGTTAACGCCCGTTTTTCCATTAAATCCAACAAACGACCTGGGCATGCAACTAATATCTCCACACCTCTATCTAAACCACTACGCTGTTTCCCATATGATGTACCACCATACACAGATAATACATCCATTCCGTATTTTGATGCCAATGGATCCAAGACATTTCTAATTTGTTCTGCCAATTCTCTTGTTGGAGTCAAGACGAGGGAAGTAGGCCGTTGAGATTCAGCCTTAGATGCCCGCTCTATTAGGGGAAGACCAAATGCCAGTGTCTTTCCCGATCCTGTCGGTGCCCTACAACAAATATCCTTACCATGCATTGCTGGAGGGATAGCCTCAATTTGAACTTCAAAAGGCTCCTTGATACCTTCTTCCCATAATGATTGGACCAAATCTTGTCCGATTCCTAAATCTGAAAATCGAACCACTGAGAACCCAACGTTAGTCTCCGCCCCCACTCTCTATTTAGTATGGTAAGTGTGGAATTGAAATAACTTCATACTTATTCTCTTGAACGTAGTGCACCACTAATCGCTAATAGTTTGACTTTTACCCACACCCATGGGTGAACCACGTCGACTATCTAGTGGAATTGTAGATGTTGATTTTGGTGAAGATGTTACTATTGTTGAACCAGTCAACATCTATGGTTGTTCAATTTCTGATTCTGTATTCATTGGTCCATTTGTAGAAATTCAAAAAAATGTTTCAATAGGTGTTAGAACTCGTATCCAATCTCACGTTTTCATTTGTGAATTAGTTACAATTGGTGAAGACTGTTTCATCAGCCATGGAGCCATGTTCATCAATGATACATTTAGTTCAGGTGGTCCCGCTAGGGGAGATCAATCTAAATGGAAATCAACAACAATCGGAAATCATGTAAGTATAGGAACTAATGCAACAATCATGCCAGTCAATATTTGTGATAATGTTGTAATTGGTGCAGGATCTGTAGTAACGAAAGATATTACAGAATCAGGAAAGTATGTTGGAAATCCAGCGCGAAAAATCGATTAATTCATCAATTGATTTTCAAATCCCGTTGCTAGAAGCGCCATTTCTACTCTTTTCATTCCCTCTATCCCAACATCTCCCCCGTTCAATGTCGGACCATTTCGCTGACCTGTTGAACGAAGAACAAAATCTCTCAGTTCAGCTGTAAGTGCCGGCTCCGCGTTCAAAATTTCAACCCGTTCACGAGGAGCAGCTCCAAATCCACCAAATTCCTGACCGTGGCTATCATTGGGATGCGCATGAATCCACAATCCACTATGGTCTAAGTAATCTAGAGAAATACTTGCATCAGTGCCAATAATCTGTAAAGAACGAATTTTACCACGTATTCTACTTCTCCAAGACAATTCAATAAATCCAATTATATCATTTTCAAATATCATTTGCAATGAAGCATGATCTTCAATCCCAGGAATTTTGGATTCTGTTGCCACCCCCACAATTTTTTTGAGTCCCCTTCCATTTAGAATATCACAACAAATATCAAAATCATGGATTCCAAGTGCTGCAATTACACCATTATCTGGCCTTGGCTCTCTGGTTGCAAGCCTTTCACTAATGATGTGTCTAACTTTCCCTATGTTACCATTCTTGACTAATTCTGCGGCCTTTCTAACACCAGAATGATGTCTAAAAACGTGACCGACTAATAACAATCTCCCAGTTTTTTCTGCACATATTATTACTTCCTCCGCCTCTTTTATATTCATTGCTAGTGGCTTTTCTACCAATACATCAAGTCCCATCTCCATCATCATAATTGCTAAGGATGCATGACTAGGTGTTGGGGTAGCTATTGTTACCATGTTAACTCCTAAAGAGGCCAATTCTTGAGGGTCCGTTGCGTGTTCACATCCGAATTCTTCACCAATTTCAATAGCCCGTGATTCATCAACATCACATACAATTACTTTCTCAATTAATCCTTCTTCTTTTAGAGTACAAAACGTTCTAACGTGGTTTTTTCCCCAGTAGCCAGTTCCTATAACTCCGACTACAACCATGCTCTTCCGAACAACCCATAGTTGATGAGGACTCGCTGAAACCAATCATACATTTATTCGGAATGCCTCAGAGCACAAATTATGAAGGGGCGGGCATGGTTGCTAATGTTCCTCTTTATTGGTGCTAGTTTTTCAGGTTGTTTTGGTGAAGAATCATCATCCAGTGATTCAGATCAAACAACATATCCTTCTATCTGGGACCGTCATACTTTGGAATGGAATACCACTGGAACATACAGCATGGTCTTAGAACAAGGTCCACATACAGCTCTTCCAGTACAAGAAGCAATGATTTCAGTTGATACATCTGAGGTATGGGAATCTGGTCCTAATTCTGCTGAAGTACATCTGTCCTATTGGCTCCCCAGTAACACAGAGGTAGGAGAAAAAGTTCCAGTAATCGCCGTAATTTCACCATACTTTTCATATGGACCACAAGGCAGTGAATCTACCCCAACGAATATTGTTAGCGCTGGACGCGGTGAGTTCATTTTCGATAACTTCGTTCCACATGGCTACGCTTTCGCTCAAGTAGCAGTATTTGGTACTGAAGAAAGTAGTGGATGCTTTGACTATCGGGGCGCTGGAGAAGGACTAGGCATTCACTCTGCAGTCGAATGGTTAGGGACACAAGAATGGAGTAATGGGAATGTAGGCCTCTATGGAAAGTCATACGAGGGAGCGACTCAATGGGAAGCTGCGGCCATAGGTAGTGAATACCTCAAGACAATAGTTCCAATTTCTGGAACAACAGCCCTCCATCCCTTGCTGTATAAGAATGGAAGCGCTGAAGCACGTTCTCAAGTAATGCACATGAATTATTTTTCTAGCACGGTAGATTACAATGAGGATGATTTAGACAATGTCTGCCCAGACATAGCTGAGGGTTTGTTTGCAGGTCCAGTGACTTATGTGGGAGGAGAAATGGATCCTTACATGGCTAATTACTACGACGAAAGAAGTCATATCGATAAGGCATTCAATAATTGGAACGGTAGCATATATTGGGTTCAGGGGATGCAAGATTGGAATGTAGATCCGCACCAAGTATTTGGGGGCCCAATAGGCACGAATTGGTATTCAGATTATGCTAATTCTGGTTATGATGTCAGAGGAATCTTAGGTCAATGGGGTCATGATTATCCCGACCAATGGCAAAAACACGACGATATTGAAAGTGGATATGGGGCTGAAGCATTTGAGAATATGACAAGATGGGACTGGGCTCAAGATTTGTTTGAATGGTTCGAATATTATCTACAAAATCGGGGCACGAAACCAGACACTACAGCGCAAATTCAGCGCAACGACGGCGTCTGGAGAATAGAGAATATTTGGCCTCCAATAGATTCTGAGCCACTACCCATAGATCTCGGCGATTGTGACTATGATGGAGCATTTGTTGGAGGAGGAGTGTCAGTAGTAGGTGGAGGACAGGCTATCATTATCGATTGCCCGGATATTAATCTTGAATCAAATATTCACATTTCTGGTTTACCAACTGCTCATCTTGCTACGATTCCTACATTCGATGGAGGCCAAGTTTTCATTGAAATGCAAGATCTCGAGACTGGATTAAGACTAGGTCATGCAACAATGGATGTGCGATATCATGCTGGAGGGTATGAACCCCAAACTGTAATTCCTGGAGAGGAAGTTACCATGATGATGGAATTCCAAGGTATTGATGCAATATTGCCTGCTGGACACGGCATTCGTTTGGTTTTGACAGATACTGGTGAAGATTACCTCGCTCCAGCATGTGGAACAGCATGCACCTTACACATTCTCCCATCACTATCAGAACTTACTTTACCCATTATTGATCGTACAAATTCAACAATTTTACAAGTTCCAAAACCAATCGAAACCTAATTTTTACCACATTATTGACGAGACTAAAACTATCAATTGGAGAAACCGCATTATGGCACTTTTACAAAGCGGTACAAAACCGTCAAAAATTTTGGTGCTAACTGACTTTTATCCAGTAGGTCTCCAAGAGACATTTGTAACCCCAACATTAGAAACAACATCTTCATTCTTCGATCATGTTACAATAATTCCAACAAATCTTGAATCAGAAGTTGAAGGTGGGATGAGGAAAGTTCCTGAAAATGTTACAATCCTGTTAGAAACATGGAAAAAAGCACGAGAAAGTTGGTCTAAACTATCTACATTTTCTAAACTATCATTATCTTTACCCTACATCTTTTCTTCTTTCACAGAGAGATACAAGTATTCAACACCAATTTCAGAATCTCTAGGGGAAGCGGCCTATGCAAGACACTTCTCAAAGTATATTCAAACTGCAATAGATATCAAAGAATATCAAGCAATATCTGCATATTGGCTGAATAGACCCGCATCCATAGCTTCAGAATTGAAAAGACGTCATCCTCATTTGAGGTTTATTTCTCGAGCGCATAGGGGAGATATTCTCCCACGAGAAAATCGGAAGACGATACCCTTTCAACCTACTATTGTGAAATATGTTGATGAAATACATGCTGTATCTCAAGATGGAGTGGATACACTAAAATCAATACATCCAAAAGCATCTGACAAGATAGTTGTTGGGAGGTTAGGAACAACAAATCACGAACAAACTCCCCATCGTTCTGTAGATGGCCGCCTGAGAATAATTTCTATGTCAAGAATTGTTGATGTAAAACGCGTAGATTTAATCGCACGATCCCTTTCTTTTGTATCTCGGCCTTTACATTGGACCCATTTTGGGACAGGACCAGGTATGGAAGAATTACAACAATTAGTAGCATCTTTACCAGATAATATCGACGTATCTCTTCCAGGGTTTGTTGAATCACATTCAGAAATTCATTCCACACTCAAATCTAAACCATGGGATATTTTGGTTAACGTATCAACCTCGGAAGGAGTCCCAGCATCAATTCAAGAGTGTTTTTCTTATGGTATCCCCGCGATAGCAACAGATGTTGGAGGAAATTCAGAAATTGTAGATTCCACATGCGGCCATCTCCTTCCTCCTAATCCTAGTCCTGAAGAGATCGCTTCAATCTTACAAGAATGGGACATTAACAACGAATCGAGACGAACAGCAGCTCTCAATAGACAGAGAGAAATGTATGATGTGGAAAAGAATGCTAGAGAGTATGCTAATTCTCTTCACTCAAAACTTTAACACCCAAGGGGTTGAAATCCATACCGCCTGTCTCCGAACATGGCAAAACCCTTCTTCACCGATCCTGCGTTTCTTTCGTACATAGAAGGCGAAGAGTTCAGTCCCGGACTTTCACTTGATTTGGGTTTCCTTCCATCCGAACCTCATAATTCCCGCCAAGATACGATTTGTGAAATTGTTCATGGAAAGAAAGTCTTGCATATTGGTTGCACGGATCATTTACCGATAATAGATGAAAAAATCAAGTCTGGCCGTCATTTACATACCGCTCTTCTTGAAATATGTGAAAAAGTAGTAGGAGTGGATATAGATAATGATTCAATTAAACATCTCATCCAGAATTATAATATGTCAGATATTTACAACATCGATCTTGTCACAACTCCTAAAGAGAAAATCCCATTTGTCGATGACGGTCCATTTGATTTCGCTATAATGGGTGAAATTGTAGAACATTTGGACAATCCTGTACAATTTCTCTCAAAATTGCGAACAGAACATGGTGGACTTTTTGATAAATTAATTGTCACTGTACCTAACGCCTTCAATTATAATGTTTTGAAACATTGGAAGAGAGGAAGTGAAATAATTAACTCTGACCATCGTTTTTGGTTTTCTCCTTACACAATTACACGTGTATTGAGCGCATCTGGTTACAATGTCAACTCTATTCAAATGGCGGATGTCTCCCAAAAAATGGATATTTTCTCTAGAATATTAAATCGTATATATTCAACAATTGGCTCGCCTAAACGGCTCCGAGTCCCTCAAAAATATGGAGCAACAGTAATTGTGATAGCATCTCACTAATAATTTAATCAATTTATTGCATTCTAACACTCATTCATATACTCACTGTTATGGATATTATATATGGAGTCAATTTCTGATATTGATTTACTTCAAGACAGACCATTGTTCAAATTGGGATTGATTGCCCACGACTACCGGAGGACAGTAATCACATCTGTACTCATAATTTGTTTTTCATTGGGGTCGTTAATCGTACAGTTAACACCAGATTGGGTTGAGTCATTTGGCGAAGGAGACATGGAATCTGTCGATGCCTTTGGAATAATGGGGGAATCCTTTGGAGAAGTTGATGCAGAGAATACTGAATCGTTCTACATCCTTGTTCGTCATGAAATTTCATATGATGATCAGAGAATCCAGGATGCGGTTCATTCAATCCTTGAGCCCATCAGGGACGACCGTTCAGTTTCTATTACTTATTCGTGGGAAGTAGATGAAGCCAATAGGTCAAATTTTGTAAATGAGTCCTCTCAAACCTCACGAACATTAGTTACAATTACGCAACCAAGAACTGAAGCTAAATCCTTCATGATGGAACACTGGAAGACAATGACAGGATCTATTGAGGAAGATCCAGATTTCGAAATATGGATTACAGGGCCTTTAGCAGTAGATACTACTTTTGACATCCGATTAAAAGAAGATTTAGTTAAGTCAGAATTTGGGGTTGCCCCTATTGTTCTTGGAGTTCTATTCATCGTTTTTGGTTCGTTAGTTGCGGGAGTATTGCCTCTTGGTGTAGGATTTCTAACTGTAATCAGCGCGATGGGTATTACCATTTGGTTGTCTACACTAGAATCAGTTCCAGTAAACAATTTTGCATCAAACATCATTACTTTGTTGGGTTTAGGAGTCTCAATAGATTATTCTTTATTCATGATTTATCGATATAGAGAAGAAATAGCAAACGGTCGTGAAATTCGTTTAGCAATTGCAATTACTACAGCTACAGCAGGCCGAGCTGTCTTTTTCTCAGGATTGACAGTTGCAGTAGGACTTTTAGGTCTACTTTTCTTTGAAAATACTGGTGCCCCTTCACTCGGAATTGGTGGAACCTTAGGAGTATCAATGGCAATGCTGACATCAGTAGTTTTCCTTCCTGCTTTATTCGCTGCTTTAGGCCCAAAAATAAATGCCGTACGCATTCCATTCGGCATGAAAGATACGGTTTCTGATGACGGCATGTGGTCTTGGATTGCGAAAAATGTAATGCAAAGACCCCTATCAATTCTGGTTCCAATTTTGATTCTCCTTGTGGCAGCAGGAACACCATTCTTGCAAGCAGAATATGGTGTAGCTAGTATCCGCTCTCTTCCCCCAGATGATATGGCTAGAGAAGGATTAGAGGAAATGTCGTCGGTGTGGGTTGAAAGTACAGATAATTCGATGTTCATCATCTTAGAAACTAATCCTGAAGAAGTTCTACTGGAAGAAAATCTTCGAAGCGTTCATACGTTTGCTAGTGAATTAATCCAGCGTGAAGAAGTACTATCTGTAATCGCTCCTGGATTTTTCGACCCAAACGTCGATGCGAACCAAACAGTCCAATTTTGGTTAGCCCCCGAATTGCCTCCTGCACAATCTGCGCAAAGGGACGTTCTTAGAGACAATTTCATCAGTCAAAAAACCAATCATACATACTTACTAGTCACACTATCTGATGACTGGAACACACTTGAGGCCCGAGACTTCGTTAAAAGTTTGAGACAAGATAGAGAGGCGAATAATTTCGACATAATGGGTGTTGATAAGGATTCAATAATTATTGGAGGCTTGGTTGCTTACAATCTTGATGTATTAGATGCAGTAGTCGAAAATCTTCCGATATCTATTGCATTCATATTTATTTCAACATGTATCTTGATTTTCATCCAAGTTAGATCTGTTATAATACCAATCAAAGCAATTGTAATGAATATTTTGAGTGTTACTGCTACTTTTGGAATGTTAGTATTTGTTTTCCAAGAAGGAGGATGGGGATTAGATGAAATAATGAATTTCACCCCTCAGCCAATAGATCCTACTACTCCTGTAATGTTATTCTGTATCGTATTTGGGTTATCAATGGACTATGAAGTACTCATGCTATCTAGAATACATGAAGAATGGGAGAAAACTGGTGACAATACATTGGCTGTTGCAAATGGTCTTCAAAAGACTGGTAGATTAGTTACAGCGGCAGCTCTAATCATGATGTTAGTATTTGCAGCTCAGATATTTGCATCAGTGGCCATAATCAAACAATTTGGATTAGGTTTGGCACTAGCCATTTTTATTGATGCAACATTAGTTCGTGCTCTGGTAGTTCCATCAACAATGAGATTGATGGGAACATTGAATTGGTGGGCTCCATCATTCATGCAAAGAAAGAAGAATAATGATTCTGAAGAAGAATCAACAGAGATCTGAACCTAATTCATCTAATAACATTAGCAATTCACCGTCTTCCGGCATATACAATATTGCCTGTTGAGCAGCAAAAAATGCAGCTCTTGAATTGCGTTGCATCAAATGTGCTCTAGCCATATTAGACCAAGGATGACCAGGACTCAACGATCTTTCAGCATTAATCGCTGCCCTAAACCAAGCCATTGCATCTTCTACCTTTCTTTTTGACAATAACAATGCTCCAATATCATTCCATGGATCGCCTAGATTAGAGTCGGTTTCGATGGCTCTCCGACACCATCCCATTGCCTCTTCATCTTCTCCACGAATACCATACGTCCAACCAATCATAGTTGCCGCTTCAGCAGAAGGCCGCAAATTGTATGAAGCACCAAAATGTTCTGCAGCATATTCAAACATCCCAATATTTTGCATGATATTACCCATCCGAAAAAGTCGATCCGCCATCACAGCATCCAAGTCAGTAGAATCACAATCAATTTCCATCGATACCCATAATTGATCCATAGCTTCTAGCAGACGAATAGGCCCCGCCCTATCTCTAAGTGAATGATCTCCTATTCCAATCCAAGAATTATCTCTCGAGGCTTCTCCAATTTCTGCTCTTAACTGTAAATCAGAGAGCCCCCCACTCGATGCGATATCAGAGATACTTCTGTATATTCGTGGGTCTAATTCATCAGCAGCCCACATTGTAACAGATTCAACAAATAGTCCCCCTTCTTCATTCGGAGTTACTGCTTTGATCAGAGATGCCCCCTCAGGTCCAACTGATACTACCCCTACTCCACGGCTGCTTAATCTTCTCATTAACCGCCGCGGAAACTCTTGACATGCACCGGTGACTAGAATACGATCCCACTCTTCTCCATTCTCTTCAATATCTGAGATTTTAACACGATTAATTCCATGAAATTCTACATGACAATCAAGATCTGCTGCCAATATATCTAAATCTCTTTCTTTCCAATTATTTTCTAGAAAATTCCTTCTTTCCTCGTCTGCATCAATAATACATATTTCAGATGCACCAAGTCTCAAGATCAATTCAGTCCACCAATTTCCTCTTGGCCCAACCAACAAAACCTTCTCGTTATTTTCCATTTGAAGTAGTTGCATAATTTGAACGGTTTCATAATGCCCTGGTAAGAGTGCCCCTCTTTCATCAGCGTATTTCCACCAAGGTAGTGTCAACGCTGATGCTGCTAATCCAGGTATTCCCAATCCACTAGGTAATGGCCAAAGAGCAAGACTTCGATTTGATGCTAACATTGCATCTCGCACATTATCGTCAATTAGTACACCATTTTCTTCCAGTCGTTCGATTACAATTTTTTCTGATGGGAGAACAGGATATTCATTACACATAGGTAGACCCAACAAATCACAATCTGAACCATCAAATTCATCCCAATTTGAAGCCACAAACAGAATAATGTAAGCAAGGACTTGAACTACACTGGTGATATCATCCATAAATTACGTTTTTTGACACTTGTTTTTTATGCCGAATAAAAAACAATATCATCGACTGAATTGACAACAAAATCTGGAGTCCACGAATAATTTTCAACATCTTCTTTCGTCGCTTCACCAGATAAAACAAGTACACTCACCACCCCAGAGGATCTTGCCATCTCCATATCAGTGTACAACCTATCTCCAATCATGGCAACTTTAGATGGTTCAACTCCCTCAATATCTAATCTTCCTAATATCATTTCAGGTCTTGGCTTTCCTGTAATAATTGTAGGTTGAACACCGGTTGTAAGTTCAATCATTTTCAATATTGCACCTACATCGGGCAACCCCCCATTCGGAGAAGGACAAACAATATCTGGATGAGTAGCTACTAATGGAATATTTTGATGAATTAGAGATGTAGCTTTACTCAATTTTTCATAAGTCAATTCTGTATCATAACCCAATACAACGCAATCAACATCATCTTCTAGACATTCAATCCCATTTTCAACCATCATATCCTCCATACCTTTTGTTCCTAGACAGTAAATTTTTGTCCAATTCTTCACCTTTAGCCATTGAATACAATCATGTGTTGAGAGTAAAACATCATCTGCACAGGCATCGATTCCCATTGAATTTAATTTCATTACATATTCATTTACTGATTTACTAGAGTTGTTGGACAAAAAAATAGTCTTAACACCATTTTCATGACATCGTCGAATGAAATCCACTGCGCCAGGGATAGGTGTTCCTCCCAAATGAATAGTCCCATCTAAGTCTAATAGAACTATTTTCATTCCCTCAGGAAGAGATACCATCTTCTCACTCACAAAATAATATTCTTAAATAACCACAATGGGCTATGCAGTTTCTTTTGTGCTTCTTTGGAAGCCAACGCATCCGTTAAAGCATCCTGCAGAGCTGGGCGTTTTGCCGCCTTTTTCACAAACATATTCATCAAACGCTTCCTCTTTACAATTTTTTGAATTTTGAATGAATTACTTAACTCAGGGCCCAATGCATCCCAAAGCTTCTCCATATATTCGCTCGCCATATTCTCAGGAAAACCATCAGCATGCTTAGAGGAATCAAACAAAGATACTGCCAATTTAGCGGATAACAATGCATTACCCACTCCTTCTCCACTAAATGGATCAACTAAACTCGCAGAATCTCCAACACATACTGCACCGGCCATCGCAGTTCTTCTAGGTTGCAATTTCTGTCCTTTCCTTGGGCTTCCGAATGGGAGTTGCCAACCCTTTCCACTCCCTTCTACCATTGTAGCATTTTCAAATCGTTCTTTGAATAATGGATGCTCATTAATGAGTTTGTGCTGCAGCTTCCGCAAAGACTTCTTGACACCTTTCTGTTTTCTTTGTTCAGATATTACCATTCCAATTCCAACATTCACAACTCCTTTTTGTACAGGGAAAATCCACCAATACCCAGGTATTACATCGTCTACGAAATGCAACTCAATAGATCCCTCCTCTTCACCAACACCCTTTACTCCAGTCCAATATTCTCGATATGCACCACAATAGTGTTCATTGTCTTGCAAAACATCACCATTTAGCTCTTCAACAATTTTCTTGGCTACAGGACATTTCCAACCCCCTGCTCCAATTACGAATGGAGCAGAATGAGAAGATACAGATTCCCCTTCAATAACTACTCCTGTAATACGAGGGGAAGGTTCTGATTCATGAACAACTTCTATCACTTTAGTTCCCTGAACAACCTTTCCATTATTCTCAATCACTAATTCAGTGGCTCTTTTGAACATCATATAATCAAACTGTATTCTCGGAAGTGCATAACCCGCCTCCTTTCTTTCCACATCTTCTTTAGGTAACGAGATGGTCACATTCTGCCCATTTGAACTACTAAACAACATACCAGTTACTCGGAAGTGAGGGGTCGCCTCTATCATTTCTTTAACTCCTAATTCTTTGACATGTCGAAGCGATTTTCCTCCAACGGCATCCCCACATATCTTATCTCTAGGCCAAACATCTTTTTCGATGAGTAAGACTTTGTTACCATTCATTGCAGCATATGATGCAGCAGCCGATCCCCCTGGTCCCCCACCTACGACGATGACATCAAAATTTTCACCATCTTGTGGAGCGCTGCCGGTATCGATTGGCACAGTCCAGTCCACCGCCATAGTGGGTGATGAGAACATTCAGGACTTGAACGATTCCTATAGCGGAAGGTTCAATCTATTAACTACTAATCAGAATTTATGTCAGTCATCAAAGTGGTTACTACTCTCCCGGGTTCGATGGAAGAATTTGAAGTAGGAGAATGGTCATATGCATTGCTTTCAGAAAAATTAGTCGGATGTATACAAATTGAAAAAATTAAATCAATGTTTTCTTGGGAGGGAAAAATCAATTCTGAAGAAGAATGGAGAATCACACTAACCACGAATTTAACTCTAATTGATGAGATTATTGAAGCAATTCATGCAACTCATCCTTATGATTTACCGCAGATCGTTTGGCATGCAGTAAATACAAATCAAGACTATAAGAATTGGATTAATGAGGTAACTACAAATGAATGAAATAGACATCTTAGTAGCATCATCATTAGGATTAGGCTTAGCAGCAGCAAGCGGCTTCCGAGTTTTTATCCCCCCATTTCTTTACGGTCTCTTCTTACGTCTAGATATGGTTCCAATTTCTATTCCAATGACGGGAATTAGTGAGTGGATGGCATCTGACATAGGACTGATTATTTTGGGGGTGGCAATGATTGTAGAAATTCTAGGGTATTATGTCCCTTGGATAGATAATTTACTCGACACAATTGCATCGCCGGCCGCAATTATTGCAGGTGTAATGATGATGTCCTCAACATTATCTGATACTCATCCAGCATTACAATGGGGTGCTTCGATAATCGCAGGAGGCGGAGTATCGGGAACAGTTCAGATTGGTACTGTCGCAACTCGAGCCGTCTCTACGGCTACCACAGGCGGCCTCGCAAATCCTATAGTTTCAACGGTTGAAGCAGGCGCTTGTATTGTATGTACTATTTTGGCAATTCTATTACCAGTAATCGCTTTACTTCTAGTAATCATATTGGTCGGTTACTCAGGAAAGCAAGTTAACAAACGCTTCTTCAATAACTCATCGAATTCTATTGATGTTGATTGAAATACTCTGAGAATAATTCGAAATTATGTCTTGGGAATGGGATTGGAAAACAACATTAAGTCGTAAAATTGCAATCGATGAAGCAATGACTGCTTTAGTAGAATTGTCCCACGAACTTGAACAAGAATTGGGTGAGCCACCTTGGTCATTATCAAAAATATTGGTAGCTGCAATTGAGGCAGACCATGAAAACTCACAATCAGATTCAACTTCACAACTGTCAATACCTGAAATTAATTTGTTTGATTTGTTGAAATCACTTCCTAATTCTACACTTTGGCCTATGATATACACCGGCCTCTCTCATATTTTATGGTCTAAAACATGGGATATGGAGAGTAATTTAGATCCGAAGGTGTTTGATGCGTTTAAATTAAAACTCGAGAAAGAAGAAGATACAATAGATCATCATGGTTTTAAGAAATTAATAGAAATGGAGAATTCTACAAAAAAGGATGTAGTAAAAGCCTTATGCAATACAAACAGAATCTCAGAATCAACCATGAACACCATATTAGATAAAATCGAGCAAGTAGAACAGGAAGCTAATATTGTAGGTTTTGAAATTGGTATGGAAGTTCAAAAAGTCGAAAATTCTCCTAAGTTTCTGAATGGACCGGGATGGCCACCATTTGCTAAAGATGATGAAACTGCAATAATCGATAGAATAGATGAATCAGATTCGACTCTCTTCTTGAGATTCCGAGAAAACAAACTCTGGTGGATTAGTTGTGATCTGGTTAAACCAACAAATTCATCATTCAATTAATGATAATTCTAATTATTAGACACAATTCTATACGTCGATCACTTAACCCATACAATTTATTCATGTCTCTATTACCCTCCTAACAATTGGTGGGGATTATGGACGACGACAAGAAATTCTCGACCAACGCAATTCATTCAGGAACTTACCAAGCAGATGGTGCAGTCAATACTCCAGTATATCTCTCTTCTACATATCGTTTGGATGAAGAACGCTATGCTGGTTGGGCAGCCGGTGCACAACACACCCTTCTTTATGCTCGAATATCATCTGTGAATTCTGAAGCAGTTGCTAAGAAAATTGCTGCATTAGAGGGTGCTGAAGATGGTGAAGTCTTCTCTAGTGGGATGAGTGCAATATCAACCACTCTCATGGGTCTACTTTCCAGAGGAGATCATGTTGTTGCATCTCCAGATGTATACGGTGGCACATATGGGTTGATGGTGGAAGATCTTCCACGTTTTGGTATAGAAGTAACTATGGCTGACATCAGAGATCCCGCTTCATACGAAGCAGCGATTCAACCGAATACGAAGATGTTGTATAGCGAATCTCTCACTAATCCAACATTGAAAGTATGTGATTTAGAAGCAATAGCAGCGATTGCTCAACGTCACAATTTAATTTCTGTAGTCGATAATACATTCACATCACCTTGGGCAATACAACCAATTTCAATGGGCCATCATTTGGTCATTCATAGTACTACAAAATATCTGAATGGACATTCGGACCATATTGGTGGCGTAGTCGTCGGAAAGAAGGAGCTTATTTCTAAAATCTTCTCGAAGAAAATACATTTTGGAGGCTCCGCAGACCCCCATTCATGTTTCATGTTAGAACGGGGAATAAAGACACTAGGCGTTCGAATGCCAACTCATGCATCAAACGCTGCTGAATTAGCACGCAGATTATCAGATCATCCTTTGATTGAGAAAGTAATTCATCCATCCTTACCAGATCATCCTGATTTTGATGTTGCTCAGAGGATTATGCCCAAAGGAACTGGTATGCTGGCCTTTGTCATAAAGGGAGATGATCAAGACGCTATGAAATTCATGTCCCGCCTTTCAATTATTTTTGAGGCAACAAGCCTTGGTGGAGTCGAGTCGCTCATTGAAGTCCCAGCAACATCTTCACACATGTTCGTTCCACCAGAGGTACGTTTAGAATCTGGAATTAATCCTGGTTTTATTCGATTAAGTGTTGGGCTAGAGGATGTAGAAGACCTTTGGTCAGATATTTGCGTAGCTTTAGGAGAATAGTCATATTCTGAATTATTCTTCTTCTGATTTCTTCAATCTCAGTTCACCTGAACTACGTATTCTTCCAATTTGATATATCAGAAAACCTATGGAGAACAAAATCATAAGTTCAAGCCCTAGAAACTTAGGATTGAATCCTTCAGAATCAGCCAGATTCAAAATTTCGGTTTCATTATCTGTATTATTTTCTGTTTCCGGTTCAATTATGAGTGGCTCGACGTTTACCGTTCCGACCATCCCCACACTTTCATGCGGTTCACAAACGAATTCATACGTACCATTTTCTCCAACATTGAATGTATATGAATAGTCGACGTTTCTTGAGGGCTCACCTGAATCGAATAATCCATTAGATTCTACTGCATTATGTGGAAGTAATTCTCCACTCCAGAAGAAGCGTATCGTATCTCCTTCATTCAGTGTCACTTCTGATGGCGAGAATCTGAGATTCGTACTATCGACACTAATTATTACAACCTCACTATCTTGATCTGATTGCTCTTCAGCCAGTGTTGTAGGGCTTAGTATGACAAACAATACTAAACAAAAAGGCACAAAAATAGACTTGTTCACAAATACGGGAAGAATTTCGAAGGTATTAACTGATGTATTGTTGTCAATCTTCAAAACTAGGCAATTCTGCATTATTTCCCATAGTTTTTGCCAAGGATTTCATGACTTCCGCATATTCCTTTTTACTCCCACTTCCTTCGATTAATTTGACACTCTCACCCCATAAATCATGTATCAAACGAATCCAATCNCCACCTTTGTCTCTAGCNACTTCATCAAATCTCCAAGCTTCAGATTCTGCTTTATCATGTGAGGATAACCAGGCCCATCCAATAGCAGACTCATTCACATCTGACCTCTTTCGTACCATTCCAATTGTAGATCCTATTCCGTCAGCATGNGCTTTACAGATTAANTCATGAGCAAAATTAAGTGGTTTTGGTAATTCTTGATTAATCCACGGAAGAACATTCAGTCTAGCCTTAGTTTTTCGTTGTGAATCTATATTTTTCAAGAATGCATTAAATCCCTGCATTTTTTTCATTTGACTTGAATGTAATTTATCGGCATCATCTCCAGTAATAGAAAACAAATCCTCCAGAATGATATGCCCATAATCTTCCCAAAGAGCACTCAAAATATCATGGCCAGCATTCATTTCAATTCTTACTACTTCATCAGGAGATGAGAAAACCACCCCATCTTTTCGAACATGCAATCCCCCCTCCTTTCCATCAATAGCAGTTTGGATTGCACGCTTTTCCAAATCGGTCCCATCAATCGCATTAACTCCCTCTTGGATATCTTTGAACCACTGATTAGAAAGAACAAATCCTTCATCAATTGATGAGGTTACGGCCCCCTTTAATTTCCCTACCAAGTCCTTGTCAGTTATCTGAAGATCCCCCCAAGCCTCCAGAATTTCTTCGACAGCATCATCAGTGACTGATGGTAATTCATGATCTTCCGGCCATCCTTTAGGAATCCACATCCAATCAATGTGTGCAATTCTAGTTAACTTTGGAGGCAGCATTCGTAATGATAAGTGTCCTACAAACCCAGTGTCGCTAGCCGTCAACTGTGTTGAATCAATTCCAACTACAGTTCCATCATTGAAAGTTATTCTTAACCATCCTCCTTCAGTAATTTTTGAACTCTCAATATCTTGTTTACTCAATCCTTTGGATAACCAAATTTCGTTATCTTCCTCATTATTTGATAATTTAATTGGAGCACTTCTTAATCCTGAAGTTACCCATCCTTTTGGTAATATTGGACTCACTCCTGTACATACAGTTTGATTTCTTCCTCCGAAAAACCAAAGTCCTGCTTTAGCATGCTCTCTCCAAAGAAGTAAACGTAATGGGATTGCATGTAAATTTTGCACTGAAGCAAGATCAGAAGGTGCTGCTAATCCTCTCCGCAAGTAAGAGTGCCTTCCATATGCTGGATTATCAAAAATTGAAACGGTATCAAAGTCTTCTTCGTGAGCAGCAGCCAATGAACCTGCTAAGGCCCTGGCCTGCGCATCTCCTCTCCGCTTACTCATTCTTTTTTGCAACCATTTCCGATTATTTCGTTTGTTGATTACTTTCTCCATTTCTCGAATAGTTTTCTTCAGAGGGTCTCTTCTAGGAAAATCACCGTCTTCATGTCTGGTAGGTATTACTCTTTCTGGCTCTTCTAGTAGACCATCAAGATTCTTTCTGAGCCTCTTTTGAATTGTTTCTGAAGCCTTTTTGATACCTTTCATTTTGAGTCTACGTCGTTTATCTTCGCCCGGAAATCTAACTTGCGCCGGGCCCTTCATTATTCTTCGCACCCCCCTCTATTGTTTCAGACCTGTGATGGAGTTCCCTGTTCACTCCTTCNTCCAACGCTGTAATGCCGTAATTTCAACCTCACTCAGTTCTGCTGGAATTACTAGACAATGCAATCCACCTTTCGCAGCATTATTTAATTCTGAAACAGAAAGATATCGAATTCTTTGCATCTTAGTTCCCATATCACTACAGAGTACAACCATCAGTGAAGAAATCTCATTACAAATTCTTGTTACTGAATCGACCTTCATCTTATCATACACTGTATCAGTTGGCATTTCTTCGGAATACAATAGTAATTTTTCTGCCATTGATAGTAGGGATTCTACGGCATCTTTAGGTTGCATAGGGCGTTGATCACCAGTACCAGCTCCAGTCGGATCTAGGTCAAGGAATACAAGGGTGTGCAAACCTAGAGCATGATTCATGCCAATTACTTCCAGTGGCGAGGTCGCAACCCATCCCCCTTCATACGAATATGTCAGTGTTGTTTGTCTCCCGAACTTGTAATTCGAAAGCCCAATTGCTCCTGAGACAATACTTGTAATCGAGATACCATGAATTACAGTACAGGGAATTCCAACTTCAGCAGCTTGTAGTTGTAAGTCGACATGAGTAGTTGCTTGAAGCGGGTCACCTACGACCAACAATGCAACAGAGGAAGTTGTTGCCAATTCCAAGAGCTCGTCAGGCCTCTCTACTTCAGGGCGCATAATTTTCTCAATAGGCCCAATTCTGTCTTCAAGCTCAGAGAGATCATCTTGTGACCATAGTGCAGTATATGCTTCATATCGCCGGTGATCAGCATCCCTTGCTGCACTAATTGCTCCTTCAGTCATATTGGAAACCCCCCCCGGTCCAATACCTATTAGGAATAATCCGTTAGAATCCATGCAATTCTCTCCGTCACCGTCAAATCAGTACCCTTACTGGTCAAGATGGGTTACATGCGTCATTTGAGCGTACCGACTGATAGGGCCCAAGACATTATTGAGATAATTCGAGGATATGATTGGCAATCCTCAGAATATCGCATACACCAGATTGAACAAGATAAGATTGTAATTCCTCTAAGCGCAGAAGTTCCCGATACCCTTCCAGAAAACATAATTGGAGATATTGTATTCATCGATCCAATTCCAAATCCCCAAAATCATGGCTCATGGAAAGATATTTTTGAGAAAGAGATAGGTCACGAAATGGTTTCAAAATTAGATGATAGACTGTCAAGAGGACACGAAATTATTGGAGATATAATGATTCAGCCCGCTCATCGATTCGATGATGGTAGACCAGATTATGTTGATGTATTAGTTCGGGCAAAAATGAAAACCCACCCTAGAATTCGATTAACTCTTTTTGATTATGGAGTAAAGGGTAAGTTTCGAGTACGAGATTTAGAGGTCGCGGCAGTAAGATTGGACGGGATTGTTCAAGGAGATGAATTACAAGAGATTCCTGCTGAATTGTTGAGTTCAGAAACAACCATCAAAGAGTCTGGATTACACATTCATCTTGACCCTAGAGAGGTATATTATTCTGGGAAGTTAGAAAATGAACGTTTAGAAACAACTAGAAAACTTTTAGATTTTAGAGATGAAATAAACAGACCATTAGCGATTTGTGACTTATACTGTGGGGTCGGTCCTAATTTAGTACACCTTTTTCCTCACCATGGATTAACTGGACCGATTTTAGCTAATGATTTGAATCCGGCTTGTATACCATATTTGTTTAGAAATCTACCTCCATTGAAATCTTTATCATTTTTAGAAATCAATGGAATCCTCCAAGTTACCGAAGACATCCAAATAGCAAATATGGATGCTTTAGAATTGGCTTCGGATAGAAATCAACACGGTCGTTGGGACGTATTATTTGTCAATTTACCTCATGATTCATTGGAACACCTCCCTCACCTAATTCCTTTATTGAGAAAAGACACCCCGTCAATTATTCGAGGTTGGAGTATATTACCCACTAGTGAATTATCAACATTATCAGATAGATTGTTTTCGATTTTACGAAACAGGTCTTCTCATTCAGATATTTCTTTCAAAGTAAGAAAACAATATGGAGCCACCAAATCGATGGTTGGATTTTGGATCAGAATACGACCTGAATGAGACAAATTTTCAATGATAAATGGCGCCCCGACCGGGATTTGAACCCGGGTCGCAGCCTCGACAGGGCTGCATGATAGGCCACTACACCATCGGGGCAGGGATCATTCCCAAGGCCAACCTGTATATAATCGGCTTGCTACATTAGAAACTTGATGGACGACGAAACTCACCCCTCCACCCCCCCACAAACACGCCCAACATCTCGCAATCGTGCTCGACCTTCAATGGGTGGCTCAGGCTTATTTGGGACCCCAAAACCATCACCTAGTAACAATACAATAACCCCTGAAGAATTAGAATTCACAGACATGATACAACAAGCATCTAACCAACCTCCAACAAGTCCCGAACCATCCATGGAACAAGATGTTCATATGTTAGATGAGAGTAATTTTCATTCATTATTCAATAAAATTGGAACTAGAATTCATTTAGATGCCCTAATTCGTTCTAACGGTGGAGTAATAGCGCAACTAGATCCTGTTACTCCTGGCATTGTTCACATGAGTAAAAACGGAACCATTCTATCTGAACTAACTCCATCAGACATAATATCTGCTAATTTAGGAATGAATGCATCTAAGGAAGCTCCAAAACATCATACATTGATATTCGTTTTACTTGCACAACTCTCTCTCAATAACCCTGGTAGAGCAGCAGCAATTTTGACACATTCACCTTGGACAGTAGCAGCCACCAACAATGAAGATATTTTCGTATTAGATGTAAGTCACATAGGCCTTGGTAGAATTGCAATTATTGATGAGGGAAGTGAAGAGAGCCAAATTAGTGAGATCACGGAAGCCGTAACTCAAATGACAGGTCCAGCAGTAGTGATCAGAAATCAATTTGTTCTTGGTTTTGGACCCGATCTTGTATCTATTGCTTCAAATCTTACTAAATTAGAACAAGAAATGCAAAGAAAACAACTTCGGAATTAATGATAGTTTCATGGGGTGACTGTTTGGGGCATATTCATGGGTGAAACCGAGCCACGCTTGGTGATCGATGTGATCGATAACGGTGGTCAATGGACTCACAGAGAATGGAGAATGCTCAGATATCTTGGAGTTGATACTAAAATTCTACCAAATGACACACCATTGAATGAATTACGGGATTTAGATGGGCTCATTCTTTCAGGTGGAGCAGAACGCGTTGGGATTACCGGAGAATTGGCAAATTGTGCTCAATATCTTACATTAGATATTCCAATACTGGGTATTTGTGCAGGACATCAATTCATGGCAGGATATTATGGCGGTCAGGCAGCACCTGCACCTGAACCAGAATTTGGTGCTGCAGAAATCAATTTAGTTGATGGGGGTGGGTTAATTTTTGCAGACACTCCAGAGACCCAACAAGTTTGGGAATCACATAATGATGAAGTGGTTGTAGTCCCAGAAAATTTCTGGATTACCGCTAGCAGCGATTCATGTAAGGTTCAAGCAATGGAAAATGAAGCTAAAGATAGGTTCGGTCTCCAATTCCATCCTGAAGTAGATCATTCAGAGTTTGGAAAAAAAATGTTTGAAAATTTCATTGATGTTTGTAAAAAATCAAAAAGTAAAAAATCTATTTGAGAATTTCTCCACATCTAATTCAGAATCACCTCTAAAGTGACTTAGCAACTCAAGGACCCATCATGAACTGGCCATTCAATCATATCACTGGTTGAGTTTTCAAACAAACCGTCCCATTCGCCGCTGCAAATTAGATAATCAGGATAATCATAATCACCCACTGCATCAACTCTTAATCCAGAGAAACTAACCGACATGTCGCCCAGCTGGTCAGCATTACCGGTAACGATTTTTACATGAGAAACATTCTCTACCGAACTATCAAAAGCATGTCTAAACCACTCGCCAAAATAAAATCCTGCGATTCGCGTTTCGTGTGAGGCCTCCCGTTCATAATCGCCAAACATGTAAGGCGAGTCGATTTGTAGCTCCCACTGTGAATTACTGTTAGTCATTGTATAGACTTCAAGACCCGAATAACCAACCGTCTGTCCGCCAGGATGCGGCATAACTAGCATGCTAATCCCATCAATATCTGAGACCTCTTGTAATTCAATTTCAAACTCAAATACTGATGACCCTCCAGTTCGATACCGGTAGGTGCATACGCCGCCATTGATGACTAGATCTGTATCAGAATACGTGCCATCCTCTCTATTCGGCTCATTATCATCCAATGCTCTTTCATATACTGCGTTAAGTGGCACTGTAACAGGATAATTTACACTTTCATCACACCACGAATCGGGCATCTCCTCCTCGAAGACCTCGTCCATGATCGCACCCAATGGCGTGAAAAAGAATAAACCAGCAAAAACAAAAATCACCCACGAAACGCGCAAACGTGAAGTAATTCCTATTCCAGAATGAGTTTGATTGGTTTCTGAGTCTTTTACTAAATGTTCGCTGACGGATTTGATTTCATTATCTACTTGAACGTCCAACTCCTGTTGCTGTATCGAATGTTCTAGTTGTTGCTTAAAAACATCAACTAAATCCTCACTTTGTTGTACATCTTCTTCTGAGATTATTGATTCAAGATATTTTAGCGCATCATCAATATCGCCACTTTGCTGATGCTGCATTACACCATCTGTCCAATATTCAATCAGTCCACTTTCGATATGCATCTGAAAAAAGGCATTTCTATTTGCGTCTAAGTTGATAATCCAAAATTCATTGCTAGTAAGGATTTCACGGATTGCATCGTAGGACAATTCTGTTTGATTCTCGAGTTGAAAATCCGTTACTTTACCATCAACTTCAATTTTTAATGGATTAGGAAATTGAATTTTATCAGGGCGCTCAGCTTGAATAAATTCAGAACCCTTTGTTGTTATACGTGGAGTTGACACAGTGTCCTTCTGTTTTATGATTCCAATACCTATCCCTATGTTGTACAATCCACCAAATACCACCATTCCTCCAACACCTATGAAAGGCAAACTAAAGAAAATGAGAAACAGTCCGAAAAGACCATCGTTCAGAAGTATATCGACTCCTTCAATGAGTGTAAATAGACCTGCACCCAAAAATGGAGTACCAAAAGCAGTAAGAAACAGCGCTCCAAGAACACCACCTACATCACTTAACTCAGAGAACGTTGGATCACCTTCATCCCATGTATCACCGAATGGTAATTCATCGAATGTTGGTTCATCCATGCATTCTGGTGCATCCTTTCTGTTTTCAATATTATACCGTCGCATTCAATAATGAGTCCTATGTCGGCGTGTTATGGCAGAAGTCGATTATCGATGTCTAAGATGTGGACACATGATTGCTATTGATACCATGGGTGAAACTAGTACACTCCAGTGCAAAGCATGCGGCTATCGAATTTTCACTAAACCTCGACGCGGTGGTTACAAATCAGTTATTGCTGAATAACCTNCACTTGCGTTGAATTGAAAGACCCNCGCTCACTTCAGTAAATGTGGCACTTTGGTTAACAACACACTCTCCTCGTCGATTTGACGAGTTATTATTGCCACAGAATCTTCGTGATGCTCTACATTCTGCTAGTATGGAAGGAGATCCTCCTCATTTGTTGATATCAGGCCCAACAGGTTGTGGGAAAACAACAACTTGGAAATTAGTTGCTAGACAAGTTTTGGGCCCGGGTTGGGAAGCGACACACCATGTGTTACAAGCAAGAGATTTAGCTGGTTCATCTGGAGCAATGGGTAAGTTTGAAGATTTTCTGAAAGGCGGCTCTAAATCTTCTTCAACGTTAGCAAATAGAACCAGTTTGGATGCGTTTGATAGATCATTATGGGAAACAAACTCATCAGATCCTCCACCTAGTGGTGAGGAAATAAATTTACAAGATGGAAGGATTCCAATTTCTAGATTAATCATTATTGAAGATGCTGACCACCTTGGAATGAANAGACAAGCATATCTTAGAAGAATGATGGAAAAGTCAGGAAAAACATCTCGATTTATTTTAGTTGCGAGATCTCCAAGTAGGATAATTGACGCTTTACGTTCCAGAACTAGATCTATTCGTTTACCTGCTCCCTCATTAGAACAGATAGAGAATTTACTTCGCGAAATTGTATCCAAAGAGAATGCAAAAGTTTCAGATGGTGTTTTTGGAGATATCGCACATATTTCAAATGGGGATTTACGTAAAGCTATTTTCACTCTTGATCTATTGGTACATAGGGGATTGGCACAAGATAGAGAAGCAGTNGTAAGATTAGTCAATTCTGTCACATTACAAGCCGGCCGTCATATGGTTGAATTGGCCTTACGAGGTAGAGTGAATGAATGGAAAAATGAACAAGTAGGTAATAGAAGAAAACGCATTCCGGCGGGGGCGTTACGTGAGTTAGATAACATGCTCCGAGAACATGCATTAGAAGGCAGCGATATTGTAAATCAAGTCCACATGGCAGTAATGAACGGTCGATTATCTATTCCTGATTCAATGCGTCAAGAATTGTTAGATGCTCTAGCTTTAACGGAGGTTGAAATGATTGGGACTCAAAACCCACGGATCCATCTGCAAGATCTTCTACATCGTTATGGAACAATAGGACAATCATATGGTCTTTCGATTGGATGATTTTTCTTATTTTACACGGGCGCGGCAGGATTCGAACCCGCGGTCCCCGGCTTAGGAGGCCGGTGCATTATCCAGGCTATGCTACACGCCCATTTGCAATGGAACCGCCTTTCCTTCATGAATAGTTGCGATGGGATGAAGTTTGTTGACGTTAACGGAGCATCATGGAAGGCGACGATTCTCTCGATCTCTCGTCGACCATGCCATTACAAATTCCAGATCCTGATGGGAACAATATCCCTTTAGATGAATTTGAAGAGAATGAGGAAATTTATACAGATAAACTCAGGAATATATCTGTAAATTTCTCTTCATCTTTACCTGTTAAACTGTTGAGATTATTATTGGGACCTGTCATGATATTTTGTCTGATAGTTTTGATGGTTTTCTCAGAACAAGTCGAAACAAACAATATTGGTATTTTTATGATTGTTTTTCCATCATTAGTACTCCTTCCTTCTTGGTATGCCGCTGAAAAACAATTTGCTACTGCTGAGAATGATTTTGGTGACAACAATAAAAATACAGACAAATTATCACTGAATTCATTTCCCGGAGCAGAACGAATTTTGAGTATGATACGAGGAAATAGATTGAACGAAAGAATACGTTTAGTAACATTTTCTTCTGTTGGTATCTTGGTACTTCTCCACAATAATTTTGAAGACGGTAGTCTAGGTAATGTCTTGATTTTAATGACTAGTTTGATTCTTTTGTCTATTGGAGTAGCACAAACAATACGGTTGGAAAGATCAATTCAAATGAGGTCTACAGAATTCAAATATTTACCTTTCCATGCTCCAACACAACATAGTAGTCAAATGCACACAGTTCTAAGTGATTTAATTGAAGCTCACATGGATCCAGATTCAGCATCTCAATGGTCTGCGTGGTTAGACGAGCTCAAGCCATCAATTCGAAATAAATTACCAGCATCCTTAGCTAGAGAAAGAATTGTTCAAGCCGTATATCTATCAAATATGACTGGGGAAGATGGAACGAATGCTTGGAAATTAAACAATATCTTGACATCGATTGTCAGAAGAGAAATGCGAGATAGAATTATGCAACAAGAATCTACTTCATCAGAATTCGAAGAAGAACCTCTTTCCCCAACTGAGAAACCACTACCGTTCAATATTACAACTCTTAACCGTTTATTGGAACATACAGAGGCTTGGCAACCTGGATTGTTTCGCATTATTCGTAGAGTAAGGAATGACATACTTTCAGGCAATGTATCGCTTACAGATTCTGAATGGAGAATGGACCATGATTTACCTCTTACTTGTTCAGACGGTCAAGGAGACTTATTCTTGATGATCCATAATTTCGGAGAAGTCGAAGAAACTGTAGAAGTAGAAGTAGTTGTTCCGGACGGCCTCCCCATTTCTCAAACGTTTAGGGTCACTCCTCAGCCTACCCCAAGTTTACCTGCTGCCATTCCTCTGAATACCATGTCAATGACAGAAACACTTGCCGATCGTCTTTCCATTCTAATGGAAAGAGGCCTTGTATTATGGATTGGAATTGCTTGGTCTCCAAAGAGTAGAGGGCAACATCCGGTCCAGATTCATTTAAGAAAAGAAGGTGGTGAAACCATTTCGTCAGTGGTATTGTCTACAGATGTTCTGCAACGTAGTAGTGGATCTGGAAGTACACAAGTTAGGATGAGACGTGCAAGTAGTCTAGGTATTGAGGCCCTTCGAGAGGTTAGTAGTACCTTGAAAATGAGATAATTTAGATGCTCTTCAAGCCGCCGCGTTTATGTTGTTGTTTCATGTGGGAAATACGTCGGTGAGTCAATGGAGTCATGGGATGTAGTAGTCATTGGCTCTGGAATTGCAGCACTTCGGTCAGCTATCGCTGCCTCTGATGCAGGTGCTACTGTAGCAGTAATCGAAAGTGGCGGACCTAGTAACGCTCAGTCAAAGGCCTGTTCTACAGGCCTTGCAGTATCTGTTTTCGAAAGCGACCACATACATCACGGAAAGAACACCTCTTCTGCAGGATTCGGACTTTCAAACTCTTCAATAGTGAATCAACGATGTGAATCAGCTTTAGACAATTTAATCGAGCTTGAGAAATGGGGATTTAATTTCCAAAGAAACGAATCTGGTTCACCATATCCCTCTGATAGTATAGGCCATTCATCCCCGAGACTATGTACTGCAGGAGACTCAACAGGCAGAGAAATCATTCGAATTTTAGAAGAACAGTGTATGAAACGTGGGATTCCTCGCAAATACGATCTTCATTCAGTATCTATTTCTGTGGAAAGTGAAAGAGTTAGAGGATTAGTTGTTTTAGATGTTCAAACAGGAGTGATAACCTCAATTCAATGTAAGGCAATTATTCTCGCTACAGAAGATCATTCTGGCCTTTGGATAGATGAAGGAGGAAATGGCTTAGGGGCATCACTTGCATTGAGGGCTGGGGCGAAATTACGCGGAATGGAATTTATTTCATGGCACCCATTATGTGTCCCAACATCGAACTATCGTTTACCAATTTCTTTGTTATCAGCAGGTGCGCGAGTCCGAAAATCTAACGGCGATGATGTTGAATTAACAGGAACAATGACCGANGCGTCTGTCTCATTGCTAGATGGCGATTATGTTTTAGATGCTAGAAACGTACCTATTCCTGAACGAGAATGGTTTACTACTACTGTGAATATTCTTGAATCAAGATTTAGTATTAATTTATGGAAAGATGTAGTCCCAATCGAACCACAACCTGATTTCGCAATTGGGGGTGTAGCAGTAGATAATCAAGGCCGAGCTCTACTTTCTCATGATATGTGGCTAACCGGCTTGTACGCCGCTGGTGGCTCAGCAGATTCAGGAATGCATGGGGCTGACACTATCCCAGGCAATCGAATTTTAGATGACTTGATAGGTGGCTCAAATGCAGGACTTTCCGCAGCCAAATGGAGCAATACTGTTGGATTCGGAAAACAAGATTTTCTACATGAAATGGCATTAATATCTGAAAATTCCATAGAGGCATTATCACGAACTGAATCTGGCACATCAGTTGGAGCTGGATTGGCATCACTGCGTAGATTGATGAATTCAAGTCTGGGCTTAGAGAGGGATGCATTAATCATATCATCTTGTACTACCAAGATAGAAGAGATGGTAAAAGAAAGCACACGGATATCCGATGAATCATTTGTAATGAATACTGAATTGGTTAGAGCATTGGAACTTGAAGGGATGCTTGCACTTGCTCGAACCATTGCATCTACTGCTGATGCGCGTGAAGAAAGTCGAGGATCTCATAGAAGAACAGATTATCCAGAAATGGATGACAAACAATCTGAATCGTTAGTTGTGGATGCAGAAGGAATAATCACAACTCTAAATTAGATTCGGGCCAAAAACATAACTGGGGGCGTAATTATAGAAGAGGAAGAATTTTTCCGTGGCACTCAAAAAAACTCCTCAAATGAATCCAATAATTCACAGCATGTTCGCGTAATCATTCAACAGAATCAACGAACTCCCCCAGTGGGAGATATTTTTCGTGCCTTCATGGACAACATGTATTTCCAACAACCCGTCATGAGACACGAGGGATCATTTTGGCATTTTTCTAGAAGAGAAATGAACGATCTGATTTTAGCTACACTTGCATTTGGCCTAGCTTTGGCCTTCATGCGAATGGGTGGCATATTCGCGATATTGTCTAGTGGTGATTCCTTGTTTGCCGTTATTATTGGTATGCTTATTTGGGGAATCCTGTACATTTTAGCTTTAGGGCCAGCATTCATAATTCACGAATTAGCGCATAAATTTCTAGCTCGTCATTATGGTTGCTGGGCAGAATTTAGGGCAGATCCTAAGGGACTGAAAACAGGAATTGTGATTGCTGCTCTATTGGGAATTGTTTTCATGGCTCCTGGTGCAGTGATGGTTGCAGGAAATATCAGTAGAGAACAAAATGGAAAAATTGCACTGGTTGGACCCATATCAAACTTGATTCTATTTGGAATAGGAATAGTTGCTGGAGGTTTACTCTTAGGTATAACCAGTAACATTTTTGTCAATCAATTTGTAATGGCTTGGTTATGGGGAAATTCAATATTGGCTGCCTTTAATATGATACCATATGGCCCCCTAGATGGCCGTAAAGTAAAGAATTGGTCTGAACCAATTTTTTGGATTTTTATGATATTCACATTGGGCTTAGTATATGCTTTACTTACTGCTCAATTCGACCCCATTTTGGTATCTATTTCCAATTTAGTTTGATATTTTATCATAGATTACTGACAAGAATTTCATCTTCTTGTCCTGTAATTAGATCTTTGATCTTTATTTTACCGTTTTTCCATTCTTCTGGCATTATCATTACCAGACGAGATGCACCAATCCTGTCTGCATGACGAAATGCCCATTTCAATTTTTTATTGTCTAGGATTACATCTACAGTTCTACCCTTTTTTCTTAGTTTTGAAGCAACAGACATTGCCACAGTACGCAACTCTTCACCTAGTGAAATTACAACATCTTCACTCCCAGAAGTAATGGTGGGCAACAATCCTCGTTCGGTTAATAGTTCCATAATGACCATATCGCCGAAACCAAAACCACTAGCCGGCAAGTCATTTCCACCCAGGCTAGAAAGTAAACGGTCATATCTTCCGCCACCACAAATCGCTCTTAACTCACCTTTTCTGTCATGTGCTTCGAAAACTGACCCAGTATAATATGCTAAACCACGTACAATAGATGCGTCAAATTCTACCCATTCTTGGATGTTGTAAGATTCCAACATTGAGAATAACTCTTTCAATTCTAGAACCGCTGAACTTTGCTCTCCAAGATGCCCTTCCAATTTGTCTAACTCTCTTATTCCAAGAATAGTTTGGATAGTTGTAATCGAAGTAGAGTCTAGTCCAATCTCTGATAATTGGTTTTCAATTACATCAGCGGGAAGTTTGTCCATTTTATCTACAATAATACATGTTTGAGTGAAACCGTTGCCCTTTATTCCTAATGTTCCTAACACCTCTTCGAGCACCTTTCTACTACTAATTTTGATGACAAGATCGTTTGAATTTAGTCCTACACTTTTGAAAAAATGGACCATTACTGATATCAATTCAGCATCTGCAGAGATATTTTCAGTGCCCCAAATATCCACATTCCATTGGTAGTGTTCTCTGCCCCTTCCTCTTTGTGTTCTTTCATATCTCCAACACTGGGGAATAGAGTACCACTTAAGTGGCAATGGTAATGTTTTAGCTTGTGCCATAACCATTCTAGCGAGCGAAGGAGTCATTTCAGGCCGAAGGGATACTTTTCTCCCACCTTTATCTTCAAAGTTGAATAATTGTTGAGTGATTTCTTCTCCTTGTTTACGAGTATACAATTCTTCATATTCTAGAATAGGCGAATCATATTCTTCAAATCCGTGTGCTTTGGAAGCGGCATGAAACTTGTCAAATAACCAAGATCTCAGTCTCATCTCATTTGGATAGAAGTCCCTAGTTCCCCTTGGGCGTTCCACCATAGTACTACATGCATCAGCACTGGTTCATCAGTCATCCGCTATTTTTTCTTCAAAATTCTTCATTGACGCGTTTTACCAATCGTGTCAGTACCAAGTATAAGATAGGTGGAATACACATTGAAAAGAACCCAACAACAACAAAACTATCCACTCCAATAGTAAATGCAATTGAGTTACTAAATCGTTGGAGTGGCCCTCCCGTAATTCCCATAGTCAACGCAGAATCGTCATAAATTTCATCTAATGAATCAGCTCCAGATTTCGTTAAGCAACTACCTAAAATTGTTCGTTCGTAAGATTCATTTTCAATGATTATTCTACTTTCTAGAACTACCAGAAAATCACCTTCTTCTTCAGATTGAGCCAAAGGAATCTTTGATACAAAATTAGTTGAATTCTTTGACGAAATCTCAAATGTATGGTTATGAATATTATAACTCGTGGAATGACCACCGAAATTATGGTGATGTGAAATTAATTGAATCTCACCATGTTTTGTCATGTTTGAATTTCCGAGCACATCGAAAGTGTATGCCACCGGAAATTGTTCAGGGCATTCTTTTACACCCCAATAGTTAATTTCATTATCTGGATACTCTCTTTTTTCGTCAAGATAGTCTTGAAAATGATGATGTCCGTACCCATAGTAACCATATTCGTCTTCATGATCGGCAAGCAATTCTGCTTGTTCTAATTTTGTAGAATTATACAGCATACCCCAAAACGAATCAACAGTAAATTCGCAATTCGTATTTCTTTGTCCATACATATTGTAATTGAAATTGGTATACATCATTTGAGAGTTACAATTTACATCAATAAATTCTGCAAGATATAATTGATTGAAAGCGTCAAACATATCCTGGTCACATAGTTCCACAATTTCGTCTATTTGGTTTGCTGAGANATATCCCCAATTATTTGCACACGCCAATCTTGAGTCTATTTCAATATTTGACCACTCATTAAGAAAATGAAACGATGTGTAATTAATTGCTGAACAATTTATGCATGATGTCTGATTATCACCATACCATTGAGTTTTTGTAATCCTAGTTGTGAGATTAATTTCTTGCCAACCTGATTGAATTGGGTTGAAGTACGAGTCTGCGTATATTGATAAATGAGGATACAAAGTCTCATTATTCGATAATTCAATTGTGTTGTTTTGCATTCCCAATTCTGAGCTAATTACCCATTGTCCATAATTACAATAGGTATCGGGATAATAACCCCACTCTCTATCTACATAATCATAGCGATAAGAATAACTTTCCACACAATATTCATCTGGAGACCAAATATTTACTTCTGAAGAAACACTCAGTTCAACTGTAATATTGAAATTATTAGGGTTTTGGAGAATACATCCTAGGTGTTTCACGACATCACCAGAAGGTAAGTCAGGTCTAACCTCATATGAATTATGCATTCTACCTGGTGGAATAATCTGTGGCCGTGATGCTTCTTCAACACAATCAAAAAAGAACTCTGGACCTACTCTTTCAATTACAGTATCCTGATTTCCACTTTCAGAGTCATTATTTTCTTCGGATGCAACCATGGGGCATAGAGACAACAATACAACTAGGATCAGCCCTAAAATCCTATACATATCACAAATATGGTAGACTTCATTTTCAAATTTCCTCCGAATTGATTTAGAAAATCCTATGATTGAAAGAATCGATTAGTCAGTCAAGACATCATTAAACACACCCCCAACATCCGAAGTATATGCGTGTTGAAACCCTAGCTCTGGCATTCCTATTATTTTGTTCTGCTCTGGCTGGATGCCTCAGTGAAGATTTAGACAGAGATGATGATTTATCTGAAGATATTGAATTAGAAAGAATAGACACTGACATGGACGGAATAGCAGATGAGGATGAGGAACGACGTTATAGAACAGATCCATTAAATGACGATACAGATGGAGATGGGGTAATAGACGGTTGGGAGATAACTTACGGATACGACCCATTGAATGGAACTGATAACGCTCTTCGCGCATTATGTGAATGGTATGAATCAAATGAGACTGCTGATCAATCGATAGAGGCCCTATGCAACTCCAATGATAACGACAGAGATGATAGAGAGGAAAATCGAGAGATTACACAAGAAGATTGTGAACGTAGAAATGGAACTTGGGTCGAAACATCAGATAGATCAAGAGAACCTTACTGTGATTTTGGTGAGAACGACAGAGATGATAGAGACGAAGATCGAGAGATTACGCAGGAAGACTGTGAACGCAGAAATGGAACTTGGGAGGAAGCACCAGATAGACCTCGAGAGTTTTACTGTGATTTCGGTGATAGGGATAGTGAAGAAGAATCGAGATTCAGATATAGCAATATTACGTTGCATATTTTCCATGGAGAGAATCTTGAGAATTCAACAGTAAATTATACAATCAAAATCCAATTAAATCATAGTGCTGCTCCTATCCATGCAGATAATTTCCTCAAACATGTGTTATACGGAAATTTCAATAATTCAACTTTTCATCGAATCATAGATGATTTCATGATTCAAGGTGGAGATTTTCAGAATAGTTCTGGAGCAGGTGGATATGCCGCCGATTGGTATGGCATTTGTAATGGTACTAGAATAGCAAATCAAAGTGATTGTCCCAATCAAGAAAATTGGAACATTCCAGATGAAGCAGATAATGGCTTGAGACATTTACCTTGTACAATTTCTATGGCAAAGACTGCTGAACCTAACACAGGAGGATCACAATTTTTCTTGATTCCAGGTGATATCACACATCATAATTGGCTAGATGGTATTCACACTGTGTTTGGTGAAGTCACGGAAGGTTGTGAACATATCACTAGTCTCTCTGAAGTAGAAACAGGTGAAATGGATCGCCCAGTCGTAACTGTTGTTATTTTCAGTGCAACTGTAGATAATTGATTTTTAATAGTCAATTTTTTGCCATGAAGCAATAAATCGTGGTAGAGACGGGAAATCTCCAATAGAGTTGTTTTCTGAAGTAAATCGAGTAAAATTGACTAGACGTAGATCTGTAAATTGACTTTCTAGCCAAACTCTCCCTAGTGGCCATGGTGGAACTGGTTGTTCTACAATATTTGATTCAAATAACCGCCCAATACAAAGAAGATGGCCATTATTAGTCAATAATAATGAAAGATTTTTTGCCGCAGTATCTCGAATGTTTTCGGGAATAACTTGTAAAATATGTATCTCAACGATTAGATCGAATTTATTTTCCCAATTTTCAGGAGGAGACAATATGTCCGCAACACAGTAATCCACAGTTGAATCTGGAAATCGTTCTTTACACCAATCGATCGAGGATTTTGAAATATCAAATGCGGTAACATCGAAGCCAATTTCTTCGAGCCATTCTGCATCATCTCCCAGACCACAACCTACAACCAATGCCTTGCCATTAATTTCTGGTCGATTTGCGATCCATTCTACCATTTGTGGATGGGGCTCCATTCGTGCCCATGGAATATCTTCTGACTTACGATTTGCACTATCATAGAGATCTTCAAACCAAGCCAAGGGCTCTCCATTAACCTCAGCTACTTCAGCCATTTTTTGGATTTTTATTCGAATATCATCTAGATTTTCATCCATATATTCAACTCACATGTGGTTGATTATTGCTTCACCAAATTCTGAGCATTTGAGCAATGTTGCATCATCCATTAATCTTTCAAAATCATATGTAACTGTCTTTGCTGAGATTGCTCCCTCCATTCCTTTGACTATTAGATCGGCAGCATCCGTCCAGCCCATATGCCGCAACATCATTTCTGCTGATAGAATCAATGAACCTGGATTGACTTTATCTTGACCTGTATATTTTGGAGCAGTTCCATGTGTTGCTTCAAAGATTGAAATCCCAGTATCATAATTGATATTTGCACCGGGGGCAATTCCAATTCCACCTACTTGGGCAGCCAGAGCATCTGAAATATAGTCGCCATTCAGATTCATCGTTGCTAGGACACCATACTCTCGAGGGCGAGTCAAAACTTGTTGGAGCATAGCATCAGCAATAACATCCTTAATTATGATTTTAGTTCCAGTATTTGGATTTGTCATGGTGCACCAAGGCCCTTCATCTAGTAATTCAGCTCCAAATTCCTCTTGTGCAATTTGATATCCCCAATCTCTGAATCCTCCTTCTGTGAATTTCATGATATTTCCTTTATGCACTAATGTTAGACTATCCCTATCATTATCAATTACATATTGTATTGCAGCTCTAACAATTCTACCAGTCCCTTCGCTAGATATTGGCTTGATCCCGATTCCACTAGTATTGGGGAATCTTATTTTATCCACTCCCATTTCATTTCGTAGAAAATCGATAACCTTTGCAACATCATCAGTTCCTGCTTCCCATTCAATTCCAGCATATACATCTTCACTATTTTCTCTGAAAATTATCATATCTACTGCACCCGGATCTCTAACAGGACTAGGTGTTCCAGCATACCATCTTACAGGTCGGACACAAGCAAACAAGTCGAGTTTTTGTCGAAGAGCAACATTTAGACTTCTTATTCCCCCTCCAACAGGGGTCGTTAAAGGCCCTTTAATTGATACAAGTCCATTTTTCATCGCATCTAATGTCTCTTCTGGCAACCATTCACCAGTAGAATTGAATGCTTTCTCTCCAGCCAAAACTTCATTCCAGTGAATCTTTTTTTCTCCATTGTAAGCTTTTTCAACACTCGCATCGACTACGCTAATCATTACTGGAGTAATATCAATCCCAATTCCATCACCTTCAATGAAATGTACAACTGGGTCATTTGGTACATTCAAGATTCCATTTTCCATTGTAATACTCGTACCTGACATCGTAATCATTCTATGGGATTAAGACCCTATTCATCAATGAACCGCCCGAGGACACTAGTTATTCATAACAGTCATGAAAGCCCATCTAGAGTGGTATCGTCTGTACTGGATGCCGGATTATGTAAGAATGAACCATCTTCTTGTTGCCACCACCAACGACCCTCTGGGTCAACATAGACTGTGTGTCCTGTAGATTGATCGTACACCCCGCCACTGGTGAGGTGATTGTAACTAGGAACATGTAATGTTTCGGCCTGTTCTTGATTGGTGGATGTTGATTCTGAATAGTCTGCATCATCTATCGAATCTTCTTCTATACGTTCATCTGTGAGATTTTGTTTTCGTAGTCGAATTGCAAGTACAACGGTGAAGATCGATAGGGCTAGTATGGCTAGAGCGACAATCAACCCACCCAATGTGTTGACTACCCAATTTCCCTCTGACTGTGAGTTTTCGTTGTCCAGTGTTTCAGTGTTCTCCACCGAATCAAGCGGTGGTTCTATCTGAAATTGTAAAACTGTATGTAAATCTGCACCATCTGTTACCTGAATAAACAGCTCTGTATTGTTCCAGTCCCACCACAAAATTACACCATCTTGACTAAGTATATTCCAAGTCAAATTATCATCAGACCATTCAATATTTGTTGGTCCACTGCCTAGCCCATCATCGATAGTTAACTTAACTACTAATTTGGGTATTGGCGAGCGAGAAATGTTGAGATGCTCAATTGCAACTATCGGTGCATTTCTATCAACGCGAATCCAAGTTGCATCCGCAGATCCTATGTTTCCAGCTTCGTCAATTGCTCGAACCTCGAACGAATACCGACCATCCATGAGCATTGACAGATTTACTATCGACTCATTTTGTGTTACTGGTGCCCACAAACCACCTGCCCATCGGACTTCATAGTGTGAAACTCCAGACAGATTATCAACGACAGGTTGCCAATAAATAGTAAGTTCATCAACGTTTTTCCATTCATCCATCGGGGTGATTTGAGGTACTGGAGGCGGACTCAAATCAGTCTCGATACTTGCATTTGCTGTGATGAATCTCAATTGATAGGGACCACCAGGCTTGGCTGGATCCCAAGTAACTCTAATGTGGTACAACAGCCCAATATCATCAGGATCATCGTTCAAGGCAGAAATTGTAATCCAACGTATCTCATCATCGACAGTTCCTTGCCCAAGTGCCCCTGAACCATTTAACACGACGACGTCTAGATTCGCACCTTCAGCACTCAATGCAACGGATGTTCGGTTTCCTGGATCGATTACAATCGCATACCAATCGACAACATCTAAACCCGTAAGGCAACCATCTACTGTGAGGTTTGCATTCGCGCCCAAATGATGCGCTGACGAGCGTGTCGCCGCCGCATCTGATTCAAAGATACCATCAGTTTGTGGGTCATCACATCCAGAGAGGGTATCGCCTGCTGGTGGAGGACTAGTTGAATCAATTGTGATTGTTGAATTAGATATACGAATATTATTTGTTTCATCATCTTCATAGTGCTCATCTCCAGAATCAATAACTAGAACAATCCACCAAATACCATCTATATCACCGACTAAATTGACTACTTGTGAATCGATGAACGTTGAACTACTCTGCAGCACTGGAACTCGGGATTGTGAAAGGCGAATGTCTCCACTTCCCAATATGAGATCTTCAGAAAGCCAAATCTCGATGTCGAAACCTAGGGATTCCTGACCTAAATTCTCGACTCCCCACTCAATCGATACCGTTTGACCTGGCTCAGCCGAAAGTGGTGATTCAACCCACGAAGCCAAAAGGTCGCGCGATGGTGCTGAAATTGTGAAAGGGGCGCTTGCAGCTACATTGTTTGATTCATCGTCCTCTTCAACTTCAGAGGCGGTGTCTACAATAACAACCCAGTGAAAATCTCCAATGTGCTGACCCGGGATGATGATATTACGTACAATATTGACGGAAGAACCAGTAGTTAATGACTCGACATGAAAACTGTCCACTTGTGTATCGTCGGTTCCAGACTGGGCATCAAGTGATAACAATAGAAGTGCACTGAAAGAAGAAGCATCAGAGCCGCCAATATTGCTGAGGTTGATGAATACGGTGCTTGATTGCCCGCTTACAGCATTGGAGGAGTATCCTATTGAATCGATTACAATATCCGCTTGTTCTAAGCAAAACTGTCCACTCGATGGGATTGCATTGTTTGTTTCATCCATCTCTACAATCGAGTTGTTTGGGTCGACAAGGATGCCCCAATACCAACAACCGTTTCCGAGATTAGATGGGATGCCTAGGTTGATAGATCCTGACCATGAAGCACTCTGTGCAATGGTACTGGTCACATCTGAACCAATCAATACATCATTTCCGGCTCCAGTGATTGATGAATCATTGGAAAGATAGACGCTGTATTCGACACTGGCAACATCCTCCATTCCAATGTTCGAAATTTGAACGGAAACTTGTGCTGTTCCACCCCGAACACCAGATACTGGTCCAGATATAGATGCAGGCTCTAGATCGGGAGCACAATCAACCACAGTCAATTGGGCACTGTTTGTCACGGCGATGTTATTGTTTTCATCTGATTCTGAAATGTAATCTCCATAATCTACATAGAGGCCGACATAGTATGTGCCTGGTGTGATAGTCGTTGGTAGAGTTGCCTGAATACTTGAGTGCGTGTAGGAAGGGACATTTGCTGTTCCACTCGCATAGCCAAGTGAGGTACCAGAATAGATTGCAGAAACCGAATTCCCAGTAGAAATTATAGCTTCATAATAGTGAGAACCCGCATTGTCTGTACCCAAATTGGTCACACTCAAAGTGATGTAAATATCAGAACCTTCGCAAACTTGACGATAACCAGAATCGACTGAAACTGAGGTTGCTTCCAAATCATAATCTGGAACCGTGATATAGAGTGAATTACCTACTCCTACATTGTTTGTTTCATCTCCTTCCGACACTCGACTGGTAGAATCTACTATAATTCCAAAATAATAGGTCCCCTGAGCCAAATTGCTGGGCAATGTCGGACTATATGTTCCACTTCGATATGATCCCCCGGAAATACTACTTGCCTGTTGGGTGGTTCCTAATTTCATATCATTAGTTGTGATAGTAGAATCAGTTGAAAGGTACATTTCCCAATAGAACCATCCTGATGTATCATCTCCAGTATTGTCAACTCTCCAAGAAATACTCACTTGTTGACCGGCTTGAGCTGTACTTGGTCCAGACGGGTTGTCTGGAATCAAATCAGCAGGTTCTTCGATATCGATTCGTGAACTTGAAGAAACGATGTTATTCGTCTCATCCAATTCATTTACACCGTCGCGATTGTCAGCTATTAGACCAAGATAGTAGTACCCTGGATTCATACCAGTTGGAATAGGAACATTGTATTCGTAACCAGAGCGGTAAGAACCACCACTGATACTGCTCTCGCTGAATTCGTCGACGAATGTATCTGATGTGGTGATGGTTGAATCAGTGGAAAGATATAGTTTCCAATAGAATGAACCAGAATAGTCGGTGCCAATATTGTTTATCCGATACTGCACAGTGATAGTATCACCCATGATTGCAGAAGAAGAAGAGGTGCTGACTGATGCCGCCTCCAAATCTGGTAGATCCTCTTGGAGCGTAATTTGATTACAAGTCCGGGCATTGTTCGATTCGCTGACTTCGTCCACATCAGAATCTACATCGAGGATGTATCCCCAATAATAGGTCCCAGCATTCATAGAGGAAGGGATTCGAGTGCTACTAGATAGAGAATCTGTCCGATAACTACCTGAAGACAAACTGGACGAGTATTGATCGCTGCCAACTTGTGTGTCACTAGTTGTAATGGTAGAATCCGTGGAGAGATACATTGCCCAGTAGAATGCACCAGTCGATTGTCCGTGAGTGCTGGAAACATCATTTTCATATTGAATTGAAATCGATGATGTGAGATAGTCCCCAATCGTCCCTGTGGTTGGAGTAGAACATGACGATGAGGTAGTTCGAGGAACCAAATCAGGCAATTCATAGACGCGGACTCGACCTGAATCGTAATCGTAATTGTTGTTCTCATCAGACTCACTGACTTGGTTATTGATATCGACAATCATGCCGACATAGTAGTAGCCACCCGTGATTGATGATGGAATGGTGACAGTCTTGGTCGATGAACGCGTGCTCCCTGAAGAAATACTTGACTGCGACCAATCATCCAATAGGAGGTCGCTGGTTGTAATTGTTCTATCAGTGGACAAATACAATCCCCATCGGAATGAACCTGATGATGAACTTCCATCGTTTTTGATTCTCGTACTGATACTTTTGGAATCTCCAGCATCTGCTGAAGTCCAAGACGCCGAGAGATAATCAACTGTAAGATCAGGGCTACTTCGTGCTACTGTTTCCATAACAACATCATTTTGACTCAATTCCTTAACTTTGGAGACTGGCGCCAAGGCCAATAACATAGAAAAAAGTGCTAAAAGTGCGACAGTTCGAATCGAACTTGCTTTGGAGACCATAGTTATCACGCCTAGCAGTTGTTGAACCTATATCTTGTGGTTTTAATCCCAATGTTCTAGCGTAATGACTCAGTCAGTAGGCCATGAATGGAGAGGTTCGTTGGACAGCTGTAGATGGATATGTTGGTACAACTTCAGGCGGCAAGTCATTTCAGATATATGGCGAATCATCCCCAAGTCCAATGGAAATGGTGTTACATGCTCATGCAGCCTGCTCTTTGATTGATGTAAAAGAAGGATTGAAGGATAGAATAGAGAATGTGGATTATATGATTATCGAAATTGAATCCCAAAGAGCTCAAGAGTCCCCCAAAGTTTTCACGGCTGTCGTAATGAAATACATTGTCAAAGGAGAAGTTCCTGAGAAATTACTTCATAGATTAATTGAATCTAGTCATGAAAAATTCTGTAGTGTCGGGAAAATGATTACTAGATCCGGAGCAACACTCGATTGGTCGTTGGAAATGTTGTAGAATTAGATGCCTAATTTTGTAACTATTTCATCAAAAAATGAAGGAATATCAATATCTTCGGGTTCATCTCCTTGCATCCATGCACCCATGGCGAAACTAGTGCCAAGACCAATAGATTCCATCCAAGCGAACACACTCTTCCATCCATTTTTGGTCATTCCAACATCCAAAGCCATTCTTCCCAAGTGTTGAGCACATCTATCTCCTTGACTTGGAAACCAATTTTCTAAATCTTCTACATACGCTTTCAAAGCCGTTTTTCCGGCCCCAACACCCTGAGAAATGGCCGGTAAAGTTTCAGTAAATTCCATTTCGATGTTTTCTCTTTCTTTTGATGATAGATTAAACATCTTTGAGAGCCTAGAAAGTAAATGATGCCCCTCTACATTTAATGCATCATCTCCCCAACCATACTCAAGACCGATTGTATACGGATGTTTCATAATATCACCCAATCAGTTCTTCAACCAACTCAAGATGTCGTTCAAATGTGATATTTAATTCAGCCCTTTTCTTAGATAATAGTCTCACTTCTGCAGGATCTAGTATTCCATCAACCCATACAGTTTGAAGTAACATTACATAGATACTTTCTGACTTTGAATGCCCTTCTTCAGAATCACTACCACCTTCTCCGTCATCATCTTCTGGGTCATCATTCATTAGTTCAGAAAAGGCATCATAACCTTTACTTACGTTTTTTTCATCTGTTGATGTAATAGAGCGAGAACCTATACCAAGTTCCTCAAATGGATCAACATCATCATGTGTCTCTGAATCAATTGAATCATCCATTTCTAACCCACTATCAGGTATACTATATTCCCCATCATCATTGCCGCTCATAATGAATAGGATGGGGCAGGGGTTGTTCAATCCATCCCGCACATGTTTTAGAAAAATATATAATTATTATATCAGTAATTATCAAATTATAGGGAATCGATATACTCTTGTCGTTTTTCTATATCATGATTAACAAAAAAAACCTTAATTTTTGGTCTTATCATCTTCTATCTACCGTCAACATTCAATAACCCTCGATTGAGCCAGCAGATTCCCGCGCGATTATGAAGTGCGTACGATGTCAAATAGGTGAAAGGAGGGTTAAGAATGCAGACTACTATGAACAATAGCAACGAAGGAACTAGTGGTATGACGATTAAACGTAGATTTACTACTAATGGCGAAGATCCATTTGACTCCTTTGATTGGATCACTACTGATTTAGAAATTCGCAACATGGATGGAACTGTAGCTGATAATATGTTGGGCGTATGTTTCCCAAGTGGATTTGAAGGAGTTCCAGGTACCGTTGCTGCACAAAAGTATCTTCGAAAAGCAGGGGTCCCAGCAGCACTTAGACCAGTACCCGAAGAGGGAGTACCAACTTGGCTTCAACGCTCTGCACCAGACGAAGAGAAATTACAGAATTTAGAAGCATCAGAGCGATATATCGCTGAAACCGATTTCCGTCAAATGTTCCGCAGATTAGCAGGAACCTGGACATACTGGGGATGGAAGTATGGATATTTTGCATCGGAAGAAGATGCAAGATCATATTATGATGAAATGTGCTTTCTGATTGCTAGTCAACGCTCTGCACCGAATAGCCCTCAATGGTTCAACACAGGACTTCATTGGGCATATGGAATAGAAGGTAATCCACAAGGACACATGTATGTAGATCCTGATACTGGAACAATGACACAATCTTCCAATTCTTACGAGCACCCTCAACCACATGCATGTTTCATTCAGTCAGTAAGTGATTCATTAGTAGGTGGAAGCGAATCGATTATGGGACTTTGGGAGAGAGAGGCTTTATTGTTTAAATTTGGTTCAGGAACGGGTTCCAATTTCAGTAATATCCGAGGTAAGGACGAACCACTTTCAGGTGGAGGTCGATCAAGTGGGCTTCTCTCATTTTTGAAGATTGGTGACCGTGCTGCAGGCGCAATCAAGTCGGGTGGTACGACTAGGCGTGCTGCAAAAATGGTAACATTAGACCTGGATCACCCAGATATCGAGGAATACATAAATTGGAAGGCATCAGAAGAAGAGAAAGTTTCATCTCTAATTATTGGAAGTCAACTCTTACAAAAACATGCGAACGAAATTATGTCTGCTATGTGGTCAGACGGAGCAGAGATAGCTGCATCAGATATGAATTCGAATCCAGAATTAAAGTCGGCGATTGTAGCTGCGGTAAAGAATGGGGTACCTGAACCGCATATCAAGAGAATTATGGATCTTGGTGAACAAGGATGGCGCTCAGTAAACTTTGAAGTCTTTGATTCAGATTGGCAAGGAGAAGGCTACCTTACCGTATCTGGTCAGAATAGTAACAATTCAGTAAGAGTGCCCAATCATTTCATGGATGCAGTTGAATCTGGAGATGATTGGAATCTTTATTGGCGTACTGAATTGGCGGCAGCTGAAAAAGAAGATCGTAGCCCTGAGCCTTGTAAGACACTTCCTGCGAGAGATCTTTGGGATCAGGTTGCTTACACTGCATGGGCATGTGCAGACCCAGGAGTTCAATATGACTCCACGATTAATGAGTGGCACACCTGTCCTGAAGGTGGAAGGATCAACGGGTCAAATCCATGTTCAGAATACATGTTCCTTGACGATACAGCATGTAATCTAGCAAGTATTAACCTCCTAGAATACTATGATGCTGATACAAGAACATTCCAAATCGAAGATTTCCAACATAGTGTACGTCTCTGGACAGCTACATTAGAAATTTCAGTATTAATGGCCCAATTCCCTAGCGAGGAAATAGCTCGAAAGTCCTATGAATACAGAACCTTAGGATTGGGCTATTGTAATCTCGGCTCGTTATTGATGCACATGGGCATCCCATATGATGATGATAAGGCAAGAGCTATTTGCGGCTCATTAAGTGCAATAATGTGTGGAGAATCATATGCAACAAGTGCTGAGATGGCTAGTTTCCTTGGACCCTTTGAAAGATATGGAGAAAACAAAGAACACATGCTTCGAGTAATTCAAAATCATCGTCGCGCAGCATATGATGTTGAATCAAAAGAATATGTTGGTCTCTCAGTAAAACCGTTAGGTATTGATGCAGAACTGTGTCCTGATGATTTATTGGATGCTGCAAGAGATACTTGGGACCGTGCTCTTAACTTAGGAACCGAATTTGGTTTTAGAAATGCACAAACAACTGTAATCGCTCCAACTGGAACTATTGGTCTTGTAATGAATTGTGATACTACTGGTGTCGAACCATCATTTTCCTTAGTTCAATTCAAATCTCTTGCTGGCGGAGGGATGTTGAAAATAATCAACAATGGTGTCAAGTTAGCTCTCACTGAATTAGGATATGACGATGATCAAATCGATGAAATTGAATCATATGTCATGGGAAGTAAAAGTATCGAAGGTTGCTCAAGTATTTCTCGTGAACGTTTGACAAAGGCAGGATTTGGAGAAGCAGAATTTGCAATGATAGAGGATTCAATCGGTGCTGCTTATGATATCCGTGGCGCTTTCAATGTTAATACATTAGGTTCTGACTTCTGTACTAACGTACTTGGTTTGAATCAGAATCAACTTGACAACCCTTTCTTCGATGTACTAAAACACATTGGATTTACACCTTCAGAAATCGATGCAGCAAACGATTATGTCTTTGGACGAATGACAATCGAAGGCGCACCGAATCTGAAAGAAGAACATTTAGCTGTATTTGATTGCGCGACTCCTTGTGGAAAATATGGCGAGCGTTCTATTGCATGGCCGGCTCATGTTAGAATGATGGCTGCAGCACAACCATTCATCTCAGGTGCAATATCGAAGACCGTTAATCTTCCATCATCTGCAACTATTGATGATATACGGGAAGTGTACAATTTATCACACACAACTATGAACAAGGCAACAGCTGTATACAGAGATCAAAGTAAATTGTCTCAACCTCTGATGAATAAACTAGTTGATACATCATCAATGGATGAGGAAGATGTAAATGAATCATCCACAATCACGACAGAAAATGCCATTCAACAAGTCATTGAGGCACTTCCATTGCCAGCTGAACAAGCTAAACCTCTGGCAGATGCATATGTTCACAATTATATCGCAACTCGTCGTCCACTTCCTGACGTTAGAGAATCTAAGACAATGAAGGCACGTGTTGGTGGACATACCGTTTATCTTTCTTCAAGTATGTATGAAGATGGCCGCCTAGGGGAAATTATGCTAACAACTTCGAAAGAAGGAATGGCTTGGCGCTCACTGTTGAATCAGTTTGCTATCGCAGTTTCAATAGGACTACAATATGGTGTTCCATTGGATGCATTTGTTAAATCATTTACTTTCCAAAAGTTTGAACCAAGTGGAATGGTTTCTGGTGGGTCAGGCCGTGTAAAGATGGCTACCTCCATAGTTGATTACATATTCAGAGAGTTAGCAATTAATCATTTGAATCGTGATGATTTAGCCCACGTTTTAGCAGAAGATCTTGACTCAACTTCCATTAGTAGGCCAGAACACACTTCAGATGGTATTGCTAGAAATGTAGGCCATCAACGCAACATTCAGACAACTCTAGACGTTGATATGATGGACACACCACTTATCGAAACAGTAGTCGAAAATGAAGAATCCTCGCAGAATGTGGAAGTAGAAAGCGACGCTGCATATTCAGTAGCAGAGTCAGCTCGTGCTATGGGATTCACTGGAGATATTTGCACAACCTGCGGAAGTAGTCAAATGGTTCGAAATGGAACTTGTTTGAAATGCAATGAATGTGGAGAAACCACTGGCTGTTCATGATTGAAATAACCACTCTGCATCTATTCCATGTTCGTCTAGTACTCTGGCAATTTTTTCTTTAGAACTAGGATTTATTTCACACATTTCACGTGCAAAACGACGTAATCTCACTCTTGAAAAATCATCATTTTCTATTAATAAATTCATTAGAATAGATCGAGAATCGATTGGGTCAATCTGCATTAATATCCTCAAACCACTTTGAACAAACTTCCTTCTTGAGCGTATATCTGTATGATATGCTGCAACTTCAACACGACTCAAAAATGCCTGTTCATCATGTGCTGCCAAGGCACTCAGGGCACTCTGAGCAATCACAGCCGCATCACCACCTCGATCAAATCCAGCATCAATTAATTGCAAAGAAATATGGATAGAATGAAATGAAAGTCTTTCTGAAATAGAGACCATTTTTGCTAGATTTTTTACGTCAATTCCTTCTAATAAATTTTCAATCAATTTCTGGGTTAGTTCTAAATCTTGAATTACGAGGTAAGAAATACAATTCAAATGGACATTCAAGTAGTCTTTATTCCCAATAGATTGACTTATTCTTTCATTCATTCTAAGTGGGATGTATAAGTGTGGTCGATTGATTATTTCTGGCCACCACCTTTCCATCAATTTTCTTTCATTATTTAGTGCATCAAGTATCCAAGCCGCAGCAATCGCACCATCAACATGTATTTCTACAAGATTTTCAGAAACATCTAGTCCATTCCAATCAACTAGGTGAGGTCCTTTTTGTGCTTTGGTTTGCCATCGACCTGGTGGTGCACCCAATGTGATGGATTCTAAGAGATGAAACCCATCATCTAGAATTGCTTCCGGACGCCGAATACTAACTCCAACAAAGAGAGAAATTGCCCACCACCATCGATCTGTATCTGGGACTTCAGGATTCAGTCCCAATCTAAACCATTCAGTGATTCTTGCGATTAGAAATTTATCAATTAACATGTCAATTGAATCGTAGATATACTGGTCTAATGCTCGCTCTTGGTCTATTGAACGTTTGACAAGATCTGGTAAATTGGAATTGAGATAATTCTCGACAATTCGTCTGAATCCAGCTCTATCTATTGAATTTAAACCAATTACTTGTTGACAAATAATATCTGGTCCAGGCTGAACAATGGGCATCTGTTCGAATAGGTATGGCGGAGAAGGAAGTGGGGCGAATTTTACTCCCTCTTCTATGCACGAACATAACACACTATGCGCTTTTTCCCACAGCAATGCCATAGGCTCCCTTCGAGCCAAATTTACACCTCAAGCTCCCATGAACAAATTCGGATGCCAAGCAGTAATTTTTCCCGTAAATGCGCTAGCCATTACCGTTAATGGACTTGCAAGGTATAATTTTCCAGGGCCTGAACGACCCTGAAAATTCCTATTAATTGCGGAAACTGAAACTTGATCTGGATTATTGGAGACGCCTGGTCCAGCGCCAATACATGCCCCACACCCCGGATCGATTAATTTGACTCCTGCGGCTTCAAATAAAGCAGTCCATCCATTTTTTTGAGACAAATCTTTCACAGTCTTTGATCCAAATTGTATGTAACAATCCACTCCGTCTGCTACTTGTAAACCCGCATCTAAGGCTGCCTTGGTAACCATCGCGTAGTAAGCAAAATCATCATCTTTTCCTGCAGTACACGATCCAGCATATGCAATATCTATTTTCACATCTCCAATTTCGTCGATATATGCCCCATTTGTTGGGTCTGATGGAACACCTTCGTCCGGATTTCCAGGATGAGCGACCATTGGACGGATTTGATCCAAATCAATTGTATGTATTCCTCCTTCATAGTGAGCATTTTCATCAGGTAATACAAATTCTGCTCTAATATCTTCCTCCGTAAGATCATTTCTTCTATCCATTAACCAATCAATTGTTAATTGATCAGGTTCACAAATTCCGGTTTTTGCACTACATTCTGTTGCCATATTACAGAGTGTAGCTCTTTCATCCATTGAAAGAGATGCGAGCCCAGGTCCACCAAATTCCATTGAACGATCTAATGTATCAGAATGCTTTGCATAGTACCAAAGTATGTGTAAGATCACATCCTTTGCAGTACAACCAGGATTTAATTCTCCAACAAGTTCGAATCGAATACTTTCAGGGACCTTTACGAATGCAAACTGATTGTGAACTAAATTCGCATATTCTGTCGCTCCAACTCCATATGTAAGAGCATTGGAAGCACCACCCATGCAAGTATGACTATCAGTTGCTTGAATAAAATCTCCAACATCAATGAATTCTTCTCTTGCAACTTGATGACAAATACCAGGACTAATTCCATTCACGGCTGAATAATCTCTGACACCTGTATGTTGTTGAAAAGTCATTTGAAGATCGCGTAGAGTCTGTATTTTCTCTACAAATGGCCCAAAACGAGGTACGCCTGTCGCATAAAGTAAATGATCTTCAAAAACGGCAAATTTTGGTGGATTAGGAATAGTGTAATCTTCTCCATATTCTGAGCTTAAGAAATTATGAACCTGTGCAGTTGTAAATTCATGACTGTATCCTCCATCGACAGTTGCTAAAACAGCATCTCCTGGGGAAACAAAACATTTTTTGTTATTGGTTCCGATTAATTTCTTTGCAATTATCTTTTCAGCCATCGTCATTGGTTTTTCCATTTCATTTACAGGAGGAAGAACCATCTCTCCTCTTCCCAACTTTTTAGCAAAAGGAAAAATCCCTCCACTTTCTAAAATCAATCTAGTCACAGGATCGTATTTATTTGTGAATTCTTCAAGAGGAATTTGTTCTCCTCTTTGTAGACGTGTTAACATCTCATGATTTCCCATCAATTGTCCAAGATTGATATTATTTCTTTCATGGATAGGTGCGAAAGATGCAGCAATAACGATTCGAATGCCTGACCATCGTTCACATTGAGGTGCTGTTTCTCTACTGGATCCAGTACCCTTTCTATGTCCAGAAACTATTACCTCAAAACCACCCGTCTTCAATGCATTTTCTGTAAAAACTCTTTCACCTTCGTGCATTAACCCGGCATATGCATTCTCGGCAATAATTGCTGGATCGTGATCAAAACACACCCATGCAGGAGTCATAACATCTGTATTGATATCATCCAGTAAATCTTCGACGGACAAGTCCTCCATTTGTAATTCAAGACCTTCATACAATTGCTTTTTGATTAGGTCCAAATCTTTGGTCAAAAATAAGACTCGAGCATCATCTGACAATTGCACAAATGATGGAGGCCATGACTCATCCATGTTCGACACCGTGCTGAGCATGGACTGACTCTATTTGACCTTGGCCGTGATTCTAATCATAGGAATGAAAAAATTTCCTAAAAAATAAGAATTTCTTGTCAAAAAAGATTTATAAGATAGAATTATTCGAGTGTATAATATCTTCGGAGATAATCAATATGTCAGACCCCCAAGTAGAAGACATCGTAAAATGCCCAGAATGTGGAAGTCGTGATTTAGATCGTGACGAGACCAGAGGCGAGATTGTTTGTGCCGTTTGCGGTTTAGTTGTGGAAGATAACGTAATCGATCAAGGTGCAGAATGGCGTGTTTTCAGTCCAGAACAGGGAGATCAAAGAGCTAGAACTGGTGCACCAATGACAGTTATGCTTCACGACAAAGGACTCTCCACAGATATTGATTGGCAAAACAAAGATTATTCTGGAAAAACAATCAGCAGCCGCTATCGTAGCCAATTCTACAGAATGAGGAAATGGCAGAAGAGAAGTAGAGTTAGTAATGCAACTGAACGAAATCTGGCTATGGCATTGGCTGAACTAGATAGAATGGCTAGCCGGTTGAATCTTCCAAAGTCAATACGTGAAGCAGCTGCTGTGAACTATAAACGTGCAGTAGAAGCAAGATTAATTCGCGGTAGATCTATTGAAGGTGTTGCAGCAGCCAGTTTGTATGCTGCTTGTAGGCAGTGTGGAAATCCTAGAACATTAGATGAAATCAGTACAGCGAGTAGAACTGGAAGAAAAGAAATTGGACGTACATACCGGTTCATGGTTCGAGAATTGAAGATGAAAATACCACCAACAACACCGGAGATGTATATTCCACGTTTCTGTAGTGGGTTAGATCTAGATGCAGAAGTGCAATCAAAGGCATATGAGTTGATTCAAAGAGCACAAGAGAAAGAATTGACATCAGGACGAGGCCCAACTGGTATTGCAGCATCGATTATCTATATTGCATCAGTTCTTTGCGGAAAGCGACGTACACAACGTGAGGTTGCAGAGGTTGCAGGAGTTACAGAAGTCACAATTCGAAATAGATACAAGGAATTAATCCAGAATCTAAATATCGAACTTGAAATTTGACGAAATTATTCTCGGTTTTGTAAAATAGTTATTTTTCATTATAACTGATATAACAAGTGTTTAATTAAACACTCTGTGCCATATTACATTGGGGTGCATTGATGAGCGGACGCTTTGAGCAAGATTATTCTTCGATGAGCGATCAAGAATTTATGGAAGGAATTTCTGACACACTTCGTTCTCATTCCTTTTCATCCACTCCAGAATTAAGTCCTAGATTCAAAGAATATCTTACTCGAAATATTCCAGAACAAATTGATCGAAAAATAGATCCTTTGAAGGAATATCCTTTGTTGAAATTAGCCAAGGAATATCTTGAAACTGATGGATGGACGTATGAATTATTGGAAAGTCATAGCACCATAGCATTTGGATTTGAAGGGAAAAACGGTAAGTGGCATTGTATGGTACAAACACGAGAAAAAGAAAATCAATTGATTTTTTATTCATCACTAGAAAACGGAATTCCTGAATCCATGATTGAGAAAATTATGCGTTTTATTACTATTGTAAATTACAGACTAGTAGTTGGAAATTTTGAAATGGATATTTCAGACGGTGAATTAAATTATAAAACAGCATTAGATTTGGAAGGAATAGACCCCCCTCAATTATTAATTAGAAATATTATTCAAACAAATTTGGCTACATTCGATAGACATTTATTGGGAATTAACTCAATTATTGAAGGAAAATCTGTGAACTCTGCATTAGATATGATTGAGACTGAACCCTCTGAAATTTAAATTCAGTTTCAAAACAATAGTATATACGCTATCTGTCACGACTAAATTCATGATCGACACACTGATACTCCTCCTTCAGGTGATTATCGCTATTGTGATTTTTGCCGTTTGGCTAGTCAGGCCAAAACTAGAAACCAATTACCGTGCAGGTAATGCAACAAACATCTTTGAAGAATTCGAAGTATATGGATTGCCAAATTGGTCTGTGTATTTAGTTGGAGGAATAAAACTCGGTTTAGCAATCTTATTGATTGCTGGAATTTGGTATTCTTCAGTCGTCCAATATGCCGCGTTAGGAATGGGTATTTTGATGGCTGGAGCAATTATTTGCCATCTCAAAACTCGAGGCGATCCTTTGAGCAGAGCAACACCAGCATCTTTGATGTTAGTAATGTGTATCCTGGTTACATGCCTCGCTTAATCATTAGAATTCCATTGCATGTCATGATGTGGGCCAATACCTTCGATTTCAAAAATATCTGAAACGATGACAAATCCTCTTCTTTCATACATCGGAACTGCACGAATTCGTGCATTACACCAAATACCTGTATTATTTTCTTTAGCATAATTTTGTAACTTTGAAACAATTTTACTTCCGATCCCATTGTTTTGGAAATCAAAATCAACAGCCATACCCCTAATTCTAAACATGGCCCCATCACGAGGATCAGTTTGTAAGGTTGAACAGCCTACCATTTTATCTTCATGATATGCTACAAGAAAACGAGTTCTTTGATCAGTATCTATTCCATGATAATGTGCCGTATGTCTTGGCTTTCCAATACGAAGAACTTTCCATCGAAGATCTAAATGAGCTTCATTAACTGCAGATTCCCACACATATTGTATATCCATCTAAATTCAGAATAGACGAAGAAGTCCTTGGATTTAGACACTCCCAGTTGACCCAACGGCTCAAACAACAACATCCTGTGCGGGGGGTATGGACGGGCCTGAACCATGGATTCATCCTTCATCGATAATTGATGATGGATCATTCATTGGAAATGGTACTAAGATCTGGCATTTTTCACACATCATGGACAATGTTTCTATTGGTCAAAATTGTACACTTGGACAAAATATTATGATCGGAAGTGGGGTAAAAATAGGTTCAGGCTGTAAAATTCAGAACAATGTTTCAATATTTTCTGGCGTTGTTTTGGAAGAGCATGTATTTTGCGGCCCATCATGTGTTTTTACCAATGTACTATATCCTCGTGCAGAGATTGATAGAAGAGATGAATTCAAAGAAACTATTGTTCGTAGAGGTGTATCCATTGGTGCTAATGCAACAATTCTTTGTGGTGTAGAGATTGGTAAGTATGCCTTAATTGGAGCCGGATCTGTTGTTACCTCCTCTGTAGAACCGTATGCTCTGATGATAGGAAATCCTGCACGTAGAGTTGGTTGGGTTGGCGAATATGGGGAACCCCTTGATTCAAATTTATTCTGTAAGGAAACAGGTGACCAGTACAAATACAATGAAGGAAGTGGGTTGACAAGATGCAACAAGTAGAATTGAAAGTAGTTTTTCTTACTTGCACATTATTGCTCGTTGGATGTATTGGTACAGAAACCAATTCAGAACCCTCTAATCCGTATAATGGATATGAATGGACAGGCGCAAACCCAGCACCATTATTTACCTTAGAATCAATGAATGGTAGTTTGTGGTCATTGGAAGAAGAAAGAGGGAAGACAGTGGTATTGGCATTTACATATTCCAGATGTTACTCAACTTGTCCAGTAATTTCTCATTCACTTTCAGCAATCTATTCTCAATTATCATCTGAAGAGAAAGAAAACATTACTTTTGTTTCAGTAACTATTGACCCCTGGCACGATTCTCCTTCAGTACTACAAGAGTGGACTGAAAGGAATAATTTTTCTTGGACACATTTGACAGGTTCTCCAGATGCAGTAGTCCCTGTGTTGAATGAATTTGGAGTAGCTCCAATTAGTTTTGAAGATCAATCTGAAGAAGGATATGGTTTCAACCATACTCAACCTACATACATTATTGACCACAATGGAGATGTACGTGTTTTATGGGACAATCCAGATTTAATGATAGAGTTATTCTTAGAAGATCTAAGAATTGTGGCTGAGTGAATATATGGAAAACAATCGTACGATTGCACTTTTTTCTCTATTTGGAGTAACTCTTCTATGGGGGGGTACATTCATTTGGATGCAACAATCATTAGATGCAGCATCAACTCTCATTCCAACAGTATCTGAAAATCATGTTGCTATATTTTTTGTTATGATGCGATTTGTAATAGCAGGAGTTTGTCTTTTGTTATTTGTACCTAAAACCTGGGCAGGATTACGAAATACTGAGGTCTGGAAAGGAGGCTTACTTCTGGGAGTTATAGTATGGGGAGGGTTTATTCTTCAAATGCTTGGATTGACAGAGGTTACTCCAGCAGTTTCTGCATTTTTAACTAGTTTATATGTGGTATTTACCGCATTAATTGGCGTATTTACTGGAATGCAAAAACTAACTCGTTTCGCGATTATAGGCGTCATTCTGGCTACATTTGGTGCAGGTTGGATTAGTGGGCCACCACAATTAAATTTTGGTTTAGGCGAATGGCTGACAGTTGGTTGTGCATTGTTATTTGGGGCACATATCATTGCTACTGACAAGGTAACAAAAATTGTTGATCCAATACAAGTTACTGCAACGATGGTGATTACCGTAGCAGTATTATCAATTATCGTATTTTTATTATCATCAAGACAGAGTCTAGACTATTTCGCAATTCTAATGAAAGATTTCGATTTCGTTTTTCCATTGATGCTTTGTGCAATTCTCGGAAGTTTAGTTGCATTATTGGTCCTGAATATTTTTCAAAAACAAGTATCTCCTGTCAGGGCAGCTATATTGTATACATTAGAACCCGTATGGGCAATGTCAGCATCCCTATTTTTAGGACTCGAAGGTAACATTACCTTCTGGTTACCTGTAGGAGCAATTGCATTATTAATTGGAAATTTAATCGTAGAATTAGATCAGAAACCTACAGAATCTAACAACTCTGAAGGATAGATCACTCTTCGATTTTAAATTCTACAATGTTTGCTTTAGATATTCTCCAATATATGAATGGAGAAATAATGAGATACATCAAAACGCCATATACTCCAGAAGGCAAACTCAGTGTAGAAAGACCACCATCAGGTGATGCCAATATTAGTCCACCAATTGTAATGCCTACAGTGGCATTTTGAATTCCAGTTTCTATCGAAACAGTTGTTGCCTTTGCTGCTTCAATGTTGAAAAATTTAGCCGTCTGATAACCTATTCCAAGCATAAGTACATTCAACATGATTACTGATGGTCCTAATGTCCCAATATTTTCCATTAATGTATCCCATTCACTAGCAATTGCTGCGATCACGATAATTACAAACAGAATTGTTGCAATAATATTCACACTTTTCTCTATTGATATTGCCATACTTTTTGCTTGATGTCTAATTGTCATACCAATCAATACAGGCAATGTTGTTAGAAGAAACATAGTTATCCCTAAATCAAAAATATCGATATCAGGTGCAACTTCACCCATGAAATAACTCATCGAGAGCCCAACAATTATCGGTAAAGTGAATACTGCAATTATGGAAATCACAGCAGTATAGGATATGGAAAGAGCCGTGTCTCCTTTTGCTAATTTTGTTAGAATATTTGAGGTGACTCCCCCAGGACAACATGCCAAAATCATTAATCCAACTGCTAGTTCACTATCCAACCCAGATAAAATCACAACACTAAATCCAATTATTGGAAGTACAATCATTTGATTGAAGACCCCGATTAGAAAGGCCTTAGGCTCTTTGAAAATCAAGAAAAAGTCAGCGCTAGTTAGCCCTAATCCCAGTGAAAACATAATGAATGCTAATGCTACTGGTAAGACAATATCGATTATTACATTCCCTTCTTCTTCAACAAGATCTTGAGCTTGAACAGGCAAAGAAATCAAAAATAGTCCAACTAAAATTGAAACGACAACTAAACTTCGTCTCATGGACATTAAAAAAATTGTAAGCGTATAATTTCTTGTGGTTTATATCATCATTCAATGCGAGTCTTCAAGAATCGTTGGTAAGTGGACGATGTTATGGCAACTGTTGACCTCGCGACACCTCTACTTGGTGATTTCAGCACCCAATTAGACGTGGCCTTCGGTCCAACATTTGGATGGATTTTTGGACATTTAATCATTTTAGGGATTGTGGGTGTTTTAATTCAATCAATGAGAAAAACCACACTATTAACAAAAAACTTCGATATTTCATCTGCTAAAATTACAAATTTTATCGGTTACAGTATTGCCTTCATCATTCAATATCAGATTTTTGTTACCTTTTCATTCCCAGTCACTGGAGCAATAATTACAGCAATAACATCAACATTATTGTGGAAATGGACATTCGATATTCTCACTCCAACTGATGTTTAAACGAAATTACGTACGTCGGATTCAAACACCTCCGATCCCCCCTCTTACATATGGCATCGTTTGGTGACCACCCTTTGTTACCAGAAGAACTTGAATCATTACTTTCAGATGATACCACTAGTACAGTATTTCTCAAAGCAGACTGTCCCCCCAGAGTTAAAAGTGGACACATTAGTGAAATCCGTCTTGTAGAATTAGATGAGAGTCTATGGAGTAAAGGCCAGGTCGAATCATTGGCTACTGACCTCAAAGAGATTGTAATTGATAATCAAGATAGATCTGATTGTTTTGTGGAAATTGAGCGAGTTGGATGTACTATTCTCCAAATTGGCGATCTTCGGGTGACTTGCGCATCTCCACCATTCTCAGATGCTTGGGAAATTACGGTCGTCCGTCCCGTTGCTCGTCTCAGTTTGGAAGATTATGATTTGAATCAAGATTTGATTGATAGACTTTCAGATCATCATAGAGGTGTTTTTGTTGTCGGAAAACCAGGTTCAGGTAAGAGTACATTTGCGACTGCTATTGCCGATCACTTAGATCTTGAAATTGGTGCCATGGTAAAGACCATGGAAGCACCTCGTGATCTACAAGTAGCTCAGAGGATTACTCAGTATGCTCCATTAGAAGGAGACTTAGAGAAAACTGCCGAAATTATCTTTTTAGTAAGACCTGACTTTGTAATTTATGATGAGGTAAGAAGAGCAAACGATTTCAGAATATTTTCTGACGTAAGGTTGGCTGGAGTTGGTTTACTTGGTGTAACTCATGCAAATAGTGGACTTGAAGCGATTCAAAGATTAGTTGGAAAAGTAGAACTTGGTCTAATTTCCCAAGTTCTTGATACAGTAATCCATATTGAGAAGGGCAAGGTGTTCCAAGTTCTGGAATTACAGATGGTCGTTCGAGCCCCTACAGGAATGGAATCTGATCTCTCACGACCAGTGATTGAAATTCGTAAATTTCCTTCGGGAGAATTGACTCATGAAATGTTTGCATTTGGTTCAGAAATTGCTGTAGTACCTGTTTCGGGCTCTGATGACCCGACAAAATCAAGTCCAATTCGACAATTAGCTGCTGAAGAATTGAAACGATTGGCAAGATCTTTCACAGGAGTCCACGTCCATCATGTGATATTTACTGGAGAATCAGCGGCTGAAATTTATGTTGATGAAAGTGCAATAGGCGCAATTGTTGGGTCAGGCGGGGACTCAATTCGTGCTTTAGAAGAGGAAGTTGGAGGAGTTCGATTAAAAGTCAAAGCATACAAAGAACTTTCACATTCAGTACGTCGAATTTTAGATCAACAAAATCATCTAAGAGACTATGGTTTTGACCCATCAACCGCCCTACGTTCTTGGGAATCAAGTGGAAGTTCAAAGAGATCGAAAAAAGGTAGAGGGAAAGGAAGACGACGCAGACGATGAAAAAAGATCGGCGAATAATTCAAGTTTAAGCAGTTATATCAGTATTCAATGAGGACAGCATTAGCGTTAGTTATTCTTTTTTTGTTACCATTATCTTTGGGTATTATAGCAGATAAAAACCCAGAGCAGTTGCCCGAAATTTCATTTCCGGACAATTCTGTTGCTGCTACAAATCCACTGGGTTGGGAATGGGTAAACAAAGACAAAGACGCTGGATATACATGGGTTAAGGAAGTAGAAGGACAATCAAACGGTTCTTTCTTTGCTGCAGGGATCTACAGAGGTGGTTCACTAAATCTTCAATCTGGAACAATTACAACGAACTCAATTCAAGTGCTAAATAACGGCGGTCTTGATGTCTTCGTTGGCCATTACACATACAATTCAGGAAATGGGTATTGGTCATGGTTACAAACATTTGGTGGTGAATCAGATGAATATCTAGAAGATATGATTGTAGATTCTAATGGCGATTTGATTTTAGTAGGTTCATTCAGTTCCTCTTCGATTACTGTAAATTCCAATTCTTTGGTTAATCAAGGAGATAGAGATGGTTTTTCATTGAAAATTAACGGTCAAACAGGGTCTTTTCTCTGGGGGAATTCGTTGGGTTCATCTGGATTTGATAATATAACTGGTGTTGCAGAAACCTCTACAGGTAATATTGCTTATTGTGGATGGACAAATAGCAGCTCATTGATTGTAAATGGAACAGCACACAATGGAAGTGGAATTGATAACGATATAATTGTATCATGGTCTACAAATTCTGGAGTTTGGGATCAACTAAGGCGTTATGGAAATAGTGGTGTAGAAGAAGCTCACGATTGTACTACAGATAACAACAATCGTGTAATTGTGGTTGGTGAATTTTCATCCTCATCATTGGTTCTGGATCAAACCACTATTACCCATGGAGGAGGTACAGGATCAGATAGTTTGGTTATGCGAATAGCCACAACTGGAGTTGAATGGGTAAGAAAACCAATAGCAACAGCAAATGATCGAGCCTGGTCTGTAGATATCGACCCCGGTGGAAATATTTTCGTTGCTGGCGAATTGTTCTACAATAATTCGGGATCGCATGAAATCACTTGGGGTTCTATTCGAATGACGACTGGAAAAAATCATCATTCAATTTATGTTGTGAAATTCTCTAATGTTGGAGCTATTGGATGGGCAATAAAAAGCACATCTAATTCGAATAATTACTATTACATGAGTGGGTATAAGCAATGGGGCCCGTCGATAATTGTGCCCGAACAGCCTACTTCCTCAGGAAATTTGGCCCTATCTTTTCACAATACGGGAGATAGCTATGTGAAATTCTACGGTAGTTCATCATCAGACAATCTCTATTCAGGTTGTTCAAGCCCATCTGCTATTTTCGTTGGAATTACAAGTACAGGTTTTATTTCATATTATAGTCAGCGTCATTCTTGCAATTCTAATTTATTTGACATTGATGTAATCGACGTCTCTTCAGGAACGGATTATGCCTTTGCTGGCTGGTCAAATATAGCTAGAACTGGCGAGTCAGAAACTTCTACGGATACTAGTTCAATCACCAACCATTGGTCTGACTCTCCACATACCTCAATGAGAGTACATTCTTGGGATGATTCATCATCACGACCTGGCCCAAGTAGTAGCCATTATGTGAAGGAAGAAATTGGTTTTTCAAATACAGAAACTGTGATAGATTTAGAGAGAATCAACTCTACACATACTGCAGTATTGATTCATGGGGAATCACAAGGTCTTCGATTTGGAAATTTAACTTCCGGTGCTACAAATGATGAGAATGTATGGTTAGCTATTTTCAATGAGACTGGTGCATGGACAGATTTAGATCGTTTTTCATTTCAAACTGAATGGAATTCTGATCGTCAGAAACAAGGACTTTCAATGTCAGTTTCTCCAAATGGAACAATATGGGTAACGGTCCAGTCAAATGGTTTCTTAGATGTTCCAAACATGGGTAGAACAAGTGGAACTAAATTTTGGGTATTAAGTTGGGATCCTTCTATCAGTTCATGGTCATCAATGGATGAAATCTCAGGTTGGAACAAAGGATATGCAGCATTTTTTGAATCAACAATAGATGGAAATGGAGATCTCTGGGTTACAGGAAGTTGTAGATATTCAACTACAATTGTTGGTACAACTTACAGTTTTGGTAGTGATTACCGCATCTGTTTCGCTCAAAGAAATACTACAAATGGTTGGAACAATGTTTTCCGAACTGATGGAAATTACGACTCAGCATCTCTAGATGCGATGGCGGGCCATCCAGATGGTGGTATTGTATTTTGGTCTAGAAGTGACAGATATACTACTCCAGGAGGAACTAGTTATTCTATCAGCGGTAGTTCTGCTGGGGCTTTAGTCCGTCTATATCAGAATGGTACCATGCATCTTTGGGATAGGCCGGATTGTACTTCTGGAAATAGTTGTAATTATGTTCAATCGATGGACGTAAGATCTAATGGAGATATTGTGATTGGGGGTTATTTCGAAAATTCCGTATCATTTTCAGGCTGTTGTTCTGTAAATTCTGGTGGAGCACACGACGGATATCTTGCAATGTGGAATCATTCTAATGTTGGATGGGATTGGTCTATCGCATTAGGTGGAACTTCTAACGATTATCTCTATGATGTCCGTTTTGTTGGCAATGGAAGCATAGTTGGAGTCGGACAAAAGACAGGAGTAATTAGTGTTGGTTTAACCACTCTTTCTAATGCTGGAACTGGATTTGTTGCAATGGCTTCAGATCAAGGTACTTGGTCATGGGCCCAACAACCCACAGGCCCCGTTAATGTTAGAGCAGTCGTACCTGCTTCAAACGGCTCTATTGAGGTGGCCGGAGAAATACTGTATGATAATGGAGGACCTCGGCAATTTGGATTAGATACTTTGACAACTTCAGATGGGAGCGATCTATTTATTTCCAGAATGAGCGCAGATCAAGATGCAGATGGAATAACGAATAATCGAGACAATTGTCAGAGTATTTACAATCCCGTTCAGTCAGATTATGAGTCAGATGGAATTGGAGATATTTGTGATTTAGATGATGATGGTGATGGGATTTCAGACCAATTAGACTCATGTCCTATGGGATCTTTTGGTTGGATATCATCTGCATTTACTGATTATGATGGTGACGGATGTTCAGACACGGTAGAAGATGGTGATGATGACAACGATAGCATACTCGACTCTGATGATTCATGTTTGTATGGTGCTTTGAATTGGACATCATCTAATATTACAGACCATGATGGAGACGGTTGTAAGGATTCAACAGAAGATAATGATGATGATAATGATTTAATTTATGACAATCCTGATTCATGCCCACTCGGCGTTACAGGATGGACTACTTCTCCTTCTACTGATCTTGATGGCGACGGCTGTCATGACGAATTAGAGGATGATGATGATGATAATGATTCAATAGATGACGACGAAGACTATTGTGAAAAAGGAAAGACAGGGTGGACTTCTTCACCCTCATCAGATAATGATGGCGACGGCTGTCATGATTTGGAGGAAGATGATAATGATGACAATGATGATTTCCCTGATGTTGATGATTTCTGCCCGAATGGAACTGTAGATTGGAGGTCAGGTTCCGTTACTGATTATGATGGCGACGGTTGTCATGATTCGGATGAAGACACTGATGATGATGGCGACGGAATTCCAGATATTGATGACAATTGTCCTAAAGGAATTGATGGATGGAAAACAAATCCATCGATAGATATCGATTCTGACGGTTGTCATGATTGGAATGAAGATTGGGATGATGATGGCGATGGAGTAGGAGATTTAGATGATCGCTGTTCTAGAACACCATCGGGCGCATCCGCTAATACTAATGGTTGCGCTCCTGGAGAAAATCCAGATGACTCCACAAATGGAGGGGGGTCCACTGTTGTGAATAATACGTATGTTAACAATACATATGTCAATAATACATACGAGAATGAAACGTTCATCAACAACACATTTCAAAATGAAACACAAAATGAATTTTTGAATAATACATATGAGAATAATACCTATGCAAACTCTACATCAACAATTTTTGAAAATGAAACATTTCAAAACATGACTTATGTTAATGAAACCAATATTCCTAATGAACAAGATGAAACGAATAATCAATTATCTGATTTAGAGGAAACTAGTGATGAATCTGGATTTACTTTCCCAATAATTGAGATAGCAGTTATCACTCTATTAGCTGCAATTTTCATCATTCAATTAAGTACTGTAATATCTAGACGATCAGAAGACCATAATCCAAAATCACCATTTGAGGTAGATGAAAAATCAATTTTTGAAGAAGAATTGAAAGAAGAAACTAATTCAGAATCGGAGCAATTAGAGATAGAATCCTCAGAAGTTCAATTACCACCTTCAGACGATGTTACCGGAACTGTAGATGAACATGGATTTGAATGGCTAGAGTGGCCCGAAGGTAGTGGAATAAATTATTATCGCAAATCAGATTCTGAAGAATCTTGGGCAATTTGGACTTCGGAATGATTCTTGAAACATGTCCTAGTCGGGAGAATTGGTAATTGCATGTCCGAAGGTGAAGGTACCCCTCCGGTAGTTATTGTTCGTCCAGAGACTACTATCTCTGGTGGAACAGCAGTCCAGGAAAAAATGATAGCAGCAGCACGCGCTTTTGCTGATATACTGAAACCTACTTTTGGTCCTAGAGGATTAGATAAAATGCTATACAAAACCGACGGTACGACTGCGGTAACAAATGATGGTGCAAAAATCGTTGCTGAATTGATGGTAAAACATCCAGCTGCTAAGGCATTTGTTAGTTTGGCTGAATCTCAAGAGAATGCCTGTGGGGATGGAGTGACGCGTAGTCTCTTATTTTGTGGAGAGTTACTTGCAGAAGCCGACCGTTTGATTCGAATGGGATTACATCCCCTCACTATCGTTGATGGCTTTTTATCTGCATTAGAGATTGTTGAAAAAGAAATTTCTAGTTGTAGCACCTCCATAAAATCTGATGATCAAAAAGTCCTAGAATCAATTGCTAACACTGCTCTTCGAGGAAAGTCAGCAGAACAAAATATCAGATTATTTTCTTCCCTAGCTTCAGTAGCAACAATGCAAATATCTCGTTTGGTGGATGGAAAAATCCGTGCAAATTCTGAAGATATATCCATGTATCTTCAAGGAACTGGAGGATTAAATGATAGTTGTGTCATTCAAGGAATTATCGTTCGTCGTCGAGTTTTACTCGATAGATTAGAAGGGACACATGAAAATTCTCGTATTGCAGTGATTAGTGGAGATTTATCCCCTCGCAGTTTGACTAGAGATGCTGAAATTGAAGTTGAAAATCCAGATCAGTTATCTCATTTTATTGAAGAACAAGAAAAGCTTCGAACCTCATTAGTTCAAAAATTACTTGATTTAGACATTCAGGCAATTATCGCCGGCGGAGAAATAGATCGAGACATACTTCATAATTTAGCCGATTATGGAATTTTTGTAGCCGGTGAATTCGATGAATCTGAATTGAGGAATTTGGCTTCTTCGACTGGTTCTACAATTGCTTCGAGCATTCACCATTTGGATAATACAGATATTGGTTTTGCTAAAGAGATAAATTGCCTCAGAAAATCATCAACAGATAGAGTAGAAGATGAGATTACTATACTTGGAGGAACATCATCTAATGTAGCAACAATTGTAGTTGGAGGAGTCGAAGGAACCGCAGGTGAAGAAGTGATTAGAGGATTACATGATGCCATTCGTAGTACAACACTTGTTGTCAATTCAGGTGAAATAGTCTCAGGTGGAGGATCAGTATATGCCACGTTATCATCAAGCATTAGAACAGCATCTGAACAACATTCAAATCGTGCTCGTTTAGCCATGGAAGCATTTTCTCGAGCATTGGAAGTAATCCCATCTACTCTTATTGAAAATGCTGGAGTAGATGTATTAGATACATTATTATCTCTTCGTGCAGCAACTAATGGGAAAGATAATTGGGGAATAAATGAGAATGGAAAGGTGGAAATTATGGATTCTTCAGTAGTCCACCCAACTGGAACTATTCTTAATGGAATAATTGGAGCAACCGAGGCTGCGTGTGCCCTTCTTCGTATAGATCAGGTTATTTCTGCACGCGGTGACTGACTTACGAATCTTCATGGTCTTGAGTCTCACCCCACGGGTGGGGATACATCGTGAAGGACGAATCTCCTCGGGCATTGATTAGCGTATTTGATAAGGACGGAATATCTGATTTCGCTCAGAAATTAACAGATTTAGGTTGGGAAATTCTCTCTACGGGAGGGACATCTAGACTATTGAGAGAAAAAGGAATAGATGTTACCGATGTTACCGATGTTACTGGGCATCCAGAGGTATTCAATGGGAGAGTCAAAACACTTCATCCGGCAATACATGCAGCAATCCTTGCCCGAGGAAACAATTCAGAGGATATGACTACACTTGACGAGTTAGGATATCCGAGGATAGACTTAGTTGCAGTTAATCTGTATCCTTTTGAGGAGGTAGCAGCAAGAGATCCACCAGTTAGTGAAGAAGAATTGATTGAAATGATCGATATCGGGGGGCCAACTCTAGTTAGAGCTGCAGCTAAATCACATCAAGATGTACTTATCGTTACAAATCCAGATGATTATAACGATATTTTGGAATTATTAGAAGATGCAGATGGTAGCCCAAGTGGAATAAATTTGTCAATTAGGCAAAGATTAGCATTAACCGCATATCAACGAACAGCTGCATATGATGTGGCGCTTGCCAATACATTGGCAACTCGATTAGAATCTCTTGAACGGACTACCTCTGAACTTTTACCCGAAAAACTCCTCATCTCAGGTGGAATGAAAAAAAATCTAAGGTATGGTGAAAATCCACATCAACCAGCAGCATTTTATCCAGCAAACGTTGCAGGTGAATCATTACATGGATTAGCATCCGCTAGACAACATGGTGGAAAAGATCTTTCTTTCAATAATTATTTAGATTTAGATGCAGCACTACGCTTTTGTCGTTCTCATATAGGTACAGAGTGGTCTGAATGGCCTCATTGTTGTGTTATCATAAAACATACTAATGCGTGTGGTGTTGCAATATCGAATAATCAAGTTTCTGCCTGGGATGATGCATTAGCAAGCGATCCTGAATCTGCTTTTGGTTGTGTTATTGCTTTCAATACACCAGTAACTAAAGAGACAGCAGAAAGGATTGGAGATCATTTTGTTGAGTGTATTATCGCACCCAATTATGAAGATGGAGCCCTTGAGGAGTTGTCTCAGAAAAAAAATAGAAGGATGCTTACTCTAGAAAATATGACCTCATTAAAAATGCAAACTCATTTCCGAGAGATTGACGGTGGATGGTTGGCACAAACAGAAGGCGCCCCTATTATCGATTGGTCTCAGGTTAAATGTGTAACCAAGGAACAAGCAGATCCTAATCAAATTGATTTGGCTAGATTTGGTGTTGCTGTTTGTGCTCAAGTTAAGAGTAATTGTGTGATATTTATTCAACCCACTGAAACAGGCTTTGCAACAGTAGGAATAGGACCAGGCCAAACAAGTCGCGTGGAAGCAGTAAGAATAGCAGCTCGGCGTGCAGGGGAACGTGCAAAGGGGGCGATGATGGTATCTGATGCATTCTTCCCTTTCAGAGATGGAATTGATACAAGTTTTGAGATTGGCATCACAGCTGTAGTACAACCAGGTGGAAGCATTCGCGATCAAGAGGTCATTGATGCCGCTGATGAACACAAAATGACCATGTTGTTCACAGGTACACGACTATTCAGGCATTAGTAGTGAAGTGAATAATTTCAATTAATTCTCGTTTTTACCCATCTAAGAACGTACACAATACCGATTAAGCCAACGATTAGGATAGTGATTGAACCTGCTGCAAATTCATCTGCACCGGTCCATGTTGAAGGATTCAGCAGATTTCCATTGTCTCCTTTCGTAGATACACTCCATACAAAGAATGCAGAAATTATAGACATTAGCCCTATCATCCCTATAATTATGAATTTTACATGAGAAGGAAGGGTTTTTCCAGTTGCATAATATTCAAACAAGGTTGGTCCAAAGAATCGATTCGAGAGGGTCCATCGGAATAAACGTTCATTGGATAATGAGAATAGAAACGCTGCAGGTACCGCCCATGAGACCGAAGGCCATCCCGGAACCCATATCCCAATAACGGCAAAAACCAGGAAGATTATACCTAATGTAACATAAATTCGGCTCTTTATTTTACTACTGGTAACTGAATAACGTTCAACAACCTCATCGATTGTTTCCAAGCGCTGCATCAAACAGTCCTCATTTTTTTTTGAGTTCAGTGATATGTATAATCGTATTGATGTGTGAATATGCTCAAGCGCTACCCCCCTATCCTATGTACATGTCTCTTAGGGTTGGAACCCCTTCAGATCCATTGAGATTGGCGGTAATGATTTCAGGAAGCGGCTCCGGAATGAAGGCATTATTAGAACATACAGTGCACAAAAAAGCATGCTGTCACAGTACAGTCATCGTCCTTAGTGATAGATNTGAAGCTAAAGGGCTTTCAATCGCTGAAGAATATGGTATTTTTTCTCTTGGTATTCCTTTACCTGAAGGAAATCTTGATCCTATCTCAAGACGATTAGTACATGAGCAATCTGTTCAATCAAAACTTATTGAAAATAATGTAGAGGCTATAATCCTCTCAGGATATATGAGAATTCTAACTCCTAATTTTGTTTCAAAATGGGAGGGAAAAATATTGAATATTCATCCTTCATTATTGCCTAAATTCCCCGGAGCTCATGCTCATCGAGATGTACTTTCTTCCCGAGAAACAGAATCTGGATGTACAGTTCATTTTGTCGATTCTGGGATGGATACAGGTGCAATCATTGAACAATCAACCGTACCAGTGTTTCCCAATGATACATTAGAATCACTACAGAAAAGAGTGAAGATTGAAGAACACAGATTATATCCAAGAATAATTGATGACTTTTCTGAGGGCAAGATTCGTTTGATTAATGGGAAAATAATTAATTTGGAAGATCATGTGGATAATTGAGATTCTTCAGAGCATTAGGATTTGTCAATTCTTTCCAGTTTAATTCTTTGAAATTTTTAGAATTTACAAATTTTCTTAATTGAATTGGTTTCGAATTTGACATTATTTCTAATAAATTTGAAGATTTGACTTGCATTAACAATGGCTCAGGACCATCTTTACTCCAAGGAACAACACCAATTTTTCCACTATTCCTCTTCAAAACACTTGTTAATTGCCGTATAGATTTACCATCAAACCATGGAGAATCAACAGAGACAATTTGTACAATTTCATTACTAGGAAGTGAAAATTTTAGCACATCCCAAATTCCTTTTGAATCATCTGAGTCAATTACTGTCTCCACATTATTTTCAAAGATATTTTTTATCCATTCTGATTGCTTAAAATCTCTTACGGACACCACAATTTGAGAAAAACCTCCTTCTTTGAGATTATTAACAACAATCTCAATCAACATCTTCCCATCTAGAATGAGACTGGCCTTATCTGATCCCATTCGAGTGGAGCGGCCACCGGCTAAAATCAATCCTTGAATTAAATCACCTACCGTAATTCATCTAATCTGCGAGCAGCATGTTCAATTTCAGCTAATAATTCTCTTGTTCGTTCAATCAATGTTTCACGTTCTCTTTTCTTATTGGCTTTAGATATCCAATGCATCAAAATCCCAATATCTTCTGCATCTCTGGCAATAGTCCATTCTAAAACACTCTCAACAATTGGTTCATTTGCTGGAACTATCGAGTTACTCATGGTTAATGCAAATCTAGTATGTCTTTGAGAGTTACGAATTTATTCTAAAGTTTTGTTTCGTATTCGTCGGATTAGACTATCACCATCTGGTAGATCGATATTTTCTAATTTTTCTTTGATAGAATTTGAAATATTATTCTTTTTTGAAAATTGATGCATTCCTAAAATTCCTAAGTATTGTTCAGCAATAGTCCCTTCTAATAATTTCGAAGCAAAGATTTCATCTATCATTGAACAATCAGCTCTGCTCATTTCCTCAATATGAAGAAGCATTACTTCTAAGGGAATTCTTCCCCGTTTTTTTTCTATATGTGAAATTAGTTCTGCTAGAGTAATCCATTTCCAGTTTGAATCCACTTCTTTATCGGGAAGATTAGCCAACAAGATTGAAGATAATACCAAATCTTCTCTTCCAAATCGTTTCCATAATCTTCCAATTATATTTTCTATCTTTTCTGAATGAGAGATATGAGTGAAAATCCAAGATGCGATTCTACGTAACTCAGGTTCTGGGGTTCCTAGATGAAAAGAATACCCTGCATCTAATCCAATTCTGTCTGTAGTGGATTTTATTGAAAGTGCTGGGATTCCGATTGGATATGCATCTCGAATGTGATTAATGACTAATTTTGGTTTTTTTAATGAGCGTTTATCAATAGACGAAAGATAATCATCCAGCGGATCTTCCACCGAATCACTTCCGTAATTTTTTCTTTATTTTATCTACAAAAGTGGACGGATCGCTAGAATCTTCTTTCCTTTGTTTTTCTCTCAGCGGTTCAATAATTGCACTCGCTTCATCTTTTGAAAAATGTAATTCCTCTCTGAGACATTTCATTACAGCAGCTTCATCATCGGATTCATCTTCATTAAAATGCACAGTCAACCATGACTTGCGATAAAGATCAACACGCTCTTTTCGAGTCATTTCTCTACCTCCATCAATTTCTTCTCCACGAAGAACAGCCTCGTAGACCTTTAGTGGATCGCCATCGTCTAGTTCTAATTCTCTTCCGATAGCAATAATCAATCGTTTTTCTTCTTGAGTAAGAACTCCATCGGCAAGGACAACCCGTATCACCGCTGAGAAGACATTGAGTGTCTCTGGTGCTCCGGTCATGAATGTCGTAACCATCTATCCTCCTTGAAGGCTATCAATGTGAATTTGTTTGATTTAGTCTGAAAAATGCCGGTGGGTTAATCCATGATGTTTCACCCCACTAAAATATCCAAGTCACACTCATGACCGAATTTCGGTCTCGTGCCCGCCGGATGGTGGGGATTTGTCTCAGACATTCTGTGTGAGATGGTAGAAGGAATCAATATGGCAGCAGAAGCAAAATATGTTATTGAAGCGAGTATTAAAACAGATGGTACAGTTCAAAGAAAAGACGTCGTCGGGGCAATTTTCGGACAAACTGAAGGCTTACTAGGTGAAAGTCTTCAATTACGTCAGATGCAACGAAAGGGAAGAATAGGGCACGTGGATGTCGAATTAGAAAATCAAAGAGGAAAGGTCCAAGGTATCATTAGATTACCCACCATGATAGATCAAGTAACAACGGCTGTTATTGGTGCATCATTAGAAACAATAGATAGAATCGGACCTTGTCAGGCAGTTATCAAAGTAAAAAAAATTGAAAATGTACGTTCTGCAAAGCGAACTCAAGTTGTAGACCGTGCGAAAGATCTTCTGATACAAATCGTGAATGCGGGTTCAGCAGAATCTTCAAACATTCTCGATGAAGTTCGTTCTGTTTTGACATTAGGAACTGAGACCGATTTTAATGGAATGACTTGTGGTCCAAATGCTGTTGAGAGCACTTCACTCATCATTGTTGAAGGTCGTAATGATGTTCGAAATTTGTTAAAGCATGGAATTAAGAATTCTATTGCAACTATGGGTGCAGGTATTACCAAAGAGTTAGTTGAATTGGCTAAAAGTAAAAAGAATGTTACAGCATTTATGGATGGAGATAGGGGTGGAACACTACTGCTTGTAGAATTAGAAGGTGCATTAGGGAAATCATTGACTCATGTTGCACTAGCTCCAACAAGCAGGGAAGTAGAACATCTTGAGGGTAAGGTAATTACAAAATGTTTGAATCAAAAAGAGCCAGCATCCAAAATAATTTCGAGACTTAAGGCGGATTTGGATAAGCAAGATACAGAAGTTTTAGGGAAAAAAGAAGACTTATCGCCAGTCGAAGTTCCAGATAATGTTCGAGGTTGGAAGGAAAGCTTTGACGGCTTGGCTAAGAATAAAGCTTGTTTTGTTCTCGAGAATGGAGAACTTTCAGACCCAGTAGGTGCAAGTAAACTTGCTGCAGAGGCTGAAAATACATCTGGAGCACTAGGAATGTTGTTCAATGGAAAGGTAACATCTAGAACACTCGAAATAGCCCAGACTGCAAAGATAACTCAGATTTTAGCATCATCGGTGAATGAAGATACCTTAGAAGGAATCGACGTTTTTGTATTAAGTGACCTTTTATTATAATGCAATAATTCCACCAGAAGTGGAAACCACTGCATTTTTTGAAAAATCCTTTATCTCTGCAATCAAATCTTCTGTTTTAGATGGTAAAGGCATTTTATCAAACCCAATTGGTAACTGAATCCCTGGTCCTGGCACATCATCTAACACATCCTGTAATCGATCAATTTTTTGGATAATTCCTCCATTGTTATNCCAACATTGTCGATGTTCACTTCTTATTCGAATCCATTGTTCTATATTTTCGAGGACAGGCAGTAAGTCATCAACTATTTTTTTCTGACCTTCTTCATCGAACTTTGATTCAATTATTGGAATCAATCTTAGAATACGTTGAATTCTTAGATCTCTNTTTCGAGAAGATTCTACTGCCAATGGATCTTCATCTTCTATTCCTAATTTTTTTCTTAGAAAATGATTGGATTTTCTTTTTTCATTAGGAACTGAGACCGATTCTTCAAACGGTTCTTTATGTTCAACAACACCTTCGATTTGAGGAATATTTTCTTCTTTTTTTGCCACTGATTCAAGCATTTCTTCGTGGGTATCTTCCAAGGTATTATCTCGTTGAACTATTTGTTCTGGAATCACTGGTTGAATCTCTTTTTGGGTAAGGGTTTTTTCAGTTTCATCTGTTAATGAAATTATACCATCAGGTTTTGACCAAGTAGACTGCTTAGTTTCCTGATTGTAATAGAATAATTTCCCGTCAGCCGCTTTCTTCTCAGTCCAATTACTCAGGTTAATTTCCTTATCATCGGATGAATTCTCAATCTCTAGTTTAGAGGTAGGAATTATTGGTATTTTTATTATTTTTTGATTTGATTGTATTTTCTTTTTTGCCGCTTTTTCTTTTTCACGATTCCTCATTAATTCAGCATCAAATAGTCTATCTTCAAATTCCGAAATTGTCCAATTATCTGACTCCGTGGTATTCATCGAAAGTTCTTCTGCACGTTCGTATAACATCATTAAATGACGTTCTTGCCTCCGAGAAATTTTGTTAATTTCTTCCATTTCAAATTGGAGAGTATTACGAACATTCCAATCTTGAATTACACTTTCTCGGATTTCATTGATTCTTTCACTGTCTATTGATTGATCTAGATAATCAATTGAATCAAGAATTGAAATTGCTATTTCTGCCAACGATCGTAACCCGTTAATTTTTTCATTCAGTTCCCATAGATTATTTTCTTCAGAAAGTCCACTAATTAATTCTAAATTAAGTCCGTAATTTTTCCACTTTTGAGTCTCTATTTGTATATTTTCACTTATTTGTTTTTGATGATTGGTTAATTCGTCAATCATAGTTAGGATTTTGTCGTACGAATCAACACGCCCTATCCAATCTGGATGTTTTCGCCCTGATTTATTCAAAAGGTTACGTAAAATTATACATTTTTCATCGACCAAGTTCCAATGTTTTTCTAGTTCCTCTAAATTTTCTTCAAATTTCCACAATTGATTGTCCTTTAGAATTTCTGAGTCAGTAATAATCAGACCATTTTGAGACCAATAGTTCAATCGTTGTCTAATTTCCTCATTACTTTTATGAATATCATGAATCTCATCTTTGACGTCCAATTCTAATTGGTTTATTCCATCGCGATTTCCATTAAATCTAGCATTTTCAATAATTTCCAATCCCATTTTAGCTTTAGTTGGTCTCCTCTCTTCAAATCGAAGAATATCTCTTTCCAATGCTTCAATCCGGTCTTCTAATTCGAGCCATTCAGAAACTTCCTCAAACTTTTGTGAAAGATTTGCATGCTCTGAAAACTCTAACTTCCACCCCTTTCGTTCTAGTATATTCATCATATCTTGAAGGATTGCTCCTCTTTCCCTTTGTTTGGCTTCTAAATTTTCAATTGCTTTTCTTACTTCATCTCTTGGTGCAATATTTTCTATTGCTTGAATCACTTCTCTCGTTTCTTCAGGAGGGTTATGATTGATAGATCCTAATCGTCTAAGCCATGCGGCTAATTCAATAGATCTACCTTCCATTGACCATTGATCTCTCATTTTTTCAGCAGATGCAATCCATGGAGCTGTTGCAACAACCATAACACTGTATCTTGCTCGAATATCCTCTAATTCGGAAGGACGTTGCAATAATCGCTTTTTCATACCCTCTGCAGCTTCGCTTAGCGACTTTGGAACATTATCTAACATTGAGATCATTTTTTTTGCATCTTCCAATGTTTCTTGAACGAATAATACTGAATCACTATCTGGATTTTCTCCCAACAAGATTGCAACCCCTTCTTCACTAAACCCTTCTTCAACGAAGTGTTGTAGATACCCGGCCCAGTCAGTCACGCATCCACCTTATGCCTGAATCATATACGCGCCATTTGAAGGATGGTGTTGTTCCTTGCGATATATCCTCTGTAGAAGGGTTTGGACAATCGTCCGAGTTGATAAAAATCGGCTTATACTACCCTTTCAAAGGGAAGCGGCTAAGTGTGGTGAAGTACGAAGTGTGCCAATGGATCCTCTAACTAGTGGATTGATTGCTCTACTCGCGATTGTAATTGGCGGTTCAGTCTATACACTGCAACAAATGAATGAACGCATAAATCAACTACAATTTTCCTCTTCTTCACATGACGCATTGATTGAAGATGATATGACAGTTTTAAGCAATGCAGTTAACGAATTAATCGATGAAGCTGACGCAAGTCGACGCTTATCAGGATCGGATATATTATTGAAATCCCAACAACTGATTGACTCTTTGATTGGAGGTTCAGAATTTGAGATTTCTAGTTTCAACATTTCTCTAAGAAACCTTCTCTCATCATTTCAAGAATCTACATTGGAAGAAGACATGAAGAGATTAGACTCAGTACGTCGAGAACTCTTAATCAATCATATACAAATTATTCAAGAAAATAATGTTGAAATGAAATCTCTTTTTGAAAGAAATGATGTGCAATGTAGGATTTTTTCTTTTATTTGTAATAATCTCGGATTCCGAGACCTTGCACTTTCCAGCCTCCTTGAATCTGAGAGTATCGCTCCACGACATGAAGACACTCTTCGAAGGTTAGCAGTAATCGCAAGAGAAAGTGGAGATGACACATTCTTGAAAACCCGTTTAGATCGATTGCTTCAATTGAATCCAGATGATCCTGAATTATTGAGGGAAAGAGCTCATTTATTATTCAGGCTCGGAGATCCAGATGCAGAATTAGATTCTAGACGCTTGGAAGCCTTAGGATTACAAAATGCTGCAGATAGAATTCTACTAGCTGGACTAAGAGAGAGGGCTGGAGACCCATCCACAGCACTCGAAGAAGTAAATGAAGCTCTTAGAGAAAATCCAGAGGATTCAGAATCTTGGCATCTTAAAGCCAAATTACACTATGTTCGAAATGAACCTGGACGAGCTCTTAGCGCATTAGATCAGTTGTTCAGTCTTGATAGACAACATGGTCCTTCATGGGCATTACAATCTAAATTGTTATCAAATGAACCTAATAGATTAGAAGATGCATTGAAGGCAGCTATTCATGCTGTTGCATTAGGTGAACCCGAATGGATTCTAAAAGCAGATTTATTAATGCAATTAGATAGATTTGAAGAAGCCATCTTCTCACTTCAATCAGTATTGGACATAGATCCAGATAATGGATTAGTAAGAGCTCATTTATCGCTATTGCATATGTTAGATGATAATAATGAGGTCGCAAGAAAGATTCTTGTTGAATCATCTCCTAAGGCATGGGAATGTTCAGAAATGCATATTCAGAAAGGTAGATTGGTTCTAGGAGAAGCAGATGTTGCCAGAGATGGCACAGGATTACATGATCGAGGCTTAGTTAAAGGTGCATTAACATTTTTTGATACCGCACTTTCTTATGACAGAGAATCCGCTTTAGCATGGGTAGGACGTGCTAGAACACTTCGTCAACTAGGAGAACTTGATGAAGCAGAAGTATCGATTGTTAGAGCATCTCGTCTAGATAATGAAGATCCAATGATATTAGCTGAGTATGCTCTTTTGAGAATAGATCAGGGAGAAATTTCTGAAGCAGAAAGATTAGTTCATGAGGCTGAAACATCACTTTCTGATAAGGATGTTTTACACTATATTAGGGGTTTAATCGCAGCAGAATTAGGCAATTATCCAGAAGCTCGACGACGTTTTGATACAGTCTTAGTTCAAGATCCAAAACATGTTCGTGCTCGTTTAAATCGAGCAACTGTAGCAGTTTTGATGAATGATCATTCTTTGGCCCTTGAGGATTCAGAATTATTACTCAAACAATATCCTGACCTTGATTTAGCAAGATTAAGACGAGCTGAATCACTAATGGGTTTAGGAAAATGGGAATGGGCGGAAATAGCATTGAGAGAGATTATTGAGAGAAAACCCGGGCATGTTCCAGCATTGATTTCCATGGGGGCAACACTCTGTGCTCTGGATAGAGCAGAAGAAGCACTGACTCCATTAGATGAGGCAATTCGATTAGAATCAGACAATCCAGATGCTTGGCACATGAGGGCTCAATTTTACGTGGAACAAGGGGCATTACCTGCGGCATTAGCAGATTTTGAATCAGCCATCCGTTCTGAACCATCACATATGGAATCGTTGTTACATGCAGCAGCGATTGCTCATGAGATTGGACCTTTAGATAGAGCTGAATCATGTTGGAGAAGAGTTTTGAATCTAGATCCAACGAATAACATAGCAAGAACTAGATTAGAAGAATTATTGAGTAAGAAAGTCGTTTAATCCGTTAGGTTGAATGCGTTCTTTATGTTGCGACAACCATGCCTTCTGCCAGAGGATTAGAGCCAGGCGATACTGCTGCCGATTTTGAATTACGAAATGCCCAATCATTTGTAATGGATGGAACACATTCCGATCCATCCAAAAGTTCATTCAAACCCGTTCATATGTCACTTGAACAAACAATTGGTGAAGCTGGGGGAGTGATTATGTTTACTTGCAATCATTGCCCATATGTTGTTGCTAGTGAAGAAAGAATAGAATCGATCGCATCTTTGTGTCGAGAGAATGGATTAGGCTTTGTTGGCATAAATTCCAATGATCCTGTTGTTTACTCTAGTGACAATTGGGATAATATGATAATCCGAGCTGGAGAGATGTCGTATCCATATTTGCATGATTCCGATCAGACAATTGCACGTGCATATGGGGCTGAACGCACCCCCGAATTTTTTCTAATTAATGCACATGGAATCATTGTTTACAGGGGTCGTCTTGATGATTCGCCAAAAGATCCTACTAAAGCAACGACTAGTGAATTAGTAGATGCAATTAATTCAACACTTTCTAAAAGTCCTATTGAAATTAATCGAACAGATCCTATTGGTTGTTCAGTAAAGTGGAAGGAATAAGGATGCGTTTAGGGCTCCCTGCTCGAATTTTTGCAACATTATTGAAAGTATTTCCGAGTAAGATTGGAGATCGTATGTGGCGTTGGTGGTACCAACGTCTTGCTAAGGCTAAAGCATGGGGGGATTTTGGTTTCATGAACTATGGGTTTATTGACGATGATCCCCCTGAACTAGAGCCAGATGACGAAACAGACAGATTGTTCATTCAGTTATATCACATGAACATACGAGATATTGAATTGAATGGTAAAGAAGTATTAGAAATAGGTTCAGGTAGGGGAGGCGGTGCAAATTGGATCGCAAGAACCTATTCTCCTCAATCTCTGACGGCTTTAGATTATTCAGAAGCTGCAGTTAAATTGTGTAATCAAATGTATGGTCAGCAAAAAAATTTACAATTCGTAGAAGGAAATGCAATGTCCCTATCTTTTGAAGATGAATCATATGACATAATTTACAATGTCGAATCTAGCCATTGTTACAGCAATATGTCTGAATTTATTTCAGAAGTATATCGAGTTTTAAAGCCAGGAGGCTATTTTGCTTGGACCGACTTTAGAGATAAGAAAACCATGGAATCTATACACCAATTATTCATTTCAGCAGGATTTGAAATAAAGTTTCAATCTGATATCACCGATGAAGTAGTTGCTGCGTTAAACCAAATAAGTGACGATAAACAATCTAGAATTAAAAATGGAACTAACGTAATTATTAGACGGAGCTTTGAGACGTTTGCTGGAGTTCGTAATACTCCTGTATATGATGCATTTATCAAAGGTGATTTAGGTTATTACAGATATCTTCTCAGAAAATAGAGGAAAGGTTTCGATCAATGAAAAGGAAAACTCGATTTCTTGATCGAGGACTGGGACAAGCCCACGTGCCCTAACGGGCTTAGATTGATGTTCAGGCACGCCCGGCAACAATCTTTGGTGTTACGATTACTGTAGCATTGTCTGCTACCTCAACATTAGCTAACTCATTGCGGCTGACCATGCGACCATCCACAAAAATCCACTTTTCATTGTCGAGTGTAGAAATCTCTTGGCGAAGCTGAGCTTCACTTAGAGAATCCATAATTGTATCACCAGATTCGTTAACGATGCGCAATGTAATATTACTCATGTATTCTTCCTCCTTAGTTTAGCGTTCCAAATCGTTCGTTTTACGTCCTAAGACAATTGTATAGTATCTCCAGAGTATATCAATCATGATATTATGCATCAGTTGGTATGTGGTGATTATTAAAAATCCCATCAATCACTAAACTGTAATCTTTCTCAAGTCTTTTCAGTCTATTTGTGGTAATTCCTAACCAGTCTGCAATTCTTTGCTTAAGTCTTGATTGTCCTCTAGCCCTTGTTGCACGAACAGTTAGGCCTGCAGTTACTAATCTGATATTCTGTCCAGAAAGAAAAGCATGACCTTTCGCTTCTTCTAGCATTGCCCAAATCTCTGTAATCATTAACCTNGCTGTCATTATTCCAAATCTATCTTCTAATGAAGGCCTTAANTCATCAATAGCAGCACGAATGTCGGCTTCACTCCATGTCCTTCCTTCACTGAGTCTTCCTGGTGAAATTCCCATTCTAGGTAATGACTGACTTTGATTTCTTTGTTCAATAATCAAATCTTCAGCCTTCCAAATAATTGTAAGATACTTTTTGATATTCATCGACTCTCTAATCAGATGATCATGATGAATATCTAATGCTGTGGACAATTGCTTTGTTGGTAGAGCAATTCCCATTATTTTGGCGGCTATATTCATGACAGCTACTGCTACCATTCTTGTAGAATAATTTCCGTTTCTAGTATCATCATCACCAGTTTTCTGAGCGTGTCTAGTTTGATTGAGTGGCAGCGGAATGTCTTCGCCGTTATTCACATGTTTCATAGCCTCCCACATCACAGAATTACCTTTTCTTTTCTCGTGTTCTTCTGTAGAGTGAGTTTGAGCTAGAATCTTCTTTGCCAATGTCTTCATCACTCTAGAACCAGCCATATTGTTCTCGATGAAACGCTCAACATCAGTTTTCAACCAAGTTCTTTCGGCCCTAGAATTCCTATCAAATCTACTATTTCTCAACCTCTTTTGTCCATTCCATACAACTGGCCTGCCCGCAGCATCTCTTCTGGAAGCCCATGTTTTTCTTTCATCACTTCCGAGCCTGTTCGAATTCATTTCTCTCTCAATCTGGCCTTCACTGTTCATGAATTGAGCCACATTATCATCTAATTGGTCTTCAACAATACATCCACAAATAGTGCAATGATACTCAGCTCTTACACTATCGTGCTCAAATTCATCGTTACCACATTCTATACAATTCTCTTTCATTTCCATATGTTCACCTCTTTTCGCCGCCGGGAAATTGGATTCAGATGGGTAAGGCGCTTGAACTTTTCCCTTGAATCCTAATTTCTAATCCAATTCCTTACCATTTCTCTAGAAATCGATTAGTTCTCAACAGAGATTTAATTTAGCATCGAGAGTATTTAAACCCTTCAAAATTAACATTTTGTAAGCGGTTTTGATTGATCTTCATTAAATTCAATATATGGGGTTTTAGCCAACTGTTTTGACGAAAACCTTCGATCCTGAGAGACTTCTGATCCAACCCAATTAGGGGATATGAAATCACTATTTTCGTCACTGAGTTCAATTTCTGCGAGCCATAACCCCTCATTTAATCCCTGAAATTGATCTAATTCCCACAAATACCCATCTTCTGCTAAAATCTCCCACCGATGTTTTTCCACCATCGGCCAATTTGATTCTGAAAGTAATCTTTCTAGGATTGGATAGTTCTGTAATTCCCATTCAAATTCAATCCTAGAAATTGTATTTATCTTTCCTTTGATACATAGAATTGCAGACTTGCCATTCAGTCGAATTCGAATTGTAGTATTTTCAAGATTGATTAATTCACGAATTTTTCTTTGCCATCCATTTTCAACTTCAGAAACTAATTCTAATTTATTTAGGGTAATTTTACTGTTACATTCTACCAACGATGAAGGAATATACCATTGTCTTAGATGAATGTAATTTTCAAGATTTTTTGGAATGCAGAGAACTCTAAATTTCCGTTCGATTTCAACTGGGAACTCGTTTGACACAATTACTCAAGAATTAACACCATATTTCAATATCTTTCTTGTCACTAGTTATACCAAATTGGAACTATCTAGAGTCATTTTGCCATTTATCATGGGATTTGATGGCTTCTTCGATATCTACAAATTCTAGTCCAGCTAATTTACATGCCTCGAAATACATCATCAATGCATCCATTAATGCATCATCGGCCTCAATATCCATTTGTATTTTCAACCATTTCTTCAAACCCATCCCAATATCGCTCCTCACCATTATGTTACGAATGTTTTTTCGTTCATCATCATCAGGAATACGAATTTTCATTTTGATACCTCATAAGGAATACATGGTTCATCAGTCCAAGTTGAGAGAGGTTCTACACCCTCTTCCAATGTATGGCCAAATGGTAGGTTGCATACTGTGTGTTTACAATGATCATGCCCCAAGACCAAAGCCTCTTGGATCAGGCCACAAAATTTTGCTAATGTTCCAAGGTCGGTAATACTCCAATACGCATTCCATGGATGAGTATGAATCCATAATTGAAAAGGCAGTTGAGCACCTATTGGCGGATTTAGGGTAACTTCACCAGCAGTTCCAATATCTACCCAAACCTCATTTTTTGCATCCTTAATCCAACTTATTTCTACTCTTAGAGCATGACTAATTTCCCACATCTCAGCCCATCTTTTTTGATTTCCAAGCTCTACAAGAATTTCCTTTATTTCATTATCGTCAGCATTGCCAATTTGAATTTTCTCACACATTTCAACCACTGAATTTGAAGAGATTTCCATTTCTATTCACCTACTTCTGAATCCAAAGGTTGCCTTATTCCTGTAATTTTTAGAAGTCTATGCCAAATTGCCCCAGGAGATCTTTGATGATGACTTGCAACTCTTTCCAAAGTTAACCCCTTTTTTGCTTGCTCAAGCAATTGTACATCTTCTTTTTCTGACCATAGTTGAGTAGGACGTTTTGGTGGCTGTTGATTGAATGGAACTGTATTTTTTGTTTGTACGAAAACAGGGATCATTCCCATGTCCATGGAAAAACAAACGGGACCTGGAATATTTGTTTTGATACCTATTCTATTCATGAGTGACCTTAGAATGATATTTGCACCAAATGTACCTGCTAAAGCTGAACCAAACTGAATATTGCCACTTTCAATGGCACCATCAGGTTGACAACTAGCAGGTCTATGCTCAGGAGTCAATCTTTCAATATCATCAGGGTGAGTTTCATGTGTAAGTACAAGACAGGAATCAAGCCCACATCTCAAATCATACCATTCTACATTTTCGAGAGAATGTACCATTCTACGAGGTTCAGGTCTATCTACAGCTACAATCACGATATCCGCATTACTAAGCGGTTCGGGGGTTCTAAGATTAGTTGAATGCCCAAAAACACGTATTTTTGGATGAATCAAATCGTAATCTCTCGCCAAGGCTTCAACTTTACACATGTCGATTTGTGACTCGACGAAACGTTGGTGCACCAAATTTTTTTCTTCTACAATATCTGCATCATGAAGATGGAACGAGAGTCCATCCAATTGTTTTGCAACAACTCCGTTTCTTAATGCGGGCAGTAATAATGAAATTAGGTTTGACCCGATTCCACCCGTTCCAATGATATGTATTTCCAACCCTTTTTTCTTCATCCAAGTATGGTAAAGATTACGATATATAAATCGATTAACTCATGAGTCTAGTTGTTATCCAACATATATGAGCCAACATCCATTCGATCAGATTGATATCCGTTTTGAAGTTATAACTGGTTTAATTTTAGTTCTCAATACACTTTCTTTTGGTATTGGATTCGCAGGCCCATGGGGAGATGTAGATTTTACTAGGGGGGTCCTAGGATTAATCGGTCTTACACTACTTTATCGAGCATGGTATGCTAGAACTTTTGGTTTCCATGGAATAATTCCTGCCCTCCATCTTTGGTCCAAACCACATCAATCAATCTCCAGAATTTTACTTGCTAGTATTGCAACGTTAATGTTGTCTTGGCTAATTGGAAACTCAATGCTTCAATCATTATTTGCAGAACCGACATCCTTGATTTTGACTGTATTGGGAATGTTGATGTTATTGATGTCTATCTATGCTAGACTAGTTTTTGTTAGTGGTCTATCGGATGAGGAAGAATGACTATCTTTGTCCAGGTTTCCAAAACTGGAGTGGAATCGCTACTTGATCAGATTGAACTCTAAATGCTAAATGATCCGCTCTTTCATTCCATCTATGTCCTGTATGAGCTTTGATATGAGCTAACTTAATGTCGACTAATTTGTTTGTCTCCTTCCAAATTTCTTGTGCCTTATTTGCTAACACTTTGTTTTCCTTTGCCTTCCAAGAACCGTTCGTAATATTGAGTGCATACATTGAATCACCTCTAATGGTGATTGATGCATCCGGACATTGAGTAATCACCCATCTTAGAGCATATATTATTGCAGATAATTCTGCAGTATTATTTGAGCCTACTTCAGCTCCAATCCATTCATTTTTTTCTTTATTTGTTACTACTTTACCTGCTTCTTCATAGATGACATCTCCAGTTCCCTTTCCTAATCCTCTGTCACCAGAAACAACCAGAAAACCCCAACCTGCGGGCGTATCCGGCCCTACATTTCGGTTTTCAATACACGATCCATCAACATAAATCGAAATTGGTGGAGAAGAATCATCCTCCACGAAATTAATCACTCTCCAATTACATTAGAATATGCTTCAGCATCGAGTAGATTATTGACATCATCTAGATTATTGGGCTTAATTTTTGCAATCCACCCATCTTGATATGGAGATTGGTTAAGTTGTTCTGGAGCATCTTCTAATGACATGTTAAATTCTAAAATAGTTCCAGATATGGGTGAGTATATTTCGCTAACTGATTTTACAGATTCAACGGAACAGAACGATTCCATTTCTGCTACCTCAGTACCTTCAAGGCCCTCATCAATTTCTACCCAGACAACATCAGTCAATGCATCCTGAGCATAATCGGTAATTCCAACAATTACAATATCTCCATCTATGCGTAACCATTCATGTTCTTTCGTGTATCTTAGTTCACTTGGTATCTCAGACATGTATCTTCCCAACCCCCTCCAGTTCCCGACGAGCAGTCAAAGTTTCGCTTCGATGTTTTTCTTCAAGATTAACGGAGTAAAGACATAAAGGACCGCTGTGTGCCGCTTACATGCCATCAGTCCCATCACGGTTCAATGGGCTTGGCGTAGGCTTTGCTCCGTACCTGATCAAACCTCCTGAGGATGTTGTTAGATGGACAGTCGGTGAGCCAGGTTTTGATACACCACGACCAGTAGTAGATGCAGCAATCGCATCCCTCGAAAGAGGCGAAACTCATTACACTCGAGGCCCTGGTTCAATTGAACTTTGCACAAAAATATCTGAACAACTTAATCGTTTATGGAATTTAACATCAACTCCAGAATCAGTAATGGTTACTCCTGGTGCAAAACAAGCCTTGCTTTATGCGATGATGGTAACTATGGAATCAGGTGATGAGATGCTTGTTCCCTCACCTGCTTGGCCAACATATGATGGCCAAGCCGGATTACTGGGAATCAAACCAGTATTTACTGCAACAGATGAAAACTTTCATCCAGATTTAGAAAATATGAGAAATAAAGTCACCTCAAAAACTCGTTGCATACTCATTAATTCTCCAAACAATCCTACTGGAGCTGTATATACTCCTGAAGAAATTCAAGCGATCGTGGATTTGGCTGTTGAACATGACCTTTGGATCATTAGCGATGAGATTTATGCACGTCTAGTTTGGAGTGAATGGCCTCACGTTTCGCCTGCATCATTACAAGGTGGTAAAGATAGAACATTAGTAGTAACTGGTTTTTCTAAATCTTTTGCAATGACTGGATGGAGGCTTGGAGTATTAAGCGGACCAGAAAATGCAATGAGTGCTGCATTTGCATGTCAGGCTAATGCCAATTCTCATGTCCCTACGTTCTTGATGCCTGCAGCAGAAGTTGCTTTAGATCAAGATGAATCTGTGAATGAATTTTGTGAACAATATCTCAAAAGAAGAGCAATATTATGTGAAGGAATAGATGCAATCCCTGGATTAAACCTTCATTCACCTGAGGGTGCATTTTACGCCTTTATTGATGTGTCTGGAACCGGAATGAGTGACATTGAATTTGCAGATAAAGCACTAGAAGAAGCACGAGTACAATTAATTCCGGGGTCTTTAATAAAAGGGGGAGAGGGACATGTTAGAGTATCATATGCAACCGACGAAAGTCAAATTATTGAAGGAATCAAACGTCTCAAATCATGGCTGATATGATATCTTAAAACGGAGGGAGAAATTCTCCACAAGTCTCTGAAATTCGAAGCAATTGATTGTATTTTGAGGTTCTATCTGATCGAGCCGGTGCTCCAGTTTTTATTTGCCCAGTCCTCGCACCAACCGCCAAATCTGCAATCGTGTCGTCACTAGTTTCTCCAGAACGATGACTCATGATTGTACCCAATCCATTGCTTTTTGCCATTTCTATGCATTCTAGAGTTTCAGTTATTGTTCCAATTTGATTTGGTTTGATTAGAATAGCATTCGCAGATCTGCGTTCAATTCCATCACTTAATCGATTAACATTAGTTACAAACAGGTCATCGCCTACAATTTGAACTCTATCTCCAATTTCTCTAGTCAGTGATGACCATGAACTCCAGTCATCTTCACCAAATGGATCTTCAATAGAAATGATTGGATGTTCATCGGCCCACCTTGCATAGGTTTCAACTAAATTTTCTCCACTAAGCACTTCACCATCAATATGATATCCATCATCATGAAGAAATTCTTGGGCAGCGACATCTAATGCAATTCCTAATTCGTCTCCAGGTGAATAGCCAGCACGTTCAATGGCTTTAGATAACAAACTAAGTCCAGTTTCATTAGAAGGGAGATTTGGAGCAAATCCCCCTTCGTCCCCTATTCCGCCAAGAAGCCCCTGTTCTTTTAGAACAGATTTCAACGAATGGTAGGTTTCTACACCTGCTCTGAGAGCCTCAGAGTAACTATCAAATCCGTGAGGTACAACCATGAATTCCTGTACATCGACATCACTTGCCGCATGCGCCCCTCCATTCAGAATATTCATCAAAGGAACTGGCAGGCATCCACCAGATAATCCTCCAATATATCTCCAGAGTGGTTGAGAGTGAACATTTGCCCCGGCATGAAGGCAAGCCATAGAAGCTCCCAATGTTGCATTGGCTCCAATATTTGCCTTATTTGGAGAATCATCAAGGTCTAGAATACATTGATCGATAGTTGTTTGATCATCAACTCGTAGTCCTACCAACGCATCTTGAATTTTTTCAATGACATTTTGTACCGCATTGTCAACGCCTTTTCCCATCCAACGTTTACCTCCATCACGAAGTTCTACAGCTTCATGACTACCTGTACTCGCACCCGAGGGAACTGCAGCCCTCCCAGCCAATGCACCATTTACGAAACAGTCAACTTCTACAGTGGGATTTCCACGAGAATCAAGAATTGATCTTGCATTCAAGCCTGTAATGTAAGCGTCCATGGTGGTCGCTTTAACTGTAGGTTCATGAATAACACCAACAACTCATGTATTGAGATATTTGATCCAACGTGCTGTTTTTGCTTGTAACACTGGAATATCTGTTTCACAATTTGTGTGCACTGCCCAGTTGAGGTGTTCATTGGATGGAGAAATGGAAAAGATTTCAGCGGAATAAACTGAGCTATTTTCTGTCGACTGTTGGATCTTATCATTATGATCTACAAAACAATGAACCAAATGTTTTGGATAATGTTGCATCTTTCTACTATTAGGGCAGAAGTGGATGATACTTTTTGAGAGAAAAATCAGAGAACATCCTGTTTCATCATTTATCTCATGATGAATAATTTTGGTTTCCCCTAACATCGCTGTTACATCCACTGTATACCAAGATTGAATTCGGGGGTCTAAATCGAGGTCGGCAATCTTATCTAGAAAATCTTGGATGTGGAACTGACCCACCAAGTTTTCCGCCCCCATGGCTACTTTACTGAACTGGTCTCATATGAAGGCAATGGGTATGTAAAAACCAATTACGAGGATTGCCTTCCTTCAATGGATGCATTGAGTAATGCGATTCCAGCCAATACTCGCCGATCAATTTGATGGCCCTGCGGAATGGTCACAACAGTCCGTCTGATAAATGGATTAAATAATTGGTTCAATGTAATTTCTGGAGTTCCAGGGATTTCCATATGGTATCGTGCAGGTATCCATTTACCGAATGGAACGAACCGCCTAACCAGTGCATTACTATCTTCAATCATTTCACCATATTGATTTCCATTTACATCTAATAACTTCCATGTATCTTTTAATATTGATTTGAGACCCTTTCTTTGTGCTGATCCCAAGATTTCTCCAGATGTAACATCAATGATGTCGTATGTTGCTGAAAAATCAATTATATTTCTTGCTTTAATATTTAGAAGAGCAGTAGTACATGTTTCATCAGAATATANGACAATATCTTCCTTCAATTTGAATGCTTTTTGTTTACAATACGCGACTATATTTCCCTCCATATCTTTGAACCAAAATTTACCTCCGAAAAACTTCCAAAATTTCTCTTGAATTAGGTATTGATCCATTTCAAATAACGGGTGCATATATTCGTCTAAGTATACTTTATTGATAGACTTCTCGCCGTTTTTTCCTAATGTTGTTGAATTCTAATGCTCGTCGTTTTCATATAGAACTGAATGTACGCCTGTTTGACGCACAGGTAGCAAAGCCCGGTTACGCGATGGACTGCAAATCCATTTTACAGGGGTTCGAATCCCCTCCTGTGCTCCATTATTCTTCTTCTAATCGATTTGTAAGGTGCTTCTCTTCTAACTTCGCCCATCCATCGGATATATCACTTATATCGTCTTCAATCATTGAGTCTCTAATTACTTCACTTTCTGATCTGTCATCAAAAAATATTGTAATCCAAATTTTCTGATTCGTATTTTTTGCTATTATTGCTTGTATCCCCAATATAATTCCAATTAATGATATAGATAACAAACCAATTCCAAGTTTCCAATCAAACATTTCTTGATAAGAACATATCGCATTAGTATCACATTCTGGAAGATTGAGAAGTAAGTTTCCACCACCAAATGCGGTAACAGTTGCTACTAGCCAAACCAACCGTTCAACTGTCTTTGCAGGTGTTTCCATGGCATCACATACCTATTGTGTGCATGAAATGAACGGAGGTCAAAAGGTCTCACGCATTAATTTGTGAATTTTGTAAGGAAGAAGAGCACGATTAACCGGCGTGACCTCAAGAATTCGAGCATCATCACGTCGCCTAATGTCTTGAAGTAAAGGATGGCGTGATTTTTTTGCGAGAGTCATTACTGTAGGCTTGTCTAGTTCTAATGCAGCTCTTACAATCTTGACAAATTCTTCAGATTCAACGCTAAATTTTCCGATTTCATCGATAACGATTACTTCTGCCTTGTCCATTGCATGTTGTATCGCTGGAATTGCAACTGTATTCATTGTCTCAGTATCAATTCCAAACCCAAAGACTCTGTTTCTTGAATCAATATCTTTGTGTGCCATAATCGCCTCTTCTTGAGTAACAATATCTATGCAACGATATCCCTTCCTTTCCCCATCTTCGATTACTGGCTCGGTTCTCATTCCAGCGATGATTAGAACATCAGCTGAACTTTCTCCACGAGCTCGAAGTTCGCCAGTCCTTTCGTTAACTAACATCTCCACGACTTTTTGCATCACAGCGGACTTGCCGCTGCGAGGAAGTCCTGTTATTCCGATCTTCGGATGAACACCCATTCTCAGTCTTCGCCTCCGAACGATACATCGCGCGTAGCCTAACGAAGATTGTTCACCTCTATGAACCATCCTCCTAATTATTGATGATTTGTTATCAAAATCCGTATGAGGTTGTTGGCCGAATTTAAAATAAATAATTTATTCCGTATCATTAATTATATCTTTTTCATCAATTTCAACGGCTAGATTTAGCCACTCCCTTGAGTCCTGTAACCATGTCCACCCCTGATCAACCCATTTGAAAATTTTATTCAGATCTTTTTCTCCTAAATCACAATGTTTTGCTAATTCTAAGAGGAATTGAATTTCTTCTTCCTGAAATTCACCATCGCATGCTCCTACGATTGTTGCGTCGCGTAATGCTAACCTAATTGCAACGGGACTCATTCCAACGACTACTTCTTCAATGTCTAATTTTGTTTTCAACTCTTGTCTTAGCAAATCTCTTTTTCCAGGAGGAATCAATGCCCTTCCCATTGCAGCCTCTATAGCAGCAGTTTCTTCTCGAACCAATGTACCATCTGCTCCTGCCATGGCAATTAAGATTCGAACATACCCCTCTCGATCTTCATTTTCTAGAAAATCAATGGCGTCAGGTAACACTTGGTTCCCTCACGAAGCATCGAGGATCTTTATGCCGCGATCCATCCAATCGTATCCATCCATAACCCAATCAAGTAAATCATCAACTACGGATTCTTCCATTCCCAAACCCGTAGCAATTTTTAGTAGTACATCAAACTCTTCTTCATCTACTGTTCCATCTGCAGCAGACATCATTATTGCATCACGTAGTGCTAATTTTCCTGCTTTGCCATCAGAACTAATTTTCAAGTCTTCAAGACATTCCGAAAGTGTCGGTGGATTCTGAAGATAATCTCGAATAGCAGCCCTTTGATTTGGGGATAGTAAAGCAGTTCCCATTCGCTGTTCAAACATAGCCATTTCATCGACTGTAACATCATTATCTATTTTTGCAATGAATGCAAGTAGTTTAGCATAAGCGAACCTTTCGTTTTGTGGGAGGGTGTGCAGCGTGTCTGGCAGCATACCCCTGCCCTAACCTGCCCTCACATCAATCTAGCGTCGAGAAAACGTCAGTCATCGTTAGTCTCTACATCAGATGGCTTACCCGTCAAAATATTTCTTAATCGATAATTATCTGATTGAATAGCTTCCATCCAATCATATTTGACTCCCAATTCTTCAGCTAACACTCTCAGAGCATTGCTATCTTTGGGAAGACATTTACCTCCAAATCCTCTATTCAACCCGAAAATGGGATCTAGATGCGAATCTCCAATCGGTTGAGCTTGCGCAGATGTAATTATCTCTTTTACCTTATACCAATCTGCATTTAGCCCCATACAAATATCATACATCTGATTTGCAAAAATTACCTTAACAGCATAAAATGTATTTTTTGCATATTTTACCATTTCAGCAACTGATGGTTCTACAAAAAATGTCTGATCTGTCTTCAATACTCCTGCGCCAATGTGCTGTTCAAACACTCGATTGGCAACATCTTCGTGGTGTGTTCCACAGACTAGAATATCTTGATTACCAAAGTCTTCCAAATGACGTCTTTCAACTAGAAACTCAGGTGAATATGCAATTTTTAGATGTGGGTATTCATCATGGAATTTTTGGGTTGTGCCTGGAACAACAGTACTTTTTATCACTGCAGTAAATCCACTTGGTAACTCATCTAGGATTGATTTCACAATCGAAAGATCGCATGAACCATCGGTATCTGACATTGGAGTAGGGACAGCAATGTATGCCATATCTACATTATCTGTGACATCGGATAGGGTAGTCCCCCGAACAGGGTCGTGAATGAATAATTCATGAACATCTGAAAACCAATGTTCCATTGCCCCGCCAACAATTCCTGCACCGATTATTCCAACTTTCATTTTAGTACATCCATTTTATNGTGAACCCAGAGGATCGGNATCTCCAGGGCGAATATTACATGGTTCAGGAGAAAGCAATCCCTCTTTTGCTAACTCTGCAGCGCGAAGTAATGCATCAGGAGTTCCACAATCTAACCATTCTTGATCTCCNAGGTCTTTGAGATGAATATCTCCCATTGCAATGTATCTACGATTTAGATCTGAAATAGAGAAACCATCAGATTCAGTAGCACTCACTTCGTCGAGAATATCCCAAAACCTTTCATCGTAAAGGTAGATTCCACCAATTGCAATATTACTAGGAGGATTTGTTGGTTTTTCTACGATGTCTGTTAATTTTCCGTTTTCATCAAAAACACCTACTCCGAATGCTCTAGGATCACTTACAGATCGTCCGAGTAAAAGACAACCTGGGGCCTCTTCAGATTTTTTCCACATATCTACTTCTTCGATTAAATCAGCTGTAGTTATATTATCTGAAAAATATACCATCAAACGACTACCTTCAACATGAGGTCTTGCTAAGTTAAGGGCATATGCTACTCCTTGAGGTTCTTCTTCGATAACATAATGGATATTTTCACCAGGTAATCCAACACCTACGTGTTGAGCAATTTGTCCAATAAACCGGTTTCCAATGATAGTGATATCTTGAATTCCCGTACGTCTAATGAATCCTAGTGCAAAATCGATAACGGGCCTTCTGTGAAGAGGAAGCATTGCTTTTTGCATGTATCTGGTGAATGGCAATAGACGAGAACCATGTCCACCGGCTACGAGAATGGCCTTCATCGACTCCGTCATATGCTCCCCTTCTATTCATGGTTCATGGACTTTCAGAATATTCTTCTGAATTAGATGGAACTGGACCACCAAAATGACCTTGTCCAACTAAATCGCCCAAACGCTCAACTCCGGCCTCAATTAATTCGGGATCGTTTCGTTCAGCCCTTTCCCATGATGTTTGAGAAATTTCAGCAGCAATATTGTCAGCTTCAACCTTGATCAACGTACTTCTTTCCAATTCACCCTCAAGCCCTTCATGCTCGATATTCACTTCCATTCCATCGATTGTGGGCATATTTGAATCAAAAGTGTCAGCACCACCACCAAAAGCAACTCCCTTAGGATCTTTTCCTCTAGTCTTGTATATTGCTCCTCCAGTAGAACTAACTTCTTTTGCAAGAGGGTCGTTTGGGGCATTATTGATAATTTGATCGACATTTGACTCCACCAATTCACCATAATCTTCACCAATTGACTCATCTGAATCTACTCTACGTTGATGATCGGCCGCACCCCATGCAATAATCAATAAGATCGGGAACAAAAGAACAAACAATATCGTACTTGGAATACCAACTTGATTCACCAATGGTCCAACATCAATAAGCATATAGATACTAAAAATCCCAATCAACCAAGTAAGTATCAATGAAATAATTCTGAATATTGTTCGTTGAAATTCCGAATCTAATCTATGTTTTAGCATATCTAGTTCGTCATTTTCAACAGGAATTACCCTGTCCACTTCACTAGATTTCATGGTTTACAATTATTGCATGTCTTCTTCAAGTGCTCGGACCCATGAGTCAGCAATATTTGTTGGTAAATCAGGTAATGTGATTGTACCTTTTGAATCTGATACCATAACCGAATCAGCAACCGAAATAGTCTGATGTCTGGGTAATCTTGCAATATCTGATAATAAATCACTGAGCATACCTTGTACGGATCGGTTGTTTTCTATAACTTCCTGATTGACTCTTCTTGCATCTTCCATAGCCTGAGCACGCGTATTCTCATTCCTTCGAGCATGTCCATCCATTAGTACTTCAATCATCTCTTTCATCTGATTCCATTTTTCTGTTTCAAATCTTTGGGATTGTCGGATTCCATCCAATAACTCTTGATTTCTGATCATCATTTGATTTTGTTTATCAATAGCCTTCATTGTTTCTTTCATCGCACTTTCTTGAATTGCCAAAGCTCTCCTTTGCTCATCCAACAATTTCCTTGCTTCAGGGGCTCCAATAGCGTCTCTTCTTGTTAATTCATCTTCCAATCCTCTTGAGAAATGATTTAACTTGTCAAAATGAACTCGAATTTCCTTCAATTCTCGAGATAAATGCTCGGCATTTTTCGCTCGCTCTGTGTATAATTGTTTGAATTTTCTATGATTCGATGCATTGTACGGTGCATCAATGAGAGTCATCACAATTATCCAAGTCGAAATAGTAGGTATTGGTGCTGGCCAAAGTGTCCAAAGGTAGTATGCAGAAAAAGACCCAAGAATTATCGCGATTAAACGGGGCATCAACATTCCCTTAGATTCCAAACTATATTACGAGTAGATGGGGGAACCCCGGGGCCCATCAATCTGCAAAGCCGTAGAGCCCATCACCAAGGTGGATAATTTGGTTTGAAGCCATCAGATGTTCAATTGCTTCTTGGACTTCCTTTGAGTCAAAGCCCAATATGGAACAGACTTCCATCATATCATCTTCATGAAGAACAGCATCTTGTGACTCCTCCATTTCTTGAAGAATATGTTCACAACAGATTCGTAAAATAGGATCGTCATCAACAGAATCAATGTCTTCAGTCGGAATCATATCTTCTGATTGAATAACCACAATTTTGGGTTCAATGTTGGATTTTGGTTGTTTATATGCATCAAACAAATTCTTTTGATGAGGATCAGTAATACGTTTAGAATCATCGATTTGTCTTTCAACACGTTCGATCAATCGTTCAATTCTGTGTTGTCGATGCTCTAATTTTAATTGCTCATCATTGAGTTTTGATACAAGTAGTTCCATTTCTTGATTAGCACATTCTACTAACCAATCATACAAGTTCCATGAAGGATCTATCCGAAGCATATTTTCCCATAATTCGCGAACTTCAATTGGTAGAGAGTCAGGATCAATACGAATTTTGGACGAATCCTCAGATGACCCCAGTTCATCCATAGCCGACTAACTCATCACCCCCGTCTATGAACGATTCCCCTGTTTTGCCCATTTATCTTTTAGACAGGGGTATTGATGAATGATTACCGATTGGGAAAGTCATGGCCCACCATCGCATCACAGTTTTACCGGGAGATGGCACCGGTCGAGAGGTCACTTCAGAGGCCTTGAATTTATTGAAAGTTGTAGAGCAGCATTCGCCTTTATCATTCACAATTACTGAAATTCCNTGCGGAGGGCAATATTATCTTGAAACAGGAGAAGAATGGCCATCTGGATCTTTTGANCATTGTCGAGATGAATCTGATGCNATTCTTCTCGGNGCAATTGGTTGGCCGGGAGCANTTAAGCCAAATGGAGATCTTGCTGGTGGTCAAGTAATCCTAGGACTACGTTCAGGCCTCGACTTGTTTGCCAATGTTCGACCAATTAAATTGTACAATGGAATTAGACATAAAATTCATGGAGAATTCAAACAAGTCTGGACTCCTGGACTAGTTGATATGAGTATTATTCGAGAAAATACTGAGGGTCTGTATCAGCCATTACTCTCTCGCTCTGCACATTTGGCTAGGGGAGAAGAGTATTCTGGAATTTCAGATATTTCAATACCTGGAATGGATGGGGAATTTGCGTGGGATCCTCGCCCCATTTCCCGCATAGGTTCAGAAAGAGTCATTCGTTTTGCCTTTGAACTTGCGTTACAAAGATCAGGAAATCCATCTGACGGCACTACCAGAGTGACCTGTGTTGACAAAAGTAATGTTACTAGAGGTTGCCAACTTTTTAGGAAAATTTACCGAGAAATAGCTACAGATTTCCCTAATATTGAAACTGATGAATCTTACATTGATGCGTTTACTATGTGGTTGGTTCGTCAACCTGAATTTTATGACGTAGTAGTGGTTCCAAACATGTTTGGTGATATTGTTACAGATTTAGCCAGTGCTCTTCAAGGTGGCATGGGTATGGCAGCAAGTGCGAATATCGGTGATCATCATATGTTGTTTGAACCAGTTCATGGTTCAACACCTAAAAGAGCAGGTAAGGGACAAGTGAACCCAATAGCAATGTTGAGTTCTGTACAACTAATGTTTGAATGGTTAGGTCGTAGAAAAGAAGATTCGGATGCGACTATCGTATCTCAAATAGTAGAATCAGCTATTGAAGAATTGATTACCAAAGGAAATCCATTGACCTATGATTTAGGTGGTTCGGCATCCACTTCTGAGGTCTCGTTAGCAATATGTGCATCAGTAACTGAGAAACTAAAATCTCACTATGTCAATGCTTAGCCTAATTATTGAAATTTCCAAGTATTTCTTGGATGACATTTTCTAAATTTTCCTTATTATTCCATTCAAGAGAGTTAACAGAGTTTTGCATCAATGATTCAAGAAGAATCGGAACGCAACGCGTTAACTCATCTACAATGGTTACAGTAGCCATCTGTGCAGTTCTAGATAATGGGTTGAGATCAATTACACACACAGTTTTCCCCATTGCAATAAGAGCTTCACATCTATCTCCATCCTCTAAAGGAACAAGTATTGTATCAGCCGATAATATTCCATCTGAGTGACATTTAGCTCGTGGCCCCTCAAGGTTAGGGATTCTACCATCTGGACTTCCTCCAAGAATTTTCACATCAGTGATTTTGTTCTTTATGTTAGGATATAATTTCAATGCAAGTTGTTGTTGTTCAATTAATGTTGAAAGTAAAACCTCCATTCTTTTTGGAGTTCTATAGTAAATGTTGACTTCAATAGGACAATTCAATACTGCGGCACAAGCAATCAGTTGGGGGCCTGCAAGTGCAACTGTATTTCCATTGACTGAAATAACACATTTTTCAGAATTAAGTAATCTATATGCTGTTTCTGTAATCGCTAATCTAGCAGAATCACAGGTTTTCTCTCCCAATAGATAATCAAAGGCTTCACCTCTTCCATGTGCAATTAATGCCGATTCTGCCAACATTCCTTTTGAAGCAGCATCCACTAGCTTTTGTCTAGACAATAACGACTCCCTTCGAGGATGTGATTCTGGGATATCGCCCATATTTTCTCCTCATTGTTTTGATTACTAGGATACAATCTCTCTAATGCCTTCGTCATCCAATAACATACTCATATCGATTGAAGATACTCCCATGTTGAGTTTGCTAGTCGAAATCACATCCACATCAGTTACTTTCCATTCGTCAATATCTTCGAATTTTACATTTCCACTTGCTTCTGTGTATATCCATTCATTGTATCCATGACTTTTTAGATCCATTACAGCTTCTTTGGTTTTCACAGGTCCCATGTTGTCTAACATGATTACAAGANGTCTATTTTCATCTGTTTCCATCATACGATTACACCATGATTTCGCCACAGTTAACGCCAATGATATAGAATCGACTTCGATTACTGTAAAGGACCCATGCCACTTGAAATCGGTAGTCTCTATCCACCTTTTCATTGTCTCTTTAGATCGACTTTCATCTCCTTCCCTCAGTGCGATTTGATCGTTTTCTTTGATCATTACAGCATCTCCTTTTCGAAGGCGATGCGTCAATCCTCCTCCAACATGAACAGCCCATTTGTCTAGAAGTCCCCATGATGTCTTTCGAGTAGATGCTACTTTCATTCCACTTAGCCCCTTTGTCCATTTTTCTGTAAGAGTGGATATTCCAGAAAGCCGTCCTAAGAAATTTAAGATAATTCGTTCAACTGATAGGATATCTCTGGGTGTTCCATCGAGTATTAGAATTACATCACCGGATTGAAAATGACCGCCTTCTCTGGCCTGCCATGCTCTATTGATATGAGGGAGATGAACATCAAGAAGACGATTAATGACATGAACTCCACACAATGTTCCAGCCTCTTTAGCGACAACACGAGCTCTTACAGTAAGTTTAGAGGCACCTACAGGAACAAACCCATCATCTTCGAGTAACGTACGATTCCAACGATCTATACTTTCTAAAAAAAGAGCCGTAGGTTGATCTTCAAACCATAGCATTCCGCTCTGGTCGTGCGGCAGTCGAACCTTTTCGGCTGTAGTCGAGAGGTCCCCGGACTCCAAAGAGTCCGTCATGGTGGAATCAGTGTCTGTCACCATGCCTACGAACCCCATTTCATGTTTGAATGATTCCGATTAATTTATTTTATTTATTTCACTTGATTTAGTGCAGATTCAGCAGCGGCAAGACACGCTAAAATGTCATCTACTGTACTTCTTAAACTTCTGAGAGAGGTTGAATAAACACGTATTTCCATCCTATCATTTAGAATAATAATATCAAACGAATCAGGGTCATCAATCTCTATTGAGGCTTTTAGGACCTCTAATTCGCCAGGTTTTCCTGCCCAACTCAGTACCGCTTCATGGGACTTCATTAGTATTCACTTATGGATAACCCATAAGGATGCTCCGACATTATTGGTAAGTATGGAGGGCCGAGTTTACCCCTCTAGAGGCCCTCTGCTCGATTGGTATGATCATAATGCAAGAGATCTCCCTTGGAGGAAAAACCCAGAACCGTGGCCTGTTTTACTTTCCGAATTCATTCTTCAACAAACGAAAATGGATGTTGGCCTCGTTTATTGGAAGAGAATGTACGAACGTTTTCCAACATTACATGAAATGTCTATTTCCACATTGGAAGAAGTAATGTTATTGTGGCAGGGTTGTGGGTATTATGCAAGGGCAAGAAATTTACACAAATTGTCAGTGATTATTGGTTCGCGTGATCCTCCAATTATTCCCTCTGATCCCAAAGAATTAGAGAAACTCCCTGGAATTGGTCCATATACCTCTGCAGCCATCGCCTCTATTTCTTTTGATATTCCAATTGCTGCGGTAGATGGAAATATAAAACGAATATTTTCTAGATTAAATGCAATAGAATATCCAAATCCGAAAGATGTGCAGGAATGGGCAAACATCAGTCTAGATGAAATTCGTCCCGGTGACTGGAATCAAGCATTAATGGAGTTAGGTGCCATTGTTTGTACTCCACGTGCCCCTAAATGTAATTCCTGTCCTGTTTCAGAGAATTGTAAGTCAAGGCTTACAGGAGATCCAACGAAATATCCGGCCTCAAAACGTAGATCATCAACTAAAGTGAAGGGTCATGCATTGGTTATTTCTTCCCCAGAGGGTATAGTACTGTCTCAACGTAAAGGTTCTCAACTTGGCGGATTATGGGGGGTACCAATTACAGAAGATCCAAATGGTCTTGAGACATTGTGTATTGATCATCAGATACAATCTCCAGAAAAAGTTGGTGAAATTCATCATGCATTTAGTCACAGAGATTTTTATCTTCAAGTATGGAAAGTAGATGTAATGAAAGGAGGGATTCGCTCAGACAGCGTACCAATATCACGTTTAGATCGAAAAATCTTGGACGCAGCAGGTTGTGGTGAATCATGACAGAGCCAGATTGGGATAATGTACCGTTGGTAGCAGGCTCTGGTGGTGTTCTAACTGAAGAATTACGCACATCACATTCTGGAAGAAAGGCATTGATGCTAACCAGACAAGGGAATCCTTCTGAATTTCTCAGTTTAGCGGAAACAATGGATATTGATGCTGTAGAGATTATTTCTCAAAAAGGGCGTTCNAATCCTCGATTACACTTTGGTAGGGGTCGCCTCGAGGCTATTCGTGACGAACTTAGAATGGCCCCCGAATCTCATCCTTGGTCTGGTATTGATTTGATACTTGTAAATGCAAATTTAACCCCAAGACAATTAGTAAATTTGACTGATTTACTTCAATGTGAAACATGGGATAGGGTTAGATTATTATTGGAATTATTTACTCAACATGCATCAAGTGTAGAGGCAAGAAATCAAGTTAGGATTGCTCGTCTGAATGCTGATAGAAATATTTTACGTGAATTAGTAAATCGTGAAACAACTGGTGAAAGACTTGGTTTTGGAGCCGGAGGAAGAACAGGTTGGAACATTGCTCTTTCTGCATTAAGTCGAGAGTTAAAGACATTGAAAAATCGTCAGAAAAGATATGGAAAAGCAATCAAGGAAAGGCAAAGGCAGAGAAAAGATAGTGGTGCAAAAACTGTAGGTTTAGCCGGTTACACTAATGCGGGCAAGTCAAGTTTGTTTGCTGCTCTCTGTGGTAAACCAGTTTTGGTAGAAGATAGATACTTCTCAACATTGGAAACAACTGTAGGAAGAATGCAGTTCAGTCCTCGAATTTTATTGGTGGATACAATAGGATTTATAGATGAAATTCCATCAGATCTTCTAGATGCATTTTCAGCTACATTACAAGAGAGTATTGACTGTGATCTTCTATTACTCTTACTTGATGCATCAGACTCAATTCCTGAATTAATTAGAAAATTTGAGACATCTAGACGTGAATTATTTGATCGAACAGATCACGATTTAGAACCATATGATCTCCAAGTAGTTCTAACCAAATCAGATTCATGTTCTGAAGAACATCTCAAGGAAGTACAGAGTGCTTTACGATTATTTAGCGTTGAAGATGCTGTAGTTACTTCTTCTTCTTCTTCAGATGGAATAGATGTTCTGAGATCAGAAATATTAACTCGATTGCATGGCCCTCCTATTGAGATGCAAATCACCCATTCATCCATGACTAATGCAAGGCCACTGGCAGCCATAGAATCTCAAATTAGAAGAATGGCAATGGTACGAGAACGAGAAGTGAATGACCAAGGTCTTCGAATGATCGCTTGGATCGATCCAATTGATTGGTTTAGATTACAAGAATCATTAGGATCAAGAGTTTTCGAGATTATCAAAAATTCGCAATCTGAATAAGGGGGGGCACAAATAACCGTCTGTGGACGGAGACGAAGTAGAGCCCAAACCTGTGGAGATCACAGTTTCATCTATTCCAGAGGAAGAGCCTGTATTTGCATCCACTGGAGCAACGCTGATTCTACCTTCTCAGATGCCTAGAGATCCAAGAATGCACGTGGCGTTGTTGTTTATTTTATTGGCAAGTATCTTAGGTACAGTGAATGGTTACGATTTCATTGAAGGAGATGGTGGATTGGTAACAGATCGAGGCTTTATTTACAGTCAAACTCAAACTGCCAATTTATTGAGTACATCTGCTCCAGGGTCTGCGATACTTACTGGTGTACTTACATTACATGACGATTCTCCTGGAGTCAATTTCACCATTGAAGTTGTCACTCCAGTTGTTGACGAAGATGGGTTTCAAAGAATTACACGACCATCTACAATCACTGACTCCCAAGGAAGATTTCGATTAGAGGGTCTTAATCCGGGATTGATGTCTATGTATGTAGTAAATATGTCCAATCCAGATGAGGGAATGACTCATCGAATATTATTGTCTCCTGGAGCACTTTTTGAACCATATGGATTCACCCATCTTAACTTAGATTTTGCATCTCCAGAAGAGTTTGACTTGATTGAACAGAAATCAAATGGTTTGACTCGATGGATGGATCTTAGTGAAGAACAAAGGGGGAAAGAACTGTACGATCCTACAGCAGCAGCTGTTTATGATATAGCAGGAACGATCTTTATCGGAATATCAGTAATTGCGATTTTCTTTGGAATTACAGGATGGCGTACCAAGAGTACTCTGTTATTACGAACTGGAGCTGGTTTGGTATTCTTTAGTCAAGGACACTACTACTCTTCTTGTTGTCTAGGACTACTTGCAATGTTGACCACATTCGGTCTACATGTTGAAGAAATGTAGTTATTGAGCAACCAAAGAATCTCTCATTCGGTTAAACCATGTCATGCCCTTAGAGTGGCTTTCAATCAAACGAAATGCTTTGGAATGCATCTCAATTGATTGCATATATCCGAAAACAGCAAGGTCGACAATGTGAGGTGTATTTCCACCAAAAAACGAGTTCTCTCCAATCTCTTCGGTCCATTCATCGAGTAAATGATGCCATAACTCNCCTGGNTTCATTCCAGTTTTCTTGGTTCTTTTTTTAGCGATAATTCCCCACATGATAGGAAAGCCTAGCCAAGCATAGATTCTTCCTGTGAAGAAGCCAAATCGTTCGTGTTTCGCGACAGATCTGGTTGTAGATAATGCCGAGCCAATTGATCCGTAGAGAATTGGAATAGTTGCATCTTTCATTTTCGTATCTGCCCATTCCATCCATTTATCTCTTCGAACTTCGTCTTCCATCTTCCATAGGTTTCCATTGTTGTAAACTTCGTCTATTCTTTTCATGATAGGAGTGGAATCTACAACAACTTCTCCGTCAGACATTTTCCAAACTGGTGTTTTACCCCAGTCACCTGCAAATGATACACTTTTTTTGATTTTTAGAGGATTGACTTTTACTCTTTCATGAGGAAGATCTAGATGATCAAGAAGTGCCCGAACTTTCCATGTAAATGGACACGTGTTCAACATGTAAAGTGAACCAGCAGTTTCGCTCATGAATCAAACCAAAACATCCTCCTTTGTGAATATTAGTAAACGACCATACTCAAATCTCAAGAGAAAGTTCTCTAGTCCGGATTTATGGCAGACATTCCAACCTCGGTCATTTCCAGTCTAATTTCAATGGACGGGTACGAACAAATGTTAGAAATAGATAGAATTACTGTTGAATATGGTGTATCTGAAGAGGAATTAATGCAATTAATGGCTAGTGCCAAAGGAGAATCCCCAGAACCTAAACTTGATCCGATTTCCGATCCTTCATTTGCAAGAAGTAAATCTGTGGATTATGATTTGGAACCCACTCAAAGTACGGCAGATAGACCTGAAGCATTGCAAAATGCTCACCGTTTTCGTATGGAGTACGACCCTAGCGAATCAGGACGTGCTCGCCAATCACAAGTGGACCAAGCAATAGTTTGTTCACAGTGCAGGTCTCCACTCGGAATACCTTCAATACGTCCAATTCGTGTTACGTGTCCTAATTGTATGTACGAGTTATATTTTGAGTCGTAATCAAACTCCCCAAAATCGTCCTTGGGTTTCTTGTCTTGTTGACCAGGATTTCACACCGGTTCTTACCATCCAATAAACAACTATTGCAACTACGGCTAATCCCCAATCATTGTAGATCACTCCGGGATCTAATTCGTATGTTACTCCACCTGTAATTTGTCTAGCAACATCGAGTCCTGCTTCAGCAAAAGCGTAAATGACTGCTCCTCCAGCCATAATTTGGAAAACACGTCCTGTAAGAGTACCTCTTCTCCACCTCAGAACTACCATTGACATTGCTACAGCAAGAGAGGCAAGAATTATCCATTGTAGCCCACTATCCATTGCTTCGATTGCTATTTGAACGGTAGATAGACCTGAATCTGCTTGTACAATCGTACGATAGGATTCCAAAATAGCTAGTAGGCTAGAGAACGAAGCAAAAGCCCAAAGAAGCGATGAAACAATTCCTCCCATCGCACTGTCTCTCATATCAAGCATCAAACGCTCAAATTGATTTTCAGCACCAAGACCCTTCGCTAGTAACCAAATTCCGACGATAAGAGGCATTGCACCAATGAGCACTCCTCCTCCGGGCAAGATCATTCCTAAACCAATTATCATCATGAACACTGATAATGGAACAAGAAGTCTTGCTCTCCATTTAGGATCTTCGATTGCCTTCATGATATAGTAAAATGTACCTTCAATGCCCTTACTTTGCCTTACAATAATCTTCTCAACATAATCAATTCGAACTCTACTCTGAATGATTGGCATTACAGCTTCATCTTCCGCTCCGTCGGTAACCAATATTGCACAATCTGGTTGAAATTCTGAAATTACTTCTTCAAGCTGTTTTGCAATTGCCCTATCTGAGCGAGCACCAACTCTTTCATCTCCTGTAAGAATTGCAACTTCAACAGCATCATTTGGTTCACCAGAATCTAAAATTCTATCATGGTGGTGAAGTGCTCCGAGAATTGCATTTGTATCACTCTCTTCTGGATCTGCAAGTCCAAGTCTTAATGCTGCACTGAGAGTAGATTTCCTTCCAATTACTGGCCCTCTGAGTCCTGCTTTGATTCCGAGATCATTATCTCGATCAATGGTCAGCACGAGGGTCCGGGTCATCTTCTTCGGGCTTTAGTAAGAAGTACATCCCTATCAAGGATTGGCCGACTCCGGAGTTTCTTCGATTGATTCTCTTGATTCTTCAGCCTGAGATCTATCTCTTTGTTTCCACCAAACGTATGACAAAGGATGCTTCATTTTCGGCTTATCACAAATCGGGTCGTCTCCTGGTGAAACCGGACATCTTCCATCCATCTTTAATCGACTACAACCAGCCGGGGTATATTCTCTGTCATACACATGCCCGATTTGATACTTGGTAGTTTCAGGATTGTAATCAGGTGCACCTTGAAAGAATGAAGCACACTGTTCTTGTTCGATGCCAAGTGCTGCACTAATCGCAGCAAGAAATACACGACCAGAATGGTTTACATTTTCTCCCATTGATAATTCCTTAATCGCAATTTCCATACAAGGTGGCCAATCCGATCTTGTTGCTTCTCCTGCTTCAAAATCTAATGTAGATCTTGATTGTAGAATAGTTAACACAGCTCCAACAGGTTCACTCAATCTTTCAGCAAACTCTTCATTGATTTTTTCCATTCTTTCATCGCAACGTTTTCTCAAGTCTTCACGAATCCTTTCTTTGATTAGTCTGGCCAATCTTTGTTGACTATTTTCACTATTGGAAGGCCCCATTTCTACCCATCCATCACTCATTGGCCTGTTTGGAAGCCTCCAATAGTCTCCACTAATTCTGGGGCTAAGTTCAATAAAATCAGTCAATGGAATTGAATAGATTGTCTCTCCATTTTTGATCTCACTTTGAATATTGGACAAATAAGTAGTAGCAATTTTTTCAAAAATCTGAACATCACTTCCAAGTAATTTATCAGCACGAGTAGATTCACCCTCTGCCCATCTTGCAGTAACTCTTTCGTCAAATGTGGCACACGCAACCATCATTGCGTAAAGGAACGAGAGACTCTCTGACATTCTTCCAAGTTCTGTACTAAGGTCTCCAGATCGTTGTTCAATTCCATCATCATGTAGGACAGATTCTTTCACCCGCATATCCCCTTTACGTCGGATATCAGATAACCACGCGGCTGAAAGTAGATCTTCCATACTAATTCCGTTATCAGATAATATGGTCCGAGTATTTTCAGCTGATTGAGGTAAAAACGGATAGCGTGCAAGCACTTTTGCATCTTCAATGAGAGGAGGACGCAACGGCATGGGCATGATTCTCAAGCATGAAGTAACACGGGGGTTCTTCAACGCGACCGGTCTGTAGGGGACATGAGCCCTCATGAGGTTCGTTCCATCGGCATGGGGGTCCAAGATAGAGTACGAGCCCAGTTTTCGTGGCCCTTAGAATCCGATAGAGAAAGTGCAATGATGCTCTTACAGAATGTTAACTCACTATCATCAAAGGTTCCAGATTGGACAGAAGAAGAGAGAGAAAACAGCATTACATCTCTTCAAGAGAGATTACTAAACGGTCCAATTGCTGCTGTTGGTGCGGCGGTCAATTCGGATGAGATATTATCTGCCTTGAATTCTAATCATCGATTTATTTTTGCAGACGGTTCAATAGGAATTATTCAGGAATTTAAGAATGAGATAAAAGAAGAAATATGGTCAAAGACGTTAGCATTAGTTACCGATGCTGACGGCCATCCATATATTTCCCACGCAGCAGAACGGAAAATTATGCATATTTTACATGCTCACGGAGATAATGAGGAAGATTGGGCGAAATTAGTCAAAGAGATATCAGAGATGAAAGCACCTCCTAGATTGATTTTGACTCACCAGACTCCAGATAGAATAGAAGGAATGCTCAATCCTGGAGGATTTACTGATGGCGACCGTACAATATGTTTGATTGGTTTCTTAGGGGTACCAATTTCACAAATTTCACTGTTAGGATATCGTAGTGATATTGTTGGCCAATGGTCTGGAGCAACAGATCCGGAAAGAAAATTACGAAAACTAATATTCATGCAAGAGGTCATTGATAGATTGTTAGAGGGGGCACCTAAGTGACTGATGATAATTCACGAAAGTCCGCGATTACTACAATCGTTACTTTTGTTCTCCTGAACATAATTTGGACAGGAGCACTGACATCAGCAGCCGACCAGCATCTTATTTCTCCGAATAGTGATATTGTAACTGAATATCGATTTGATGGCCCTGATATTCTAGGAAAAGAAATCCCGTTTCACGTATTTTATGAAATTAATGAGGTAGAAGGAATGGGATCTTCAGAGGTTACTATTGAATTACAGTTATCTGATGGAACCATCATCGAAGTTTATTCTGGAATCTCAAATGCATCATCAACAGAAACATATGCTTTGTTACCCGGCCCCTCTTCATTTTTGATAACAATAAAACAAGATGGTCAGATATACCCTGTTCCTTCAGACATAGTTGAGATCGATCTTAGAACAGAGATGGAGCTTTACACTCCAATTCGGATTGAAGGATACGTTGTTGCTAACATTCTTGCATTAGTCTTGATAGTAACTGATAGAACTCTTCGTTCATGGGCAAAATCTCGTCGATTGAAACGAGGCTCACCGATTGTACGTAAATTACGTCAAGAATGGAAAGAAGTCGAGAAATCAATTTCTGGAGGAGACCCAGTTGATGTAGATGATTTACTTTCTGAATCTACCTCTGCATCAAATTTGATGTCTAAACGACGCAATTGGTCTGTGGAAGAAACTGAACCAGAAAAGGAAGAAGGAGACCAAGACATGGAGGATGCGGATGCTGAATTAGAGTCGCTAGATGAACTTGGAGAAGGTGACGAATCTAGATTACAAGGTAAAGCCACAATAGATGATGATCTAGATACGATTAGCGATTTATGGGAAAAACTAGGCGATGGACAAAACAAAAGACGAGGTCCTTAGTTAAAGAAAATCATCTAACGTATAGACTGTAACTTTGTCATTTTGAAAGACAGACTCCACACTATCTGCCATCCAATCTACATATTGTTGCGTGTATGGATCAATTCCAAAATTATCGATTACATGATTGATTACGCCAAGATATTTTCTTACAGCTCCCTGAGAAACAGTAAGAATCAGATTACCTCCACATCGGGATTCTTCCATTCGACTTGAATGGTGGCCATGTAATCCTCCACTTGCTCCTTGCATTTGGATACATTTTCCGGCCAGTGGTAATCTTCTGTATGAATGGTTACATTTTGCACATCTAACTTTTTGTCTGCTAAATGCATTCAAATTTCCTCTTACATCTGGGAGTAAGTGGGAACCAATCACAGTTGAAGCAACAATCCTTGCATCTACACTACGTAATTTACGACCAAGGGCTAATTGTGCACTCATTTTGTCAGTCATGCTGCCTAGAGTTTTGTAGGCTGAGTTTACTGGACCTGCATCTAATGATTCTAGATCGTGAGAGAAACCATATCCTCGTACTGCACCTACAGTTCCAATTCGATTGTTGACGAGGTCAACTAATTTTCTATCCATAATTTGTCGTGGGTGAGGGGAATGTAAGGTTTCTAAATAGAATTCCTTGGAATAATTCCATCCGGCATCAACATGCAATGCTTCTTTGTCTAATTCCATTGGATTCAATCTTGTCGTCAATGTCAATGGAGCATCCATTCGTCCACCTCTTGAAGAAGGTAGAATCATTCTACTGAAATTCAACAGTCCATCGAGTAATAACATGACGCAATCTTCATCTCCATCACAATTTCTCCTCTTTGCTGCATGGAATAATGTGTGACCATATCCAGCAGATGCATTTGTCCATCCGATAAACCGGCATAGTACCCCTCCAGAAGTATGTGGAGCAAGTGCAATACCAAGTTGACCAACCAAATCATCGATAGTTTCTGCATTAAATTCTGGTTTCATCTTGTAAAATCTAACCAAGAGGTCATCTAGATATTGGCTGATTTTTAGCAGATGTTCACCTCCATCTCTGCTAGGAATAAAATCCTGAGGAAATAATTCTAAGATTTGAGTATCTTCTTTCAATTCATCTCCTCTAATATCATGAGTGTATCCTAAATCGACTAATTTCTCAACTGATGTGCCAATTTCTATTGGTCTAAAATGAGTTACTGGAACATCAATCATATCGTAACGAATGGTACCATCCCTAAATGCAGATACATCATGAATTGCTCTTAGAATTCCTTTCTCAATAGGTTCAGGGTATTGAGCTTTGGAAGTCAGTCCCTTCATTGCCTTGATTCGTTCAGGCAACCTGTCAAGTCCAAGTGAAATTCGCTTGACTTCTAGGATATCAGCGAGAGGAATAGTTGTTAATTCACCCATCCGATTTCGAAGATGTCCTCCACGCCTATCTGCAGGAACAGTTCTTCCCCCACATTCTTGGGGTTCATTTGGTATAGTTCGATGATGGCAACGAATATGTGGAGTTTCTCTATCGCATCTCAAGCATCTTCTAGGCCCAACAGTTACTCGAATAGATCCTTCTCTAGATACTGCAGTTGCTAACAATCGTTGCGGACCTCCATAATTTTGAATTGGGTAGAGTGCATGTGCTTTCTGCTTCATTTCTCTGGGTGCGGACTTCTCTGGACGCCCCATTCGACAACCAATTCTACATGGAGCAGCATCTATCCACTCCAATGAACTAACATTATTCACAATCCAAAGACTATTCATCACATTGTTTTCATCAATCTCAATTTTTGCATTATTCAGCCCTTCTTCATCATCTGGACCTGGGTCTTCAATTGCATCTTGTGCCTCTTTACCTGCTAATTCCGTTGCTGCAATATCTTCTCCTCTTTGCCTTGCTGCAGTTTCTGCTTGAATCCTAGCAGTACGTCGTTTTTCATCAAGTATCTTATTTCTTTCATTCTCTAATTTAACAATATTTTTTGCATTATCAATACTATTCATTTTTGATTGGATTAATTTTCTAATATCTTTTCCTTCTGTGATTTTTCCATCATTAATCGAAAACTCAAGACCATGTAATAGACCATTCCAATAACTTTCGATAACAATATCATCACTTTCGTGTTGATGTGAAATTCCTAGACACATTAGTACTGATTTTACTAGTCCATGTTGATTGAATCCGAGATTTGGAGATATTTGCTCTGATTCAATCTCAGAAATTTTGTACTTTCCGACATCCAATATCTCTGTTTTTTGATTTGCTGAACTATCCTTTCTTCTAAGATTAGTTTGATTGTTAGTAATTGTGTCAACTATCGGTGTACTTTCGATAATCATTGGTGCAGTCCATCCAAGAACTGCATCTGGGATCCGTAAATTTCCATTTTCGATAATTGCTTCACTTAATGCATCAATGAATTTTGGTAGTATGGAAATCGGCAAATCAGACCATTGTGGATTATGAGATGGATGAATGCCTACATTCCAACGTTTAGAAATTTCAATTGCTGCATTCCAATCAACTTCAATATGACGAAGTGAATTGTGCCAATCACGTAGCTGCCACTCAACTTCCAGTCTCTCAGATTTACTTCGTAATCTTCTCTTTAGTTCCCAGGGTGGAGATCTTTGAAGGTCTATTTCTTGAAAACTCAAAATTGATTTGAGAAAATCCAAGTCATCTTGGTTTTTGATTGAATCCAATACTTCGGATGCCCACCATTCGGAAGTAAATGCAGATGGAACGAGTGTCTTGTTGTTTTCCAAGAATTCACCAAATCCTAGCATCAATTCACCATTGTCCCAAATGGCTCGTACTTGGTCTTCAATTTCATTCCATTTTTCTTCTTCATTTACTCTAACGAAAGTCCCATCATCTAAGAGTACCATTGGACCATCTATCTCAGTACATGGTGTTACAGCACATGCTTTACCAGGGCGTTCAATCTTCATTTGTGTCCCTACAGAAATGAATGAACTCATTGCTTTCATCGACACCGGATTCATTCCAGCAGCAGCTAGTCCGGATGCTCTAGGCCTCCCATATCTTAATCGAAACCCACCAGGCTCGTTCGGCATTCCAAAAACAGGACGACCGGCAATGATATCTTTCATGAATCTAGAATCAGTTTTGATTACTTTTGATACAAATTCGTTTTTTCCCTGAGATTCTGATTTTTTCCCTCTATTCGCAAATTCACTGATGAATCCCCAACCTGGAATTTCTAGTCGTTCAACATGTTTTTGAATCTTTGGTGCTTTGAGACATAACCCTTCTCCAATTACTAGAAGAACACCTCCTCTTACTCTCCCGTCATCGATATTCCTTACTTCTCGATAACCTGCACACTCGATGTCTTCTGTTGATTCTCCATTAATCATTACCGGACATGACTTTACGATTACATCAATTTCTTCGGGAGTAGGTTTGTATTGCATTCCTGCACGATACAATCCAAATTCTTCCTTGACTCGTTCAACTTCTGCAAATGTCGGCTCATATTTCGCAAGACCTAATTCTGAACGAATCATATCACCAATCAGAACTGCCATTGCTTGAGCAGTTCCTCCAGCAGCTCTAATCGGACCACAAAAATCTATGGATAAAAATGTGGAACCGTCGACATTATTCAACAATCTGACTTGTCCGATTCCTTCCAATGGAGCAACCAAGATAGCTTCAGTGAGGATAGCAAGACCTACTCTCAAGCCAGCATCAATGGAACGTTGTTGATCTCCAGTTCTTTCCATCATTTGGTTAGAAACCTGACATGCTATTTTGATCGCAGTAGTTTCGCGATCTTCTTCTTGCAACATTGTTCTGATGCTTTCAGCAATTTCTAGACCATCTAGATATTCTTCAAGTAATTTCTCTGTTCGATCTGCTAAATCTATCGCCCTTGGTATTTCTACTTCAGTTGAAAAATCAAGCCCCTTCTCCCTTGCTTCACTTGCAAGAGTATACAGTCTCTCAGTTTCACTATCCAATTGATTGTGGTATCTTTCCATCTCGGATTGGAGCCTTTCTTCATCGAAAGCAGAGGTTCCAATGCCGCTCATTCCCAACCCTCAGGAAACTATCCTGTGGAATGACGCTACATGAACAAATCGCTAAATGGCTGGGAACCTTCATTCATCGTCTAAGTTAGGAAGTGACATGGCAGAGTCAACAACCCCTGAGAGTGCTAGGGCCACTTTAGCCGATCGTGTTAGAAACCTAGCTTACCTGTATCAGCCAGATGATCCATTTACTCTTGCTTCGGGTAGAGTATCTCCGCATTTCTTTGATATGAAACCAGTAATGTGTGACCCTGAATGTGCTCACTTGCTTGGAGTTTTGATTCATGATAAAATAAACGAGATTGGATCTATTGATGCAGTTGGAGGATTAGAATTAGGGGCAGTTCCATTGACAGGGATTGCGATTGCAAAAGCCCCTTCAGGAAGTGGATTGAGGGGATTCATCATTCGAAAAGAGCCCAAGGGAAGGGGAGGTCGAAAAACAGGAAACCCTCCTGGGATTGAAGGTTCTACACTTGTATCTGGGGATAAGTGTCTGATTTTGGAAGATGTCACAACTACTGGCGGCTCTGCATTACAAGCATGCCAACGTTTGGTGGAAATGGGTTGTGAAATTGTTGGTTGCATCACCATTTTAGATAGAGAAGAAGGAGGTTATGAAGCCTTTACCGATGCTGAAATCCCCCTTTATCCGTTACTTACTTTATCTGATATTGTCAATGCATGAGGCTAAATCCCTCCTAATGCTCGCATGGGCATGGCAGGAACAAACGTCCTCATGAAGACAACAGCAGGAGACATCACGATTGAACTATTTACAGATACAATGCCCATTACAGCAGGCAATTTTCTAGATTTAGCAGACAAGGGTTACTACAATGGTCTTCATTTCCACAGAGTAATTCAAGGATTCATGTTACAAGGGGGATGTCCAAATTCCAAGGATCCAAATTCTCCACGAGCTGGTACAGGTGGTCCAGATGGAGGAGGAACATACACAACTTCTGATGGTCAAGCCATTGTACGGGATAGAGGAGGAAATATTCCAGACGAATTGACTCAAAAATTTAGTAATGAAATTGGAACTCTTTCTATGGCAAATACTGGTCGTCCAAATTCAGGAGGATCCCAATTTTTCATCAATACAAAACACAACAATTTCCTTGATTGGTTTGGCCCTGGTCAATCTGCTCATCCTGTTTTCGGGAAGGTAATTTCTGGAATGGATGTCGTAACAGCAATTGAAACAACTCAAACTGATCGTTCAGATAGACCTACAACCCCTCAAGAAATCATTTCAGTTACTCGAGTCTGAGTGATAAAAATGGCTGGCCCAGTGCTGGTAATACATGGAGGTGCAGGGGGCGACGGTCCTTGGAAAGGAATGACTTCCCTTGATCCAGGTAGAATATCTTGTATGGAAAATGTGTTGTCTACAGTTGGTAAATTTCTTTCAGAGGGCATCAGTGCTCTAGAAGCGGTTACAATTGCTGTAGAGATGATGGAAGATGAACCATTATTCAATGCTGGTAAAGGATCAGTATTGGATGAAAATGGTCAAGTTACGATGGATGCAAGTATTATGCGAGGTTCAGATCAAGCCGCAGGATCTGTAGTTAATGTCTCCAAAGTCCGTCATCCTATTCGGGTTGCAAATGCGTTATTGCAACGTGGTTGGCCAGTTATGTTGAATGGAGCAGCAGCAGATGATTTTGGAATTGAAGCGGGCGTGGAAGCAGTAAATGCAGATTTTTTGGTTACAGACCTCCGTCAAGCTCAATGGAAGAAATGGCATGATACTAGAGCTGCTATTGGCTCAACTGATGAAGACGATTCAGTCTTAGATCATGATCTTGAAGGAAGAGTTGAGACTGAATTTAGTGACGAACCCCAAGGAATGGGAACAGTAGGAGCAGTTGCGTTAGATGTCTTGGGAAATCTTGCAGCAGCAACGAGTACTGGAGGGATGACTGGCAAACCTTCTGGGCGTATTGGAGACACGCCAATCATAGGAGCAGGGACATGGGCTGATGAGAGAATTGCAATTTCTTGTACGGGAGTGGGAGAAGCATACATTCGAACGTGTGCTGCCCACGAATTAGCAATACGTATGAGAAATGACAATTCAAATCTTGAACAAGCATCGATACAGGTGTTAGACATGGTAGCACCATTTGGTGGCCGAGGAGGATTAATTTCTGTCATGGCAGACGGAAGAGTATCCCTCGACTTCCAAACCACATTGATGTATCGAGGAACTTGGAAAGAAAAGCAAATCGAAGTAGGTATAGGCCCTGAATCAATTTAGATTTGCTTTTTTTGAAACATTCTACTGAAGTATATTTTCTATATTGGATATATATTTTTATAACTCAACCTCGCATGCCTCTGATGAAAAGTATATAGCAACATCACATCTGCGTAAGTCATGGACAAACCTCGCGGTCGAAAGTCCGAGATTAGACGCCTTCAATTAACAGGGGGCTCAACATATATCGTATCCTTGCCTAAACGTTGGGTTAAGGAACATGGTCTTGTTGCCAAAGATCAGATAAGGGTTGAATGGAGGCCATCAGGAAACCTCAGAATTATACCTGAAACTTCAATGATATCTAGACGGCGTGAAGTCGAATTGACTTTCCATGAAATACCTCCTGGATTAATAATAGACCATCTTATTGCAGCATATCTATCTGGAGCGAGCATAATTCGAATTAGATCAAAGAGTGGTTTTGATTCCAAGGATAGGAAATTACTTCGCCGATTCATCTCCTTAGGCAGGGGTATCGAAATTGTAAATGAAACCGAAAAGATGATTGAAATCGAATCTTTGGTTAACGCTGTAAGTCTTCCAATTTATTCTTCTCTGAATCGTATGTATTTACTTGTGAGGACCGCCCTAAAAGACGTATTTGAAGCAGTGTCAACTGGAGACATATCATATATCGAGGATATAGAGGAGAGAGAAAATGAAGTCGACGCTTTACGTTTACTTATTGAACGTCAAATCGGGCAGCTCTTAGAAAGTGCCTATCTCGAGGATTCTGCTGGATTAAGTCGCTGGGAAGCATCTGCATTGGGAAATATTGTTCGTACGTTCGAAAGAATGGGAGATCATGTTTACACTTTGGGACAATTGGTAGTAAACCGTAATGATCAAACAAATGTGGATGTAAATGCCCTACCTTTTTCATTAATTCCTTCCTGGCTAATGGCATTGAAACAACTAAATTCTAACATTAAAAAACCTAACCTCTCAGAAGTCCATGAAGCTAAGTTGCAACTTACTCAAGACATGGCTACCCTATCCGAGTTCGAAGAAGCTATGTGGAAACAATCTGACACAGTAAATGCAATTTACATGAACAGGTCTTCAGAATCAATCAGAAGGTTATGTGCTTACGCTAGCGATATGGCTGAAATTGTATTGAATATCCATGTACATAAAAACTCGAATATCGTTGTTTTTGAGTAATAGTAATTCAGATCGCTTAATAGTTGTAAAATTTGTTCTTTTACACTCTATATTTGTAACAAAATTGTGTAAAAAACGGCCCCTTCCTCGTTAAAATCAATTCACTGGATTGTAAACATTTATTCTATATAGTATTATATTGAATCTATCGGACTACATGAAGACATGAACAAAACTCGGGCAAATTGCACGAGAGTGAAAACTATGAACAAAAACCTTGCAAGTTTAGCAATGATTGCGTTAATGCTCGGAATGGCCTTCGCAGGCTGTTTGGGTGGAGACGATACGACTGACGATCCAGCAGATACCACTGGCACAGATACCACTGGCACAGATACCACTGGCACAGATACCACTGGCACAGATACCACTGGCACAGATAACACCACTGGGACTGATAATGGAGGTGGAACAACAACTATCGATGTTGGAACCATTACTTGTGGTCCTGACGGTTCAATTGCAATTGCAGGGTCATCTACTGTACTACCACTAGCTGAAGCATGG
>FUFK010722127.1_pt1 | contig 155052 bp, 139 predicted proteins | sample 1021851 | NCBI WGS metagenome assembly FUFK01 (sample SAMEA51879418, study PRJEB19060) | metagenome | reverse complement strand
GAAGGCGGGGCGACCGAATTGCGCGTAACCAGCCNCGCNGCGCGGCCGCCTNCCGTGCGGGAGGCGCTGCGAGCGACGGCGCGGGCGTCCCTGGGGCCGGAACAGGGTTCGANGTCGGNGCCGCCGGGGTCGCGGCGGACGTCTCAGCAGGAGCGGCAACCGTCAGTGTCCTGCGGCAGCCGATCGGCCGGCACGGGAGGCATACTGCCCGCACCCGGTCGCGCCGGTTGACCGCGTGCCGGAGCCGGAGTTTCGGCCCCTGCACTTGCGGGAGTACCCNGTGCCTGCGGCGCAGCCGCCGGTGCCGCCTGGGCCAGCTGCNCCGGGCGCGGTGCATAGGCGGCGATCGCCGCTTCGTCGGTGCCGATGCTGGAGGTGCGCGGGAACACGCCGAGATTGCCCGCGGCGGCCTGCTGCGCGCGGGTCAGGCGGGGCATGTAATCGAGATAGGCGGCCATCCGCGCGCCAAGCCCTGCNGGCAGCACGGTGTTGGCNATATCCTTCGCCTCTTCCGCATNGCCGAGCACCGCAAGNCCGAAAGCGCGCGTGCGGAACGCGGGGACATCGCCGTCGCGAAGCAGCGGCAAAAGCGTGGCTTCGAACGCTTCACGGTCGCCCGAGATCGCCTGGCTGAGCGCCAGCCGCCGCACTGTTTCCGCNCCCGCACCATTGTCCAGTGCCAGACGGTAAAGCTGCTGCGCGCTGGCCGCATCGCCGACGAGATCGAAGGCCAGGCCGCGATCCTGCGCCATCCGCGTATCGGGCACCCCCGCCCGCTCGGCCTCGGCAAACAGGCGCAGCGCTTCGATCGGGCGGTGCGAGCGCGTATAGGCGCGCGCCAGACCGACGCTGGTGCGCGGATTGCCGGGCGACAATTCGTTCGCACGNCCGAAAAAGCCGATCGCCGCATCGATGTCGTCGAGTTCAAGCGCGGCTTCGCCAGCGTCGAGCAGCGCGGTCACGTCCTGCGAGTTGCGCGCCAGCCGCGACAGCGCATCGCTCAGTTTTTGCTCCCCCGCACCCGGCAGGGGCTGCACGATCTCGCGCTGGGCCGACGCAGGTGCGCCCTGCACCGCCATGGCAAGCAGTACAGTGGCAGCAGCAAGACGCCGGGTCGAAATCATGTCCTATCCTTTGCAGCGCGGGGCGTTAACCCGCGCTGAAACGGCNGCTTACTGGTTGTTCTGGCGTCCGAGGAAACGCGGGATGTTCAACCCGCCGCCATTGCCGCNGTCGGCATCGTCGTCCTCGTCTTCCTCTTCGCTGGTACTGGCACCGCGCGAGAGATTGGCCATNCGCTCGAACAGCGTGTTGCCGGGCAGCGATCCCGACCCNGACNCCGCGCCAGCGCCGCTGGCGGGAGCACTCGGCGCGGCCGGTGCCGGGCTGTCACCCGGNACGATCGGCTGNCGGCGGACCGGCTTGCTCGCCAGCGGGCTGGCGCCCTGNTCGTCGCCCAGTTCGAATTCGTCCTGCGACGCNGACGGCTCGCGCATGTCGCCCGACAGGTCGAGCGGAGCGCGGCCAGCGGACTCACCCGCCTGGCCCTGCNCGGCGTCCGAACCNTGNCCGCCTNCAGCGGGCGCGCCGGTGTCATCGTCGCTGTCGAAACGTTCGGTCTGTTCGTTGCGCAGCCCGGCCAGCGGGTCGACGATATCGTCGACATCGTCATAACCATCTTCGTCGCGCTCCGCCGAGGAACCCGATGTCGCGGGCGACAACCCGAACGGGCGCGGCGCGTCGTCCTCTTCGGCTTCGTCGGTCAGGTCGAGCGCATCGGCATCGTCCGCATCGGCATGCGGAGACGCCTGCGACTGCGCTCGGCGACTGCGATTGCGGGGCCGGATCGAAACCGCGCGGNGCNTCCGGTTCGGGATCGGCGGAAAGACCTTCGTTGAGTTCGAACGGCTCGTCTTCGGCTTCGCTTTCGCTTGGCAGGTCGAGCACCGGACGCCGCGGCGCGCTGCTTTCGCGCGGGGCGAAGCTGCTCATGGGGGCAGCGGCAACCGAACCGTCGGGCTCGATCCCGGTGGCGACGACCGACACACGGATCTTGCCCTCGAGATCGGGATTGAACGCCGAACCCCAGATGATGTTGGCGTCTTCGTCGACCAGTTCGCGAATATGGTTGGCCGCCTCGTCGACTTCGAGCAGCTTCATGTCCTCGCCGCCGATGATCGAGATGATGACGCCCTTGGCCCCGGCCATGCTCACGCCGTCGAGCAGCGGGTTGGCGATCGCGTGCTCGGCCGCTTCGAGCGCGCGGTTGTCGCCCTCGCCTTCGCCGGTGCCCATCATCGCCTTGCCCATCTCGCTCATCACCGAACGCACGTCGGCGAAGTCGAGATTGATCAGGCCCGGCATGACCATGAGGTCGGTGATCGAGCGAACGCCCTGCTGCAGCACTTCGTCGGCGAGCTGGAACGCTTCCTTGAAGGTGGTTTCCGCCTTGGCGACCAGGAACAGNTTCTGGTTGGGAATGACGATCAGCGTGTCGACATGCTTCTGCAGCTCGTCGATGCCCGCTTCGGCCGCGCGCATGCGGCGCGTTCCTTCGAACAGGAACGGCTTGGTCACCACGCCCACGGTGAGCACGCCGCGCTTGCGCGCCGCCTCGGCGATGACCGGGGCCGCACCGGTGCCGGTGCCGCCGCCCATGCCCGCCGCGATGAACACCATGTTCACCCCGTCGAGCGCGTCCTCGATATCCTGCACGGTTTCCTCGGCNGCGGCCTTGCCCACTTCGGGGCGGGCGCCTGCGCCGAGCCCGCCGGTGATATCCGGACCGAGCTGGATGCGCTTTTCGGAAGGGGACGTGCTGAGCGCCTGCGCATCGGTGTTGGCGACGATGAAATCGACGCCTTCGATCTTCGCTTCCATCATGTTGGCGATGGCGTTGCCGCCCGCACCGCCGACGCCGACGACCATGATCTTGGGACGAAGATCGTCGTCCGATGCCGGTCCGATATTGATACTCATCAAGAGTCCCCTGGGTATTCGAAAGTCACGTGCTGGCTTTATGTCACAACACTGGCACAAAGCGAATCGCAGATCGAAGCCGCGCCAGCCTTATCCACAAGGCCTAAAGGCGGAATCCGGCTCCGCATCAAGCCTCAGAAGTACTCACGCACCGCTTGAAAAACACGGTTGACCAGACCCATGCCCCGATAACGCTTGGTCGGCTGGTAGCGCGGCCCGACCGAACGGATATCGACGGGATCGTCGGCGGCGTAGAGGCACAGCCCCGCGAGCGTGGCAAAACCCGGCGTCGCGTGCGCTTCGGGGAGGCCCTGCAGGACGGGCGGCTTGCCGATCCGCACCGGCCGGCCAAGCGCGCCCTGCATGAATTCGGCGACCCCGTGCAGTTCGGCCCCGCCGCCGGTCAGCACGACCTGCCCGCCCTGCGCGCCGGTGAAGCCCATGCTCTTGAGCGCCTTGCCGATCTCGGCGGTGGCGATGCCCAGCCGGTCGGTGACGATCGCGACCAGTTCGGCGCGCGCGATGCGATTGTGTTCGTCCGCCCCGCGCGCCAGCGGTCCGCCCGGTTCTTCGCCCGGGCCNTTGACCGGGATCATCTCGCGGTGGTCGGTCGGGGTGGCGATCGCCGAGCCCGAAACGCATTTGAGCCGTTCGGCCTGGCTGCGGCGAATGCCGAGCGAGGACGCGATGGCATCGGTGATGTCGTTCGACCCGATGGGGATCGACTTGAGCCCCAGCAGCATGCCCGCCGCATGCACCGAGACATTGGTGACCTGCGCGCCGATTTCGACCAGCGCGACGCCGAGGTCGCGTTCTTCGCCGGTCAGNCACGCATGCGCGGCGGCCAGCGGACTTGCGACGACGCCTTCGACATCGAGATGCGCGGTCTGCACCGCCTCGATCAGATTGCGCACCGGCGCGCCTTCGGCCAGCGTCACATGGACGTCGACGCCCAGCGCCTCGGCGTGCAGCCCCTTGGGATTGGCGACGCCGTGCGCACCGTCGAGCGTGTAATGCGCCGGCTGCGCATGCAGCACCATCCGCCCGTCGGGGTGCAGATGATCGCGCGCGGCGTAGAGGAGGTGTTCGATATCGTCCTCTTCGATCCGGCGTCCGCCGATGGCGATCTCGACGCTGGAAATCCTGCTCGACAGCCCGGCGCCCGCGCAGCCGATCCACACGCTCTGGATCGAGGTGTTGGCNTTGGCCTCGGCCTTTTCCACCGCGGTGCGGATGGCGTGGCTCGCCGTGCGCATGTCGGTGACATAGCCGCGCTTGATCCCGTCGCTCGCCCGGTGGCTCGAACCCAGCACGATCATGGCNCCGTCTTCGGCCTGCCCCATGATCATCGCGGAAACGCGGAAGGACCCGATNTTCACCGCGCCGAAGACGCGGGTGATGCGGGGCTGCTGGGTCGCCATCAGTCGCTCCTGCCNTTNAGCGACATCTGCTTCGGGCACGGCCCGTCGTCGCAGCGCAGATAGGCGCGGTCGGGCACGCGCATGTCGATGGCGATGGGCTTCCCGCCGATCAGCCGGTGCATCCCGTCGAGCTGGGCGAACTTGACCAGCGCGGGGGCGCCGAGGTCACCTTCGGGCAGCGCCAGGAGCTGNCCCGAATTGAAGGTCAGGTTCCAGCGGCGATTGCCGACCCATTCGGCCGAGGCGATCTGCGGCTTGAGCGCGGGCGCNGCATCGAGCAGGCGGCCCAGCTCCTGGACCTGGCGCGCGGCTCCGGGCCCTTCGATCAGCAGCTTGCCTTCGGCCTCCTTCGCGCTCACCGGTTCGAGCTCGTGGCCCTGCGGGTCGATCAGCATCAGCCGGTCGGGCTTGCGCAGCACCGCGTGCGGGACGCGCTCGACGATATTGATCTTGAGCGTATCGGGCANCTGGCGCGAGACGCGCGCATCGGCGACCCACGGCAGTTCGAGCAGCCGTTCGCGTACCTGGGCGAGGTCGACCAGCGGCATCGGGCGGTCCTGCTCCGCCAGCACGCGTTCGTAGACGAGTTGCTCGTTCATCCGCTCGACGCCCGATACCTGCACGCGGCTGACCTCGAAGCCNGACCGCGAAGCCGATTTCGCCAGTTCGGTCCGCGCCANTTCGGGAACGCCCGCGAAGCTGGCAATGGTCCAGGCGATGCCCAGCCCCGCCGCCACGATGACGGTCAGGAAAAACCTGTGCCACTGCTCTTCGGAAAAGGGCAGNGCCGCCATCACCCGGTCGAGCAGGCCGCTGGTGTGCTTGCGCGCGGCATGCGCCTTCTGGCTGCGATTGCGCGCCGCGGCGGACCGGCGCACGCCGGTGGGCTTGCGCCTGACCTTAGCCATCGCCGCCGCCCGCCGTACCGGGATGGTCGCGCAGCGCGGCGGCCACGATCAGTTCGCACAATTCGCCATATTCGATGNCCGCGAAGCGCGCCTGTTCGGGCACCAGGCTGAGCGGGGTCATCCCCGGCTGGGTGTTGGTTTCGAGGATGAACAGCCCGTCCTCGCCCTGTTCCTCGTCCCAGCGGAAATCGGTCCGGCTGGTGCCCTTGCAGCCCAGCACCCGGTGCGCCTTCAGCGCGTATTCGAGGCACAGGTCGGTGATCGCCTGCGGGATATCGGCGGGGCACATGTGATCGGTCCGCCCGTCGGTGTATTTNGCGTCGAAATCGTAGAACCCGCTCTTGGGTTTCAGCTCGGTCACTGCGAGCGCGCGCGGACCATCGGCGAAATCGACGACCGCACTGGTCATCTCGCGNCCCTTGATGAAGGGCTCGGCAAGCAGCTGCGGAAAGTCCTGCCACGGCCCCTTGGCGGTGCGCGCGATGGGATTGCCGTAATCGCCATCATCGGTGACGATCGCCACCCCGACCGAGCTGCCTTCGTTGACGGGCTTNAGCACATAGGGCCGCGGCAGCGGATCGCGCTCGTGCAGATCGGCGCTNCTGACGATCCGCCCGCCNGGCATCGGGATCCCCTGCGGCACCAGCGCNTGCTTGGTCAGCTGCTTGTCGATCGCGATCACCGANGTGGCGAGGCCCGAATGCGTATAGGGTACGCCCATCAGGTCGAGCATGCCCTGCACCGTGCCGTCTTCGCCGGGCACGCCGTGCAATGCGTTGAACACGACATCGGGCGCGGCCTCGGCNATGCGTGCCGCGACCTGCCGGTCCATGTCGATGCGCGTGACCCGGTGGCCGCGCTCCGCGAGCGCCTTGGCGATGCCCTCGCCCGACATCAGGCTGACGGGGCGTTCATTGGCCCAGCCGCCCATCAGCACGGCGATATGGAGCTTGGGTAGTTCGGTCATGACCTGTCCTGCTGCCGCCCGACGCGCTGGATTTCCCATTCGAGTTCGACCCCCGAATGCGCGTGGACACGGCGCTTCACTTCTTCACCCAGCGCTTCGATATCNGCGCTGGTCGCATCATCNACATTGATGAGGAAATTGGTGTGTTTTTCGCTGACCTGCGCGCCGCCCAGGCGCANGCCGCGGCAGCCGGCGGCATCGACCAGTTCCCACGCCTTCTGGCCGGGAGGGTTCTTGAAGGTCGAGCCCCCCGTCCNGGTGCGCAGCGGCTGCGAATTCTCGCGCGCATCGCCGATTGCGTCCATNTTCGCGCCGATTTCGNCCGGGTCGCCCGGCTGCCCCTGGAAACGTGCGCCGACCACCACGGCGCCTTCGGGCAGCTGCGAATGGCGATAGCTGTAATGCAGGTCAGCCGCAGCCAGGGTAACCAGCGCGCCATCNGGCATCACGACATNGCAATCGATCAGCACATCGGCAACCTCGCGGCCGTAGGCGCCGCCGTTCATCCGCACGAAGCCGCCCACCGTCCCGGGAATGCCGCGCATGAATTCGACCCCGGCAATNCCCGCATCGCGNGCAGTCGANGCCACCAATATGCCATGCGCGCCCGCACCGCAGGAAAGCACGTGCCCGTCCTCGACGTCGATCCCGGCNAAGGGCTTGCCCAGCTTGATCACCACGCCTGCGACCCCGCCATCGCGCACGATGAGATTGGACCCCAGCCCNAGCGCCATCAGCGGCAGGCGCCCGNCCAGCCGCTGGAGGAACAGCTCGAGATCNGCGCGATCGGCCGGCTCGAACAGCCANTCGGCCGCGCCGCCGGCCTTGAACCACACCAGTTTCGCCAGCGGCGCATCGGGAGTCAGCTTGCCGCGCAGGCCCTGCGTGTCGATCGGGGCAGCCCCTGCGCTCATGCCGAACTGGCCTTGGCNATNCCGTTNGCGAGCCCCGCCGCCCAATAGGTGATATCGCCCGCGCCCAGGCANACGACGAAATCGCCCGCCGCGAGATCGTCCGCCAGCTTCGCGGCCAGATCGTCCTCGTCCTCAACGCTCTGCACCGCGCGGTGGCCGCGCGCCTTGAGCCCGGCGACCAGNGCCTCGGCNTCGGCGCCCTCGANNGGATCCTCGCCCGCCGCATAGACCGGGGTCACATAGACCTGGTCGGCCTCGTTGAAGCAGCTCTGGAATTCATCCATCAGGTCGCGCAGGCGNGTGTAGCGATGCGGCTGGACCACGGCGATGACGCGCCCCGTCCCGGCGCTTTCGCGCGCCGCCCCCAGCACCGCGCGGATTTCGACCGGGTGATGGCCGTAATCGTCGATGATCGTCGCCACGCCCGCGCCGCTGGGCACTTCGCCAACCTTGGTGAAGCGGCGCCGGACACCGCCAAAGGCCGAAAAGCCGTTGCAGATGACCTCGTCGGGGCAGCCCATCTCGATCGCCACNGCAATCGCGGCGAGCGCGTTCTGGACATTGTGGCGNCCCGNCATCGGCAGGCGCACGCCTTCGATCCGGCGATCCTCCTGCCCGCGGCGGCGCACGATCACGTCGAACACATTGCCGCCCGCATCGGGGCGGATGTTCACCCCGCAGATATCCGCCTGCAGGTTGAAGCCGTAGGTCACGACATTGCGGTCGCGCACCTTGCCGATCACTGCCTGTACTTCGGGGTGATCGATGCACAGGATCGCCGCGCCATAGAACGGGACGTTATGGATGAACTCGACGAAGGCGTCCTTCACCCCGTCGAAATCGCCGTAATGGTCGAGGTGCTCGGGATCGATATTGGTGACCACCGCGATGGTCCCGTCGAGCCGCAGGAAGCTGCCGTCGCTCTCGTCGGCCTCCACCACCATCCATTCGCTGTCGCCCAGCCGTGCGTTCGAACCATATTGTTCGATGATCCCGCCATTGATCACGGTGGGATCGATCTTGCCGGCATCGAGCAGCGCGGCGATCATGCTGGTGGTGGTGGTCTTGCCNTGCGTCCCGGCGACCGCGACNGTGGATTTCAGCCGCATCAGTTCGGCCAGCATCTCCGCGCGGCGGACCACGGGAATGCGGTTTTCCAGCGCATAGGCGACTTCGGGATTGGTCCGCTTGACCGCGGTCGAAGTCACGACGACCGCCGCGCTTGCGACGTTTTCGGGGGCGTGGCCGATCACCACTTCGATCCCGCGCTGGCGCAACCGTTCCACGGTCGCGCTTTCCTTCATGTCGGAACCCTGCACGGTGTAGCCGAGATTGTTCATCACCTCGGCAATCCCGGACATGCCGATGCCGCCGATGCCGACGAAATGAACGGTCCCGATATCGGTTGGAACGCCCCTCATTCCGCACTCTCCCGCACTGCACCCTGTCCGGCCGGCAGGCCCTGCGAAGCGCCCCGGGCGTTGTTGCCGCCGACGCGAATTACATCCATCATATCTGCTCCGCCGAAGCTTTCGACGAGATCGGCGAGATCCTCGACCGCGCGCGGACGGCCGCAATTCCAGGCGGCATGCGCCGCGCGGCCGAGCCCTTGCGGGTTGTCCGCCAGCGCCTTGATCTGCTTGGCCAGTTCCTTGGCATTNAAGCGTTCCTGGCGGATCACGCGCGCGCCGCCGGCTTTCGCCAGTTCGCGGGCGTTGGCGGCCTGGTGATCATCGGTCGCGATCGGCAACGGAATGAGGATCGCCGGCCGCCCGACGGCAGTAAGTTCGGCAATGGTCGATGCCCCGGCGCGGCCGATGAACAGATGCGCATCGGCCAGCCGCGCCGACATATCCTCGAAATAGGTCGCCAGTTCGGCGGGTATGGCATGGTTGCGATACCGCTCGCGCACNGCGTCGAGATCTTCGGGNCGGCATTGCTGGGTGACCTGCAACCGCTGGCGCAGCGCGGGGGGAAGCATCGACAGCCCGTCGGGCACCACTTCGGACAAGACGCGGGCGCCCTGGCTGCCGCCGGTCACCAGCACCCGCAGCAGGCCTTCCTCGCCCAGCGGCGGGAAGGGTTCGTCGCGCAGCGACAATACGCCCGCGCGTACCGGATTGCCGACCAGATGCACTTTCCGGGAATGTTTGGGATCGAGCCGTTCGACTTCGGGATAGGCAGTGGCGATCGCATCGACGTGCCGCGCGAACAACCGGTTCACCCGGCCCAGCACCGCGTTCTGTTCATGCACCACGGTGGGCACGCCCGCGCTCTTCGCCGCCAGCACGGTCGGCAGCGACGGGTAACCGCCGAACCCGACCACCGCGCTNGGCTGGAAACTGTCGAACAGGCGCAGCGCCATGCGCCGGCCCTGCAGCACCGCGCGGATGCCCTTGATCCAGCTCAGCGGGTTCTTGCCGAACCGGCCCGCGGGAATGACATGGGCGGGCAGAAAATCGGGTTTGCCCGGGATTTGCGCGCCGCGCGTATCGGTGATCAGCGCGACGTGATGGCCGCGCCGTTCGAGTTCGGTGGCCAGCGCGAAGGCGGGCAACAGATGTCCGCCCGTCCCCCCGGCGGCAAGGACATAATGGCGGCTGGCACCGGTCATGGGTGGATCTCGCGGTGCGGGGAAGGCGCGGTGTCTTTCATCGGGGCCGTCTGCCCGAAGCCGAGCCTGTCGCCAAGCCCAATGGTCCGGCTTTTCAGGAACGGATTGCGCCGCGTTATCGCCAGCAGCAGACCGACATTGAGGCAGATCGCAATGGTCGACGATCCGCCATAGCTGACCAGCGGCAAGGTCATCCCCTTCGACGGGAAAAGCTGCAGGTTGACCAGGATATTGATGAACGCCTGTCCGCCGAGCAGCGCGATCAGGCCNGCCCCGGCCAGCAGCGCGAACAGGTCNTCTTCGTCGAGCAGGCGCATCAGCACGCGCCCGACAATGGCGAGATAGACCAGCACGATCAGCGCGCAGGCAATCAGGCCGAATTCCTCGCCGATGACGCTGAAGATGTAATCGGTATGCGCTTCGGGCAGGCTCATCTTGCGGATGCCGAGGCCGTAACCCGCGCCCGTCCAGCCGCCCGCCGTCAGCGTGCGTGCCCCCAGATCCACCTGGTCGTAGGCGGTCCCCCCGCCGATGAAGCTGTCGATGCGGTGGCGGGCGTTGTCATAGAGGAAATAGGTCGCGGTCAGCGCAACGATCACGCCGCCGATCACTGCCCCCATCCGCTTCATGTCGATGCCCGACAGGATCATCGCGACGAACCACACGCCCGCAAACAGGATCGTGCCGCCGAAATCGGGCTGCATCATCATCAGCGCGGCGATCAGCGCGACATAGGCGGTGGCGATGCCCGCCACCGGCATGTTGGGATCGCGCATCCGCCACGACAGGATCCAGGCCGTGGCGATGGCGAAGCCGGGCTTGAGGAATTCCGACGGCTGGAACTGCATCCCCAGATTGATCCACCGCCGNGCGCCGTTGATTTCCGCGCCCACCAGCGGGACGAGGAACAGCAGCCCGGTCATGCCCGCGGCCAGCAGCAGCCCGAACCGCCGCGCGCTGTCGCGGGTCAGCATCGACACGCCGAACAGCGTGCCCAGCGCAAGCANCTGCCAGGCAAGGTGGCGGTAGAAGAAATACAGCGGATCGAGCGTCTGGCTGGAAGTGGAGAGACGATCGGCGCTGGCCGGGCTGGCGGCAGCCACCGCGATCGTGCCGAAGCTCATCANCAGCAGCACGAGCAGCAGCAGCACGCGGTCGATCTCGCGCCACCAGATCTTGAGCTCGGACCAGCGCGACAGCTTGCCCTTGGGCATATGCGCGGGCTGGCGCTTGCCGGGAACGTAGGGCTGCATCGTGTTCANGCCAGCCGCTCCACCAGCGCGCGGAAATGGTCGCCGCGNTTCTCGAAGTCGGCATATTGGTCGAAGCTGGCGCAGGCGGGGCTGAGCAGGACCGTATCGCCCGCCGCGGCCTTCGCAGCGGCACTGGCCACCGCGCGGTCGAGCGTTTCGCACTGCTCGACCGGAATGCGACCTTCGAGCAGCGCGGCGAAGTCGGGTCCNGCCCTGCCNATGGTATAGGCCGCCTTGACGCGGCCCANNTCGGCCTCGCACTCGCCNAGTCCCGGCTCCTTGCCGAGCCCGCCGACGATCCAGTGAATGTTCTCGAACGCGGCCAGCGCGGGCGCCGAAGCGGCGGTGTTGGTGCCCTTGCTGTCGTTGACATAGGCAACGCCGGAGATTTCCGCGACGCGCTCCATGCGGTGCGGCAGGCCGGGATAGCTCTTGAGCGCGGCGCGGATCTGCGCGGTCGGGATGCCCAGGATATCGCAGGCTTCGATGGCCGCTGCGGCATTTTCGCGGTTGTGCGGACCTTGCAGNGACGGCCACTCGGCCTGCTCGCCCGGCGCGATGCCCCGGTTCTGCAGGACATCCTCGAGAATGCTTGCGATCGAACCTTCGGCGAACTGCCCCAGCACCCGCGCATCGGTGAACCGGGCGATCGCNTTCTGGCCGCGCGTCTGCATTGCCAGCAGGCGCGACTTGCTGGCAGCGTATTTGGCGAAATCGCCGTCATAGCGGTCGAGATGGTCGGGNGTGATGTTGAGCAGCACCGCCACGTCGCAAGCGAGCGAATNGGTCAGGTCGATCTGGTANCTCGACAGTTCGAGCACATANACCCCGCCTTCGGGCAGCGGCTCCTGCTCGAGGATCGGCAGGCCGATATTGCCGCCCATGGTGGCCGGCACGCCCGCCTCTTTCAGCATGTGGTGAACCAGCGCCGTGGTGGTCGACTTGCCATTGGTGCCGGTGATGCCGACGACCTTGTGCCGCGGCAGCGCGGCGCGCGCCTGCGCGAANAGTTCGATATCGCCGATCACCGGCACGCCGGAACTGTCGGCATGCGGCTTGATCGGATGGGTGTTGAGCGGAACGCCGGGACTGACCACCATTCCCGCATAGCCGGCAAGGTCCGCTTCCAGCGGGTCGGCGACCGCGCAGCGCCCNGCGAAGGCCGCGCGCGCTTCGGCGCGGTCGTCCCACACCAGCACGTCGGCACCCGCCGCCAGCAGCGCTTCGGCCGTTGCCCGGCCGGACCGCGCCAGTCCGAGAACGGCGTATTTCTTGTCCTTCCAGGCGGGCGAAGTGATCATCGTAGCTTGAGCGTCGCGAGCCCCATGAGTGCGAGCACGATGGCGACGATCCAGAAGCGGATCACGACCTTGCTCTCCGACCAGCCGAGCTGTTCGAAATGGTGGTGGATGGGGGCCATGCGGAAGACCCTTTTCCCCGTACGCTTGAACCAGAACACCTGAATGATGACCGACAACGCCTCGAAGACGAACAATCCCCCCACTATTGCCAGTACGACCTCGTGGTGCGTGGCGACNGCGATCGCGCCCAGCGCGCCGCCGAGCGCGAGCGAGCCGGTGTCGCCCATGAACACTGCGGCGGGCGGCGCGTTGAACCACAGAAAGGCGAGCCCCGCGCCCATGATCGCGGCGCAGAAGATCGCCAGTTCCCCCGCGCCCGCCACGTGCGGGATGCCGAGATATTCGGAATAGTCCACGCGGCCGACCAGATAGGCGATCAGCGCAAAGGTGCCTGCCGCGATGATCACCGGCATGGTNGCAAGCCCGTCGAGCCCATCGGTCAGATTGACCGCATTGCCCGCCCCCACGATCACGAAAGCCGCGAAGACGAAGTAGAAATAGCCCAGTTCGATCCCGAAATCGTTGACGAAGGGGACGTAGAGGAAAGTGTTGATCTGGCCGACGATCAGATAGCTGGCGACGCCTGCGATCGCGAATTCCAGCAGCAACCGGACCTTGCCCGAAACGCCCTTGTGGCTGGCCTTGGAAACCTTGTCGTAATCGTCGAGAAACCCGATCAGCCCGAANCCCAGCGTGACCGCCAGGCAGGCCCAGATGAACGGATTGCTCAGATCCATCCAGATCAGCACCGCCAGGCTGAGGCTGATCAGGATCATCAGCCCGCCCATGGTCGGCGTGCCGCGCTTGGCGAGGTGGCTCTGCGGGCCATCCTCGCGGATCGGCTGCCCCTTGCCCTGCCGCACGCGCAGCATGTCGATGAACCGCGGACCGATGACGAGACCGATGAACAGCGCGGTCATCAGCGTCGCGCCGGCGCGGAATGTCTGGTACCGCACGAGGTTGAAGACGCCTTCGAAATTCAACCATTCGGCGAGCAAATAAAGCAATCGAGCCTCTCGTCGCGCCTAGCTGGCGCGGGTGAAATGATCCACGAGCCGGCCAAGTCCGACCGAGTTGGAGCCCTTGACCAGCACGGCGTCGCCCGCGACTACGCCGAAGTCCTCGAGCAACCCGATCGCCTCGTCGGCGGTCTGGCAATGCGCCCAGGCGAACGGCTTGCCAAGAACGGGGCTTTGCGGTTTCCCCAGTTCCTGCGCCAGCGCGGCCATCTCGTCGCCGACGAGCAAGGCGTAGTCGACATCGGCCGCCAGTACGGGCTCGGCCAGCGCGGCATGGAACTGCGGACCGAAATCGCCCAGTTCCTTCATCGACCCGAGCACGGCGATCCGGCGTCCGGAGGGCGTCTGCCCCAATTGGGCGAGCGTCGCGCGCATGCTGGCGGGATTGGCGTTGTAGCTTTCGTCGATCAGCAGCGCCTTGCCGCCGGGCACCGCGATGCCGTGCCGGGCGCCGCGGCCCTTGAGCCCACCCATTTCCGCCAGCGCCAGTCCGGCAGCGGCCATGTCGCCGCCCGCGGCCCGGACTGCAGCCATCACCGCAAGTGAATTGATCACCCAGTGATCGCCGGGTTCGGCCACGGTGTAGCACAGCCGGCCTTCGGGAAATTCGCAGGTCACCAGGCTGCCGCCATTGGCGCTGGGGATCGCGTCGAGCAAGCGGACATCGGCAGAGCGGGCACGGCCGAAGCTGACCACGCGCGCGCCGACATCCCTGGCGGCGCGTTCGAGCGCCGCGCTATGTTCACTGTCGGCGGGGATGACTGCCGTTCCGCCCGGCTCGAGCCCGGCGAAGATCTCCGCCTTGGCCGCAGCAATGGCATCCATGCTGCCGAGGTTCTCGATATGCGCGGGTGCGATCGTCGTGATGACGGCGACATGCGGTCGGACCTGCGCGGTGAGATCCGCGATCTCGCCCGCGTGGTTCATGCCCATTTCGAAAATGGCGAACCGGCTGCGCGCGGGCATGCGCGCCAGGCTGAGCGGAACCCCGACATGGTTGTTGTAGCTACGCGTCGACCGATGCGCCGCGCCGCGGCTGGCACGTTCGAGGCTGGCGAAGATCGCTTCCTTGACCCCGGTCTTGCCGACCGAACCGGTCACCCCGATAATCGTNGCCTCGACCCGGCTGCGCGCGGCGCGTGCCAGCGCTTCGAGCGCGGCAGTGGTATCCTCGACGAGAATGTGCGGCCANTCGACAGCGCGNTCGACGATCGCTCCCGCTGCGCCATTGGCGAAGGCCTTGTCGAGGAAACGGTGGCCGTCCATCGCCTCCCCNTTCANGGCAATGAAAAGATCGCCNTTGATGACATCGCGGCTGTCCATCTCGACGCCCGCGACCTGGAAATCATGGCTGGCGACGCCGCCCACCGCTTCGGCGATGCTGCGCGCATCCCACAGGGTCAGCGGCAGCCGGTCACGCGGGTCGGCGGGCCATTCGATATAGGCCGGATGNCGCAGGATGGCGGCGCTCATGCGGCACCCCTGGCAATTTCCGCGACGCATTCGCGCGCGACATCGACATCGTCGAAGGGCAGCACTCGCATGTTATCTCCCGATCCGATGATCTGACCCGTTTCATGTCCCTTGCCGGCGACGAGGACGATGTCCTCNGCGCCCGCTTCGGCGATGGCTGCGAGAATGGCTTCGCGACGCCCGCCTATCTCGCGCGCTTGCGGCGCACCCTCAAGCACCTGCCGGCGGATATCCGCAGGATCTTCGCCGCGCGGATTGTCATCGGTGACGATGACGACATCGCTCGCCTTGGCCGCAGCAGCACCCATCGGTGCACGCTTGCCGTGATCGCGGTCGCCGCCCGCNCCNAAAACGGTAATCAGCCTGCCCGACACATGCGGGCGCAGCGCGGCAACCGCGGCCGCGATCGCATCGGGCGTATGCGCGTAATCGACATAGATCGGTGCNCCCGAAGGCGCGATCGCCGCACGCTCGAGCCGTCCGCGAACCGGCTGGAGCCGCGCGACCGCATCCCAGACCCGGCTGGCTTCGGTCCCGGTGGCAAGCGCAAGGCCCGCCGCCGTCAGCGCATTGGACACCTGATAGGCGCCGATCAGCGGCAGATCGATTGTCCGCTCCTGCCCGGCATGTTCGACGGTCAGCGACTGCCCGAGCTGGGTCGGCTCGCGATTGACGAGGCGGATCGCTTCGCCCTGTTCGCCGACGGTCATCACGGCGAGCCCGCGGGTGCGCGCATGCTCGACCACGCGGGCATTCCAGCCNCTGTCGCCCGACCCCATCCAGATCACTGCCGCTGCACCATCGGTTACGACTTCATCGAACAGCCGCATCTTGGCCGCGAAATAGTCTTCCATGTCGGCATGGTAATCGAGGTGATCGCGGCTGAAGTTCGTGAAGCCGGCGGCCATCACGGGCACGCCTTCATTGCGGAATTGCGCCAGTCCGTGGCTCGACGCTTCATAGGCGACATGCGTAACGCCCTCGCGCGCCAGGCCGCTGAGGTTGGACAGGAAGGTCACGATATCGGGCGTGGTCAGTCCGGTCGAAACGCTTTCGTCGGGCGTGGTGACGCCGAGCGTGCCGATGCTTGCCGCGCGTTCGCCCGCCATGCGCCAGATCTGACGGGTCATCTCGACGGTGGAGGTCTTGCCGTTGGTGCCGGTCACCGCGACGATATGGTCGGGCACGGGGGTGAAGAACTGCGCTGCGAGGGCCGCGAAAGCGCGGCGCGGCTCCGGATCGGCGATATGGACCGCGCCTTCGACTGTCGCTTCGGGCCGCGCCACCACCGCGATGGCTCCGCTTTCGATCGCCGCGGGAATGAAGTCTTCCCCGTTTACCTGCGTACCNTGGAACGCACCGAAGACGGTGCCNGGTGCGACCTTGCGATTGTCGATTGCGAAACCGGTCACGTTGGCATCGCCATCGCAGGCGAATCCCGCCGCGGCGCAGAGTTTGGCAAGCTTCACTTGTTCGCCTCCGGGATGAGCGGCTTGAGATCGGAAATATCGACATCGCGCGTATCGTCGGGGCGCACGCCGATCAGCGGGCCGATGCGCGGCACCAGGCGCTTGACGATCGGGGCGGCATTCCACGCGGCGGTACGCTGGTAGGAGCTGGCCAGCGTGCCGCGGGGNTCGTCCAGCATGGCNATNACGACATAGCGNGGACGGTCCATCGGGAAGGCGGCGGCGAAGGTCGAAACCAGCGCGGTCTTGCGATAGCCGGCACTGCCGCCGGGCTTTTCGGCCGAGCCNGTCTTGCCGCCCACGCGGTAACCCGGCGCATCGGCGTTCTTGCCCGTGCCGTATACGGCGATCGCGCGCAGCAGCTGGCGCATCCGGCTGGAAGTCGACGCCTTGAACACGCGGCGACCCTTGGGCGCTTCGCCCGGCCCCAGCTTCCTGAGTGTCGCGGGGCGCCAGATGCCGCCATTGACCATTGCCGCATAGGCGCTTGCGAGATGCAGCGGGGTAACGGCGATACCGTGGCCATAGCCGACCGTCATCGAACGCAGGCGCGGCCACTTCTTGCCCGGCCAGATCGGGAAGCCCTTGGCGGGCAGTTCGATATAGGGCCGCTCGTTCATGCCGAGATCGATCATCGTGCGGCGCATGCGTTCGGGGCCAAGCTCGTCCGCCAGCCGCGCGGTCACGGTGTTCGACGAATGGATCAGCGCCTCGACCACGTTGAGATCGGGCCCCATCGGGTGGCTGTCCTTGATCGCGAAGCGGCCGACCTTGACCGGGCTCGCATCCCACCGGCGGCCGAGATTGCGCACCACGCCGGCATCGATCGCGGCCGCGACCGACAGCGGCTTGAAGGTCGAACCGAGTTCGTAGACCTGGTTGGTCACGCGGTTGAACATCAGTTTCTGGCCGCGCGCATCGATCTTNTTGGGATCGAATTCGGGCAGGGAAGCCAGCGCCAGCACTTCGCCGGTGTCGACATCGAGCACGATGCCCGCACCGCCCTGCGCCTGCACCAGTTTCATCCCGCGGCGCAGCTCGTCCTCGAGCGCGCCCTGGACGCGGGAATCNATCGACAGGGCGATCGGGGTGCCGCGCGTCGCCGGATCGGACAGATGCGCGTCGAGCACCTGCTCCATCCCCACGCGGCCCGTTCCATCCGCCGCGACATAGCCGAGCACATGCGCCGCCATCGAACCTTGCGGATAGTGACGGTCGTTCTCCATCGGCATCTCGAGTGCGAGTTCGCCGATGTCCTGCACCCGGTTGGCATCCTCGGGCAGCACCCGCCGGCGGATATAGCCCTGCTTGCCCGCTGCCAGNTGCGCGGTGACCGCGGCTTGATCGAGATCCGGGAAAATGTCCTTCAGCTTGCCCGCGACCACCGCCGGATCGCGGACCAAAGGCGCACCGTCTTCGCCCAGTGCAGTGGGATTGAACCACAGCGCATAGGCGGGGAAGGCCCGCGCCAGCGGCACGCCGTTGCGATCGGATATCTCGCCGCGAGGCGGCAGCAACGCTTCTTCGAGCGAAGTGCCGCGCGCGCCATTGTCCGACGCCCCGAGATAGCCGATGCGCACCAGCGCAAGCAGCGTCACGAAGACGAAGCCGAGCGCGACCCACAACAGGCGCCAGCGTGCCAGCGAGAGCGATTCCTGCCGGATGGTAACCAGCTGCACGCGGCCCGAGGCCACGGCCATGCTCACCGCACCATATCCGCTTCTGCCCGCGGCGATTGCAGGGCCGAAGCCGGAAAAGGCGTTCATTGNCCCGCCTCGGCGACGCTGGCCATTCCGGCCACGGGGCTCGCCAGCCGTTCGGCAAGCCCGCCGGCGGCGATCAGGTCATGCCGTTCGGAGCGCTCCGCCCGTTCGGGCGCGGCATCGCCTTCTTCACCCGTGATCCATTCGGCCAGCAGGCCGTCGCTTTCGGGAGCGGGCCGGTTGAGCGCCACCCGCACCGGCTCTGGTGCATCGATCCCGCGCGGCGAACCCAGCGCGGCAAGCTGGCGCTCGCTTTCGAGATACTGATCCGCGCGCGGCGCGGCGTAGCCGAACTCAACCGCATTCCAGTCGGACAATTGCTGCTGGCTGGCGCGGGTTTCGAACTCGGTTTCGAGCATCAGCTTGGCGCGCTGCGCCGCGATGATCTGCCTCTCGGCAAGCCGCACGTCGCTCTTCACCGCGTTGACCTTGAAGGTCAGCGCGAGCAGCAGCGCGAAACACACGGCCAGCACCAGCGCCCAGCCGATCTGGCGAATGCGCGAACCGCCGACCATCACGCGGCCTCCCGCGCGGGCANGGCGGTGCGCGTGGCGTGACGCAGCACCGAAGAGCGTGCGCGGGGATTGCGCTCGATCTCGGCCTCGCCCGGCTTGATTGCCTTGCTGACCTGCAAAAAGACCGGATCGTCCTGCGCCGCCAATGGGACGTGCCGCGAGGCGCTCGGGGTTGAGGATGCCTCGCGCAGGAAGCGCTTGACGATCCGGTCTTCGAGGCTGTGGAAGCTGACCACCGCAAGGCGGCCTCCTTCACACAACAAGCGTTCGGCGGCCGACAGTCCGTGCGACAGTTCGTCGAGCTCGCCGTTGATNTGAATGCGCACCGCCTGGAAGGTCCGGGTGGCCGGATCCTTCTTGTCGTGCGGCTTGTACCCCAGCGCCTTGCGCACGATGCGCGCGAGTTCGCCGGTCGTCTCCAGCGGCCGCGCGGCCACTATGGCGCGGGCCACTCGGCGCGACTGGCGCTCTTCGCCGTAGAGGTAGAGCACATCGGCAATGGACTTTTCGTCGGCCGTGTTGAGGAAATCGGCCGCGCTCTCGCCATCCTGGCTCATCCGCATGTCGAGCGGGCCGTCGGATGAAAAGGCAAAGCCGCGATGCGCCTGGTCGAGCTGCATGGANGANACACCGATATCCATNACGANCCCGTCGANCCGAGCGACGCCGGCAGCCGTCATGACTTCCGCCATTTCCGAAAAGCGGTGCGGGTGCAGCACCAGCCGCGGCGGATCGACCTTCGTCTCGGGCCATGCCTCGCCCGCCGCGATCGCATCGGGATCGCGGTCGAAAGCATGAACCGTCGCGCCNCGTTCGAGCAGCGCACGCGTATAACCGCCGGCGCCGAAGGTGGCGTCGATCACGACATCGCCGGGCTGCGGATCGAGCGCGGCGATCACTTCGTCCAGCAGGACGGGAATGTGCGGGGCACCGGTCATTTGCCCTTGGCCTTCGCATCGGCAAGGAAGCTGGCGCAGGCCGCCTTCGCGCCCGCCCAATCGTCGCCCATCTGGGCCAGTTCCACGGGGTTCCACAGCGTGAAGAACCGTCCGCCGCCCTGGAAATAGAGCCCGTCTTCGATCTTGCCGAGGATGCGCAGGTGATCGGGCATGACGAAGCGGCCGCTGTCGTCGAAGGGCAGCTCCTGGAAACCGAACAGCTGGCTCGAGCGGGTATCGCGATCGAATTCACGGCCCAGGCGGACGGCAAGCTCTTCCTCGCGGTCGAGCTGCGCTTCCAGTTCGGGTTTGCGCGAAAGGCCGAAGCCGACGAGGCAATTCCAGCTGGCATGCTTGGAGAGGCACAGGACGCGACCGTCGCTGCTGTCCTTCACGGCCTTGCGGAAAAGGGGAGGAAGCACAAAGCGGCCCTTGTCGCCCGCGGGCGAATAAGCCTGACCGCTATACCCTCCGAATGACACTTTCCCCGAACCTCGATTGCGGTTTCGCTTACCTCCTCATCGGACAAAACTTTCCCGGCCCGCCCGAACGCATGGGCGAGACGCATCGCCTGCCGGCGAAACGCGCAGTGACAGTGGTGTCCGATGTGATTGCGGTTTATCGCGGGTGCAGCGGGGATGGAAGGGAAATTTGCGGGATTTTACGGGATAAGACGATAAGCACCTGTTTTATCGTGCTATTTTCGCCGACCCGAAGGCTCGAATTCGTTACCAAATCGCTAACGAACACGCTGTAAGCGCACGCATTTCCGGCGANAATGAGCATCATCCCCGTCTTTCCCCGCAGTTTTCCCGTGAAATCCCGCTCAATCGCGCGGCAGCGATTCCCGCGCGCCGAACCCGCCGAGCAGCGCCTGCAGCGCGTCCTTCCGCCGNTCGGGAACGGGTGCGCTGCCGTCCCAGTCGAGCAGCGCCGCATCGGCCAGCACCAATGCCGTGCCCTGCCCCACGGCGCAGCGCGCGACCAAGCCCTCGTCATGCGTGGTGCATGTGCGCTCTTCCGCGCCGCTATCGTTACGCACGAAGCGGCCATGCAGCCGCACGGGTACGGGCAGGCCAGCGACTGGCAACACCCGCTCCTCTCCCGGTTGCGTTTCGTCGAAAGTCAGCTCCAGCCCCCAATGGTCGAACAGCGGCGAGAGCAGCACCACGTCCTGCGGCCGGCGGCGATCGCCGATTGGGTATTCCGAATGGCGTGTCAGCATGGGATCGGCGAATATCAGCGCCTCCCCGCCAGCGGTCAGCCACTGGTCGAACGAGACGTTCTCCGACGGCGCCAGAGCGCGCGGCTGCGCCAGGATCACCCGGTCTATCCCTGCCAGTGCGTCGGGCTCGAGCGTGTCGAGCGGCACCAGATCGTAGCGCGATTCCAGTTCGACTCGCACCCAGTCCGGCTCCGCCCCGGAATCGATGAGCGCGGCGACATCGCCTTCGCCCCAATAGATCGGCAGTGTCGAGAACAGGCCGAGGCGCGGCTTGGCCGGAGCCGTCTCCTCCGCCGGGCCCGCCGAGCAGGCGGCAATCACCAGCGCCAGCGCTACCGACAGGCTAGTTCGCCGGCGGAAGCGCATCGCTGGGCATCGGGGGGTCGAGTGTCGGTGATGCGCTGGGCGTCGCCGAGGGCTGGGCGGGCAGGTCCGGCACGACACCGGCTTCGACCAGCGGGTCGTTGCGGGCCGGGGCGGAGGTCGGTTCGGTCGTCGACGCGGCCGCGGGTACGGTCGTCGCGTCGGTTTCGGCCGCGCGGTTCTGGATGACGCTGGCGAGGCCCACCAGCAGGATCATCATGACGATACCGGTCGTGCCGATCTGCAGGCGCTGCATCGACCGTTCACGCCGGGCATCCTTGCCCGGAACGTCGGGCAACTCGCCCATTGGCGGCTTGCGGCTCATGTCGAAGAATTGGTGCACGCCCCGAACCTAGGCACGCCCGGGCAACAGTCAATCGCCGCTTTGCAACCAATCGAACACCGGCAGGCCCTTCGCGGCCAGCCATTCGGCGCTGTAAAGCGTCGAGAGATAGCGGAAGCCGGTGTCGCACAGGATGGTGGCGACGCGCGGATTCTCGCGCCCTTCGGCCACCAATTGCTTGCCCAGCGCAATCGCGCCGGCGACATTGATGCCCGAGGACAGGCCAAGGCACAGACCTTCTTCGCGAAGCAGGCGAGCGACCCATGTGAGACCTTCCTCGTCCGAAATGCGGAACTGCGTATCGATCGGCGCACCTTCGAGATTGCCGGTGATGCGCCCCTGCCCGATGCCTTCGGCGACCGAAGACCCTTCGGCCTTCAGCTCGCCACTGGCGAAGTAGTTGTACAGCGCCGCGCCATGCGGGTCGGTCAGCGCGATGGTGACGGTTTCGTCCAGTTCCTTCAGCCCCATTCCGACACCCGCGATCGTGCCGCCGGTGCCCGCCGCGCAGGTAAAGCCGTCGATCCGGCCCTCGAGCTGGTCCCACAGTTCCCTGGCGGTGGTTTCGATATGGGCCTTGCGATTGGCGGTGTTGTCGAACTGGCCGGCCCAGACCGCGCCGTCGAGTTCTTCCGCCATGCGGCGCGAGACGTGCTGGAAATGGTTGGAGTCGGCATACTTGGTCGGCGGAACGGTGACCAGTTCCGCACCCAGCGCGCGGAGCGTGTCCATCTTTTCCTTCGACTGGTTGTCGGGCATCACGATAATCGTGCGATAGCCCAACGCATTNGCCACCAGCGCGATGCCGATTCCGGTATTCCCTGCAGTCCCTTCGACCACCGTACCGCCGGGCTTGAGTTCGCCGCGCTCTTCCGCATCACGGATGATGTAGAGCGCCGCGCGGTCCTTCACGCTGGCGCCCGGATTGGCAAACTCACACTTGCCGAAGATGTCGCAGCCGGCTTCGGCGCTCGGTCCCTCGAGGCGGACCAGCGGCGTGTTGCCGATAAGATCGAGCGTATGCTCGCGTACGGGGATTGCAGTCATGAGACCCGAATTAGGCTTGCCGACCCGACGCTGCAAACAACATCAGTCTTCAGGCGCGATAGTAACCTTCAGCCCATCGAGTTCGGCGGTGAAGGGAATCTGGCACGACAGGCGCGAGGTCGGCTGGCGNTGATCGGTGGATTCGAGCAGATCGTCCTCGTCCTCGCTCATTTCGGGGAGCTTGTCGGTGAACGCCGGATCGATATGCACATGGCAGGTCGCGCAGGAACAGCACCCGCCGCACAGCGCCAGCAGCTCGTCGAAGCCATTGTCGCGGATCGCTTCCATCACGGTCAGGCCGTCGGCGACGTCGATCTCGCTGGTTTCGCCTTCGCGGGTGGTCACGGTCAGTTTCGGCATTGCGTGTTTCCTCGGTTGCAAAGGGCCACTGGTCGACCCTATGCGTCGCGCTGCTATTCAATCGCGACGGGGAAGGCAAGCGCACTCGCCATGGGGCTGACCAACGCACGATTGCGCGCTGACCTCGATCGGGTGGCGGCGGCCGACCCCGTGGTTGCCGGCGCGTTGGAGCGTTGCGGTTATCCCGAGGAACGCATGCGCCCCACCGGTTACCGCACGCTGCTGCGGACGATCGTCGGCCAGCAGGTCAGCGTCGCATCGGCGGATGCGGTGTGGGCCAAGCTCGAAGCAGAACTGGGCGAAGCCATACCCGCGCACGAATTGCTGGCGCGCGATTTCGATACGCTGCGGGCCTGCGGCCTGTCGCGGCAGAAACAGGGCTATGCGCGTAGCCTGTGCGAACTGGTGGCCAGCGGCGAACTGGACCTTGCCGACCTTCCGCGCGACGACGAGGAAGCCATCGCCGAACTCACCCGGATCAAAGGGATCGGGCGCTGGTCGGCGGAAATCTACCTGCTTTTCGCCGAGGGGCGCGGCGACATCTGGCCGGCCGGCGACCTGGCCGTTCAGGAAGCGGTCGGACGCATGCTCGAACTGGCAGAGCGGCCGAGCGAAAAGGAAACCCGTACCATCGGCGAAGCTTGGCGGCCGCATCGCGGCGCAATGGCCATCTTCACCTGGCACGCATACACCAACGCCGCGCTCTAGCGCGCACCGAGGGAGACAGAGCATGGGCGATCGCAAGGCGATCTTCATTACCGGGGGCAGTTCGGGCATCGGACGCGCGGTCGCATTGCATTTCGCCGAACGCGGGTGGTTCGTCGGGCTCGGCGATATCGACAAGTCCGGCCTGCACGAGACGGCCGAATTGATCGGCAATGGCTTCGTCTATTCGCATGTCTTCGACGTGCGCGACCGCGCTGCCTGGGACGAGGCGCTCGAGGCCTTTTCGGTGGCGAGCGGCGGACGGATCGACGTGGTGTTCAACAATGCCGGCATCCCGCTGGGCGGATCGCTGATCGAGAACAGCGCCGAGGAAATCGAACGCTGTCTCGACATCAATCTGAAAGGCGTTCTGTTCGGCGCTCAGGCGGCCCATCCCCATCTGAAGAAAACCGCGCCGGGATCCTGCCTGCTCAACACCGCAAGCGCTGCCGGGATCTACGGCACGCCCGGCGCAAGCGTGTATTCGGCAACGAAATTCGGGGTGCGGGCGGTCACCGAAAGCCTCGACGGCGAATGGTCGGCCGATGGGATCAAGGTGGCTTCGCTAATGCCCAGCTTCATCGAAACGCCGCTGCTCGACCATACCCCGCACGCCGGCGCGAACGAGGGTATTCGTCAGCGCGTCACCGATGCCGGGCTCGAGATAACCCCCGTGGCGGACGTGGCCGCGGCGGCCTGGGAGGCCGTGCACGGCGACCGGCTGCACACGACGGTCGGAAAGACGGCGAAAACCATGGCCTTTGCCGCACGCTGGCTTCCCGGCAGGGTGCGCAAGCAGACGCGTTCATCGATCCGGCCGATGGGCAAATAATCCGCCGGGCGCAAAGATCTGCGCCCGCGCCCCGAATATCAGGCAGACAGCGCGTCGATCTTGCGCGCCATCTTAACGTCGCGCAGCGAAAGACCGCCGGCGTCATGCGTGGTCAGGGTGATTTCCACCCGGTTGTAGACATTGAACCATTCGGGATGGTGATCGCGCTTTTCCGCNATCANCGCGACGCGCGTCATGAAGGCGAAGGCCGCGGAGAAATCGCCGAATTCGAACGTGCGCTCGATCGCGTTCCCGTCGCGGCACAGCGACCACTCGGGCAAGGCGCTGAGCCAGGTCTTGCGCTCTTCTTCGCTTAGCTGCTCGACGGTCATGGCGTGCGAATCTCCTCCGGCTTGTCGCTGGCGCGGCTTTTGCCTATCGCCCTCGCCCATGCAAGCTCGCCTCGTCGCAAAGGATATCGCCTGCCGTCGCGGCGAGCGGNTGCTGTTCCGGCGCCTCTCCTTCGCATGCGAAGCCGGGGAAGCNNTCCACGTGGTGGGNGCCAACGGTGTGGGAAAATCGAGCCTGATCCGTATCCTGGCAGGCCTTCTGCGTCCCTTCGCAGGAGCGGTCGAACGGACCGGCGCTGCGGGTCTGGTCGACGAACGCCTGGCACTCGACACCAATCTCGCGCTGGGCCAGGCACTTGCATTCTGGGAACGGATCGACGGATGCCGCGATCCGGGCCGCGCGCTCGAACTGTTGCAGCTCGAACCGCTGATGGATGTCCCGGTGCGCTATCTTTCGACCGGCCAGAAGAAACGTGCGGCGCTGGCACGGCTGCTCAATCGCGATTGCCCGATCTGGTTGCTCGACGAACCCCTCAACGGGCTCGACAGTCAGGCGCAGACGGCCTTCGAAACGCTTATCGCCCGGCATTGCGCGGCCGGCGGGATAGCCATTGCCGCGTCGCACCAGCCGATTGCTTTGCCTGCGCCCGCGATCATCGATCTCGCCGAGTATGCGGCATGATAGCGGCGCTGCTCAGACGCGACCTCGGATTGCTGTTGCCGGGCGGCCGCGGCGGCGGGGGCATCCTGCCGCTGCTGTTCTTCCTAGCCGTGGCGATGCTTTATCCCTTCGCGGTCGGCCCCGACGCCCAGCTGCTTGCACGGACCGGCGGCGGTGTCATCTGGGTCGCGGCGCTGCTGGCAGCAATCCTCCCGCTCGAACAGCTGGTGGCGGGCGATCTCGAAGCGGGGGTGTTCGACCAATTGCACTTGCGCGGGATCAGCGAGGAATGGGCTATGGCCTCGCGCCTGCTGGCGCACTGGCTGGCCTTCGCCCCGCTGCTGCTGCTGGCGACATTGCCCGCCGCCGCATTGCTCGGCTTGGACGCGGACACCACCCGGACCGTCCTGCTAGGCCTGCTCGCTGGTACGCCAGGGCTCGCCGCCGTGGGCCTCGCGGTGGCGGCGCTCACCGCCAGCCTGCGCGGCGGCGCGGCGCTTGCCGGGCTGATGGTGATCCCGCTGGCAGTGCCGATCCTGATTTTCGGGGCCGGCGCGCTCGGCCGTCCCGACCCTGCGGCGCTGTTGCTCACCGCGGCGATCAGCCTCGGCCTGTGCGCGGTTACGCCCTTCATCGCTGGCGCCGCGCTGCGCGCAGCGCGCGAGGCCTAATACGGCGGCTTGTGCAGGCCCTTGGGGCTCTCGGTAAAGATTTCGACCCCGTCTTCGGTGATCCCGATCGAGTGTTCGAACTGCGCCGAAAGCGACTTGTCGCGCGTGACCGCCGTCCAGCCATCGCGCAGGATCTTGGCATGCGGGCGGCCGCCATTGATCATCGGTTCGACGGTGAAGAACATGCCCGGCTTCATTTCCGGACCGGTTCCGGCACGCGCCGCGTGGATCACCTCGGGCGCGTCGTGGAACAGCCGGCCGAGGCCGTGTCCGCAGAATTCCTGCACCACGCCGTAGCGATACTGGCGGGCATGCGCCTCGATCGCCGCGCCGATATCGCCCAGCCGCGCGCCGGGCCGTCCTGCCGCTTCGATGCCGAGCATCAGGCATTCATAGGTTACATCGACCAGCCGCCGCGCCTTGATCGACGGTTCACCGGCAAAGAACATGCGGCTGGTATCGCCGTGCCAGCCGTCGAGCAGCGGGGTCACGTCGATATTGACGATGTCGCCTTCCTTCAGCGCCTTGTCCGAGGGAATGCCGTGGCAGATAACATGGTTGATCGAGGTGCAGCAGCTGTGCGTATAGCCGCGATAGCCCATGGTTGCCGGGACTGCGCCCGCATCGAGCATCATGGTGCGCGCCTTGTCGTCGATCGCACCGGTGGTAACACCCGGCTGGACGAAGTCGGTCAGCTCGTCGAGGATTTCCGCGGCCAGCCGCCCGGCCTTGCGCATACCTTCGAAGCCAGCTTCGCCGTGCAACTTGATCGTGCCGTCGCGATAGACGGTCTCATCCGCCTCGATTACCTGATATTCGGTCATGTGGCCCACATAGGCGGTTGTGGCCGGAATTGCGAGAGGACTAGCGCTTTACGCTGAAGGCGTCGGCGTAATCCGGCTTGACCGCGTCGAGCACCGAGGCGGTGACGGGGAAATCGAGCTCGTAATCGCCTTCGGCATACGGGCCCGCGACATAGGGACCGAAATAGACACTCAACCGGTCGAACGTCTTGCCGTTGGACGATCCCAGCAACACGCTGGCTTCGTCCAGCCCCGGGCAATCGTCGAACGTGTCGCCGCTGCCGGGTTCGACAGGGCTGCCGCGGCGTTTCGCCCGCTCGGCGTTGAGCGTATCGCACAACCGCTGGCCGAGACCCTGCTCCAGCGCAACGGGGGAATTGAACAGCGCAATGCCTTTCATCGCCTGCTTCGCTTCGCGGTCCCACACCAGCGAACGCAGACCGTACATGCCATGGGCGCCGCCCGAATAGGTGGCCAGATGGCCCGACAGGCTGAGATAGCGCTGCAGGTCGGCGACCACTTTCCATTCTTCGGACAGGCTGTGCTGGCGCGGCGTCCAGTCGCCCTCGCCTGCCGCCTCCCAATCCTCGTCGGCGCGCGCGGCGACTTCGGCCTTCATGCCCTGTGCCCTGTCCCCGAGCACCTCGACCAGTCCTGCCTCGGCAGCAACCGCGGCCGGCCAGGAATATTCGAAAACATAACGCTCGGTTTCCTCTTCCTCCGCGTAATCCTCGGCTGGCACTGCAGCGCCGCCCGCACCCTCGGCGGCAGCCCCGCTTTCGTCCTGGCTCGCCGCGCCCTGTCCGGAATCGTCGGCGGTCCCGGAACAGGCCGCACTCGACAGCGCGAACGAAATCAGGAACAGGGGCGCACGCATCGCGGTTTCCTTATGCGAAGAACGAATTGATCTGGGGCACCAACAATATGGCCGACAAGCAACCGCTAATCCAGCCCGACCGGGGCCAGGACGCTATTTCCATCCACCTCGTCAATCGCGATGGTTTCCCCGAATGGAAGAAGTCCCTGTCCGCCAGCCAGCGCGCAGCGCTGGATGCGCAGAAATTCGACGGTGGCGGCTATCAGGTCGGCATCGTCCCCGATGGCGATGGCTGGTTCGCAGTAGGCGGCGTCGCCAATCCGGACGAGTTGTCGAGCTGGTGCATGGCGAAACTGGCCGAAAGCCTTCCTGAAGGAACCTATCGCCGTGCCGGGGGCGAACCCGGCCCAGCGCTGCATGGCTGGCAGACCGGCCAATATGTGTTCGATCGCTACAAGAAACCCGAACGCCCCGTCGGTCCGCGGGTGCTGCTTACCAAGGACGTCAAGGCCATCGACGGCGCGCTGGCCGAGGCGCAGGCGGTGTGCCTGATCCGCGATCTGGTCAACACGCCCGCCGAGGACATGGGCCCGGCCGCGCTCGAAGAGCAATGCGAAGCGCTGGCCAAGACCCATGCGGCCAGGCTGGAGGTAACCAGGGGCGATACGCTGGAACAGGAATATCCCATGGTGCATGCGGTGGGCCGCGCCGCCGCGCGCCATCATGCGCCGCGGATCATGCACCTGACCTGGGGCAAGGAAAGCNACCCNGTNCTCGCGATCGTCGGCAAGGGNGTATGCTTCGACAGCGGNGGGCTCGACGTCAAAAGCAGCAGCGGCATGCTGTTGATGAAGAAGGACATGGGCGGCGCCGCACATGCGATCGCGCTGGCCGGACTGGTGATGGNCGCACATCTGCCCGTGCGTCTGCACCTGCTGGTACCTGCGGTGGAAAACGCGATCAGTTCGAACAGCTTCCGGCCCGGCGACGTGCTGCAAACNCGCAAGGGACTGACTGTCGAAATCGGCAACACCGATGCCGAAGGCCGGCTGATCCTCGGCGACGCCTTGCAGCGGGCCAGCGAAGAGAACCCCGANCTGATCCTCGATTTCGCNACGCTGACCGGCGCAGCCCGGGTCGCGCTCGGCCCCGAATACCCGGCGCTGATGACGCGCCGCGACGAAACCGCCGCGGCGCTGATCGCTGCCGGCAAGGCGCATGACGACGAACCCTGGCGCCTGCCCTTGCCCGATGTCTATCGCGAATGGCTCGCCTCGGACATTGCCGACACCAACAACGCGCATGGCAATGCCTTTGCGGGTGCCAGCGTGGCGGGGCTGTTCCTCGACAAGTTCGTCGGCGAAGGGATCGACTGGGCGCATTTCGACACATTCGCCTGGCGCCCGCAGGCTAAACCGGGCCGGCCCAAGGGCGGCGAAGCCTACGGATTGCGCGCCGCGTGGCACATGCTGCAGGCCCGTTTCGGGGGAGGCTGAAGGCCGCCCGCTTGCGGGAAAGCGCGGGCGCGGCTAAGCGCCCGCAACGTTCACAACCGGAATTAGCACACAGCGTGACTGCCCCAGACCGTTATTCCCTTCCNGAAGGCGTCGTCGGATTGAACGGCCCGGTCGACAAGCCTGCGCCGGGCACGCTGCCCCTGCGCGGCGATCTGGCGCATATCGCGCTGGCGCAGTCCTATCTCGCTGCACACTATGTCATCCCGCAGCCGCGCACTGTCGGGGCGGCGCCCGCGACGCTCAAGCTGAACATGCGCGACGATGCCGAAGACGGCACGACCCTGCCCGCCGGACAGGAAATAGAATTGCTCGACTGCGCAGGCGACTGGGCGTGGATCACCTGCGGCCCCGAAGGCCCCAGCGGCTATGTCCGGCTCGGGCAGCTCGCACCGGTCATCGATGCATAAGGTTTTCATCGACGGGGCAGCCGGAACAACCGGGCTCGAAATCGCCGAACGGCTTGCCGGCCGGTCCGAATTCGAACTGCTGGCGCTCGACGATGCCAAGCGCAAGGATAGCGCGGCGCGGCGCGAGGCGCTCAACGAGGCCGATATCGCGATCCTCTGCCTGCCCGACGACGCCGCCCGCGAGGCAGTCGAGCTGATCGACAGTACCAGCGCCACGCGGGTTATCGACGCCTCCAGCGCGCACCGCACTGCGGAAGGCTGGTGCTACGGCCTGCCCGAGCTGGTCGGACGCGAACGCGTTTCCGAGGCGCGCCGGGTGAGCAACCCGGGCTGCTATCCCACCGGCTTCCTCGCCTTGGTAGCGCCATTGGTACGCGAAGGGCTGCTGCCCGCCGACTGGCCCTATACCGTCAATGCGGTGAGCGGGTATTCGGGAGGTGGAAAAGCCCTGATCGAGCGTTTCGAAGCCGCCGGGGCACCCGCCTTCATGGCTTACGGCTATGGCATGGCGCACAAGCACCTGCCCGAAATGAAAGCCCACGCGGGACTTGCGCATCCGGTGCTGTTCGCACCGTCGGTCGCGTCGACCTATCGCGGCATGATCGTGGAAGTCCCGCTGCATCTCGGAGCGATGGCCGACAATCCGCACGCCGACAGCCTGCGTGACTCGCTCAGTCGGTTTTACGAAAGCTCGGCCGTCGTTACGGTCCGCGACAAGGCACCGGTCGCGGAACTCCTGCTCGGCAATGATGCACCCGCGTCGGACGCGCTCGAACTGTTCGTGTTCGGCAATGATGACGGATCGCACGCGCGGCTCGTCGCCCGGCTCGACAACCTCGGTAAAGGCGCCAGCGGCGCCGCCGTGCAAAATCTCAACCTGATGTGCGGCCTGCCCGAAACGGCAGGGCTGCGCCTGACACTTGCCTAAAAAACAGGCACCGCCTGTCTGTGCTTCGGGCACCGACAGCCACTTCCACCGCCCCGATTCACGCAAATACGCGTTGCGCACGTTTGGCACGGTTCTTGGAACACGTGCGGACGCGGCGCGTAAACCTCGTGAGCTACGGGCCAAAGAATTCTCGGGGGACACCACCAGGTGAAAAAGATCGAAGCGATCATCAAGCCGTTCAAGCTGGACGAGGTGAAGGAGGCGCTGCACGAAATCGGCGTNTCCGGCATCACCGTGACCGAAGCGAAGGGCTTCGGCCGGCAGAAGGGCCACACCGAACTCTACCGCGGGGCGGAATATGTCGTCGACTTCCTGCCCAAGGTAAAACTCGAAGTCGTGGTGCCCGCCGGCATCGCCGACCGCACGGTCGAAGCCATCGCCGCCGCNGCCCAGACGGGCCGGATCGGCGACGGCAAGATCTTCATCTCGTCGATCGAGGGTGCCTTGCGCATCCGCACCGGCGAGAAAGACGACGACGCGATCTGAAAAAACGGGGGCGCCAGTCCCGCATCAACCCAATCCTGTTCAATCGGAGGCAATACCAATGGCAAGTGCAAGCGACGTCCTGAAACAGATCAAGGACGAAGGCATCGAATGGGTCGATCTGCGCTTCACCGACCCCAAGGGCAAATGGCAGCACCTGACCATGGTCGCGGGCGTTCTGGGCGAAGACGAGCTCGAAGACGGTCTGATGTTCGACGGTTCGTCGATCGCCGGCTGGAAGGTCATCAACGAAAGTGACATGATCCTGAAGCCCGACCTCGATCGCGTCTATACCGACCCCTTCAGCGCCGAACCGATGATGATCGTCTTCTGCGACATCGTCGAACCNTCGACCGGCGAGCTNTACGCACGCGACCCGCGGTCNACCGCCAAGCGCGCCGAAGCCTTCGTCAAGAGCACCGGCCTGGGCGACACGATCTACGTCGGCATGGAAGCCGAATTCTTCATGTTCGACGATGTCCGGTTCGAGGATGGCTATGCCGGTTCGGGCTATGCCATCGACGACATCGAGCTGCCGACCAACACCGGCAAGGAATATGAGAGCGGCAATCTGGCGCACCGTCCGCGCGCCAAGGGCGGGTATTTCCCCGTGGCCCCNGTCGACAGCGCAGTCGATATCCGCGGCGAAATGGTCTCGACCATGATCGAGATGGGCCTGCCCTGCGACAAGCATCACCACGAAGTCGCCGCCGCTCAGCACGAGCTGGGGGTGACCTTCGGAACGCTCGTCGAAACCGCCGACAATTTGCANATCTACAAGTATGTCGTGCAGCAGGTCGCCCATATNTACGGCAAGACCGCGACCTTCATGCCCAANCCGATCAAGGACGACAACGGGTCCGGCATGCACACGCACATGTCGATCTGGGACGGCGGCAAGCCGACCTTCGCGGGCAACCAGTATGGTGGCCTCAGCGAAAACTGCCTGTACTACATCGGCGGTGTCATCAAGCACGCCAAGGCGCTGAACGCCTTCACCAACCCGACCACCAACAGCTACAAGCGACTGGTACCGGGCTTCGAGGCGCCCGTCCTGCTCGCCTATTCGGCGCGCAACCGTTCGGCCGCCTGCCGCATCCCCTATGGTGCGGGCGACAAGGCCAAGCGCGTGGAATTCCGCTTCCCCGATGCGATGGCNAACCCNTACCTNGCCTATTCGGCACTGCTCATGGCCGGNCTCGACGGGATCCAGAACAAGATCCATCCGGGCGAAGCCATGGACAAGAACCTCTACGATCTGCCGCCCGCCGAACTGGCGGACGTGCCCACGGTCTGCGGCAGCCTGCGCGAAGCGCTCGAAGCGCTCGAGGCGGACCATGAATTCCTGCTCAAGGGCGATGTCTTCACCAAGGACCAGATCGACGCGTACTGCGAATTGAAGTGGGACGAAGTCCTGCGCGTGGAAACNACGCCCTGCCCCGCAGAATTCGACATGTACTACAGNGCCTGACGCCTAATCNGCGTTAGATAGCAANTGGATAGAAGANGGGCGGCCGGAGCGATCCGGCCGCCCTTTTTTCATGCGCAATCAAAAGGTGGGTCCTTCGCGCAACACAGGCATACAAAATGGTTCAACCGAGGACGTTACCGGTCTTTCCTTTTCGTCCAACTGGGGTCAAACGTAACCATATGCGCGACTTGGGGCGCGCCACTATGCGAAATATTCCTGGAGGGACCTTCGTCATGAAATCCACGTTCAATCGTAACGGCAGCCGCCTGTTGGCCGGCGCCGCCACCATTGCCTTGTCGACCGTCGCGCTGAGCACCCCCGCTCACGCCATCGTACCGAACGACAACTATACTCCCGACGACATCGTCGATACCGACGAGGAGTTCAGCGGCGTCGGCATGTTCTTCCGCAACGACGGCTTCGTTTGCACCGGGACGCTTATCAATCCGCGTACCGTGCTGTTTGCTGCTCACTGCGTGAACGATCGTCCGGAAACCGATTACGACACGACGGTTCGCTCGGCTTTCTCCTTCAATGTCGATGCCCTCCCCGGCTTCCGCGACTGGATTGGCAATGGCTTCGCCAGCAATCCCGACCTNGCNGTCTTCGACGTCAATCGCATCTACTACGATGCGCGGTCGCTGCAGCGCCCCGAAGCAGTCGGCTTCCTCGAGGCTGATATTGCCGTCGCCAGCCTGTCCGATCCAGCCGCGAACCTGCCGACCTGGTCGCTGCTGTTCTCGCCGCTGCCGACGCCCGAGGCAATCGACGATGCGGACGGGACCGGGTATCACGTGAACATCACCGGCTACGGCGCGACCGGCTCGGGTTCCACCGGTTCGAACCTGGGGATCGATTGGCGACGCAAGTCGGCCGAGAACATGATCGGTGCGCTCACCTCATTCGATTCACGCAACACGTTCCTGTTTGGCGGCCCTTCCAACCTGCCGCAGAACCTCTATCGTCTCGATTTCGACGATCCGAACAAGACCAATCCGTTCGATTTCAACCTTTACAAGGATGAAGCGCGCGAGCGCGAAGGCACCACCGCTGGCGGCGATTCGGGTGGTCCGCTGATTCTCGACGCGGCCAACAATACGCTGAGCGACGAAGACCTCGTCATCGGTGTTCTTTCCGGTGGTTCGCGTTTCTTCGGACCGCAGGTCTTCTCCAGCTATGGCACCGAGAGCTTTTACCAGCCGCTGTATCTGTTTTGGGATTACATCGTTGCCACCAATCCCTACCGCTACGTCACGGCGAAGGATGGCGACGGCAACTGGGAAGACGCCTCGCACTGGGAAACCACGCTGGATCCCGTCTATCGCGTCATCAACGAAGATGGCGAGGTCGTTAACGGCCTGCCTACCTCGCCTGGGGCTGGCATCACCGGCGACTCGCCCGAGTGGGGCGAAGTCTGCTTCGACCCGCAAGGCGACGGTCCGGGTGAAGGCTGCCAGGATCTGGCGACCGGTGAAGATACGCCCCCGGTCCGCAACTCCGATGGTTCCATCTCGTCGGGCATCGGCCAAGCCGATGCCGACATGCTCGATGCACTCGGTGGTGGTGGCGCAAAGGGTGCCAATCCCGACGCCGTCGATGCTTCGGCGGTCGGCCGCGGCGGCCTGATCAATGCCAACGAGGCGCAGAACCAGGGCCCCGAGTTCGCCGAAAACGCCCCCCACGCGAGCGACGGCGGCACGCCCGAATTCTCGGACGCCGCGCTTCCCGACCCGACGCTGGACAACGGCCTGCCAGGTGCGACCGGCTTCGTACCCGACAACATCGATCCGGTGGTCAGCAGCGACGCCGACGTCAATGTCGACCCGCGCTATTTCGATGTGACGCTGGCTAATGCCGGCACGACCACGCTGAGCAGCGATGTGACGATCGACCGTCTGACGGTCCGCAGTTCTGCCGGCCTGAACATCACCGCGGACGGCAGCCTGACTGCACTGATCGACATCAGCCAGTTTGGCGGCACCATCACTGTCGATGGCGCACTGAACTCGGTCGGTGACTACACCATCTTCGGCGGCGCCCTGCAGGGCGGCGGAACGGTTACCGCGCCGTTCGTCACCAACGTCATGGGAGCCATCTCGCCCGGCACGGTCGGCGGGATCGATACGCTGACCATCGATGGTTCGGCCGTACTTTCGTCGGGCTCGACCCTGATGATCGATGTTGGGCCGGACAACACGTCCGACCTGCTTGCAATCACCGGCGAAGCGTCGCTTGGCGGCGNCGTGGCCGTGGGTGCAGGTGTCCTGGAACCGGGTGTCGGCCTGGGGCAGGAGTTCACCATCCTGACCGCCGATGGCGGCCTGANNGGCACCTTCAACGCCGGTGATCTTTCCGCGATCCTGTACCAGAACTTCACCTACACCGACACTGCGGTGCTGATGGAAATCCTGGCTCGCAGCTATGGGTCGGTGGTCGATCGGAACGATGCCGTCCAGCGCGGCTATGCGCAGCTGCTCGATCAGAACCGCGGCAATGCGGCTCTGGCAGCGCTGTACAACGTGCTCGATTTCGCCGACCAGTCGGCGATCCAGAGCGCCTTCGAAAGCTGGGCACCGACGACTGAGACGGCCGCGCTGCAAATGGTCGCGCAGTCCTACAACCAGGTCCAGTCGTTCAACGCTTCTCGGCTGCGGGAATCGACGCTGGCGAGTTCGGGCGGCACCATCGCGACGCTGGGCAACCCGATCCGTACGGCCGGGCTCAGCGTCTCGCGGGGAAGTCAGCCGATCTCGGCAGTGGCCATGGGTCTCGACCAGGCCGACGAACCGACGCGTGTGCGTGAAAGCGGGCTTCGCGAAGATGTCGCCATCTATCTCGCGGGTGGCCTGATGCAGGGCAGCGGCGCGGCCATGCCCGGAACCGGNGGTGACACCGACGTCGATGGCTATTTCTTCGGCGGCGGTATCGAGTACTTCCCCGGCGAGAACTCGATGATCGGCATCTCGGCGCAGTATTCCGATCTCGATTCCGAAGTTTCGCTNGGTAATGAGACCGAGTCGACGACCCTCGCCCTGTCGCTCTACGGCAGCGTGAAGACCGTCGACGGCTTCGTGGTCGATGGCCAGCTGACGGTTACCGATGTCGATCTGGACACGACGCGCACCATCGCCTTCGGCGGCGGTACGCAGACGCTTACCAGCGACAGCGGCGATGGCGGCCTCGGCGCAGCGCTGGGGATTTCCTACGACATCGAGGGCGCGTTCGGCACGATCTCGCCCGGTATCGAAGTGCGCTATGTCGACCATTCGCTCGACGTGATCGAGGAAACCGGCGGCCCGCTTGCCCTGCGCATCGACCGCGAGGATTTCGAAAGCCTTCAGGGCCGGATCGGTTTCGACTATCAGAAGGTCACCACCGGTCTCCAGCTCGATGCCAATGTCGACTTCGTGCATGAATACGAAGACGGACCGTTCGCCGTTTCGGCACAGTTCGCCAACGGCACCGGCCCCGGTGTGCTTTTCCCGGTCAACAGCCAGGACAAGTTCTGGGCCGAAGCGGGCATTTCCGCCAAGTTCAACAGCGGTCCCGCGCAGTTCGGTATCGGTGTGGACACGACGATNGCCCGCGACAATGCCAACGCGCAGACCTATCGCGCTTCGGCAACGTTCAAGTTCTGAGCCAATCCGTACCGGACCTTAGGGTTCGGCAAGAAAGGGCCGTCCGGGCAACCGGGCGGCCTTTTCGATGCGCGAAAGCATTTTCCTACTCTGCCGGTTGGTGCCTAGCAAAGCGGCCTCATTTCCCCGGGAGGCCACACTATGAACCGCAAACCGCTCTTCGATACGATCCGCAAAATTCTGGGCCGCGGGTTCCGCCAGTCCGAGGTCGACCGGCTTGACGCGGCAATCGACGCTGTCAGCGCCGCAACCTCACCCTCGGGTGAATTGTTCCAAGGGCGCGGCGTCAGCGAGCGCGGGCTGCGGCTGATCCGCGATTTCGAAGGCTGCGCGCGAATCCGGCAGGATGGCCTGGTCGAGGCCTATCCCGACCCGGGCACCGGAGCCGATCCATGGACGATTGGCTGGGGCGCTACCGGGCCAGGCATCGGTCCCGGAACGGTCTGGACGCAGGAGCAATGCGACAACCGGCTGGAGGAGGATGTCGCCCGTCACGCGCGCGATGTCGCGACCGCGCTGGGCAATGCGCAAACGACGCAGGCGCAATTCGATGCCCTCGTCAGCTTTCATTACAACACGGGCGCGATTGCCCGTTCGACTTTGCTGCGCCTTCACNNGGCAGGNAAATATGGTGAAGCCGCTGCCGAATTTGCGCGGTGGAACCGCGCCGGCGGCCGCATCCTCAAGGGTCTGGTCCGCCGCCGCAAGGCCGAGGCTGCGCTCTACCGCTCGCAGTGAACGCCGCAGAACTCCTCCCATTCCACTCGTCGAACGGCATGGAACCGTAGGGCCCGCGCCGCCGTTGCAGGGACGAAGGAGTATTCTTAATGCGTAGGGTGGTCGCAGCCGCGGCAGTCATGGCGCTCGTATCGATCGGCGCACGCGCCGCACCGGCTACGAATGCCGCAAATGGATCCAAAATGGCCGCTTTTGCCGGCGAAGCGGTATCCGGGGCGGAATGCTTGTCCGGATCTGCGGTGGGCAATGCTGCGTGCCTGCAAACCGATCGCACCGCCCGGATGGAACAGTGGCTCGACGGCTATCGCACAAGGGCAGGCCTTCTCGGCGGCGCCCTTGCCCTAGGCAAGACCTGGCCCGAACGGATCGAGAGTGTGGCCGCTCCGGCCTATTATGTCGACTATTTCGATCTCGGTTCCGCAGCGTCCTATCGCTTTGCCGAAAATGTTCTCTACCGGGTAGATCCGGAAGACGCTTCGATCACCGGAGTGGCCGCGCTGCTGACAGGTGACGAATTCGTCATCGGGCAGGAAATGCCCGCTGGCTACGACGTCTACAACGTCCCCTATTCCTATCGCACGCGTTACCAGGATACGCCCACGGTCTGGTACCGCTATGTCGATGGCTATGTGTACCGGGTCGATCCGCGGACCCGGCGGGTCACCGCAGCGATCGAACTCTTGGTATGACACCCCCCTCGTCCCTCGCCCGGCGCGCAGGGCATGCCGTGCTGCCGTTGTTTGCGTTGGCGCTGCTATCCTCCTGCGGCAGCGAACCTCAGCCCGACGACGACAATCCCGTCCTTACCGAGGATGCCGGAGCGCTTACGGTCGCTGCCGCACTTGGCTCCGACCCGGATCTCAGCGCAGCGCAGGACGCCATCGAGAAATCGCAGCTCACTACCGTGCTCGACGGCCCGGCCAGCTACACGCTTCTCGCCCCGACCAACGCAGCGTTCGCAGCGGTGAACGATCGCGCCATGCCATTGCTCGAACCGGAGCACCGTCCCGTCCTGATCGCGATCCTGCGCAACCACCTTCTGCCGGGGCACCTCACACCCGAAGCCATCGACGCAGCGATCGACCGCGAAGGCGGGCCCGTCGCGATGACGACGCTCGGCCGAACGCTGGTCTATTTTTCAAGATCGGAAGGGAAGCTGTATTTTTCGCTAGGCGACACCCGCGCCGCGCTGGTCGATAGCGCCACCGCGGTGAACAACGGGGTCGTCATTCCGATCGACACGATCCTGGCACCCGATCCGCGCAACGCCGCGGATCAATAGTCGCGGCTGATTTCAGCCACCAGGCTTTCGCGTCCGACAGTGGACACCGCAGCAAGCAGAGACAGCCAGCTGGTCACCCGGAATTCCAGCTCGGTCGCGCTGTATCCGCGGCCATCGGTGATGATTTCGGCATAGAAGCGCCGTCCGAAATTCTTACCCAGCGCCACGCCCGTGCCGCGCCCCAGCGCTGGATCCGCGCTGACGATCCGCAGCCGGTCGAGGCCGATCGCGCTGCGTAGCTGGTTGATCGGGTCGAGCCCGCCACCGCCGCGCAGGCTGGCAACCGCAGCGCCAAGCTGCAACGCGTCGGTGGCCGACAGGCTGGTGACCGACCCGCCGAACAGCAGTCGGGCCAGCAGTTCTTCCTCGGGCAGCGAGGGATTCGAGTTGAAGGCGATTTCCGGCTGGGTCGCGCTGCCCTGTACCGTCGCTTCGACAGTCAGTCCGTCGCGCTCGGTTTCGGCCCGGATGTCGAGCCGCGGGTCGACCGGAAGATTTGCGTCGAATTCGATTTCGCCGCGTGTGAGTTCGAACCGCGTTCCGGCGAAGGTGTAATCGCCGCGCACGACTTCGGCGCTGCCGCCGATCCGCGGGTCATCGGTGGTTCCGCGCAGGATGACATCGGCGGACCATTCGCTGTCGAGGCCCATCCCGTCGACATCGATGCGGCTGGTTGCCCGTGCGTCGATCAGATAGCGCCAGGGGCGCGACGGGGCTGCCTGCGGGGCACGGTTGGCAGGGGCATTGATTTCGCGCGTGGCGATTTGCGGAATCCGCAGATCATCCGATGCAGTTCCCAGCGTCCAGCTGGCGCGGTTGACGCGTACGCGGCCCGCTATGGTGCCGCCCAGGCCGTTGGATACGATGCGCAAGGGTCCGGTGACCGTGGCACTCAAGCCGCCCGTATCAAGCAATTGGGCATTATCGGCTGCGATGCGCAGATCGATCGTCGGGCCGCGAATCTCGAGTATGCGGCCTTCCACCGCCTCGCCGAGGGTCCGCAGGTCGACGATCCCGCTTCCCGTCACGCTTCCGCCATTGACCGGGGTGCCGGCAAACCGCGTCAGTTGCAGCCGCGAACCGCGGAACTGTCCGCGCAGCGCAATATCGCGGATATTGGTACCCGACAGAGAACTGCGCAGCTGGAGCGCTTCGCCCGAGATCGAGCCGCGCACGGTCGGGTCGCGCAGGCTTCCGCTGGCATCGGCGGCGATCGCGATCGGACCGGTGATATCGAACGTATCGAGCGCGGCCAGCCGCCACAGGCTTTCTGCCGCCCCGCGGTAGCGCAATTGCGCGAACAGGCTGCCTTCGCGCAGCCGGTCGAGCAGCATGCCTTGAGCGGGCAAACCCGTGATCCGGGCCTGGATCCGGCCACGCTGGATATCCGCATTCGCTAGCTGGGCCCGCGCGGCAAGTTCGGTATCGGTCAGCTGCGCTACCAGTGCGACATCGACGGGCCGCGAGGTCAGCACCAGGCCCGAGCGGGTCAATTGCTCGATCTTCACCTTGGCTTCGCCCGATGGCAGGCCATTGGCACCGGCGCGGTAATCGACCGTACCCGAAACCGTCCCGCCCAGCCCCGTATCGGGGCGCACCACATCGATCAGCGACAATGGCATGCGCGCCAGCTTGAAATCGAAATCGAGATTGCCGCCGCCGAAGCTGCCGGCAGCGACCATCGCGCCGTCGCCATAGGACAGCTGCGTCGGTGCAAGTTGCCAGCCGCCATTGTCGAGGCTGGTCAGCACGGCGCGGCGCGGCATCGATATCGACCGCCCGGCGAATTCCCCCTGCGCTGCGACTGCGATCCGTTCGGGGCGGATCGCCGCGTTGAGGTCGAGNACGAAGCGCCCGCTTCTCCGCCCGGNAAGCGAGGCATCGACCCGTCCCACCNCATTGTCCAGTTCGCCCTCGGCGGCCAGNCGCCCGATAAACAGGGTGCCATAGGACAGGCCTGCCGCCGTGGCCGAACCGGTGAAAGTGGTCCGTCCCTCGGCCAGCAATCCGCTTGCTTCGACATCCGCGTGCGCGACACGCAGGACGGTGTCCCCGCCGAACCGGGCGTTGCGTGCCTGCAGATCGACATCGACGCCCTGCCCCGCGCCGCGCGGCGCGAGCGCTACTGTGCCATCGAGGCCGCCGCCTGCCAGAGCGATCGTGCCATCGACGCCGCCATCGACCAGGGTCAGCGCGCCGGTCAACTGCGTATCCGACAGCTGCATGGTTTCGATGGATAGCCGCGTAGGGCCGGCTTCCGGGGCGACCAGTGCCAACTGGCCGGCGAAGGGCCCCAGCACCGATTCGCCATCGGTGTCGATCGCGAACCCATCCTCGGTAGGCGCTATCGCGAGGCGAACATTCTCGAGCCCCGTCACCGGCTGGGCGAACACCAGCGCGGCGCTGGGCCCGGCATCGGTGACGCTCGCCTCGACCGTGAAGGGACCGTAATCGACATGCCTGCCGCTGCCCGCGACCTGCGTGGTGCCCGCGCGGATGCTACCATCGACCGAGAGAGCGAGCTTGTTCGAGTTGACGCGCAGGCGATTGAAATCGAGCGGTGCGTTTCCNCCCACCGCAACTCCGCCGCGTACACGGATCGGCGTGCCGGCAAGATTGGCCAGGGTGGCGTTGGTGACCGGTGCGATACGCGCGTCGAGCTCGGCCGAAAGGCGCCAGGGGGCCCCCGGGGCAAGCGCGAAATCGATCACGGCCGTGCCGCCCGCGGTGCCGATATCGTCCAGCGCCAGGCCCTGCGCGCGCACCGGCCCGCGGATCCGGTAGCTTCCACNGGCGAGATCGCCGCGCAGCGCGAGGTTGGCTGCCGCGCTGGGGAAAGACAGGCGCAAATCGTCCGCCANCAATGTCGAACCCGTCAGNACCAAGGTGCCGCGGCCGGTGCCGTCGACAAGTCTTGGATCGACCATCGNATTGCCGCTGGCAATCCGGCCGACCGTCAGGTCCAGCGGCAGGGTCCAGCGCGTGCCGTCATAGCGCGCGGTNCCTTNCTGCNTCAGGNGNGTGAGCACGGTTCCGCCNATGTNCAGTTCGCCCACGCGCGCCTCGTGGGCNATGGCGAGATCGTCGAACGATCCGTCGAGCGTGGCGGTCAGCCGCGTATCGCGCAGCGCAATACCGTCGCCCAGCACCGCCGGATCGCGCACCCGCACCACCATCTCGAGGTCGTCCGCCCGATTGTCGGCCAGATCGACCAGCCCTTCGGCGGAAAGGCTGACTTTGCGGCCAGCCACTATGGCCGTCCCTTCGAACACCCGGTTGTCGATGGCGATATCGCCCTTGAGCGCCACCTTGTCGCCAAGTGCTTCGGCTGGCAGGCCGGTCAGGAATACGGTAGGGTCGACCGTTCCCAACAAGCCGAACCGGCCAGCGCGGTTGGTCAGTTGCAGGGCGGCGACCCGTTCGTCTTCGCTGCGGACGAGCAATGCGCCGTCCCACTGCGTCCAGGTGCCATCGCCGCGCACGCGCATGTCGAGCGGAGCATCGAGTCCGGCGAGCGCGGCAATCGGCCCGTCCGCCGCGGCGGAGGCATCCAGCGCAAGATCGAAATCGTCGCCATCGGGTTCGGCGTCGACCAACAGCGCCACCCGGTCACGCGCGCCCAGACGCCCGTCAAGATCGAGCAACAGCCTGCGGTCATCGACCTGAGCGCTCCCGGTGATGTTGACCCGCTGCGCGTTTTCTCCGGCGATGCCGCCGGCCAGCGTGAGATCGTCGATCACCAGTTCCTCGACCGAAATGTCGAAGCCCGGTAATATCGGCCCCTCCTCCTCGCTCGGCAGAAACTCGGGCAGGCGCGACAATTGTCCCCTGCGCGCCGCGAAGCTGTCGATCTCGAGCCGGTTGGACAGCCATGCACCCGGGTTCCAGTCCACTTCCGCGCGGGGAATCGTCAGGAACACGCCCTGCGGATCGGAGACACGCACATCGTGCAACACTGCCGCGCCGTAGAGATTGCCCTCGATCCGGCCGATCTGGATATTGAGCCCGTTGGGGAAGGTGCGTTCGGCAATCCGGTTGGCGAGGAAACGTTCGCCGAGCGGTGTGTTCAACAGCGCCAGCGCGCCGACCACCAGCAGCACGAGGCCCGCGGCCAGGCCCAGCAGCCATTTGCGGCCCCCGCGCCCGGATGCGCTGCGGCTCGAAACCGATGCCTCGGGGGCGGTCGCGCGCTCTTCGGGCATCAGAAAGCCTGCCCCAGCGAGATGTAGACCGCGACCGGGGAATCTTCGGGTTCGGGGTTGAGCGGCACGCCTACATCAACGCGGATCGGGCCGAAGCCGGTCGCATAGCGCAGGCCCACACCGGCCCCCATCTTGATCTCGTCGAAATCGGGCGTGGTCGATGTCGACACGCTGCCCAGGTCGAAGAACGGCACGACCGANACCGCCCCGTCGAAGAAGCCGGTCCCGATGCGCGCTTCGAGCGAGGCCTCGACGAGGCTGCGNCCGCCGATCGGTTCCATGAACTGGTTCTTCGGACCGATCGACTGGTAGCCATAGCCGCGCACCGATCCGCCGCCACCCGCATAAAGCCGCCGCGAGGGCGCGATGCCGACGAGATCGGCGCCCTGAATGCTGGCGAAAGCCGCGCGCGCCGCGATCACCGTGCGTTCGCCCACCGACTNGTAATAGGCCGCATCGACGCGGTTCCGCAGGTAATAGTACTGCTCGCCCTCGGTGCGCGATGTTTCGGGGGCGAGNAACCCGGTGACACGGAAACCGCGGGTCGGATCNAGCAGCGAGTCGCTGGTGTCGATCGTCGCNCGGCCGAACAGCGAAGCNATGAAATAGGTCTGGCGCGGGCGGGCCACCCCATCGACGATGCGATTGCGCTCGTCGGTGGCGAGGATCTCGCCGCCCAGCGCCCAGGCCAGCGGCTTCTGGAACAGCAATGTCGAGGTGCGTTCATACGTGCCCGTNAGCGCAACCGTGCGCGCATCATAGGCGCTGGTGTCGATGCTCGAGGCATAGGCATCGACGGTGAGCACCTTGTCGCGGCCGCCGAAATTGTTCTTGCGGAAGGTGACACCCGCCAATTGTTCGCGCGTGCCGAGGATGCCGCGCAGCCGCAACGCGCCTTCGGGCGGGAAGAGGTTGCGATGCTCCCAGCTCGCCTGGATGCGAACGCCTTCTTCCGAACCGTAACCGATCGCCCCGGCGATGGTGCGCAGCTCGGCGCGTTCCATGCTCACGTCCATGGCCACCACGCCCGGCTCGTCGCCCTGCGGGGCCTCGATTTCGCGGGCTTCGACGCTGGCGCTGGAGACCAGCCCTGTCGCGGTTATCGCGCGGCGCAGGTCGAACTCGAGGCTGCGCTGGTAGACATCGCCCGGTTCGAAACGGGCGATACGCTCGAGATGGCGGCTTGAAAGAAACGCCTCGTCGTCGCTTACGACGCCGCCAAAGACATATTTGCCATTCGGGCGCACCGGCATCGTCAGATCGCCCTCGACCCGATCGTGATCGATGAGCAATTCGGGTTCGTCGATTTCGGCGAAGGCATAGCCGGTTTCGCCCAGCGCACGGTCGAGGTCGAACTGTTCGGCCAGGATCGTGTCGGACTGCAAATATTCGCCCGGCTGGATGTCGAAGGAATCGCGCAGCTCTGCCGCATCGGTCGCCGTGTCGAGCTCGCCCAGGTCTATCGCGCCATAGGTATAGCGCGGCCCGGGAATGACATCGAAACGGACGCGGGGATTCTGGTCGGCGCTATCCTCGCCGGCGTCACGCGTAGCGATCGTGCGGACGATTTCGCCATCGTAATAGCCATAGACCCGCAGCAGCGTCGCCAGCAGTTCCTCGTCCTCGCGCGCGCGCGCCGCCAGCTGGGCGACGTTCTCATCGCCATTGTCGAGTTCTTCGATCGTCGAGAGCGCTTCGAACCGGTCGACGAAGTCGCCGCGCTCGGTGAAAGGCGGCTCCTTCTGCGGAAAGCCGAGCACCAGCGAATCGGACAGCGTCTCGATTTCCGCGTCTTCGAAAGCGATTTGCGGCGCATCCTCGAGCAGGTCCGCGAACTGGATATCGCCTTCCGGTTCGAGCGGCTCGAGCGGTTCGATCTCGACATCGTCGGGCCATGCGACGGGCATGGCGGGCAGATCGGCGATCGGCGTTTCGGCCGCCAGCACGGGTTCGGCGCTGGTCATACCCTCATCGGTGCCCTGCTGTGCCCAGCCTTCGGTATTGTCGACCGCGCTGTCGGGGATCAGGTCCTCAAGAGACGCCGGCGCGGATGTATCCTGCGCAACTGCTGGCTGCGCACCCGCAAACGCCGCGAGGGCAAGACAGGTCGCAAGCGCGCCGCGCGCGACCTCAGTCGTCGACCTTATACTCTGCAGCAAGCCCGTCTTTCGCAGGAAGCGGATCGTCGCGGCGCTTGGCTCGCGGCGCGGTTGCAGCGGCGATAAGCTGCTTCTGTTCCGCATCGGGCATGCGCTCCCACCCACCGCGGGTGAGCCGTTCGAGCGGGCGGTAGCGGACCTTGTACTGCATTCGCTCGGCCCCTTCGACCCAATAGCCGAGGTAGACGAAAGGCAGGCCATTGTCGGCCGCACGGCGAATGTGGTCGAGAATGATGTAGTTCCCAAGACCGGCGCGATCCCCATGTTCAGGGTCATAGAAGCTGTAGATCATCGACAGCCCGTCACCCTGATAGTCAGTTAGGCACGCCCCCACGAGACGCCCCGGTTCGGTGCCGATGCCCGGCTCCCGATATTCAATCACATAGCTGGTAACACTGGTGTGTTCCACCATATCTGCAAAGTCGCTTTCCTCCATCTGCGTCATGCCCCCACCGGGGTGCCGTGCAGCGAGGTACTTCTGCAGCAGTTCGAACTGTTCTGCCGTCGCCCAGGGGCGGCATTCGGTCGCGGTCAGATCGTCATTCGCCTTGAGCGTGCGCTTCTGCGACGACGACGGGCGGAATTCCTTCGCCACGACCCGCACCGATACGCAGGCATGACAATCGAGGCACGAGGGGCGGTAGGCCACGGTCTGGCTGCGGCGAAACCCGATCCGGCCGAGCGCTTCGTTCAATTCGTCGGCATTGTCGCCGCGCAGTTCGGTGAACACCTTCCGCTCGCTCTTGCCCGGCAGGTACGGACACGGCGCGGGGCTGGTCACGAAAAAGCGGGGGAAGCGTATCGGTGCGGTCACTTTCGGCGACGTCCTTTTGGCGGCGGGGACAATTACCTGCTGCGCCTATCAATGCCAGAGCGGGTCCTTTGTTAAAACCCTCTTTACCATGAAAAGCCACCACCCCTCGCCAAACGGCCCCGTTCTTCCGCCGGGCGGCGTCATCGAGGCCTCGGTTCAGGCCAGTTCGGCCAGTTCGACGACATAGCCCTTGGCGCGCAGGTTTTCGACCAGCCGATCGATCTGGCCGCCATCGCGGGCTTCGCACTCGATCTCGGCGGTCAGGCCCTTGGCCGGCAGCGTGGTAAAGATCCGCTGGTGGTAGATTTCGATGATGTTGACGTCATGCGCGTTGAATTCGCGCATGACCTTGAACAGCGCGCCGGGGCGGTCCTGCAACACCACCTGCAACCGTGCGAGGCGGCCCGAACGCGCCAGGTCACGCAGCAGCACGTTGGCCAGCAGGCGGGTGTCGATATTGCCGCCGCACAGCACCAGTCCCACGGTCTTGCCGGCGAACCTTTCGGGATTGGACAGCACCGCGGCGAGCCCGGCAGCGCCTGCCCCCTCGACCACGGTCTTCTCNATCTGCAACAGCAGCGAGACCGAATGTTCGAGCGTCGATTCCTTGACCAGCAGCACTTCGTCGACCAGCTCGGCAATGATCTGGCGCGTNAATTGGCCCGGGGCCTTCACGGCAATGCCTTCGGCCAGCGTATCGCCCCCGCAGGGGCGCTCGTCCCCGGTCACGGCCGAGTACATCGAAGGGAANAGTTCAGCCTGNACCCCGACCATTTCGATTTCGGGTTTGAGNGCCCGGGCCACGGTGGCCATGCCGCTCATCAGCCCGCCGCCGCCGATCGGCACGACCAGGCANTCGAAATCGTCCTTCTCCTCNAGCATCTCGAGCGCGACGGTGCCCTGCCCTGCCGCGACCTGCGGATCATCGAAGGGATGGACGAAGGTAAGCCCGCGTTCGCGCTCGAGCTCGCGCGCATGAGCATAGGCTTCATCGAAGGTCTCGCCCACCAGCTCGACCTGGCCGCCGACGCTTTCGGTCTGCATCACCTTAACGCTCGGCGTGGTCTGCGGCATGACGATGGTCACCGGCACGCCCAGCCGACGTCCGTGGTAGCTCAAGCCCTGCGAGTGGTTGCCCGCCGAAGCCGCGATGACGCCGCGCGCGCGCTGTTCGTCGCTCAGCTGCAGCAGCGCATTCAGTGCGCCGCGTTCCTTGTAGGCGGCAGTGAACTGGTGGTTTTCGAATTTCAGCCAGATATCCGCACCGGCGATGTCCGACAGCGTCTGCGAACGCAGCATCGGCGTCCGGACAACCGCACCAGCGATGCGTGCGGCGGCCGCGCGGACATCGGCGAGGGTCAGCTGGTCGGTCGCCTTGGGGGCGTCGGCATGCGCGGAGGATGCTTGGGTCATGGTCTGCGCCCCTACGGCGCGCTGGGGCGCGGCGCAATCGCCGAAAGGGTTTGCCTCTACCAAGCTATGCCTTATCGCTAGGCGCGCTTAACCGAGACGGGACTGCCGGACATGTCATTCAAATTCCTCGTATCAACCCTGGCTCTTGCGCTCGCCACGCCCGCCGCGGCGGACGTGCTGGTCGACAATGTCGAGGGTCTTACGATCGGCGAGGATGGCAAGCTCAAGCGGTTCACCGCGCTGGTGATCGACGACGAGGGCAAGGTCGCGCAGATCCTGACCGCGCGGGACGAAGTGCCGCAGACCGACTTCCGCGAAGACGGCGACGGTGCAGTCATGATCCCCGGGCTGATCGATGCGCACGCGCATGTCATGGGCATCGGCATCGGCGCGCTCACGCTCGACCTGTCCGATACGAATTCGCTCGAGGAAGCGCTCGACAAGATCCGCCGCTTCGCTGCCGAAAACGAGGCCCGGCCCTGGATTCTCGGCCGCGGCTGGAATCAGGANAAATGGGGCCTCGGCAGGTTCCCCACCGCGGCCGAGCTCGACAGCGCGGTCGCCGATCGTCCGGTGTACCTGCAGCGCGTCGACGGGCACGCCGGCTGGGCCAATACGATGGCAATGGAAGCCGCAGGGATCACCGCGGCGACGGAAAGCCCTGCCGGGGGGCGAGTCGAACGCATGCCCGGTTCGCAGGCCCCGTCGGGGGTCTTCGTCGATGCCGCCGAAAGCCTGATGACCCGCGCGATTCCCGCGCCGCGTCCGACCGAGCGCGACCTTGCCTTCGCCAAGGCGCAGGAGGTCCTTCACCGCAACGGCATTACCGCCGTGGCCGACATGGGCACGACGATCGAGGATTGGCAGACCTTCCGCCGCGCGGGCGACAAGGATGCTCTGACACTGCGGATCATGGCCTATGCCGCNGGTCCGGACGAGATGGAACTGATCGCCGGCGCCCGCCCCACGCCGTGGCTGTATGACGACAAGCTGCGCATGAACGGGATCAAGATCTACCTCGACGGCGCGCTGGGCAGCCGCGGNGCATGGCTCAAGCAGCCCTATGCGGACGATCCCGGCAACACCGGCCTGCCGCTGACCGGCCCGGCCAAGCTGCGCAACATCCTGGTCCGCGCCGCGCAGGGCAATTTCCAGCCCGCGATCCACGCGATCGGGACTGCCGCNAATGCCGACGCGCTGGCCGCGATCGCCGAGCTGAGCGAAAGCTTNCCCGGCGACCGGCGCTGGCGGATCGAACACGCGCAGATCATCGATCCNGCGGACCTGTCCGGTTTCNGCCAGAACGGCGTCATCGCCTCGATGCAGCCGGTTCACCAGACCAGCGACCGCTCGATGGCCGAAGCGCGGCTGGGGCCGGATCGGCTCGACGGCGCCTATGCCTGGAACAGCATCCTGCAGCTTGGCGGGCGACTGGCCTTCGGCTCGGACGCGCCGGTCGAATCGCCCGATCCCTTCGCCGGCCTCGCCGCAGCAACCACGCGGATGGATGCGAATGGCGAACCGTTCGGCGGCTGGCGACCCGAGGAACGCGTCAATCGCGAACAGGCGCTGGCCGGCTTTACCAGCGCAGCGGCCTATGCCGGGTTCGCCGAAGGCCGGTTCGGCCGGCTGCTGCCCGGTGAACGCGCAGATTTCGTGTTGATCGACCGCGATCCGCTGCTTGCCTCGCCTGCCGAANTGCGGGCGACCAAGGTGCTGGAAACCTGGGTCGGCGGGCGCAAGGTCTACGAAGCGGACTGAGCCTCGTCGGNACCGTCGNTNTCGGTACGGCGGCGCCGATCGGTCAGCCGCATCAGCACCAGCGAACCTTCGAACAGCAGCAGCAGCGGAACCGCGAGCAGCAGTTGCGAACCGGGGTCCGGCGGCGTGATGATCGCTGCNAGCGCCACGATCAGCACGATCACATAGCGCCGNGCGGACACCAGCTGGTCGCGCGTGACGAGACCCGCNCGATGCAGCAGCAGCANCAGCACCGGCAGCAGGAAGCTCATCCCGAAAGCGAGGATGAACTGCATGACCAGGCCGAGGTATTCATTGGCGGTTGGCAGCGCCTGGATCTCCATCCCGCCCGCGGTTCCCTCGAAGCCGAGGAACCAGCGGAAGGCGGTGGGCATGACGACGTAATACGCCAGCGCCGCACCCATCCCGAACAGGATCGGCGTTGCCAGCAGGAACGGCAGGAAGGCCCGCTTTTCCTTGGCGTAGAGCCCCGGCGCGATAAACGCCCATAGCTGGTTGGCGATGATCGGGAAGCTCAGGCAGAAGCCGGCGAACAGGGCGACTTTCAGCTCGACGAAGAAGACCTCGTAGAGCTTGGTGAAGATCAGCTGGCCTTCGCCCACGGGAAAGGCATTCTTGAGCGGCTGGATGAGGAAGCCGAGGATCGGATCGGCGAAGTAGAGGCACACGCCGAAGGCAAGCGCCAGCGCCAGCACGCAGCGCACCAGCCGTCCGCGCAGTTCGATCAGGTGATCGAGCAGCGGGGCCTGGCTTTCGTCGATGTCCTTGATCACTGCCATGTCAGCTATCCTTGCCCGGGGGCGGAGGGTCGAGCGGCAGGGTGGGTTCGTCCGAATGTTCGGCCGCCTTGACCGGAGCGGCACGCTTGATCGCGGCTTCCGCCGCGGCATCGGCATCGGGCACCTCGCCTGCCGCAGCCAGCGGTTCCATCGGCTGGTCGGGCAGGAGGTTCTCCGGCGCGCCCCCTTCCGGCGAGGAACCGTCGGGATACTTGGCCATGATTTCCTTGTTCCGCGCGGCCCACTTGTCTTCCATTTCCTCGATCTCGGCCTGGCGGACGACTTCGTCGAGCCCGGCGCGGAAATGGTTGGACATGCGGCGCAGCTTGCCGATCCAGCGGCCCGCGTGGCGCAGCGCCTTGGGCATGTCCTTGGGGCCGATCACGAGGATCGCCACAATGACGATCACCAGCAATTCGCTGGCGCCGATATCGAACATGGCCTGCCTCCGCCCGCTAGCGGATCACTTGGTGTCGGTGGTCTGTTTGACCTGGTCGGGCTTGAGTGCCTCGTCGGCGGGCTTGGCTTCATGGCCGAGCTGCTTGGCGGGCGCGTCGTCTTCGTTCATGCCCTGTTTGAAGCTTTTAATGCCCTTGCCGAAATCGCCCATCATTTCGGAAATCCGCCCGCGACCGAACAGGACGAGCACGACGACGGCGATAATGGCGAGCTGCCAGACACTGAGACCCATGGGACCTTCTCTTTCACATTGCTTGAATGCGAATATAGGCGTTGCGCGGGCTTAGCGCCAGTCAGCTCTCTTCGGGATCGTCGCTTCGCTCGGTATCGTCCGCCCCATCCTCGCCTGTGGCCTCTCCCATCAACTCGTCATAGGCATCGTCGACCGGGTCGAGCAGGCCGGTGGCGCGCAATTCCGCGATTCCGGGCAGGTCNCGNCGGCTCGACAGGCCGAAATGCTCGAGGAATTCGGGCGTCGTCGCATAGATCGTCGGCCTACCCGGCACCTCTCGGCGGCCCGCGATCCTGACCCATCCCGCTTCCATCAGCACGTCGAGCGTCCCGCCGCTGGTCTGCACCCCGCGGATCGATTCGATTTCCGCGCGGCTGACCGGTTCGTGATAGGCAATGATCGCCAGCACTTCGGTGGCCGCGCGGCTCAGCCGCCTGATCTGCTCTTGCTCGCGGCGCAAGAGGTGCGCGAGATCGGGCGCGGTTTCGAAATGCCAGCGTTTGCTTCGCTCGACCAGATGGATGCCGCGCGGNTCGTAATCCTGCGCCACGCTGCGCAGCGCCTGGCGCACGTCGCCGACCGCCGCATCGCCCAGGAAACCGGCGAGCGCTTCGGCAGTCATCGGCTCTTCCGCTGCAAACAGCGCGGCTTCGACGGCGCGGGCGAGATCGTCCATCAGCCGGTGACCCGCCGCAACCGGAGCGGTCCGAACGTATCGTCCTGCTGCAATTCGGCCTTGCCCAGCCGCGCCAGTTCCAGCGCGGCGACGAAGCTCGAGGCGAGCGCCGACTTGCGCAGGCGGGGCTCCGCGTGCGGGGGCAGGAAATCGCGCAATTCGATCCAGTCGAGCGTCACGCCGAGCATGTTGGATACCCGGTCGAGCGCCGATTCTAGCGTCATCACCGGTCGTTCGCGCACCATGTGGATCGCCGGGGCGGTCCGCGCCTTAACGCGCCCATAGGCCTCGATCAGCGCGAACTGGTCGCAGCGCCAACGCGTCTTGCGTTCGATCTCGAGCCCTTCGGGCGCGCCGCGCAGGAATACATCGCGGCCGATCCGGTTGCCGCCCATCAGCCGGGCCGCCGCATCGCGCATCGCGCCAAGCCGCTGCAGGCGCAGTTGCAGCCTGAGGGCGAGTTCTTCGGGCCCGGGGGCTTCTTCCTCGTCCTTCGGAAGAAGCATGGCCGATTTGAGATAGGCAAGCCAGGCGGCCATCACGAGATAATCGGCCGCCAGTTCAAGCTTCAGCGCCTCGGCATGGTCGATGTAGTCGAGATATTGGTCGACCAGAGCGAGGATCGAGATCGACCGCAGATCGACCTTCTGCCGCCGCGCGAGGTCGAGCAGCAGGTCGAGCGGACCCTCCCAGCCATCGAGCTCGAGATAGAGCGCATTCTCATCGACTGCAGCCTCTGCCGCGATGCCGTCCCAATCCTCCTGCGGCGCGGTATCGTCCTCCGGAAACAGCAGGCCGCTGTCGGTCACGCCGCGCGCTCTTCCGCCAGCGCGAGCAATGCGTCGCGCTTGGCCAGCAACTCGTCCGTATCGGGGCGATCGGAAGGCGGATGCATCGCCGCATGCACCCTTTCAAGCCGGCGCGCCGACTGGTCGGACATCGTCTTCCCCAAATCGGCGATCGCCTGCTGGTCCTCCATCCTGGCCCAGCAATTGAGCACGATGTCGCATCCCGCCGCGAGTGCGCGGCGCGAGCGTTCGGCAATGGTGCCGTCGAGCGCCTGCATGTCGATATCGTCGGTCAGCAGCAGCCCGTCGAACCCGATCCGGCCGCGGATTATGTCCCGTACGACCGTCTCGGAAAGCGTTGCCGGCACCGTGGCATCCCAGGCTTCGAAAACGATATGCGCGCTCATCCCCAGCGGATGCGCAGCAAGCGTGCGGAACGGCTCGATATCCACTTCGAGTTCGGCATCGCTGGCGGCGACATGCGGCAGCTCCTTGTGCGAATCGCAAGTGGCGCGGCCATGGCCGGGCATATGCTTGAGACAGCCAACGACCCCCGCCCGGCCCAGCCCGTCGAGCACCGCCCGGCCGAGCGCGGCGACCTGCAACGGGTCGCTGCCCAGCGCACGATCCCCGATGACATCGTCGGTTTCGGGGCGCCGGACATCGAATGGCGCATGGAAATCGACGGTGACCCCCATGGTGGCCAGTTCGCGGCCCATGGCTTCGGCATTGGCGCGGGCGGCCTCGATCGCCGAAGCAGGGGCGACGTCCCACAGGGCAGCGAATGCTTCACCCGCGGGATAGGCCTGCCACACGGGCGGTTTCATCCGGGCGACCCGTCCGCCTTCCTGATCGATCGATATGACCAGCCGATCGCGTCCGTGGATCGCGCGCAGGTCGTCGGTCAGCGCGCGCAGCTGGTCCTTGCTTTCGCAATTGCGCGCAAAGAGGATGTAGCCCGCCGGGTCGGCGTCCTTGAAGAAGGCGCGCTCGTCGGCGCCCAGTGCGGTCCCGGCGATGCCGAAAATGGCGGGTGTCATCTGCTGAAAATGCGCCGCGGCGCGCGTTCCCGCAAGTTCGCGGCGCGCGGCAGGTGTGGATACCGGATGCGAGGCCGCTCTATTTGACGAAGCAGGCGAGGCCGTCGGCCTTCAGCGCCGCACAGAGCCGATTGGCGGAGGCCCGGTCGCCCGCGAGCGCCTGCAGCCGGTAGACCTGTCCGATATCGACCTGTGCCTCGACCACCCGGTGGCGGACGCCGTTGAGCGCTTCGGTCTGCCGCATCAGGTTGGACCACGCGGCCTCGGCATCTTCGCGTCGCGGATAGGCACCGACCTGGACCGCCGTACCCGAAGGCGTGCCCGGCGCCGCAGCATTGCCCGCGTCCGAACCATCGCTGTCGTCAGCCGCGGCGGCCGGCGTCGTGGTCGGTTCGGCCAGCCGGCCTTCACGCGTCTGCCCCTCACCCACGGCGAAACTGGTATCGCCCGTGCCGGCAAAGGTCTTGCCTCCCGGGTCTTCGGGCTTGCTCTTGTAGGGCTCGTCCGGGGCGGCGATCACGCTGCCATCGGCTTCGGGCTCGTCGGACGTCTGGTTGGCCACGAACCAGATCGCCCCGACCACAAGGGCCAGCACGATCAGCGCCAGTACGCCCAGCAGGATCAACCGCGAGGTGTCGAAACCCGCGGCCTGCTCCTCGTCCTCGCCCGCCTCGAGCCAGGGAAGGCTCTCGTCATCGGCGAGGTCGAGCTGGTCCTCGTTCTCCCACTCGCCGCCACTGCCGTAAGCGCTCGCCCCCGTCATGCTCACATCTCCTCCACTGCCTCGACCCCAAGAATGGCGAGGCCGTTGCGGATCACCTGCGCGACCTGCGATGCCAGGAACAGCCGCGCCGCCGTAAGCTCGGGGTCGCTTTCCTGGATGATCCGCATCGCGGGATCATCGTTACCCGCGTTCCAGAAACTGTGGAAGGCAGCGGCGAGGTCGCCGAGGAAGAAAGCGATCCGGTGCGGTTCGCGCGCCTTGGCGGCCGCTTCGACCACGCGCGGGAACTGGGCCGCCTCGCGGACCAGCGCCAGCTCGTCCGCGCCCAGGCGGTCGAGATTGTCGCTGCCGGGCNCAACGCCCGCCTTGCGCAGCGTGGAATGGATGCGCGCATGGGCATATTGAAGATAAAAGACCGGGTTGTCCTTTGATGCTTCGACCACCTTGGCGAAGTCGAATTCCATCTGCGCATCGGGTTTGCGCGTGAGCATGGTAAAGCGCACGACGTCCTTGCCGACCTCTTCGACGACCTCGGCCAAGGTCACGAAGGTCCCCGAACGCTTGGACATCTTAACCGGTTCGCCGTCGCGCAGCAGCTTGACCATCTGCACCAGCTTGACGTCGAAGGGCACATCGCGCCCGGCACCCTTGGTCAGCGCGGCGACTGCGGCCCTGATCCGCTTGACCGTACCGGCATGGTCGGCGCCCCAGATGTCGATCAGCGCATCGGCATTCTCGGCCTTCTGGAAGTGGTAGGCGAGATCGGCACCGAAATAGGTCCACGCCCCGTTCGACTTCTTGATCGGACGGTCCTGGTCGTCGCCGAATTCGGTCGACCGGAACAGCGGCAGTTCGACCGGCTCCCAGTCCTCGGGCGGTGCCTTGCCCTTGGGCGCCTCGAGCACGCCGTCGTAGACCAGGCCCTTTTCGCGCAGCCACGCCTCGGCGGCTTCGGGCTTCTTTGCTGCCTGTAGCTCGGCTTCGGAGGAGAACANGTCGTGATGAATNCCCAGCAGCGCGAGATCGGCGCGGATCATTTCCATCATCGCGGCGACCGAGCGGTGCCGGAACAGCTCNAGCCATTCGCTTTCGTCGGCGTCCTTGTAGGCTGCGCCGAATTCCTGCGCGAGNCGCTCGCCCACCGGCTTGAGGTAGTCGCCCGGATACAGCCCTTCGGGAATGGCGCCGATATCNTCGCCCAGCGCCTCGCGGTAACGCATATGCGCCGANCGCGCGAGCACGTCGACCTGCCCGCCGGCGTCGTTGACGTANTATTCGCGCACGACCCGGTAGCCCGCCCATTCGAGCAGGCCGCACAGCGCATCGCCCACCACCGCGCCGCGGCAGTGGCCCATGTGCATCGGACCGGTCGGATTGGCGGAGACATATTCGACATTGACCGTCTGCCCGTCACCCAGCGCGGAACGGCCATAGTCGTCGCCCAGCTCGGCGATCGCCAGCAGCTCGCGGCGCCAGGCGTCGGGCGAAAGACGCAGGTTGATGAAGCCGGGTCCGGCAATATCGGCAGCGTCGATGTCGGGTTCGCGCTGCAGATGCTCGACGATCTTNTCCGCCAGCGCGCGCGGATTGGTCTTGGCCGGCTTGGCCAGCACCATCGCGGCATTCGTCGCCAGGTCCCCGTGCGAGGGATCGCGCGGCGGCTCGACCGCGACGTTGCCGCGGGGCGTATCGGCAGGCAGCACGCCCTCCATCTCGAGAGCGTTCAAAACCGCGTCGATCCGGGCGGCGAACGCCGCGTGAAGAGTGTGCAAATCAGCCATGGCGCGCGCCTAGCGTATCGGCGCGAAATGGCAAGATGCGAGGCGTGCCCCGCAGCGCCCTAGCGGGTGGCGTTGTAGCGCAGCTGCGCTTCGGTCAGCTGGAAACCCACCAGCAGTTCGAAGGTGGCGCGCTGCACTGCGGCCCGCACCGCGGGATCGGCCAGCGGATCGAGCGCAGCGTCGGGATCGCCCGGTTCGCGCTTGCGGGTGATCTGCTCGCGGATATCCTCGGGCAGCGTCGCGGCAGCGCGATCGACATAGGCGGCCGCCGTGCCGCTGGCCTGCGCACGTTCCTGCCCGTCGGCGAACTGCAGGGTGACATTGCCGACCCGCTTGCTGACCACCGAGGAACCGCCGCGCAGCACGGTGGAGAAATAGGGCAGCGTGACCGTGCGGCTGCCAGTGGTGTCGCTGCGGCGGGCAACAACGTCGAAACTGGCTTCGGTATAGACCCGGTCGCCCGCTTCTTCGTTGCAGTTCGAACGCAGGTTGGTGATTGCCGCCGTGACATCGAGATCCGCCTGCGTCGTCGCACCCGGGGCACGGAAGGTGGTGATATCGCCGGTGTAGTCGGGAATACCGACCGCCGGGCAGGTCGAGCGGACCGCCGAAATGCCGACCCCCTGGTTGAGAACCAGATCGCCTTCCGTAGAACAGCCGGCAAGCGCAAGACCGGCAGCGAGTGCGGGCAGCAGACGGGTGCGGATGGTCATGCGGCTAATTTCCCTTTTGCGGTCATTCGAATTCGTAGCCCCTCAGGCTGCGGGACGCCCTAGCTTGGCCTGCGCGAAAGCGCTAGAGGGCGGGACATGAATGCCCCCTTTCCATCCACGCCCGGCACCAGCGGAAGCGATCCGCGCCTGCCCCTCAAGCTCCTGATCGCGGCGCCGCGCGGCTTCTGTGCAGGGGTCGACCGCGCCATCGAGATCGTCGAGCGTGCGCTGCAGAAATACGGTGCCCCGGTCTATGTCCGGCATGAAATCGTGCACAATCGCTATGTCGTCGACAGCCTGAAGGCGAAGGGCGCCATCTTCGTCGAGGAACTCGACGAGGTGCCCGACGACGCGCCGGTCGTGTTCAGCGCGCATGGAGTGCCCAAAGCGATCCCGGCAGAAGCCGAACGGCGCAAGATGCTGTATGTCGACGCCACCTGCCCATTGGTGAGCAAGGTTCACCGCCAGGCCGAANGGCAGATCGAAAAAGGCCAGCACATCCTGTTCATCGGTCATGCGGGTCACCCGGAAGTAATCGGCACGATGGGCCAGGTGCCCGAGGGGAGGATCACGCTGGTCGAGACGATCGACGACGTCGCTGAGCTCGACTTCGGTCCCGATGACGATCTCTCCTACCTCTCGCAGACCACGCTCTCGGTCGACGATACGCGCGACATCATCGCGGCGCTCGAAGCGCGTTTCCCGCAGATCGTTGCGCCCAAGGCGGAAGACATCTGCTATGCCACCAGCAACCGGCAGGCGGCGGTCAAGCAGATCGCGGCGAGCTGCGACCTGGTGCTGGTTATCGGTGCACCCAATTCCTCCAACTCGCTGCGGCTGGTGGAAGTGGCCGAACGGCTGGGCACCACCGCCTATCTGATCCAGCGTGCCGACGAAATGGATCCGGCCTGGCTCGAGGGCATAGGCACGATCGGCCTGACGGCAGGGGCTTCGGCACCCGAAAAGCTCGTCCGCGAAGTGGTCGACCGGCTCTCCGACTGGCGGCTGGTCGAGGAAGAGGTGATCGCCGCCACCGAAGAGAACATGATCTTCAAGCTGCCGCGCCAACTCACCGACTGACGTGGCGGTCTATACCCATCTCGGGGCCGAAGATCTCGCTCGGCTGATGGATCACTACGACGTCGGCCGGCTGGTTTCCTTCAAGGGCATCGCCGAAGGCGTCTCGAATTCCAACTGGCTGCTGGAAACCACGCAGGGCCGGTTTATCCTGACGATGTACGAAAGGCGCATCGAGACCGCCGACCTGCCCTTTTTCCTCGGTCTGCTCGATCACCTTTCGGCAAGCGGCTGCCCCGTGCCGCGCACCATTCACGACCGCGACGGCGCGGCGTGGCGGATGGTGGATGGCAAGGCCGTGGCATTGATCGAATTCCTTCCCGGTCTTTCGCCCAGNGCCCCGACGCCCGGGCAGGCCGGAGCGGTGGGCAGCGCGCTGGCGCAGATCCATCTCGCCGCGCGCGACTTCCCGCAATCGCGCACCAGCACGCTCGAGCCGGGCGACACTCTGGATATCCTCAAGCAATGCGGCGCGGCAGCGCTGGGCACGATCAATCCGGATCTGCCCCCGATCCTCGAGACGGGCGAGGCGATCGTGCACGAATGGCCCCGCGCCCTGCCCCGGTCGATCATCCATTCGGACCTGTTTCCCGACAACGTCCTGATGCTTGGCGACCGCGTAACCGGGATGATCGATTTCTATTTCGCCTGCACCGGGTCGATGGCGTACGATCTCGCCGTGACCCATGCCGCCTGGTGCTTCGACGGGACCGGCTNGCGCTGCGATCGCGCGCTCGGCCGGGCGCTGATCGAGGGATATGAAACTTTGCGCCCGCTCGGCCATGACGAACGGGCCGCGCTGCCGCTGCTGGCCGAGGGCGCCTGTCTGCGGTTCATCGCCAGCCGCGCGCAGGACTGGCTCGACACGCCCGACGACGCGCTTGTCCACCGCAAGGACCCGATGGATTTCGCCAGGCGGCTGGAATTCTACCGCGCCAGCGGCCAGAGCGCCTTCGCATGAAGCAAGTCGAAATATTCACCGACGGGGCCTGCAAGGGCAATCCCGGCCCCGGCGGCTGGGGCGCGCTGCTGCGCATGGGGCCGCATGAAAAGGAGCTGGTTGGCGGCGATCCCGACACCACCAACAACCGCATGGAGATGATCGCCGCGATCAAGGCGCTGGGTGCATTGATCGAACCCTGCGAGGTCGATCTCTATACCGACAGCAAGTACCTGATCGACGGGATCACCAAGTGGGTCCACGGCTGGAAGAAACGCGGCTGGGTCAATGCCAGCAAGAAGCCGGTCCGCAACGCCGATCTATGGCACGACCTGATCGAGCTGACCGCGCATCACCGCGTCGCATGGCACTGGGTCAAGGGCCACGCGGGCCATCCCGAGAACGAGCGGGTGGACCGCCTCGCCAGCGACGAGGCGGAACGGATCGCGCGCACCGCCTGATCAGCTGTTGTCGACGATCTCCGCGTCGGGTCCGTTCTTCTTGATCGAATCGATGGCGTTCTGCGCGCTCGCCTTCGAAGCATAGCCTTCGGTCGAGAACATCACCTCCGAATTGTACTTGAACCGCACGCGGTATTCATCGGCCTTGTCGCGGTAGATTTCGAAGTGATGAGCCATGTTTTCCCTTCCTGAATAGCTGGCGTGATCCGGCGCATCCTAGCGCCCGGCGCATTTTTGGCTAGGCGAAGCGCGCCGGTGAATAAAGCTCGGCGTCGAGCGTTTCGGTCCGGGCGTCGCGTGCCTCGTCCAGCAGCAATTGGCGGCCGAGGCGCGCGGCAGCCGGCGATGTCTGGATACCGAAGCCGCCCTGCCCCGCGAACCAGGCGAAGCCTTCGACTGCGGGATCGTAACCGTAGACCGGTCGGCGGTCCTTGGCGAAGCTGCGCAGCCCGGCCCACTTGTGCTCGACCGCTTCCACCCGCCAGTCGACCACTTCCTCGAGCCGCGCGATCGCCTCGGCGACAGCCATCTCTTCGGGCGCCGCATCGCACGCCTCGCTCGGCACTTCGTCGTGCGGGCTGACCCACAGACGCCCGGATTCGGGCTTGAAATAGAACCGGCCGCGAATGTCGAGCACCAGCGGAAGATCGTTCGACACGGGCGGATCAATCCGCAACTGTGCCACCGTGCGCCGATAGGGTTCGATCCCGGCGGGCTGCGCACCTGCCATCGCCGCCAGCTCGTCGGCCCAGGCGCCGGCGGCGTTGACGATGGTCGCTGCATGGTGGGCGGCGCCGCGGTCGGTCGCGATCTCCCAGCGTCCGCCGTCGCGTTTGAGCCCCGACACCCGTGCACGGCATTCCAGCTGCGCCCCGGCGGCACGCATGCGCGCCAGATAATGCGCGTGCAGTGCAGCCACGTCGATATCGGCGCAGACCGGCTCCCAGATCGCATCGGACCATTCGTGACGGACTCCGGGAAGCCGCTTCTGCAGGTCGGCGCGTCCCAGGTGCTGGATCGTCGCACCAGTCGGGACGAAACGCTGCATGAAGTCGGTCACCAGTTCCTCGTCGCCCTCGCGCGCGATGTAGAGGGCGCCGCGCTGATGCAGGAAACCGCCGTCGCGCAGGAACGGCCCCGATGCCAGCGTCAGCGGCACGATCTCGGGCCCGCCATAGCATTCCTCCCAGAATGCGGCGGATCGTCCGGTCGCGTGGTAGCCGGGTTCATCCTCCGCCTCAAGCACCAGCACGCTGGCGCCGCCCTCGGCCAGTTCGGCGGCCAGGCTGGCACCCGCAATGCCGGCGCCGACGATCGCGAAATCGGCGGTCATGGCCTTGCCCCCGCCGGCGCGACGCGGTCGAGGAATTCGGCGATCCCGGCCAGCGCCCGCGCCCGCACCTGATCAACCTCGCGCAGGATCTCATGGCGCGCCTCGTCGCCGAAGGCGATCAGTTCGCCCTGCGGCAAGCGCTCGGCCGCGCGGACCGCGGCGGCATGGCTCACCAGCCGGTCCGCTGCAGTGCTCAGCACCAGCACCGGCACGCGGACCGTTTCGAGCATGCCCGTGCGGGCAAGGTGCCGCACCGAGGCATAGGCCCGTTCGACCCAGCCCCAGCTGCCGGGGCCCATGACCAGTTCGGGGCGCTGTTCGCGCCACCATAGCTCGTCGGCATAGCGCCCGCCGTCATGGGTCAGCAGGGCGTTGCGGTCAGCCGGCATTTCGCCCGGCTTCTCGCTCCATTTCCAGGCCTGGCGCCGGGGGTCGCCGATCCGCGTCATCAAGCGCGCCACCATGTGCAGCAGGCCCAGCGGCAGCGGGGGCCCCGCCATGCCGATCATCGGTGCGCTGAGCACCGCCGCATCGGGATCGACCTGGCCGTCGACCAACGCGCGCATCACCAGGTGCCCACCCATCGAATGGCCGGCCAGGACATGCGGCCCGGGGGTGTCTTCCTTCCACGCACGCCACAGCTGCGCGAGATCGGCGGTCCAGTCGGTGAAATCCGCGACGTGGCCGGTCACCGCGTCGCCGCCGAGCCGCCCCGAACCGGCCTGGCCGCGCCAGTCGGCGGCGGTCACGCGCCAGCCTTCGCCATGCCAGTGATCGAGCGTTTCGAGATATTTTTCGTAGAAGTCGCCGCGCCCGGGAAGGAACAAGATCGATCCCCGTTTGCCGCCGCCCGATCCCGGCCAGTCGATCCGCCTGATCGCATGTCCATCGGGCAGGACGAAACGCGATTCGGTCGCGGACGCGGGGATGGCTCGGCGGTCGAAGGTTTCCTGTGGCGCTGGCATGCCGGTGTCCGCGGCCTCCTCTATGGTTACTTTTTGGTAAGCACGCTGCGCTATCACTGCCGTCCGAAGCAGAGCTTGCGGAGCGTCATGCAAAACCAGATTTTCACCTACGTATTGCTTGCCGGATTGGCAATCGCACTGCTCTGGGTAATCGTGACCGACCTCAGGCACCGGACGATCAGCAACCGGCTGACGCTGACCGTTGCGCTTGGTGCGCCGCTGTACTGGCTGTCGATCGGATTGCCGCTCTGGCCCGGCATCGGCTTCCAGATCGGACTGGCCCTGCTGGTCTTCGCAACCTGCTGTGTGCTGTTCGCCATTCGCCAGATGGGCGGCGGCGACGTCAAGCTGCTGACCGCGCTGGCGCTGTGGATCCCGCCCTCGCAATTTACCTTGCTGCTGATCGCGATGGCGATGCTCGGCTGGGTGCTGACGATGGGGATTGCTGCGTGGCGGGTGGCGCATTCGACCACGATCAGGACCCGTCCGGCGCGCGATACCGCAATGCTATTGGTGGGAACGCTCATCGCGGCCCTCTTCGCGAGCGCGGTCCTGGGCGGGCCGCAATTGCCAGTGCCCGAAGCGCTGATCGCGGCTGCGGCGAGCAGCGCATCAGCCGCCATCGCGCTCGTTGCAGCACCGTTCGCAGTCCTGCTGATCGTCACGTTCGGATCGATCCGGATCATTCGCCGGCACGAACGGGACCTGTGGGTCCCCTACGGCCCGGCGATCTCGCTCGCGGGCATCTGGATCGTCGCCAGCGGACAGTTGCTGGCGCAGGCGGGGCCCGTCGCAGGCGGTTGAGAACCCGTTCTTAACCAATTCGCCCGTAAGGCACGAAACCATACTTGCCCGCACCTTTGACCGGCGGGCCGAATTAGGGGGCTAGACAGCCATGGATAGGAAGAAGCTGGTTCTGCTGATCGCCGCGCTGGTAATCGCGGTTGGTACGGCGCTGATTGCGCGCAGCATGTTCGCCGGCGCAAGCGCACCGCAGGCCGATGCCGCGGCGCGGGTCGAAGCGCAGGGCCCCAAGGTCCTGGTTGCCCAGCGCGCGCTGCCGGTCGGCACGATCATAACGGCCGATGCAATCGGCTTCCAGCTGTGGCCCGAAGAGCTGGTCCAGGACGCCTATTTCCTCGACGGCGAAGCCGATATGAGCAAGCTGCTGGGCACGGTGGTACGCCACCCGATCACGGCCGGCGAACCCGTCACGCAGGGCACGCTGGTCGCGCCGGGCGATCGCGGCTTCCTCGCCGCCGCTCTGGCACCGGGCATGCGCGCCATCACCGTTCCCGTGACCGCCCAGTCGGGCGTGGCCGGCTTCGTCTTCCCGGGTGACCGCGTCGACATGGTCCTGACGCAGGAGGTCGATGGCACCGAGGGTGCGAATCTGAAGGCGTCGGAAACCATCCTTCGTAACCTTCGTGTTTTGGCCACCGATCAGTCCACCGTGTCTGAAAAGAACGAGGACGGCTCGACCGTGGTGAAGGAGTTTCGCACGGTGACGCTCGAAGTCACTCCGGTGATCGCCGAAAAGGTCGCCGTCGCGCAGACCATCGGCGTGCTCAGCCTGTCGCTGCGCTCGCTGGCCGACAACCAGACCGAACTCGAACGCGCGATCGCTTCGGGTGATGTGACGATCCCCGATGACGCCACGCCCGAAGAGGAAGAACGCATCCTGCGCCAGGCGATGTCGCGCCCGATCGACGGCAAGGCAAGTTTTGTCACGGGCGGCGACGTCTCGCGCTTCCAGCGCCGGACGGTTCCGCCGCAGGGCTCGACCGCCCCGCAGCAGGCCGCAATGCCTACCGCCGGTCCCGAAGCGCTCACCTATTCGGGCCCCACGGTCCGCGTCACGCGCGGCAAGGAAACCACGCAGGTACCGGTGGGCGGTCGATGAGCGGAAAAAAGAACAAGGTACGCCATTCAGGGGGCCAAGCCATGAAACGTCGTCTTACATCCAAACTGCTGCTGGCCAGCCTGGCGATCGCGCCGCTGGCAGCTGCACCGACAAGCGTCGCGACGGCGCAGTCGGTCGTGCGCCCGACATCGGAAGTCGTCCTGTCGATCGGCCGCGGCGAACTGGTCAATGTGCCCGGCACCATGGCCGACGTCTTCGTCGCCAACGAAGAGATCGCCGACGTGCAGATCAAGTCGCAGCGCCAGCTGTTCGTGATGGGCAAGTCCGGCGGCGAAACCACGATCTACGCCAGCAATGCGGCGGGCGACATCATCTGGTCCGCCAATATCCGCGTGGGCTCGAACATCGGCAGCATCGACCAGTTGCTCGCCATGGCCATGCCGCAGGCGAAGATATCGGTCGCCACCATGGGGTCAAATGTCATCCTGCTGACCGGCACGGTCGCAGCGCCCGAAGACGCCGCCGAAGCACAGCGCCTCGTCGAGGCCTATGTCGGTACGGACGCGAATGTCATCAGCCGCCTGCGCATGGCGACACCGCTACAGGTCAACCTGCAGGTTCGCATTGCCGAGGTCAGCCGCAGCGTGGTGCGTGCGCTGGGTGTCAATCTCACCAGCGTGGATGCGACCGGCGGCTTCAAGTTCGGGATCGGCCAGGGCCGCTCTCCCTTCACGCAGGTTTCGCCGGGCGGACCGGTCGCGGTGGGGAGCGACCTCGAGGGCGATCTCTACAACATTGTCAATCAGGGTTCCTCCGGCAGCACGCTGGGGGCGTTCGGCAAGTTCCTCGGTCTCGATATCGGTGCCGCGCTGGATCTTGCGGAGACGCAGGGGCTCGTCACCACGCTGTCGCAGCCCAATCTGACCGCCCTGTCGGGCGAGACTGCCGAATTCCTCGCGGGCGGAGAGTTTCCGATTCCCCTCGCCCAGGGCCTTGGCACGACCACGATCGAATACAAGAACTACGGGGTGAGCCTGGCCTATACGCCGACGGTTCTCGCCAATGGCCGCATCTCGATGCGCGTCCGTCCCGAAGTATCGGAGCTATCGAGCCAGGGGGCGATCACGCTCAACGGGTTCGAGGTCCCCGCGCTTACCACTCGCCGCGCCGAAACCACGATCGAACTCGGGTCGGGGCAAAGCTTCATGATCGCGGGGCTGCTGTCGAACTCGGCCACCAACACGATCGACAAGGCACCCGGCCTCGGTGACATACCGATCCTCGGCAACCTGTTCCGCTCGACCACCTACCGCAAGGGAGAGACCGAGCTGGTAATCGTGGTGACGCCGTACCTGGTGAAGCCGGTGGACGGCAACGATATCAAGCTGCCGACCGACGGCTTCCGCAAGCCGTCCGAGTTCCAGCGCCTGCTGGGTTTCCAGCAGAGCGATGGCGTCACNGGNGCCGAGCGGCCCAAGCCGCGTGCTGTCGAGAGTACGCCCGACACGCCGTCGGTATCGCAGGGCCTGCCCGCCAATGACGGCGAACAGCAACCCAAGCGCGAGAGCGAGGCACGCCGCGCTTCGGCGCAGCCCGGCTTCAGCTTCGAATAAGGGGAAGAGTAGAATGGCCAAGGCAATCAAACGCAAGTTCGCCGGCTCGCTCGCACTATCGCTCGGCCTCGCGCTGGGCGCATGCGGCGGCTTCCCGACCGAGAACAAGTCGCTTTACAGCGCCCGCCAGCCGGTCGTCGAACGCACCAATTTCACGCTCGATGTCCAGACCGGCGGCCAGGGCCTGCCGGTGGCTGAACAGCAGCGGATCGCAGGATGGTTCGACGCGATGGGCCTCGGGTATGGCGATCGCATTTCGCTCGACGACCCCACGGCCAACCCGGCGGTTTCGGAAGACCTCGCCGTACTGGCAGAGCGGCACGGCTTGCTGGTCAGCGATGGATCGCCAGTGACTGCCGGCTACGTCGCCCCGGGACAGGCGCGGATCGTCATCACCCGGTCGACGGCCAGCGTTCCCGACTGCCCCAATTGGTCGGCCAATGCCGAGGGCAACGAATATAACGCGACCTACCCGGGATACGGATGTGCCGTGAACGGCAATCTGGCAGCCATGGTTGCCAATCCCGAAGACCTGATCAGCGGGCAGGCGGGCACTGGCGAGACGATCGTCACGACCTCGACCAAGGCCATCAAGGCCTACCGCGACAAGGAACCGACCGGCACTGGCGATCTTGCCGAAGTCAGCAGCACAGAAGGAGGCTAAGCAGCCATGAGCGCTTCACTCAAATCGGGCCTGCCCGGCAACCGCGATGCCTTTGCAGCCTATATCTGCGACGAGAACGCCCTCGACGTGCTGCGCCCGGTCGTGATCGAGCTCGGCTGGCCCCCCGAGAAATGCAACAAGGGCGGTCTGCGCAACGCGATCCAGTCGCTATCGGTCTCGGCAAGCCCGAACATCCTGATGGTCGACCTGTCCGAAAGCGGCGATCCGCTCAACGACATCAACGCACTGGCCGAAGTCTGCGAACCCGGCACGGTGGTCATCGCGATCGGCCAGGTCAACGACGTGCGGCTCTATCGCGACCTGCTGGCCAGCGGGATCCACGATTACCTGCTCAAGCCGCTGTCCGCCAACATGCTGCGCGATTCGCTGACCCAGGCGCAGGCAGTGTTCATGGCCCCCAAGGCGGGCGATGACGAAGGCGTCAAACGCCATATTTCGACTGCCGTGATCGGCACCCGCGGCGGAGTCGGCGCTTCGACGCTGGTCACTTCGCTCGCATGGCTGTTCTCGGCCGAGAAGCGTATGCCGACCGCACTGCTCGATCTCGATGTGCATTTCGGCACGGGCGCGCTGACGCTCGACCTGGAACCGGGCCGCGGTCTTACCGACGCGATCGACAATCCCGGCCGCATCGACGGGCTGTTCATCGAACGCGCGATGATTCGCGCCAACGAGAACCTCGCCATCCTGTCGGCCGAAGCGCCGATCAACCAGCCGCTGATGACCGATGGCGCCGCCTTCCTGCAGCTGCAGGAAGAGTTCAAGCACCAGTTCGAAATGACCGTGCTCGACATGCCGCGCAACATGCTGATCAATTTCCCGCATCTGCTCAATGAAGTGAATGCGATCGTGCTGGCGGCTGAGATGTCGCTTGCCTCGGCGCGGGACACGATCCGGATCCTGTCCTGGCTGAAAACGAACGCCCCGCATTCGCAGGTCATCGTTGTCGCCAACAAGGTGCAGCCAGGCATGGCGGAGATCAGCAAGACCGATTTCGAGGCCTCGATCGAACGCAAGATCGATATCTCCATCCCGTTCGACCAGAAGGCGGCGACCAATGCGGCCAAGTTGGGCAAGACCTTCGTCGACGCGAATGGCGGATCGAAAGCCAGTGCCGCGATCAATCAGCTTGCCTCGCTGGTTATCGGCGCGGCCGAAGGCGACCTCGACGAAAGCGATGGCGGGGGGGCGAAGAAATCGCTGCTCGGCGCACTCGATTTCAAGCAGCTGCTCGCGAAGAAAAAGACCGACCCGGTGGCAGAACCCGCGCAATAACGCCGCCCGGGGGCCAACCCGGTTCTGCCAGCAGGCAAACGGAGACCAAGCATGAACATTACCCAGCTCGCGCTGCTGACCATCGGGGTTTTTGCCCTACTGGCGATCGGGTACATGCTGCTGTCCGGACCGAATGCGAGCAAGGCCAGCCAGCGGCGGCTCGAACAGCTTCGCTATCGCCATTCGCAGAGCACCGATGCCAAGGTCGAATCGCAGTTCAAGAAGGCCATCGCGGCCCGGCGCCCCAAGATGCACCGGGTTGCCGGATCGACGTCACGCGTCGAGGCCCTCGCCAACCGGCTTGACCGCACGGGCAAGGGTTGGACGCTGAGCCAGTATGCCTACGCCTCGATCGGCCTCGGGATCGGCGCTGCCATCCTGCTGTATCTGCGCAGCGGCTCTGTCGGTCTGGCGCTGGCCATCGGTGTCTTTGTCGGCGCGGGCCTGCCGCATTTCATTGTCTCGCGTGCGATCAAGAAACGCACGGCCCAGTTCAATGCCAAATTTCCCGATGCCATCGAACTGCTGGTGCGCGGCCTGCGTTCCGGCCTTCCCGTCACCGAAACGCTTGCCGTGGTGGCGCAGGAGGTACCCGGCCCGGTCGGCGAGGAATTCAAGGGCGTGGTCGAGCGCATCAAGATCGGGCGGACGATGGAGGAAGCACTCCAGCAAACCGCCGATCGGCTCGACATTCCCGAGTTCAACTTTTTCTGCATCACGCTGGCAATCCAGCGTGAGACGGGGGGCAATCTTGCCGAAACGCTGTCGAACCTGTCCGACGTGCTGCGCAAGCGCGCGCAGATGAAGCTCAAGATCAAGGCGATGAGCTCGGAATCCAAAGCTTCCGCCTATATCGTCGGGGCGCTTCCCTTCATCGTTTTCGGCATGATCCTGTGGATCAATCCGTCCTACATCGGCGGGTTCTTCGAAGACGACCGGTTGATTGTCACCGGGCTCGGCGGCTTGGTGTGGATGAGCATCGGCGCCTTCATCATGGCCAAAATGGTCAACTTCGAAATCTGATCGGGGAAGGATAAGCGCAATGGATCCCGCAACCGGCCCCACACTGCTTGGTTTCGACGTTTACATCGTCGGATCGATCATGGCTGGCATTGCCGCCTTGGCCGTCGTTTTCGCCATTTATACGGCGCTGACGATCAAGGATCCGATGAGCAAGCGCGTCAAGGCGCTCGAAGGCCGCCGCGAAGAGCTCAAGATGGGGCTCGTCACGGCAGGCACGAAGAAGCGCCAGAGCCTCGTCCGCAAGACCGACACCACAGACCGGATCAAGGACACGCTCGGCAGCATGAAAGTGCTGCAGCAAAGCCAGGTCGAAGTCGTTCAGCAAAAGCTGGCGCAGGCCGGTTTCCGCAACAAGGAACTGGCCATCGTCATCATCGGCCTGCGCGCCGTGCTGCCGATCCTCCTGGGCGGTTTCGCCTTCGTCATGCTGTATCTGGTCGAAGTCTACCCCGACTGGCAGATGAAGCGCGTCGGAGCGCTCGCCCTCGCCCTGTTCATTGGCTACAAGGGCCCCGAACTCTATATCAGCAACATCGCCAAGAAGCGTTCGGATGCGATCCGGAAGGGGCTGCCCGACGCGCTCGACCTGCTGGTCATCTGCGCCGAAGCCGGCCTGACCGTCGACGCCGCCTTCAATCGCGTGGCCAAGGAACTCGGCCGCGCCTATCCCGAACTGGGTGACGAATTCGCGCTGACCGCGATCGAATTGTCGTTTCTCAACGAACGCAAGAAGGCATTCAACAACCTCGCCTACCGTGTCGATCTCGACGCGGTGAAAGGCGTGGTCACGACCATGATCCAGACCGAGCGCTACGGTACGCCGCTGGCATCGGCGCTGCGTGTCCTGTCGGCAGAATTCCGCAACGAACGCATGATGCGCGCCGAAGAGAAGGCAGCACGGCTTCCGGCCATCATGACCGTGCCGCTCATCCTGTTCATCCTGCCGGTGCTGTTCATCGTCATTCTCGGCCCGGCGGCCTGTTCGATCGCCGACGCTTTCAGCGGCGGGATCGGCTAGACCGCACGCTCCCGCGGCAGATGCGACCCGAAAGCCTGGCCGACGCCTAGTCGGCCAGGCTTTCCGCGTCGAAGTCTCCGGCCTGGTCGCGCACGCGGACGAGCATGTCCAGCAGGCTGGCGCGTTCCTCTTCGCTCAGGACCGAGAACAGCTGGCCTTCGATCTTGAGCGCCAGCGGCATGATACCCGCGTGGACCGCGCGCCCTTCCGAGGTCAGTTCGAGCAGGTGCGACCGCCCGTCGCTGGCATTGGGCGATCGCTGCACCAGACCGCGGTCTTCCAGCCGCTTGCAGGCCCGGTTCACGGGTACCTTGTCCATCAGCGTCTGCTGCGAAAGCTGGCGCTGCGTCAGCGCNCCGTGATCACCCAGCACGGCCATGATCCGCCATTCGGTGGTCTTCAGCGCGAAGCGCTTGCGATATTGTTCCGCAATCCGCGTCGAAACCGCGTTCGANGCGATCGACAGCTGGTAGGGCAGGAACTCTGCAAGGCGTTGGGCGGGCTGGTGTTTCGGCATGGTGCTACGTTTATAGGACGGCCCTCGCATGGCAAGGCCGTTGCCGATGTAACCTTCACTTCCAGCGCGGCGGCTCAGCGATATTCGGGCTGGTCCCACCAGGGGTAGAAATCGGGCATGTCGCTGCCGACCGTGTCGGGATAGGCCGGCGCGCGCTTCTCGAGGAAGCTGGCGATGCCTTCCTTGGCATCCTCGCTGCGGCTGAGCCGGTANATCGCGCGGCTGTCGATCCGGTGCGCATCCATCGGATGTCCGCCCGCGCCCAGCCGCCACAGCATCGCGCGGGTCATCGCCACCGACACGGCCGAGGTGTTGTCGGCAATCTCGCGCGCGATCCCCATCGCGGCATCGAGCAATTCGCCCTGCGGATGGAGCGACCGGACGAGGCCGCGATCGAGCGCCTCCTGCGCATCGAATATGCGCCCGGTCATGCACCATTCGAGCGCGGTCTGCATGCCAACCAGCCGCGGCAGGAACCAGCTCGAGGCGGCTTCGGGCGTGATTCCCCGCCGCGCGAAGACGAAGCCGAAGCGCGCCGTGTCGCTCGCCAGCCGGATGTCGAACGGCAATTGCATCGTNGCGCCGACGCCCACCGCCACCCCGTTGCACGCNCCNATCAAGGGTTTNTTGGAATCGAACAGGCGCAGGGTCAGCCGNCCGCCCCCGTCGCGCACGCGCTCGTCGGACAGGTCGTCGACCGGATTGGGATCGGAGAAGACATGCCCCCCGTCATCGGGCGTGAGATCCGCCCCGGCGCAGAACGCCCTGTCGCCGTGTCCGGTCACCACCACCGCGCGCACGCTGTCATCGGCGTCGGTCGTGTCGATCGCATCGATGAATTCGGCCATCATCGTGCGGGTGAAGGCGTTCATCTTGTCGGGCCGGTGCAGCGTCACGGTGGCGATGCCGTCGGCGATGTCGAGCTTGATCTGGCTGTAGGGCATGGGTTGGTTTTCCTCTCCGGTCATCCCGTCAGGACGGAACGCATGGAACGCGGTCCCGAGGGTCAAATGCAAAGCGCCCCCGCCCGCGCCGTTTTCGGCATGCGGACGGNGGCGCTGGAATAAATCATGCAGGCNAGNCTAGGTCTCCCGCCTGCAATGGGAAAGCCGTCTGGCGATCACCGCGGCGCCATGCGGATGGCACCGTCGAGGCGCACGTCNTCGCCGTTGAAGTAGCCGGTCTCGATCATGCACATGGCAAGCTTGGCGTATTCACCCGGCAGGCCGAGACGCTTGGGGAACGGCACGCTGGCTGCGAGCGCTTCCTTCACCTGCGGCGGCGCGGCATTCATCAGCGGGGTCTCGAAAATGCCCGGCAGGATGGTGTTCACGCGGATGCCTTCCTTCATCAGGTCGCGCGCGATCGGCAGGGTCATGCCGACGACGCCGCCCTTCGATGCCGAATAGGCCGCCTGGCCCATCTGGCCGTCCTCGGCCGCGACCGAGGCGGTGTTGACGATCGCACCGCGATTGCCTTCCTCGGTCAGCGGGTCGAGCGTCATCATGCCGGCGGCCGACTTGGCGATGCAGCGGAAGGTGCCGATCAGGTTGACCTGGATGACGAAATCGAAGGCCGACAGCGGGAAATGCTTGATCTCGCCGCTCTGCTTGTCGCGGCTGGCGGTCTTGATCGCATTGCCGATGCCTGCGCAATTGACGAGGATGCGTTCCTGGCCATGCGCTTCGCGCGCCTTGGCGAAACCGGCATCGACGTCCTCGTCGCTGGTCACATTGACCTTGCAGAAGATGCCGCCGATGTCCTTGGCGACGGCTTCGCCCTTCTCTTCGTTCATGTCGAAGATGGCGACCTTGGCGCCCTTGGCGGCCAGCGCACGCGCAGTCGCTTCGCCGAGACCCGATGCACCGCCGGTGACGACGGCGGGGGTTTTGCTACTTACTTCCATGGATTGTCCTCTCAGATTTCAAGTGAATTAGAGCGCCTCGACGATGGTGACGTTGGCGACGCCGCCGCCTTCGCACATCGTCTGCAGGCCGTATTTCTTGCCGCGCGCCTTGAGCGCGTGGACCAGCGTGGCCATCAGCTTGGTGCCCGACGCACCGAGCGGGTGGCCCAGCGCGATCGCGCCGCCATTGACATTGAGCTTGGCGGGATCGGCATCGAGGTGCTTGAGCCATGCCAGCGGGACCGGGGCAAAGGCTTCGTTCACCTCGTACAGGTCGATGTCGTTGATCGACATGCCCGCGCGCTGGAGCGCACGCTCGGTGGCGAACAGCGGTTCTTCGAGCATGATTACCGGATCCCCGGCCGTGACGGTCAGATTGTGAATCCGCGCCAGCGGGGTGAGGCCGTAGTCCTTCAGCGCCTGCTCGCTGACCACCAGCACCGCGCTCGACCCGTCGCAGATCTGACTGCTGCTGGCCGCGGTGATCTTGCCTTCGGGGCTGAGCAGCTTGACGCCGGCGATACCTTCCAGCGTCGCGTCGAAGCGAATGCCTTCATCAACCGTGTGGCATTCCTCGCCTTCGGCGGTTTCGATCTCCACGCCGACGATTTCGGCCTCGAAGGCACCCGACTTGGTCGCCTCGATCGCCTTCTGGTGGCTCGACAGCGCAAAGCGGTCGAGGTCGTCCTTCGAGAAGCCGTGCTTCTGCGCGATCATTTCCGCGCCCATGAACTGGCTCCACTGGATGCCGGGATATTTCTCCTCCAGCCCGGGCGACTTATAATTGCCCAGACCTTCCTTCATGTGGAACATCGCGGTCGAGCCCATGGGCACGCGGCTCATGCTCTCGACACCCGCGGCGATGACGACGTCCTGCGTGCCGCTCATCACCGCCTGCGCGGCGAACTGAATCGCCTGCTGGCTGGAGCCGCACTGGCGGTCGATCGTGACCGCGGGGACGCCCTCGCCCAGATGCTTGCTCGCCAGCACGGCATTGCGACCGACCTGCATGGCCTGCTCGCCGCCCTGGCTGACGCAGCCCATCACCACGTCATCAACAGCCTTGGCCTCGAGACCGCTGCGCTCCATGACCGCATCGAGCGATGTGGCGGCGAGATCGACCGGGTGCACCCCGGCCAGACGGCCCCCGCGGCGCCCCCCGGCGGTACGGACGGCTTCGACGATATAGGCTTCGGGCATCGACATCCTCATTATAGGTTTTCAAATGGGACCAATTGGGTAAGCCGGGGTTACGTAAACGTCAAGCAGCGCGGGACCGAATGTTTCCGCGATTGCTCCGCCTGCCCGGACGCATGAAAACCGGGCGGGCCGGCGGGTGTGACATCGGCGTCACACCCGCTACGCCAAACCGGCCAAAATGTAACAAAAGCTTTGCATTCACCGCGTCCCTAAAGGCACATGCGACGTTCCACTGGAGGGATCCTGCATCTGCATGGGCGTTAAGTTCGTGCATTTTCTCTATTCCTCCCAGGGGTTCCTTGGAGATCCGACCTCAGGGGTCGGTCGATCAATAGAGGGATTATCAGAGTGAAACTCCAAACCTACTTCAAAGCCAGCGCGGCACCCGCCGCTCTCGGTCTTGCGCTTCTCGCGCAGCCGGCGATGGCACAGGTTGCAACGGAAGCGGAAGAAACTGCCGCTCCCGTCGTGCCTTCGGAAGCAATCGTCGTTACCGGTTCGCGTATTTCGAACCCCAACCTCGAACTGGCCAGCCCGGTCAGCGTCGTCAGCAGCGACGANCTCGAACTCGCCCAGACCAACGTTGCAGAAGAATTCCTGCGCGAACTGCCTTCGGCGGTTCCGAGCGTCGGTTCGGCCGTCAACAACGGCAACGGCGGCTCGAGCTTCGTCAACCTGCGCGGCATCGGCTCCACGCGTAACCTCGTCCTGCTTGACGGCCGCCGCTTCACGCCGGCTGACACCACCGGCCGCGTCGACCTCAACAACATTCCGCTGGCAGTGATCGAGCGAACGGAAATCCTGACCGGCGGCGCAAGCACCACCTACGGTGCCGACGCAATCGGCGGTGTTGTCAACTTCGTCACCAAGACCGACTTCGAGGGCCTCGAGGCAACCGCTTCGCAGCAGATCACCGAAGAAGGCGACGGCAGCGTTTTCCGTGCCGACGTCACCATTGGTGCCAACTTCGACGACGGCCGCGGTAACGCAGTCCTGAGCATCGGCTACCAGAACCAGGACGCCGTCTATCAGGGTGATCGTGGCTTCTCGCTGTTCAACATCGGTTCGTTCTCGGGCAACCCGAGCGGTTCCTCGAACGCCATTCCCGCCGTTATCGTCGGCCCGACGCCGGAAGGCTTCGGTCAGCTGACCGACGATGGCCAGGGTTACGTTGACGGCGTGTTCGATCGTCCGTTCAACTTCAACCCGTTCAACATCTTCCTGACGCCGTTCGAACGTTTCAACGTCTATGGTTCGGCGAACTACGAAGTGTCGGACGCTGTCGAAGTGTTCACGCAGGCGGCGTTCTCGAAGAATACCGTTTCGACGATCATCGCTCCGGGCGGTTCGTTCTTCAACACCTACCAGGTCAACCTGAACAACCCGTTCATGCCCGACCAGCTGGCACAGGCCTTCTGTGACGGCCTCGAGCTCACCGCAGCAGAATGCACTGCCGGCCGCAACACCCAGTTCGGTGCGACGCTGGCCGACGGCACTGCCAACCCCGACTATGTCGAAATCAGCACCTCGGTCCGTCGTCGTACGCCCGAAGCTGGTTCGCGTACTTCGGACTTCACCACCACGCTGTTCAACCTCGTGGGCGGCCTGCGCGGCGACATCACCGATTCGATCGGCTGGGAAGTCTCCGGCGGATACGGTGAAAGCGAGCGCATCCAGCGTCAGGGCGGTTTCGCTCGTTTCGATCGCCTTCAGCAGTCGCTGATCGCGATTCCCGACGGTGCCGGTGGCGTCCAGTGTTCCGATCCCTCGGGCGGTTGCGCTCCGATCAACCTGTTCGGTCCGCTCGGCGATCTCGGTTCGCAGGAAGCCATCGACTACGTCTTCAACCTGACGCAGCAGGTGATCACCCAGGCCAGCCTCACGCAGGCCCAGGCGATCATCGACGGCGACCTCGGCTTCGGCATTTCGGCTAGCCCGATCTCGTTCGCGCTCGGTGCCGAATACCGCAAGTACACCGCAACCCGCCTGTCGGACGAAGCTTCGCAGACCCCGGGTGCAGTTGTCGGCGGCGGCGGTGCCGCTCCGGACATCAACGGTTCGTACAACGTCAAGGACTTCTTCGCCGAAGTCGCCATCCCCGTCATCGAAGATTCGTTCGTTCGCGATCTGACCCTCGAAGCCGGTGGCCGTTATTCGGACTACTCGACTGCAGGCGGTGAGTTCACCTGGAAGGTCGGCGGTACGCTGACCCCCATCGATGGCATCACCTATCGCGGTAACTACCAGCGTTCGTCGCGTGCACCGAACATCGGTGAACTCTTCACGCCGGTCGTCACCCAGCTGTCGAACCTTGCGGTCGATCCCTGTGCGGGGACCAACCCGGTTGGCAATGCTGCCCTGACGGCGGCCTGCGTTTCGCAGATCGTTGCAGGCGGCGCCACCCAGGCCTTCGCACAGAGCCGTATCGGCAACATCCTCCAGCCGGCTGCTGGCCAGATCAACATCACCACGGGCGGCAACCCCGATGTTGGCGTTGAAACGGCCACCACCTGGACGGTGGGTGCAGTGTTCGAACCGATGTACAACCTCTCGTTCACGGTCGACTACTTCAACATCAAGGTTGAAGACGCGATCACGACTCCGACGGTCAACGACCTTGTCGGCGGTTGTTACGACGCACCGAGCGCGGACAATCCGTTCTGCTCGCTGATCGTTCGTAGTGCTGCGACCGGTGGTCTCGACGGTTCGCCGAACGAAGTTCCCGGGCTGCTGCTCAGCCTGTCGAACCTCGGCACGATCAAGACGGATGGTATCGACGTCAGCCTGCGCTATCGCACGAGCCTGACCGACGATATCGGCTTCCGCTTCTCGACCGACGGCACCTGGACGAACCGCAACGAATTCCAGGCAACCCCGACTTCGGTCAACCGCGAGTGCGTAAGCTACTACTCGGTGAACTGTAGCTCGATCCAGCCTGAGTTCGTGTTCAACACCCGCGCGACCTTCTCGTTCTACGACGAGCTGGATGTCTCGCTGCTGTGGCGCTACCTCGACGGCGTCGAGTTCGAACCGCTCCAGCGTGCGGAAAGCGGCGACGCTTTCGTCGGCACCCTGCCGGAAGACACTGGTCCGGTGGCTGGCCAGGAAGTGGACTTCAACACCATTCCGGCTGAAAGCTACTTCGACCTGAGCCTGCGTTGGTTGGCGACCGAAAACTTCGAGTTCGTCTTCACCGTGCAGAACCTGCTCGACAACAAGCCGACCATCGTCGGTTCGGACATCGGCTCGACCGCGTACAACTCGGGTAACATCTACCCGTCGACCTACGACGCCCTCGGCCGTCGTTATGCTGCAGCGGTGAAGCTTCGCTTCTAGTCGCAGATCAACTGAACAAGAGAGGGGCGGTGTTTTCACCGCCCCTTTTTTTTATTTGAAATCGGTGCTATCATGAACGCGGATCGGAATAGAATGGGTAGGACAAATTCCTTTTTGACGACTTGAACAAAGGCATTTGGATTCCCGATTCAGCCGCGCGCTTCTTTGTGAAGGCACTAGCAGATGGACCGAGAACTTACCGGGTTCACACGCGAACACGAAGGGATCAAAAAATGCGCAGAAAGTTTCTTGGAGTCTTGTACTGTGCAACGATCATTGTTTCGCCTGCTCCTCTCTCCGCCGGCGACGAGGGAGCCGAGCCCGCTCGCGATGAGCAAGGCAAGATCACTGACAGGCGTCATCCTGACTATGTGAAGTGTCGCACCGAATCGGTAGCCGGATCACGAGCCAAGAAGCGCCGTATCTGCCTCACGAATGAACAATGGGCCGAAGTGGCACGACAAGGCCGGAGCATGGCAACCGCGATTGTCGAAGGCGGTCGAGCAGGGATCGACTGGGAAGCGGTCCAGCAGAACAAGCGCAGCTCACCCTGCCAGCAATTCGTGTGCTGATCGGATTGGACAGGCCGGGAGTTGCCGAGCGACGCGCCTGACGGCGCGCTCTACGATCCGGCCCGGGAGAATGGGGGCGGATAGGCACACCCGGGGCTGCGGTCGGCGACGGCGAGACGCCGCGTCGTATATCGTTGGCTCCCCCCATGGAAAATCGGTTCTTCGCTCGAACAAGATGTGCAATGCATCATCGTAGATGAGGAGGTGAAGATGAAGAAGATTTGTGCTTTGGCCTGTACTGCGCTCATGTTTGCGGGAGTGCCGGCATCTGCTCAGCAGGGCACTGGAGAGCCTGCGCGCGATGCGGAGGGGAAAATTACCGATGAGAAGCATCCGGACTACATTCTTTGCCGGACCGAGTCTGTCATCGGCTCGCGAGCCAAGAAGCGCCGTGTCTGCCTGACCAATCGGGAATGGGCGCGTGTCGCACGCGAAGGCCGCGGCCTTGCGAGCGCGATGGCGGAGAAGAATTCCTCCGGGCTGATTACGAACTGACGACGTTCGGCGTTCACGCCGTTCGAGGCCGACCGGGGGTTCCGAGGTCCCATGAGGGCCACGCCATGCTCGGCCGGCAGGATACAAAGCCAGATTCCGGTCTTTGACAAGGCCGCCGTTGCAAAAGGCGACCATGGTGCTCGAGCACTTGTACTGCCCTTTGGTGCTGGCCTCGCTGCCCAGGGAGGCGAGACGCAGGATCAGTCCCCCGAAGCGGAAGCGGTTACCGAACAGAAAGCCAAGACCAGCGACAGGATGATCTGCAAGACTGTCCGCAGCGTTCGTTCGCGTGCAATCAAGAACGAAGTTTGCATGACGAAGAAGCAGTGGCTTGCCGCAGCTCGTCAGNGCAATGGTCTCGCATGCTCGATCGTGAGGGGTGCGGCGAGTGGCCAGTGGGACGTCCTGGACCGCGACGACGGCGCCACCTGAGCCCTGCGTCTCAGCGCAAGGCGGAGGACACTGGCGCGACATCGAGTCCGATGCCGTCCGCCACTACCCTCACCCATTCGGCGACCTTGGCGATCTCGTCGCTGTTGGCCTCGCGCGTCGCGGCGATTTGCCGCTCGCGGTCGCTGCGGGAATAGGACGTCGATTCCTTCGAGTTTCGCGTGAAAGCCGGTCCCGCTGCGATCGCCGCGCTATCTTCGGGGTCAGGGTGCAATTCGAAGCGGGCGAAGAATTTCGCAACCGTCTCGGCCGGTTCCGCCAACAGGCTGCGGCTGTCGCAGATCCCGAGACGCCCGGCGCCGAACCGGTCCTGCATTTTCCGGTAAATTGAATGGTGCGAAAGCCACCCCAGGCCGGCGACCTGCAGATCGGTCAGTTCGAACATCTCATCGGGCGCGAATTGCTGTGCCAGAACGCCATCCTGCATCTGGCCGATCAATGCCTGTCGCACCCAGCGGCGTCCCCACAGACCCTTTACCGCGATCGAGGCGAGGAAGTCTTCGATCGGCGCATAGAGCAGGATCGCATGCGCATCCGCGCGCAGACCCATGATGGCAGGCGCGAGTGAGTTCACGATATTAGAGGGTTTGACCACGACCGCGCGGTCATCGCCGAACGGCCGCGCGAGCAGCGCAAGCGCCACATCGAGTACCGCGGCGATCTTTTCCGGCTGCGCCCCTCGCCGCCGCCAACCGACGACGTCGTTGAGCACCACCGGCTCGACCAGCCCCATCGAATAGCCGGGGGCATCGAACATGCGTGCCACCAGGGTCGAACAGCAATAGGCCGAATGGAACACGAAGTGGATCGGAGCTGCGGGCAGGGCCCGCCGGTCGATCCGTTCAAGCGGTATCACGCGTTCCGCTCCGGTATCGGGCAGATGCTCGTCGGTCAGGAACGCGGCCTCGCGTTGCACGTCGCGCGGGACATGCCGAAAGCGGAAGCTGCCGTTCGTCTCGTCATAACGATGCGGCAGCCATTCCGCATCCTGCAGGATATCCTGATGTGTGATCATGGTGCGGTGGGCCTGCCCTCAGCGGATGCGGGTCACGCCCTTGAACCCCGTCTTGTCCGCAATTCGCACGCGATATCCGCCGGTAGCGCTTTCGCTGATCGTCACCTCCAACCCGACGCGGAAGCGTGCCCGCAGACCGCCGCTCGAGAGCACTCGCCACACCTGTCCGTTATCGAGCGCGATCGTCGTCTGCCCGGTCCGCAGGTTCGCATCCACCGCAGCGATCGTCGCCGTGAGTTCGGCCATCCGGGCCCCCGAGGAATCCACCGGAAGACCGAATCGTTCGCGCCGGTATTGCTGGCGCTTTTCCTGCAATTCCTCGTCCACCCCGTACTGGGTGTCGAGCGCCCGGTCGTAGCACGCCAGCCGCTCGTCATCGCTGCCGATGGCGCGGCAGTCGAGCAGCGCCTCGGAAGGCTCGTCCTGCGCCGACGTCACTGCCGGGAACGCCAGGGTGCACATCGCTGCAAGCCCGGCGGAAGCCGCGCCCATGTACCAGGAGCGATTGCCCATCGTGCGCGAACCCGCGCGTGACGAGGTCAGACGATCAGGACGAAGCAGCATGCATTGATTTCCTAGAAAGCGTGGGCGTCAGAACCGCGGCGAGCCTATCAGATCGCAGCCCGCCGACAAGCCGCGGCGCACGGTCGGGACCGGTGATTGTCGTGCAGATGGATGCCTCTGTAGCAAATGATGTGTCATTTTCATTGCAGTTCGGGGCAAACCTCATGCGAGTTTTCCCTTACGGAAGCTAAAGCATTGCCACGTTCGGAAGTTTTGGTTCTCATGCACGCGTGCAATCATGCACGGTCGCAATCAGGGAACCACAACATGACCTCCACCCCCCCGTTCGCACGGGGCCGGCGGCTTGCGCTCTTCACGAGCGCGGGTATCGCCGCCCTGGCCGTTTCGACACCTGCCTTCGCGCAGGATGCCGACGACACCATCGTCGACGAACAGGCCGCAGCCGCTCCCGAGGCCGATAATGCCATCGTCGTGACGGGTTCGCGCATCCGCCGCCCCAACCGCGACACGCTCGAGCCCTCGATCGTCGTCAACGCCGACCAGATCGAAGAACGCGGTCTGACCAATGTCGGCGAAGTGCTCAACGAACAGCCCGCTTTCGGTCCGCCCGCCAGCAGCGCGGTCGGCGGCCAGTCGGGTTCCTTCGGTTCGGGCCAGAGCTTCATCAACTTCTTCGGTCTGGGCTCGCAGCGCACGCTGACGCTGGTCAACAGCCGCCGCTACGTCAGCTCGAACACCGCTTCGATCTTCGGCCCCGTGGCTGCCGGTTCGCAGGTCGACCTCAACACGATCCCCACGCTGATGGTCGACCGTCTTGAAACCATCGCCGTCGGCGGCGCACCGATTTACGGTGCCGACGCCATCGCCGGCACCGTGAACATCATCCTCAAGGACCGCTTCGAAGGCGTCCGCTTCGACGCGCAGATGGGCATTGCCGAAGAAGGCGATGCGCAAGAATACCGTCTGGGTGCAATGGTTGGCACCAGCTTCGCCGATGGTCGCGGCAACGTGGTTGCAGCGGTCGAGTACAACAACACCGAAGGCCTGCTGTACACCGATCGTGAACGCACGGCACAGGGGCTGTTCTACGCCGCTCCCAATGATCCGAACTCGCCGTTCGACAACGTCGTCATCAGCGATCGCCGTATCCCGATCCTCAGCGAGTTCGGCGCTCCGACGACGATCGATATCGTCCCCGGCTTCGGCTTCGACATCACCGACGGCAGCGGCAACACGCTGGTGTTCGATGCCAATGGCAACCTCACGCCGCTGGACTTCGGCGAACGCTACGGTGTGGTGAACTCCGCCGGCGGCAACGGCTTCAGCCTTCTCCCGGTCTCGAACCTGCTCTCGCCGGTCGAGCGCTATCTCGGCGCGCTCACCGCTACCTACGACGTAACCGATTCGATCACGGCCTTCCTCGAAGGACAGTACGCCAATTCGAAGGGTACCGAACTGCGCTCGCAGCCGGTTTACAACACCTGGCTGTTCGACGATGCGGGCACGCCCGACGGCAATCTGATCGTGCCGTTGAGCAACCCGTTCCTGTCGGACGAAGCCCGTGCAACCATTGGCGCGCAGCTTCCCGCGGGCCAGGACTTCTTCTACCTCGGCCGCGCCAACACCGACCTGATCGCCGGTGAAGGCTCGTCGGAAGTCGAAGTCTATCGTGTTGTCGCCGGTCTGCGTGGCGATTTCTACCTCGGTTCGCGCAATCTGAACTGGGAAGTCTCGGGCCTCTACGGTCGTTCGCGTACCGAGGGTCGCAGCCGCGAACTGGTGCAGCAGAACTTCGAGAACGCCCTGGCTGGCTGCCCGGCCGGAGCAGACAGTTCGCCGATCGCGACGATCAGCGACATCTGCGCCCCGTTCAACCCGTTCGGCAACCAGAACACGCAGGCCGTGGCGGATTACGTCACGACTATCGCCAACCCGACCGCGACCAACGAACAGTATGATTTCATCGCCACCATCGGCGGCGACCTGTTCAATATCTGGAGCGGCCCGGTCGGTTTCTCGATCGGTTACGAGCACCGTGACGAATCGGCGGACTTCGATCCGGGTGCGTTCTTCTTCGGCCAGCCCGACCCGGCCGACCCGGATGCACCGCGCACCCAGTTCGGTCGCTCGATCCCGATCGATCCGGTCTCAGGTTCGTACAACACCGACGAAGTGTTCGGCGAACTCCAGATCCCGCTTGTTTCGCCGACGATGGACGTTCCGTTCGTCAACCTGCTCGAAGCCAAGGGCGCCATTCGTTACGTCGATAACTCGCTCACCGGCGGGGATATCACCTGGACGGCCGGCGGGCGCTGGAAGCCAGTTGAAGATTTCGCGATCCGCGGCAACTTCACCCGTTCGATCCGCGCACCTGCGATCACCGAACTGTTCAACCCGAACAGCGCGATCTTCACCACCGCGGACGATCCGTGCGATGCACGTTTCATCAACGCTGGACCGAACCCGGCCCAGCGTGCGGCGAACTGTGCTGCGGACGGACTGCCGGCCAATTTCACCTCGAACATCGTCGACTTCACGACGCGCGGTTCGCTTTCGGGCAACACCGAACTCGAGAATGAAACGGCCGATAGCTGGACCATCGGTGCGGTGTTCACACCGACCTTCGCTCCGGGCCTTACCCTGTCGGTCGACTGGGTCGATATCGCTCTCGAAGGTGCGATCCAGAGTGTGAACGCCGAAGGCACGCTGGAAGCATGCTACGATGCCAACGACTTCCCCAACTCGGCTTGCGATCGCATCGATCGCGACGGGGCGGGCCAAGTCGAATTCATCCGCACCGGCTACCTCAATGTCGCATCCTATGACTACCAGGGTGTGATTGCGGACCTGCGCTGGACCGAGGCAACGCCGTTCCTCGGCGCTGACAGCCGCATCAGCCTGCGTGGTTCGTACCAGTACATCGACAAGCTCGAGCAGCAGGTCGGGACGGGCGATCTCTCGACGTTCCGTGGAAGCCCGGGCTATTCGAAGCACCAGGCTACCGTCGGCGTGACTTACGAGAACAACGGTTTCGGCGCATTCACGCAGATCCAGTACATCGGCGAAAACGTCGTTGATCCGGATGCGGCACCGACCTCGTACCAGTTCTTCGAGCGCGACGAGATCGTTTACATGGACGCTGGCATCAGCTTCCGCACCGAAAACGACTTCACCTTCCGCTTCATCGTCGAGAACCTGTTCGACCGTAGCGCGCCCTACCCGGCGCCGACCGGTGGTGGCCTGACCACCTATTTCGACGGGATCATGGGTCGCTACTTCAAGGTAGCCGCAACATTCGGCTTCTGATCCAGATCGGAATCCTAAAAGAAAGGGCCCCGGGAAACCGGGGCCCTTTTTCGTTTCCGCATCGGGTCCGACGCGGTCAGGTGATCGTCATCGCCAGTTCGCCGTCGCCTTCGTCGATCGCGACCTTTGCGCCGTCGGGCACCTTGCCGGCGAGGATCATGTCCGCCAGCGGGTCCTGCACGTAGCGCTGCACCGCGCGCTTGAGCGGGCGCGCGCCATAGACCGGGTCGTAACCCACGCGGCCGAGCCATTTCTTCGCCGCCTCGGTCAGGTCGAGCACGATCTTGCGATCCTTCAGGAGCTTCTGCACCCGCGCGACCTGGATATCGACGATCGGCGCCATGTGCTCATGCGCAAGGCGGTGGAACAGGATGATCTCGTCCAGCCGGTTGAGGAACTCGGGGCGGAAATGCCCGCGCACCACGTCCATCACCTGCGGTTCGACATCCTCGACCTTCTGGCCGTCGTCCATATTGGCGAGATACTGGCTGCCGAGGTTCGAGGTCAGGATGATCAGCGTGTTGCTGAAATCGACCACGCGGCCCTGCCCGTCGGTCAGCCGCCCGTCGTCGAGCACCTGCAGCAGCACATTGAACACGTCGCTATGCGCCTTCTCGACTTCGTCGAACAGCACCACCTGGTAGGGGCGCCGGCGCACCGCTTCAGTCAGCACGCCGCCTTCCTCGTAACCGACATAGCCTGGAGGCGCGCCGATCAGCCGGGCAACCGCGTGCTTCTCCATGAACTCGCTCATGTCGATGCGCACCATCGCGCTGTCGTCGTCGAACAGGAAGCCGGCAAGCGCCTTGGTCAGTTCGGTCTTGCCCACGCCGGTCGGCCCGAGGAACAGGAAGCTGCCCAGCGGGCGCCCCGGATCCTGGAGGCCCGCGCGCGCGCGGCGCACGGCCTTGGACACCGCGTCGATCGCCTGGCTCTGGCCGATCACCCGCTTGGCGAGGATGTTCTCCATGTCGAGCAGCTTTTCGCGTTCGCCTTCCATCATCCGATCGACGGGAATGCCCGTCCAGCGGCTGACGACACCGGCGATATCGTCTTCGGTGACCTCTTCCTTGAGCAGCGCATTGTCGGTGTGGCCCGACGCTTCCGCGAGCTTCTTCTCCAGCTCGGGGATTCGCCCGTATTGCAGCTCGCCCGCCTTCTGCAGGTCGCCGCCGCGCTGCGCCTGTTCCAGTTCGATCCGCGCCTGGTCGAGGTCCTCCTTGATCCGCGCTTCGGCGTGGATCTTGTCGCGTTCGTTCTGCCAGCGCGTGGTCAGCTCGCTCGATTGCTGTTCGAGTTCGGACAGTTCCTTGCGCAGGTTTTCGAGCCGGTCCTTCGACGCGGTATCGGTTTCCTTCTGCAGCGCCTGTTCCTCGATCCGCAGCTGGATGATGCGGCGGTCGAGGTTCTCGATTTCCTCGGGCTTGCTTTCAACTTCCATGCGGATGCGGCTGGCGGCCTCGTCCATCAGGTCGATCGCCTTGTCGGGCAGGAAGCGGTTCTGGATATAGCGGTTGGACAGCTGCGCCGCAGCGACGATCGCGCCATCGGTGATGCGCACACCGTGGTGCAGTTCGTACTTGTCCTTGATCCCGCGCAGGATCGATACCGTGTCCTCGACGCTGGGCTCGTCGATGAAAACCGGCTGGAAGCGCCGCTGCAGCGCGGGGTCCTTCTCGACATATTTCTGGTATTCGTCGAGCGTGGTCGCGCCGATGCAATGCAGTTCGCCGCGGCTGAGCGCGGGCTTGAGCAGATTGCCCGCATCCATGCTGCCCTCGCTCGCGCCCGCACCGATCAGCGTGTGCATTTCGTCGATGAACAGGATGATCTGCCCCTCGGCGCCCTTTACTTCGTCGAGCACCGCCTTGAGCCGTTCCTCGAACTCGCCGCGGTACTTCGCGCCGGCGATGAGCGAGCCCATGTCGAGCGCCATCAGCGTGCGGCCCTTTAGGCTGTCGGGAACATCGCCATTGGCAATGCGCAGCGCGAGGCCTTCGGCAATCGCGGTCTTGCCGGTGCCGGGTTCGCCGATGAGCGCGGGATTGTTCTTGGTCCGGCGCGCGAGAATCTGCACGGTGCGGCGGATTTCCTCGTCGCGGCCGATCACCGGGTCGAGCTTGCCGTCGCGCGCTGCCTGCGTCAGGTCGCGGGCGTATTTCTTCATCGCGTCGTAGCTTTCTTCGGCGCCCGCGCTGTCGGCGGTGCGGCCGCCGGTCACTTCCTGGATCGCGGCCTCGAGCGCCTTGGCGTCGATCCCCGCCGCTTTAAGCGCCTTACCGGCGTCATTGTCGGCCAGTGCCAGCGCCTGCAGCAACCGCTGGACGGGGACGAAGCTGTCGCCGGCCTTTTCCGCCAGCTGTTCGGCGCTGTCGAGCGCGCGCACCGCGTCATTGTCGAGCCCCGGGGTCGCCTGCGCCCCGCCGCCCGAAACCGCGGGCACCTTGGCCAGCGAATTGTCGACCTCGGTAATCGCCACGCCCGGATTGCCGCCCGCACGCTGGATCAGCTGTGCGGCCATGCCCTGTTCGTCGTCGAGCAGCGCCTTGAGCAAATGCGACGGCGAAATCCGCTGGTGGTTCATGCGGATGGCAACGGTCTGCGCAGCCTGCAGGAAACCCTTGGCGCGGTCGGTGAACTTTTCGAGATTCATGCAAACACCCCAATCACAAATTACCGTCCGAATATGGTGTTGCGATTATGCAACACAAGCCCCGTCGCGAAATAAACGAGGTGTATTAGTCGGATATAGGGGTGCGACGTGGCTTGTGAAGCCACCGGCCGAAAATTCAGGCCAGCCGCGCGCCGTCGGGCACGTCCGGATCGGGCCGAGCCAGAAGGATAGCCCCGGCGGCGTCGGGAAAGCCGAGCACGAGGATCTCGGACATGACCGGGCCAATCTGGCGCGGTGCAAAATTGACCACTGCCATTACCCGCTGCCCGACGAGTTCTTCCGGGGTGTAATGGTCGGTGATCTGCGCAGAGCTCTTGCGTTCACCGATGTCGGGGCCGCAATCGACCCACAGCTTGATCGCCGGGCGGCGGGCTTCGGGGAAGGGTTCGGCGCGGGTCACGGTGCCCGCACGGATGTCGAGCGCGGCGAAATGTGCGAAATCGGCATAGTCCATCGTCCCGGTCTATGCAGACCGCGGCGCGGCATCAACCGTCGGCAAGCGGTTCCAGCCCGGGGACCATGATCGTGCGGTCGCCGCCGAAATCCTCGCGCACCACCACCAGCCCTTGCCGCTCGAGATGATCGAGCAGGCGCCGGATACGGCCGGGCGAGCTGGTGCCATAGGCACGCGCGAGCGCCGCTTCGTCGACCTGCGTCTCGCCCGCATGCGCGGCCTTGGCGATCACGAGGAACGGGCCGAGCAGGTCTTCTTCCACCGCGCCGGCCAGCTGCATGATGCGCGCCTGCAGCGCTTCGTCGAGCTCGGCCAGCTCGGCGCCGGCCACGGCGAACCGGCGGCGGAAGGCGCGCATGTCGGGCATCGGCCCGATCAGCCGCTCACGGCGGCAGCGGGTGAGGAAGGTCTGGTATTGCGCGCTGGCCGACTGGAAGGCGATCCCTTCCTCGCGCGCCAGCTCGGCGATGATCTCGGCGATCCGCGTCGCCACCGCCGTGGTATCAACCGGCTCGCCGCGCGGAGCGACCTGGCGTTCCTCCGCCGCGGCGATGCTGGTTTCGATCTCGTCCACCGGCGGGGCCGGCGGCGGCGCGGGCGGCGGCGGCGCCTTGGCGACATCGCTGGCGAGGTCGGTGGTGAGCAGCGCCGCCATGTCTTCGGGCGCGGTGTCGGGCAGCGCCATCAGCCCTTCGCTGCGGGCCTGCTGGCCGGTCTGCACCGGACCGATCTTCACTGCCAGCGGAACGCGCGTGATGGCCGGCCCCAGCGCAAGGAAATGTCCGCGCTCGAGCTCGCGGATCCGTTCCGCCTGGCGCCGTTCCATCCCCAGCAGGTCGGCGGCGCGGATCATGTCGATGTCGAGAAAGGTCCGCCCCATCAGGAAGTTCGAGGCCTCGGCCGCCACGTTCTTGGCGAGCTTCGCCAGCCGCTGGGTGGCGACGATCCCGGCCAGCCCGCGCTTGCGCCCGCGGCACATCAGGTTGGTCATCGCGGTCATGGTCATCCGCCGCGTGTCTTCCGCCACCTCGCCCGCCGCGGCAGGGGCGAACATCTGCGCTTCGTCGACCACCACCAGCGCGGGATACCAGTGTTCGCGCGGCGCATCGAACAGCGCAGTAAGGAATTGCGCGGCGCAGCGGATCTGCTGCTCGACCTCGAGCCCGTCGAGATCGAGCACCACGCTGGCGCGGTGTTCGCGGATGCGGCGGGCAAGCGCCTCGATCTCACCCGGCGAATAGGCCGCGCCGTCGATCACCACATGGCCGAACTTGTCCGCCAGCGAGGGGAAATCGCCCTCGGGGTCGATCACCACCTGCTGCACCATGCCCGCGCTCTCTTCGAGCAGGCGCCGCAGCAGGTGCGACTTGCCGCTGCCCGAATTGCCCTGGACGAGCAGACGGGTGGCGAGGAGTTCCTCGATATCGAATTCGGCCGGCTTGCCGGAAGAATCGTGTCCGATGGTGATCTGTGCTGTCACTGCGCGCTGGTTAGCGGGCCGAATCTGGAACGGGGAACAGCCGCGGGAAGGTTTTGCCCAATCGCATTGCGTCCGCCCGTCCNGCTCGCTAACCGAGTTGCAAGAGAGGACGCATTTCTATGAAAAAATGGCTTGGGCGCACGGGCATTGCGCTGCTCGTGCTGGTGCTTGCAATATTCATCGCGCTGGCGACGTGGGAGCCCTTCTGGGCCAAGCGCGACGCCCTGGCGCTGGCCGACCGCACCTATACCGCGGAAATCATCCGCGACGAATTCGGCGTTCCGCACATCTACGGCGATACCGACGCGGATGTCGCCTATGGCGTCGCCNTCGCGCATTCGGANGACGATTTCTCCACCCTGCAGGATGTCATCGCGATGAGCCGCGGGCGCTATGGCGCGATCGCCGGGCAGGACGGGGCGGCGTTCGACTATGCCTATCACCTGCTCGACGCGCGCGGCCTCGCCGAGCGCGACTACCCGCAGNTGCCCGAAGACACGCGCGCGCTGTTCGACGCCTATGCNGCGGGCCTCAACGATTTCGCCGCCGCGCATCCGGGCGAGCGCAAGCTGGCCAACCTCTTCCCCGTCGACGGCGTCGACGTGGCGGCCGGCTTCGCCCTGCGCCAGCCGTTCTTCTTCGGCCTCGGCAATGTCATCGAACCGCTGGTTTCGGGCACGCCGCTGAAGCGCGAACAGGGGCCGGCGATACCCGGTGCCGGGCAGCCCGCGCCCGGCGAGGATGCCGCGCCGATCGTTCGCACCAGCCATACGCCGCGNACCCGCAACCCCGCCCCGCTGCCCTACGCCGACGAGGCCGCGTTCTCGGGATCGAACGCCTTTGCCGTGACGCCCGAGAAATCGGGCGGCCCCACGACGCTGATTTCCAATTCGCACCAGCCCTGGCGCGGCGGCGTCGCATGGTACGAACTGGTCGTCGAAAGCGGCGAGGGCTGGCATTTCGCCGGAGCGAACTTCCCCGGCAGCCCCTTNCCCTTCTTGGGGCACAATGCCGACCTCGGGTGGACCAACACCGTCAACACGCCCGACATGGTCGATGTCTATCAGCTGGTGCTGGACGACAGCGGCACGCGCTACCGCCTCGACGGCGAATGGCGCGAGCTGGAACAGCGCACGGTAACGCTGCCGGTGCGTCTCGGCCCCGTGGTGCTGCCGATCCGCCGCGACATCTACCGCAGCGCGCACGGCCCGGTGATCAAGAACGACAAGGGCGCTTTCGCCATCCGCTACGGCGGGATGGGCAATCTCGGCCAGCTGGATGCCTATTACCGGCTGAACAAGGCGGCATCGCTCGACGAATGGCAGGGCATCCTCGCGCGGATGGACATCCCCTCGACCAATTTCATCTATGCCGACAAGGCGGGCAATATCGCCAATATCTACAATGCCGCGATCCCTGCCCGCCCGGCCACGGTCGGCGGCGAACGGATCGACTGGCGCGGCATCCTGCCGGGCGACCGCAGCGACCTCATCACCCGCGGATCGGTCAGCTACGACCAGTTGCCGCGCTATGTTAACCCCGCCAGCGGCTGGTTGGTGGAAGCCAACAACAACCCCTTCCTCGATGCGGGAGCGGGCAGCAATCTGTCGCCCGGGGACTTCCCGCCCGAACTCGGGATCGAGCTCAAGGACACCAACCGCGGTACACGCGGGGCGAAGTTGATGGCTGAGGCCGAGGTGCTCGACCGCGCCGCGCTGGAGCGGATCAAATACGACACCGCCTATGAGAACAGCGGCTATATCGCCCAAATGCTGCGCGACGTCGCGGCGATACGGACCGATGATCCGGACCTGCTGGCCGCCCAGCGCCTGCTCGGCGAATGGGACCTGAACGCGGACAACATCGGCCGGGGCGACAGCCTCGCGCTGCTGATGATCCGCCCCTTCATGGGGTCGAGCTACAGCAACGACCCCTGGCCCGATGCCGAAGCGGAGCTGCAGCGCTCGGTGGACCACCTGCTGCGCCACTTCGGCCGCATCGACCCGCCGATGGGCGAGCTGCTGCGCCTGCGCCAGGGCGACGTCGACCTGCCTCTCGACGGCGGGTCCGACACGCTGCGCGCCTCGACGCTGTGGGACATCGACGACGATGGACGCCTTTCGGTGCGGCATGGCGACAGCTTCATCCAGTGGGTCGAATGGATGCCCGGCGAGCGGGTCGCCTCACGTTCGATCCAGCCGTTCGGTTCGGCCACCACCCGGCCTGCCTCCCCGCATTATGCCGATCAGTCTACGCTGTTCGTCCAGCACCGCTTGAAGCCGGTCCACTTCTGGCGCGAGGACGTCCTGGCCAATGCGGCGTCGCGGAAAACCGTGACCAATCGCCGCTGACCCGTTAGCCTGCTCGCATTGACGAGATTCAAAAACCCGATCGAGGTACCATGCAAATCAAGCCCCTCCTCACCGTAAGCGCCCTCGCCCTCGCGCTGGGCACCGCGGCCCCAGCGATTGCCGCCACCGCGCAGGCCAATGCCCCCATTGCCGCAGCCGATACCGCCGCGCCCGCCGAACTGACCGCGCTGGTCGACCAGGTCGACATCCCGTTCGAGAAGTTCACGCTCGACAACGGGCTCGACGTCATCGTCCACACCGACCGCAAGGCTCCCATCGTGGCCGTCGCGGTGTGGTACAATGTCGGATCGAAGGACGAACCCGAAGGCAAGTCCGGCTTCGCGCACCTGTTCGAACATCTGATGTTCAACGGCAGCGAGAACGCACCGCAGGACTATTTCCAGTACCTGCAGGAAATGGGCGCGACCGATTACAACGGCACGACCAATTTCGACCGCACCAATTATTTCCAGACCGTGCCCCGCCCCGCGCTCGAACGCGCGCTGTGGCTGGAAAGCGATCGCATGGGCTATCTGCTCGGCGCGGTCACGCAGCAGAAGCTCGATAACCAGCGCGGCGTCGTGCAGAACGAGAAACGCCAGGGTGACAACCAGCCCGGCGGCCTCGTGTTCTACGAGATCGTCAAGGCGCTGTTCCCCGCGCCGCATCCCTACGACCACACGCCGATCGGCTCGATGGCCGACCTCGACAGCGCCAGCATGGACGACGTCCGCAGCTGGTTCCGCGACAAATACGGTCCCAACAACGCCACCGTGGTGCTGGCGGGCGACGTGTCGGCTGAAGAAGCGCGGCCGCTGGTCGAGAAATATTTCGGCCCGATCGCGCGCGGCCCGGTCAACGACCCGGCCGAAGCCGCCATCCCCGAGCTTGCCGAAGACGTCCGCACGGTAATGCGCGACCAGGTCGCAGCGGTCAGCATCGACAAGTACTGGACCGCACCTGGCATCACCGACCGCGAACTGACGGCGCTGACCGTGGGCGCGCAGATCCTTGGCGGGCTGTCATCGAGCCGGCTCGACAACACGCTGGTGCGCGACGAGCAGCTGGCGGTGAGCGTTTCGGCCGGCAACTACGCCTGGCAGCGCGTCGGCATCCTCAACGTCTCCGCGACCGCGCGTCCCGGCGTCGAGGAAGCCGAGGTCGAACGCCGGCTCAACGAACTGGTTGCCCAGTTCATCGCCGAAGGCCCGACCGAAGACGAAGTGCGCCGTGCGGCGACCAGCACGGTTGCCGACACGATCCGCGGGCTCGAACAGGTCGGCGGCTTCGGCGGCAAGGCCGTGACGCTGGCATCGGGCGAAGTGCTGGCCGACGATCCTGCCTTCTACGCCCGCCAGTTCGAAATCCTCGCCACGCTGACGCCCGCCGAAGTGCAGGCGGCCATGCAGCGCTGGCTGACGCGGCCGTCCTTCACGCTGGTGCTCGAACCGGGCGAGCGCGACGGGTCCTACGAAGAGGCGGCGAGCGTCGCCGAAACCGAGACCGCCGCGGAAGCTGGCGCGCCGGATGCCCTGACCGTGACCGAAGTCCGCCCCGCGCCGCCGATCGAATCGGTTGCCGAGCTCGACTTCCCCGAGGTGCAGCACACCGCGCTGGCGAACGGCATGACGCTGCATTACGCGCAGCGCGACGCCATTCCCGCCACCTATGTCACGCTGTCCTTCGATGCCGGCAGCAGCGCCGATCCGGCGGACATGCGCGGGCTCGAAGGCCTCTCGCTCAGCCTGTTCGAGGAAGGCACCACCAGCATGAGCTCGCGCGAGATCGCCGAGACCAGCGAACGGCTGGGCGCGAACATCTCCCTCGGCGGTGGCGCCGACCGGTCCAGCTTCACGCTGTCCGCATTGTCGGCCAATCTCGTCCCCTCGCTCGAACTGCTGTCCGACATGGTGCGCAATCCCGCGTTCGACCCCGCCGAAATCGACCGGGTCCGCGCGCAGCGCATCACCAGCGTCGAACAGGAACTGCGCACGCCCGCGGCCATTGCCGCGCGCACTGCGGCACCGCTGATCTACGGCGCCGACAGCCCCTATGCCGGCCCCGACAGCGGGACCGTCGCATCGCTGACCGCGATCACGCGCGAGGACATCACCGCCTTCAAGGACCGCTGGATCCGCCCCGACAATGGCGAAATCTTCGTGGTGTCGGACCGGCCGCTGGCTGAAATCGTGGGCGCGCTGAATGGCGTGTTCGGCGACTGGGAAGCCCCCGCCGCGGCCAAGGGCACCAAGAGCTTCGCCGACGCGCCCGAGGCAGCCACCGAAAGCCGGATCGTGCTGGTCCACCGGCCCAATTCGCCGCAGAGCTATATCTATGGCGGGCAGCTGACTCCGGTCGATCCGCGCGGCGAAACCTATGTCGACTTCCTCAACGCCAACAATGCGCTGGGCGGCAACTTTCTCGCCCGGCTCAACATGAACCTGCGCGAGACCAAGGGCTGGAGCTACGGTGTGCGCGGCGCCCCGCTGACCAATGAGAACGCGGTCGCCTATACCGTGCGCGCGCCCGTCCAGGCCGACCGCACCGGCGATGCGCTGGCCGAACTGATCCGCGAAACCGGCGAATTCCTCGACACGCGCGGCGTCACCGACGAGGAGCTGACCCGGATCGTCACGGCCGAGATCGGCGAACTGCCCGGCCAGTTCGAAACCTCGGGCGCGATCCTCGGCGCGATGCAGTCCAATGCGCTCTACGGGCGGCCCGACGATTACTACGAAGTGATCGCCGATCGTTTCCGTGCGCAGACCACCGACAGCCTCGATGCCGCAGCCCGCGCAGCGATCGACCCTGATCGTTTTGTCTGGGTCGTGGTGGGCGATGCAACGGTCGTCGAACCGCAACTCGAACAGCTCGGCCTGGCAGTCGAACGCATCGAAATGGCGGGAACCGACTAATTGACATTCGTGTCAGCAGGCCCGATTGAAATGGGACTTTGAACCCCCAAGCGAAGAGAGGAATTTCCATGTCCGTAGCAGGTACCTACGATACCGTCGTGAAGAGCCCGATGGGCGACCAGAAGGGCACGCTGACGGTCGTCCCGAGCGACGATGGCAACAGCTTCACCGGCTCGATGGCCGGTGGCATGGGCTCGATGGACATCACCGACGGCACGATCGAAGGCGATACGCTCAAGTGGAAGATGGACATGACCGTCCCCATGCCGATGACGCTCAACTGCACCGCCACCGTCAATGGCGACCAGATGACCGGCACCGTCAATGCGGGCGCTTTCGGCGACATGCCGCTGACCGGCGAACGCCAGGGCTGATCGGCCCGGTCCGTGACGCGAGGGGCGTCGGGAGCGATCCCGGCGCCCTTTTCTTTGGCCTGCCTGAGCCAGCGGACGGAACTTCCGCCCGCACCGGGGCTTGGAAGAAGGACAGCATGGACGACAGCGACCCTCCCAAGCCGCGGCACCGCACGATTCCCAGCAGCCGCGCGGCGCGGCTGGGCACCTTCGGGCGGCTCGCCGGCGGGGTTGCCGGGGGCATGCTGGGCGAAGGCGCCCGGCGGCTGGCCCGCGGCGAGCGCCCGCGGATGCGCGACCTGCTGCTGACCCCGGGCAATGTCGGCCGCCTGGCCGATCGCCTGTCGCACCTGCGCGGTGCGGCAATGAAGCTCGGCCAGATGATCTCGATGGATGCGGGCGACATGCTGCCCGCCGAACTCACTGCCATTCTCGCGCAATTGCGTTCGCAGGCCTATCGCATGCCGCCGCAGCAATTGCGCAGCGTGCTCGACGCGGAATGGGGGCCCGACTGGCGGCGCCGCTTCGCGCGCTTCAACGCCACCCCGATTGCCGCGGCATCGATCGGGCAGGTGCACCGCGCGGCGCTGCCCGACGGGCGCGAAGTGGCAATTAAAGTCCAGTATCCCGGCATTCGCGAAAGCATCGATTCCGATGTCGACAATGTCGCGACCCTGCTGCGCGTATCGGGCGTCCTGCCGCGCGAGCTCGACCTTGCGCCGTTGCTGGGCGAAGCCAAGCGGCAGTTGCACGAGGAAGCCGATTATGAACGCGAAGCGGCGCAGATGACGCGCTTTGCCGACTGGCTGGACGGACACCCCGATTACATCGTCCCGCGCCCGCTGCACGAACTGACCACCGCGCGCGTGCTGGCGATGGATTTCATCGACGGCCAGCCGATCGAGGCGCTGGGCGAAGCACCGCAGGAGACGCGCGATGCGGCGATGCGCGACCTGATCGCGCTGGTGCTGCGCGAATTGTTCGAATTCGGCGCGATGCAGACCGATCCCAATTTCGCCAACTACCGCTTCCAGCCCGACACCGGGCGCTTGGTGTTGCTCGATTTCGGGGCGACGCGCGATGTCGATCCCGCGACCGCGGAAGGCTATCGCACGCTGCTTGCCGCCGGCCTCGCAGGCGACCGCGACGCGGTGCGCGAAGCTGCGCAGGCAGCGGGCTTCCTGGGCGAGGCAGCCATTGCCCGTCACCGCCCGCTGGTCGACCGGATGATCGACATCGTGGTGACCGAGATGAACCGGCCCGGCCCGTTCGACTTCGGCGATCGCGGCTTCGTCGAGGTGCTGCGCGAACAGGGGATGGAAATGGCCGCCGACCGGTCGACCTGGCACATCCCCCCGGTCGAGACGCTGTTCGTCCAGCGCAAGATCAGCGGCACCGCGCTGCTCGCNGCNCGGCTTGCAGCGCGGGTCGACGTGCGCGAACTGGTACGCCNCTACCTTGCAGGCGGCAGCGCCTGACGAAATTGGGCTGCCGGATCGCTCCGACAGCCCGTGTTCGTGACTGCGGCCCGGCCTAGCGGACCNCGNNCNTTNCNTNGNTCAGGCGCCGGGACGGTTCAGCCCAGCTTGTCCTTGAGGATCTGGTTGACCACCGCGGGGTTGGCCTTGCCCTGCATCGCCTTCATCGTCTGGCCGACGAAGAANCCGAACAGCTTGTCCTTGCCGCCGCGATATTGTTCGACCTTGTCCTCATTGTTCGCGAGGATCTCCTCGATGGCGGCCTCGATCGCCCCCGTATCGGANACCTGCTTGAGGCCCTTTTCNTCGGCGATCGTCTCGGGCTCGCCGCCGTCCTTGAGGACGATTTCGTAGATTTCCTTGGCCTGTCCGCCGGAAATCTCGCCCTTGTCCTGCATCGCCAGGATGCTGGCCTGCGCTGCGGCAGTGGCATTGGCCATATCGGCTTCATCGCCCAGCGACTTGACCACGCCCGGCGCGACCGAAAGCGCCCAGTTGGCGACCTGCGTGGCGACCTCGGCCTCGCTCTTGCCGATCTTGGCCGCGGTCGCCGCAAGCAGCGTTTCGAACCGTGCGAAGGTTTCCACCTCGGCGGTGAGTTCGCGCGCATTGTAAGGCGTCAGGCCCAGTTCGCTTTCGTACCGCTTGCGCTTGGCGTCGGGCAGTTCGGGCAGCGAGGCGCGACATTCCTCGAGGAAGCTGTCCTCCAGTTCGAGCGGGAGCAGGTCCGGATCGGGGAAATAGCGGTAGTCATGCGCATCTTCCTTGCTGCGCATGGTCCGGGTGGTGCCGGTGCCGGGATCGAACAGCCGCGTTTCCTGGTCCACGCTGCCGCCATTCTCGATCACGTCGACCTGGCGGTTGGCTTCATATTCGATGACCTGCATCACGAAGCGCACCGAGTTGACGTTCTTCGTCTCGGTCCGGGTGCCCAGCTCGCCGCCGGGCTTGCGCACGCTGACATTGACGTCGGCGCGCATCGAGCCTTCTTCCATATTGCCGTCGCACGAACCGACATAGCGCAGGATCGAACGCAGCTTGCGGACATAGGCGCCCGCTTCGGCGGGGCTGCGCATGTCGGGCATCGAGACGATTTCCATCAGCGCCACGCCGCTGCGGTTGAGATCGACATAGGACATGGTCGGATGCTGGTCGTGCATCAGCTTGCCCGCATCCTGTTCGACATGGATCCGTTCGATCCCGATGACCTTGTCCTCGGGAATGCCGGCCTTCTCGTCGGCATCGATCAGCAGCTGCCCTTCACCCACCAGCGGGTGGTAGAGCTGGCTGATCTGGTAGCCCTGCGGCAAATCGGCATAGAAGTAGTTCTTGCGGTCGAACCGCGACCACTGGTTGATCTGCGCCTCGATCGCCATGCCGGTGCGCACCGCCTGGCGGATGCACTCGCGATTGGGCACGGGCAGCATGCCGGGCATTGCCGCATCGACGAGGCTGACCTGCGTATTGGGCTCGGCACCGAAGGCAGTCGACGCGCCGCTGAACAGCTTGGCGTTGGAGGTGACCTGCGCATGGACCTCGAGGCCGATCACGACCTCCCATTCGCCCGTTGCGCCCTGGATGCGGTAGTTACTCATCGTCTTTAGGCTTTCCATTGTCACTCTTGAACCGCGCCTCGCCGTGGTTGATCCGCTTGGACAGGATCGCGGGCAGCGCCATCACGCCCAGCACCGCCACCGCGGCGACCAGCGTGAAGATGGCCTCGTTCACCACCATTTCTCCGGCTGCGCGTCGAACCCGGCGCGCTGCTGGATCGCGAGGCCGGTGTTGAGCACACCCTGTTCGTCGAAGGGCTTGCCCACGATCTGCAGCCCGAGCGGCAGGCCGTCGTCATTGACCATGGCGGGTACGCTCATCGCGGGCAGGCCGGCCAGCGATGCCGGCACGGCGAAGACATCGTTGAGATACATCGTCAGCGGGTCTTCATTGAGCGAACCCAGCGGGAAGCTGGCGGTCGGCGTGGTCGGCGCGAGGATCGCGTCGCACTGGCCGAACGCCTGCTCGAAGTCCTGACTCACCAGCGTGCGGATCTTCTGCGCCTGCGTGTAATAGGCATCGTAGAAGCCGGCGCTCAGCACATAGGTGCCGATCAGGATACGGCGCTTGACCTCGTCGCCGAACCCGGCGGCGCGGGTGGCGGCATACATGTCCTGCAGGCCCGCCCCGTCAGGCAGGTCGCGCAGGCCATAGCGCACGCCGTCATAGCGCGCGAGATTGCTCGAGGCCTCGGCAGGCGCGACGATGTAATATGCGGGCAGCGCGTATTTGGTATGCGGCAGCGAGATATCGACGATCTCGGCGCCCGCATCGCGCAGCCATTCCTTGCCCTGTTCCCAGCTCTTGAGAATGGCCTCGTCGGTGCCGTCCATCCGGTATTCCTTCGGGATACCGATCTTCTTGCCCTTGAGGTCTGCCGACAGGCCCGCTTCCCATTGCGGCACGTCCAGCTTGAGGCTGGTCGCGTCCTTGGGATCGAAACCGGCCATGGCCTCGAGCATGATCGCGCAGTCTTCGACGCTGCGTGCCATCGGGCCCGCCTGGTCGAGACTGGAGGCGAAGGCGACGACGCCCCAGCGGCTGCAGCGGCCATAGGTCGGCTTGATCCCGCAGATACCGGTGAAGGCGGCGGGCTGGCGGATCGAACCGCCGGTATCGGTGCCGGTGGCAGCGGGCGCGATCCGCGCGGCGACCGCGCTGGACGAACCGCCCGACGAACCGCCCGGGCTCATCGCGGCATTGGTGCCGTTCTTGCGCCAGGGCGAATTGACGTTGCCGAAATAGCTGGTCTCGTTCGACGAACCCATCGCGAACTGGTCGAGATTGAGCTTGCCCAGCATGCCCGCACCCGCATCCCACAGCTTCTGGCTGACAGTGCTTTCGTACTGCGGCGTGAAGCCTTCGAGAATATGGCTCGCAGCGGTGGTCTGCACGCCCCTCGTGGCGAACAGGTCCTTCATGCCGATCGGCACGCCGCCCATGATGCCCAGATCCTCGCCCCTGGCGCGCTTGGCATCGGCGGCATCGGCCGCCGCCAGCGCATGGTCCGGCGTGGTCACGATGAAGGCATTGAGGTCGGCCGCTTCGGCCACGGCGGCGTTGAAGGCTTCCGCCACTTCGCGCGCGGTGAAGCTGCCGCCCGCCACGCCATCGCGGATCGCCTTGACGCCGAGATCGGTCAATTCGCTCATGCCTCGTCACCCTGAACTTGTTTCAGGGTCCATTTCGCCACAATCACGGTGTCGTCCCCTAAAGAGCTGCGTTCCTGTTCCTGGATCCTGAAACACGCGCGGCTTCGCCGCTGTTCAGGATGATCGAATGAAAATGCGTGGCTTTTCATTCGATCACCTTGGGCACGCCGAAGAAGCCGTGTTCGGCGGCGGGGGCATTGGCCAGCACATCCTCGCGCCGTCCGCCAGCGGTCAGCGGGTCGGCGTCGACGACATCGTCGCGCAGGCGCAGCGTGTTGGGGATGACCGCGGTCATCGGCTCGACGCCGCTGGTATCGACCTCGCCCAGCTGTTCGACCCAGTTGAGGATATTGTTGAGTTCGGGGACCATCGTATCGAGTTCGTCATCGCCCATCTTGATGCGGGCGAGCGAGGCGATCTTGGCCACTTCTTCGCGTGTGACTGACATGCTCGCGCGTTAGCCGCGCGCGCGGCCCGCTTCAAGCAGCGATGCTGCAGCGCAATGCTATTCGAAGGGATCGCCTGCGGGCTGGCCGTCGATATAGACCCGCCGCCCGGTCCATTCGCGGATTTCCACCTGCGATCCCGCGCGCTGATCCGGCGCGTCGAACTCCGCCCTGATCGCGGCTTCGCGGGCTGCCGTTACCGCTGTCTGATCGGCGGGCCCGGCAAGATCGAACTCTTCCCAGGCGATGCGCCCGTCCTCGATCAGGGCGACCCTGCGCCGCCCATTGTCGCCAGCCCCGGCATCCAGCGCCACGCAAGGGTTGTCGCAGCGCCACGGCGAGGCGCGCACATGGTTCTCGACGTGGCGGCGCAGCGTCTCGTCCTCGAACTGCATCCGCAAATTCGCGAGCCGCTCGTTGCGCTCGGTGCCTCTCTCGACATCCCGATAGGTGCGGGCTTCCTGCGCGAGGGCACCGGCAGCGAGTTCTGCCACCTCGGCATCACTGCCCTTCGCCAGCCGCGCCAGTCCTTCGCGCCCGGCCTCGCCGAATTCCCAGCGCAGCGCGTCGAAGTCGAAGTCGTCCACCGCAACCCTGCCGCTTTCGAGCCGGGCGATCTGGTTCCTCGCCGATATCGCACCGAAATCGAACAGCGGCAGCGCGAGCACGAAGGCCAGCCCGCATGTCGCCACAGCGAGATGCATGTTCGCGGTGCGGACGCGGTCCATCCAGCCGGTCAGTCGTCCGCGGATCGGTGCAATGAAATAGGCCATGCCGTAAGCGACCGCGACCGCCACCGCGACGATGCCCCAGAGCCGCTCGGGGCTGAGCCCGTATTCGGCGACCCGCGTTCCGGTCGAGACTGCCGCCAGCAGCGCCAGCGGGAAGATCGCCAGCGCCAGCACCAAGGCCGCCCAGCGCAAGACGCGATTTGTGCTGACTTCGTGATCGGCGTTGCGAATCACCGCATTGACCAAGACGAAGCCCGCCACCGCCACCGACAGCAGCAGCGGCGTGGGGCTTTCGGTCGCATTCCACAGCACCGCAATACCGCTTGCCAGCACGGCCAGCAGGAAGATCGCCAGCGCGGCCGCCAGCGGCACGGCGATGATCGAGAACACCAGCATCACCACCGATTGCAGCGTGCCGATGATCTTCAACTGATTGCGCAGCACGCCCAAGGCGGCGCCGAATGCCGCACCCGAGAAGATCCAGCCGAACCAGGCCTCGTCGACCACGTTCTTGACCACGTCGATATCGATGGCGGAGAAGAGCGCGGCGAGCAGCACGGCCAGCAGCCAGGATACACCGGTGAAGGCGAGCGCCCCGGCGCCGCTGATCGCATCGGTCCATACGTGGAAGTGGGTCTGGTCGTAGGCCGTCCGCCAGCGCAGCCGGTGGAACCCCGCCTGGAACAGCGGCAGGGCCAGCGTTATCGCGACCAGCCCGGCGGCGACCCAGAAAGGCTCGTCGGCATAGCGGTCGCCCGCGCTCGTCACCCGCCAGGCGATTCCCGCCATGACCAGCGCGACCAGCCCGGCGAAGACCAGCGGCTCCTGCCAGCGGATACGCTCGACGGTGAAGGCCAGCGCCAGCGGACCGAAGACGAAAGCGGCGGCGAGCGCGGCCCGCCACGGCGGCATGTCGGCCGCGTTCCAGTCGGACAACAGGTGGACGGCGAGCCCGGCGACGCCCAGCAGGACGGCGAGCGCCCAGGGCCGCAGCGGCCAGTCGGCATGGGCTGCGGGCGCGTGAACGGCGGTTGCCTCGGTCATGCGCCCTCCCCCGGCGGCCGGCCTATTGCGCCGGCGGGGGTCCCGCCTGGCCGTCGGCGCCCTGCTGCCCCATCATCTGCTGGAGGGCAGCGGCGCGCGCCTGGAAGTCGTCGCGGCTCATGAAGTCGACCACTTCCACTTCAAACACCAGATCGGCATTGGCAGGGATCGGCGAGCCCGGCGGCGGTTCGGCGCCATAGGCCTGGTCGGCGGGGATCGTCAGCACGTAGCTGCCGCCCTTCTGCATCTGCTGCAGCCCCTCGATGAAGCCGTCGATGATCGCGCCTTCCTCNAGCAGCAGNGGATTGCCTTCGGGGAACAGGCCCGGCGGCACCGGCAGCGGCTGCGACCGGTCGAATTCGGTCCCGTCGGCCAGCGTGCCGACATAATTGACGAACACGACATCGCCGAGCTGCGGCGAATCGCCCGAGCCCGCGGTTACCGTTTCGACATCGAGCCCGCGCGGCATGGCGGCCCAGGCAAGACCCGCGGCGACGAGGACGGCAAGCAGCACGCCGAGCCACAATTTGGTCAGCGAGCCCTTCTTGATGGGCTGGAGGGGAACGCGGGTGATCTCGGTCATGAAAGTCTCTTCCGGATTCGCAACGGCGGATACGCAAAGGGCGCGGATTGCTCCGCGCCCTCATGGCTTAGCTTGGTAGCAGTCGCAATAGCGACTTACTTGGCGCCGTCGCGCTCCAGCCGCTTGCGCTCGAGCTTGCGCGCGCGGCGGACCGCAGCCGCCTTTTCGCGGGCGCGCTTTTCGCTGGGCTTCTCGTAGTGGCGGCGCAGCTTCATTTCGCGATACACGCCTTCACGCTGCAGCTTCTTCTTGAGCGCGCGGAGGGCCTGGTCGACATTGTTATCGCGAACCATGATCTGCATAAACTTCAATACCTCGACTTTGCGGGCCAGAGCCCGCGCAAAAGCGGGGTATGCCTCCTGAATTGGGGTTTCGCTTGTTCAACGAAAAGCGCGCCGAATCCGTTCCGGACCGGCTCGAACGGGTGCGCACATACGGATTCTCGCAGCCGAAGGCAAGTCTTTGTCGCATGCTGCAGCATCGGGATGACGCAGGGGCAATTGGCGGCTAAGGGCAGCGGCGATGTCCACCTTCTCTCCTTTCGTTGCCGCGCTGCACGTCTTTATCGGCGGCGGGTTCGGCGCGGTGCTGCGCTGGCAGCTCGGCCGCGCGATGACCGGCTGGCTCGGCGCGCCGGTCGTGACCGCCTTTCCCTTCGCCACGCTGGCGGCCAACGCCGCNGGCAGTCTCGCGATGGGATTGCTGGCCGGCNNGCTGGCACGCCANGGCAGCGGGGAAGGCGAGCAATTGCGGTTGCTGCTGGGTGTAGGGCTGCTGGGCGGCTTCACCACATTCAGCGCGTTCAGCCTTGAAATGGTGCTGCTGATCGAACGCGGACAATATCTTTTCGCCCTGCTCTATGCAGTGCTGTCGATTGCATTGGGCATCACCGGGCTGATGGTCGGTCTCGGCGTGATGAGGATGGCAGGATGAATACCTCNGACGAAGTACGCAATTTCANCGTCGAGGCGGATGACGACGGCATCCGGGTGGACCGGTGGTTCAAGCGGCACCTGCCGCAGGTCGGCTTCGGCACGGTCAGCAAATGGGCGCGCACCGGCCAGGTCCGGGTCGACGGCAAGCGGGTCAAGCCCGACGACCGGCTGGCCGAGGGGCAGCAGATTCGCGTGCCCCCGGGGGGCGATGCGCCGCACAAGCAGCCCAAGGCGAAGCGCGAGCTCAAGCCCGCCGAGATCGAGCAGGCGCAGGCCATGCTGATCGAGCGGACCAAGGGCGCGTTGGTGCTGAACAAGCCGCCGGGCCTTGCGACGCAGGGCGGGACGAACACGTTCAACCATGTCGACGGCCTGCTCGACGCCTATGTCGAAGGCGAGGACGATCCGCGCCCGCGGCTGGTTCACCGGCTCGACAAGGACACCAGCGGCGTGTTGCTGGTGGCGCGCACGCCCGGCAGCGCGGCCTATTTCTCCAGGCGTTTCTCGGGCCGGTCGGCGAAGAAGATCTACTGGGCGCTGGTAATCGGCGTGCCCGATGTGAAGGAAGGCGTGATCGAGGCGCCGCTTGCCAAGCAGCCCGGATCGGGCGGCGAGAAAATGCATGTCGACCACGAGGGCGGCCAGCCGGCCAAGACCAAGTACCGGGTCGTCGATGCGGTGGGCAAGAAAGCCGCCTGGCTCGAACTGCAGCCGCTGACCGGCCGCACGCACCAGCTCCGCGTGCATTGCGCGGCGATGGACCACCCGATCGTGGGCGATGGCAAATATGGCGGCAAGGAAGCCTTCCTGACCGGCTCGATCAGCCGCAAGATGCACCTCCATGCGCGGCGTCTGATCATCGACAGCCCCGACGGCGGCAAGCTCGACGTGACCGCCGATCTGCCCGAACACTTCGCCGCCTCGATGGAGCAGCTCGGGTTCGACGTGAACTTGTCCGATGCCACCCCGATGCGCGACGATCCGCCGCCCAAGACGCGCGAGGAGAAGAAGCAGCAGGCCCGCCAGCATGCGAAGAACTTCCGCAAGTCGCAGCGCTCACCGCGCCGGGCGCGGGGCGCGATGGCGAAAGGCAAGCCGAAGGGCCCGCGCAAGTGAGCCGGCTGGTCGTCTTCGATTGCGACGGCACGCTGGTCGATGGGCAAGCGGCGATCTGCGAGACGATGGAACTGGCCTTCCGCAACACCGGCCTGGCCGCGCCCGAACGCAACAAGGTCCGCCGGATCGTCGGGTTGAGCCTGCCCTTTGCGCTGCGCGAGCTTGCCCCCGATGCCACCGACGACGAACGCCATGCCGTGGTCGAGGCCTATAAGGCGGGTTACCGCGAGCTCCGCCTCTCGGGCGCGCTGCGCGAACCGCTGTATGCAGGCATCGCCGCGCTGATCGACGAACTCGATGCCGAAGGCCGCCTGCTGGGCGTCGCCACCGGCAAGAGCGACCGCGGGCTCCACGCGTGCCTCGACACGCATGGCATCAAGCATCGCTTCGTNTCGCTGCAGACCGCCGACCGCCATCCCTCCAAGCCGCATCCCGCCATGCTCGAAGCCGCGCTGGGCGATGCCGGCGTGGCGCCTGCCGACGCCGTGATGATCGGCGATACCAGTTTCGACATGGAAATGGCGCAGGCAGCCGGCGTCCGCGCGATCGGCGTGGCCTGGGGCTATCACGAACCGCGCGAACTGCTCGACGCCGGGGCCAGCGCGGTGGCCGAAACCGCACAGCAATTGGGAGACCTGATCCGTGGGACAAACTGACCATGACCCGGCCAAGGCGCGGTTCCTGACCATCCAGGCAGTGCGATTGTCGGGGGTCGTGACGGCGGTGCTGGGCGCGCTGGTGCTGGGCGGCATCCTGCCCCTGCCCGAGATCGCCGGCTATATCCTCGTCGCACTGGGCGTGGCCGAGATATTCATCCTCCCGATCGTCCTCGCCAAGCGCTGGAGAAGCGGCCAGTGAAGCGGTTCTATACGCGCGTCCATGTCGAACGCGCAGCTTCCGGCCATCAGGTGTTCCTCGACGGGCGGCCGCTGAAAACGCAGGGCGGGCGGCAGCAGGTCGTCGATTCGCTTGCGCTGGCAGAAGCGCTCGCAAGCGAATGGGATGGACAGGGCGAGACGATCGATCCGGCACGCTTTGCCTATCGCGACATGGCCGATTACGCGCTCGACACGCTGCCCGAAGGCCGCGCCGCGGCAATCGCCAAGCTGCTGCGCTATGCCGAAACCGACACGCTTTGCTATCGCGCCGATCCGGACGAGCCGCTGTGGCATCGCCAGCGCGACATGTGGGACCCGCTGGTCGAAACGCTCGAGGCCCGCGAAGGCATCGTGCTGGAACGCGTCAGCGGGGTGGTGGCGAAACCGCACGCCCCGGCCACGATGGACCGGCTGAAAGCCCGGCTGGAAAGCCTGGATGATTTCACCCTCGCTGCGCTCGAACAGCTGACTGCGCTATCCGCATCCTTGTGCGTCGGCCTGGCCGCGCTCGACCACGATGCCGATGGCGAAGCGCTGTGGGCAGCGGCCAATCTCGAGGAAGACTGGCAGATCGAACAATGGGGCGCGGACGAGGAAGCCGCCGCGCGCCGCGCGAAGCGGCTGGAGGCATTCCTCAAGGCGATGGCCTTCGTACGGCTGGCACAGAATTAGGTCGGAAAATCTACACCGAAAGAAATGAGCAAAAGGTAGATCCCGAAAAGCAAGGATAGCAACATCGCTATTTCTAGGGTCTGTTTGTTGTCGGAAACCACCTGGCCGATCACGGCGACATCCTCATCCAACGCGCCAGAGATCACTACTATGAATGCCAATGTTGAGAAAACCGCGGCACCAGCAACTGCGGATATTGCGCAATCGACCGCCCCCGCGTCGCCCCACGCATACCTTGCGATTCCGGTCACACCACCAGCGACGATGGTGCTCAAGAAACCATGACGCATCTTAGTTGATAACTACGCGCTTTACGGGCTTCGAGCGTTTTTCGGGATTCATCGCCACACCCAAGCTGGCACCGACGAGCCCTGCTGCAACAGCGGGAAGGAGCAAGCCACTCAAGCCAAAGCCTGCAAGACCCCCGATCACGCTAAGGGTGCCTGCCGCCTTCTTCGCCTCGCTTGTCAGTACGAAACGACGCCGACGGTCTGTAGGAGCGTCATCAGACATTGCATTCATATAAACGAACGGCGAGCGTGTTACAAGATCGTCAGCCGAGCCAGTCGGCGATTTCACCGGCGACCTGGTTGGCCGCCTGATTGAGCGCCGGGCCGACGAATTCGGTCTCGGGTGCGGCGACGGGCACGCGCGCTTCGAAGCGGCGGCTGATTGCGCTTGCGCCCGCGCCATTGCGCACCGCGTCGAACACCACCACCACTTCGCGCGTCCGCGCATCGTAGCCGAACGCGCGCAGCGAACCGTGGAGGCGGTCGGCCGCGTTCAGGCCGGGATCGTCGCCATCGACCACCACGCGGCCGTTTTGCGAGCGGATCGTCTCGGCCACCAGCTGGCCGAACAGGCGGGCGGGCCGGTCGACCCAGAACGCATCCTGCAGATAGGCCAGTTCGGTGTCGGTGACCTGCACCGGGACCCGCGTGACATCGAGCGCCTTGGTCGCCTCGAACGGGACGATCGCCAAGGCCGTGCCCCGGTCGCTCGCGGCGCTTTCGCCGGCGGGGGCGGTGGCAGCGGGGGTCAGNGTCAGCAGGCTGTCGGGTGCCTCGCCGCCAAAGCTCAGGCAGCCGCCCAGCAGCAGGGCGGGAGCCAGCGCAGCAAGTTTGGTCATGCGTGTCATGCTGGTGCCCCTTACGGCTTGTAATCGGGCAGCGGCTGGCTGGAAAGCAGCGCGCCGGCACCCTTTTCGTCGATCGTTTCGGTCACGTCGCGCAGCGCCTTGCTGGTCGCGCGCAGGTCGCGCAGCGTGGCTTCAGCGGCGGGCAGCGTGCTTTCGGTCAGCTGCTTGGTCGCAGGCCGCGCCTCGTTGAGCGTGTCTTCGAGCGCGCGCGCNGCGCCGCTGGCCGATTTCAGCGTCGAGCGCAGGTCGCGGGCAATCGCCTCGCCTTCCTGGTTGATGATGCGATCGGTCGAGGCGGTGACCTGTTCGAACTGGTCGAGCGCCTCGCTGGCTTCGCGCAGCGTCACCTGCAGTTCGGCCATCGTGCGTTCGAGCTGCGGCGCGGCAGCGGCGAAGCCCGCGCTGGCGGCGTTGGTGTTGGCGAGGATCTGCGAGATTTCTTCCTGGTTGCGATCGCTCAGCAGGACGGTCAGCCGCTCGGTCAGCGTGGCCAGCCGCTCGAGCAGGAGCGGGGCGCTGGCGAGTACTGCGCCGAACCCGCCGCCGGTGGTGGGCGGAATGATCGGCACGCCTTCGGTGCAGGCCGTGGTCTCGCACGATATCGGCGGCGCACCGCTGCGCGCGCCGTCGAGCGTGATCGTCGACACGCCGGTGAAACTGCCCTGGATCGTCGCGGTGGTGCCGACGAGGATGGGCACGCTTTCCTTGACCTTGATCCGCACGCGGACGAATTCGGGGTCCTTGTCCCACAATTCGATCTGGTTGACCTGCCCCACCGGCACGCCGGCGAAATCGACCGAGCTGCCATTGGCAAGNCCGGCGACCGACTGCTTGAAGAAGATGTCGTATTCGTTCTGGTCCCCGCCGCCGAGCCGCGCGAGCCACACGATGAACAGCGCGAGCGCGCCAAGGATCAGCAGCGTAACCGCCCCTACCCAAACGTGATTTGCCCGCGTTTCCATTGGTTCGCCCTATGCCTTGCCCGCAGGCGGTTTGTCCAACGCTTTGACCGCATGCGCAGCGACCGGTTCGTCCATGTGCCGGCGCAATTCGTCGAGCGCCTGCGCGGTCAGCGCCGCGCGCCCCCGCGGACCGTTGAAATATTGCTGGATCCACTCGTGATCGAGATCGAGCAGGTTCGGCACCGTGTCGACCGCGATGACCTTCTTGTCCGCGATCACGGCAACGCGGTCGCAGATCTCGTGCAGCGTATCGAGATCGTGGGTGATCAGGAACACGGTCAGCCCGAGCGTTTCCTTCAGTTCCAGCGTCAGCTGGTCGAACGCGGCCGCGCCGATCGGATCGAGCCCGGCGGTGGGTTCGTCGAGGAACAGCAGCTCGGGATCGAGCGCCAGCGCGCGCGCCAGCCCGGCCCGCTTCTTCATGCCGCCCGACAGTTCGGAAGGGTATTTGCCCACCGCTTCTTCGGGCAGGCCCGACAGCACGACCTTGTAGCGGGCGATCTCGTGGCGCAGTTCGGGCTCGATCTCGGGGTAGAACTGCTTGAGCGGGACCTCGACATTCTCGCCCACGGTCAGGGTCGAGAACAGCGCCCCGCCCTGGAACAGCACGCCCCAGCGGTTGCGCACGCCGATATCGACCTCGGGATCGCTGTCGATGGTCGAGCGGCCGAACACGCTGATGTCGCCCGCGGTGGGATGCTGCAGCCCGATGATCGAGCGCATCAGCACGCTCTTGCCAGTGCCCGATCCGCCGACCACGCCGAGGATTTCGCCGCGCCGGACCTTGAGATCGAGATCCTGGTGGACGACCTGGTCGCCAAAGGCATTGGTCAACCCTTCGACGACGATCGGGTAATCGCCGCGATAACGTTCGTGGCGGCCCAGTTCGCGCCCGGCTTCGTCCTGCGCCATCAGCCCCACCCGATCTTGGTGAAGAAGACTGCGAAGAAGGCGTCGATAACGATCACTGCGAAGATCCCCGTGACCACGGCCATGGTGGTGCGCCGGCCGACTTCTTCCGAATTACCCTTGACCTGCATGCCGTGATAGCAGCCTGCCAGCGCCACGATCAGCCCGAAGACCGGCGCCTTCAGCAGCCCGACCCACAAATCGTAGATCGGGACCACGTCCTGGATCCGGGTGAGGAAGGTCCAGAACGGAATGCCCAGCATGAACTGGCCGACGACCGCGCCGCCGACGATGGCGACACCCGCGGCGTAGAATCCCAGCAGCGGCATCATCAGCACGGCGGCCATGACGCGGGGAATGACCAGCGCTTCCATCGGCGATATGCCGATGGTCTGCATCGCATCGACTTCCTCGGTCAGCCGCATCGTGCCGATCTGCGCAGCGAAAGCACTGCCCGACCGGCCGGCCACCATGATCGCGGTCATCAGCACGCCCAGCTCGCGCAAGGTGATCCGCCCGACCAGATTGACGGTCAGCGTCTCCGCCCCGAACTGCGCCAGCTGGACCGCGCCCTGCTGCGCGATGACCACGCCGATAAGGAAGCTCATCAAGCCGATGATCGGCAGCGCCGAGACGCCCACCAGCTCGAGCTGGCGGACCAGCGCCAGCCAGCGGAACCGCCGGGGGTGGCGGATCAGGCTGCCCATCGACAGCAACAGCGCGCCGAGGAAGCCGACCACACCGTAGATCCCGCGGCGCGCGGCGTATATCTTCTCGCCCATCACCGTGGGCACGCGTTCCCATACGGGCAGGCGCGGAGCGGCGATCTGCTCTTCCGACCCGGTCCCTTTCAGCGCGCCCATCAGGCGTTCGGCGCGCTCGCTCGCGCCCGAAATCTCGGCCTCGTGTTCGCGCGCCAGGCTGCAGGCGATCCAGGCACCGACGGTGTCGATCTCGGTCACATCGGCCAGATCGATCCGGGCGATCGGACCGTCCAGTGCACGCAGATCCTGATCGATCGCGCCGACGGTGGACACGAGATAGGGCCCCGACAGGGCAAGCACATTGCCCCCATCGCCATCTTCGCTCAGATCGTATTCGGCGAAACCACCCATTGCCGCGCGGTATGCGAGCAAATCCGCCGCTTGCCAAGCGGCGATCGCCGGGTGTCACCTGCAACGTTGCATCGCAACAAGCGCGCTGGCAAAGGCGGTGCTCACCATTTGGCTGCGACTTCCCGGGGGCGTACGGGCAGGCGCGGGACGAGAGCGTCTACGAACAGGAAACCATGAGCACCGAGCTACCCACGACCTTCGACCCGGCCGCAATCGAGGCGCGCTGGTACGCGCATTGGGAACAGGAAGGCCTCTTCCGCCCCGAACGCCCCGATGCGCAGCCTTACACGATCGTCAATCCGCCGCCCAACGTCACCGGCAGCCTGCATATCGGCCATGCGCTCGACAATACGCTGCAGGACATCATGATCCGTTACGAGCGGCTGCGCGGCAAGGATGCGTTGTGGGTGGTTGGCACCGACCATGCGGGCATTGCCACGCAGATGGTCGTCGAACGCCAGCTGGAGGCGAAGCAGGACAAGCGCACCAATTACAGCCGCGAGGATTTCGTGGCCAAGGTGTGGGAGTGGAAAGAGGAAAGCGGCGGCACGATCACGCGCCAGCTGCGCCGCCTCGGCTGCTCGATGGACTGGAGCCGCGAACAGTTCACCATGGACCCGCATTTCAGCGCGGCGGTGACCAAGACCTTCGTCGATCTNTATAACGACGGGCTGATCTACCGCGACAAGCGGCTGGTCAACTGGGACCCCAAGCTCAAGACCGCGATCAGCGATCTCGAGGTCGAAACGCAGGATGTGAAGGGTTCGTTCTGGCACTTCCGCTATCCGCTTGAAGACGGCGTCACGCTGGCCGACGGNCGCGACTATATCGAGGTTGCAACCACGCGCCCCGAAACCATGCTGGCCGACATGGCGGTGGCGGTGCATCCCGAGGACGAGCGCTATGCCAGCGTGGTCGGCAAGCATGTCGTGCTGCCGATCACCGGCCGCCGGGTGCCGATCGTCGCCGACGAACATGCCGATCCCGAACTGGGCAGCGGCGCGGTGAAGATTACCCCGGGGCACGATTTCAACGATTTCGAAGTCGGCAAGCGCGCCGGGTTCAAGCCCGCCGAGATGCTCAACATGCTCGATGGGGAAGCCAACGTTTGCCAGACCGCCGACGATCTGGTGCCCGAGGAATTCCTCGGCCTGCACCGGTTCAAGCGTGACGGGGTCGACGGAGCGCGCGAACTGGTGGTCCAGCGGCTCAAGGACAGCGGCCACCTCATCCCGCATATCGCCAGGACCAAGAAGGGTGAGGAACAGGAACTCGACGCTGAACCGCGCACCATCGCGACGCCTTTCGGCGACCGCGGCGGCGTGGTGATCGAACCCTGGCTGACCGACCAGTGGTATGTCGATGCCGAGAAGCTGGCGGTGAAGCCGATCGAGGCAGTGAAGAACGGCGCCGTCGAGATCGTCCCGAAGAGCTGGGAGAAGACCTTCTTCAACTGGATGGAAAACATCCAGCCATGGTGCGTCAGCCGCCAGCTGTGGTGGGGGCACCGGATCCCGGCGTGGTACGATGCTGAAGGCAAGGCCTATGTCGCACTGACCGAGGAGGAAGCGCAGGCGCAGGCAGGCGAAGGCGCCGCACTGACCCGCGACGAAGACGTGCTCGACACGTGGTTCTCCTCCGCGCTCTGGCCCTTCGCCACGCTCGGCTGGCCCGAGCAGACCGACCTTGTCGCCAAGCACTATCCCAACGACCTTTTGATCAGCGGCTTCGACATCCTGTTCTTCTGGGATGCCCGCATGATGATGATGGGGCAGTACACCACCGGGCAGAACCCGTGGCCCAAGCTGTATCTGCACGGCCTCGTCCGCGCGGCGGATGGGCAGAAGATGTCCAAGTCGAAGGGCAATGTCGTCGACCCGCTTGGGCTGATCGACCAGTACGGCGCCGATGCGCTGCGCTTCTTCATGGCGGCGATGGAAAGCCAGGGCCGCGACATCAAGATGGATGACAAGCGGATCGAGGGATACCGCAACTTCGCGACCAAGCTGTGGAACGCGACGCGCTTCTGCCAGTCGAACGGCATCGGCGCGAGCACCAGCATTGCCGCACCCAAGGCCANCCATGCGGTCAACCGCTGGATCATCGGCGAGGTTGTCCAGACCAAACAGGCGCTNGACACTGCGCTGGCCGATCTGCGTTTCGANGCGGCGGCAAACACGATCTATCATTTCGTGTGGGACCGGTTCTGCGACTGGTATATCGAACTGGTCAAAGGCAATTTCGACGAGGAAACCAGGGTGGTCGCTGGCTGGGCGCTCGACCAGATCCTCGTGATGCTGCACCCCTTCATGCCCTTCATCACCGAAGAACTGTGGTCCAAGCAGGNCGACCGCGCCGATTATCCGCTGATCACTGCAAAGTGGGTCGATCCGCAGGCCGAAGTGGATGCCGAGGCCAAGGCGGAAATNGACTGGNTGATTGCGCTGACCAGCGCGATCCGCACCGCCAAGAACGAGCTTGGCATTGCNCCNGGCGCCAAGCTGGAAGCCTTNTGCCCCGCGCCCAGCGCGCTGGCGAAATCGGTGGTCGAGGCCAATGCCGGGGCCATCGAACGGCTGGCGCGCCTGACNGCGATCCATTTNGCCGAAGCGCCNGCTGGNGCNGCGATGCAGATTGCAGCGGGCGAGGATGCGCTTGTCATTCCGCTCGAAGGCGTGATCGACATCGAGGCGGAGAAGACCCGCCTGTCGAAGGCGCTGGAGGCATCCGCCAAGGAAGCCAAGTCGCTCGAAGGCCGGCTGTCGAACGCGAACTTCGTCGAACGCGCCAAGCCCGAAGCGGTCGAAAAGGCACGCGCCGACCATGCGCACCACGTGGCCGAAGTCGCGCGGCTCGAAGCCGCCCTGGCGCGGCTCGGCTGACAAAACACGCCTAACTCTCTCGTCACCCCGGACTTGATCCGGGGTCAGGCTTCTTCGCTCGGCCTTGTGCCCGCAACGAGGAACAGCCCGACCCCGGCTCGGAGGCCGGGGTGGCGGATAGGGTGAACGAGGGCGGCGATTTCCTACGCGGCCCGATTGTGTCATGAACGCGGCAATGGCCTACGACCCTACCCCCGCTTGCGAAGCGCAAATTCAATCGAGTGCGTCGATCAAAACCCGCTTGACTGATCGGTTCGATTTTTGTGCATGGACCGTGGTCCATGCGGNCCATGTGTGCGCCGCGCACGACGAACCGAGTGAGCCTGCCCGATGCCGCTAGTCCTCGCCACGCAGGCTCCGGGTGAGCCGGAGATCTTCGCCAGCGTGCAGGGCGAAGGGCCGAGTGCAGGCATGCCCTGCACCTTCCTGCGGCTGTCGCGCTGCAATCTCGCCTGCGTGTGGTGCGACACCGCCTATACCTGGCACTTCGCGGGCGACGAGCGGCCGCACCGCGACGGGGTCGAATTCGACCGCACGGCCAACCAGCTCACGCTGGACGAGGAAGAGGTTGCCGCGCGTATCACCGCGCTGGGCCAGAAGCGCCTGGTCATCACCGGCGGCGAACCGCTGCTGCAGGCGCCCGCGCTGGCGCGGCTGCTGGGCCATTTGCCCGATGTCACGGTGGAGATCGAGACCAATGGAACGACCAAGGCAAGCCCCGCGCTCGACATCCGCATCGACCAGTTCAACGTCAGCCCCAAGCTGGCGCATAGCGGCAATCCTGCGGAACTGGCGCTCATCCCCGAGCGGCTNGACGCCTATGCCACCGACCCGCGCGCCTGGTTCAAGTTCGTGATCGCTGCGCCGGCGGACCTCGACGAGGTGCTGGCGCTGCGTGATCGCTATCGGTTCAAGCCCGACCACGTCTTCCTGATGCCCGAAGGCACCGACAGCGAGACATTGCGCGCCCGTGAGCAGTGGCTCGCGCCGCTATGCGTCGAGCACGGCTTCCGGATGAGCGACCGGCTGCATATCCATTTGTTCGGCGATACGCGCGGGACCTAGCCCTGCGAGCGCCAGCGCTGGACGGTGCGCTCGACGATCTCTTCCTCGCCGCCGGTCTGGTTCCACAGTTCGATGAAGCTGGGGTCCTCCGATGCGGGCCGCTTGGATTCCTCGAGATTGTCGAAGCTCATGCGGATCGGGATTGCCACGCCTTCGCCGCAGATGATGCATTCCCGGTTGCGCAGCGCGGGGATGGCATCGAGGAAGCCGCGCGCACCTTCGGGCATCGCCGCGCGGACGAAATCCTGGTCGCGGTCGTTGTTGAGCCGCATCGACAGGATCGTGCCGCATTGCGACAGCACGCCTTCGGCAAGGTCGGACGGACGCTGCGTGATCAGGCCCAGGCTGATGCCGTACTTGCGGCCTTCCTTGGCGATCCGCGACAGGATGGTGCCCACCGAATTGCCGTCGGCATTCTGTTCGTTGGGGACGTAGCGGTGCGCCTCCTCGCACACCAGCAGGATCGGCGAGGTGCGTTCGTCGCGGCTCCAGATGGCGAAGTCGAACACCAGCCGGCTGAGCACTGCGACCACGGTCGCGGTGATGTCCGACGGCACGCCGGAAACGTCGATGATCGATATCGGCTTGCCGTTCGAGGGCATCCGGAAGATCTTGGCGATGAAGTCGTTCATCGTGTCGGCCACCAGCATGCCCGAGAACATGAACTGGTAGCGCGGATCGCTCTTGATCTCGTCGAGCTTGTTCTTGATCCGCATGTAGGGCGCGGAGTTGGTCGCCTTGTCGAGCTTGCCCATCGCGTCCTGCAGCTCGTTCGAGAGATCGGAGAGCAGGTAAGGGATCGGCGAATCGACGGTGATCTTGCTCATGTTCTCCGCCAGCCGGCTCTTCTGGCGCGACTTGAGCAGGCACTTGGCCAGAATATCCGCATCGACCTGCCGCTCGTTGCCATTGCTGGTCAGCAGCACTTCGCAATGCTCTTCGAAGTTCATGATCCAGTACGGCATCTGCAGGTTCGACACATCGAGGATCATGCCAGTGTTGCGGAAGGCCGAGGCATATTCGCCATGCGGGTCGACCATCACGATATGGCCATCGGGCGCAGCTTCGCAGATCCGGTGGAGGATCAGCGCCGCGCTGGTCGATTTACCCGTACCGGTCGAGCCGAGCAGTGCGAAATGCTTGCCCAGCATCGCATCGACATAGATGCCGGCGCGAATGTCCTTGGTCGGATAGACCTTGCCGATGGTGATCGCGCTGCGTCCGTCGCTGGCATAGACCTGCCGCAGGTCGGCCGTGGTCGCAGGATAGACCATCGCGCCGGGTACCGGATAGCGGGTCACGCCGCGGCGGAAAGCGTGCAGCTTGCCGGTCAGCTTCTCTTCCGCGCCTTCGCCGAGGAAATCGATATTGGCGAGGATCGAACCGGCCTTGCGGTCCTGCTTTTGGTTCCGCACGCTGGCAAGCAGCCAGCTGTTGCCGACACGGATCTTGATCTGCGATCCGACCTGCCCGGCCATGGCGATCGCGGGATCGGCATCGGCCGCGCATTCATTGAGCCGCGCAAGATCGATCGCCACCTGCGAACCCGCGCCCGAGATTTCCAGCACCACGCCGATCGGCTGGTCGGCGTTCTCGCTGGTCGTCGGTGCGGGCGCCTGCGAAGCCGCTCGGCTCGGGGCACCGGCTGCCTCGTCGGCTGCGGTGCTGTCGCGCGGCGGCTGTTCCTGCGCCGGGCCGGCCGGTTCGTCCGCGATCGGTGAAGGCGGTGGCGGCTGCACCGGCTGGGGCCGGTCATCCGCCTGCGTTTCGGGCGGCTGGCTTTCGGTCCTTTCCGGCGGCTGGTGTACATAGCCCGACGGCGATGGGGCGGGGGCAGGCGCAGCCGCATCGCCGCCACGCATGATCCGGTCGCGCAGCGACCGCCTGTGCTTTTCCGGCGGCTCGGCCCCGGTTTCCTTCGACGGGTCGAACGTACGGTAAATCGGCTTGCCCATATCGGTCATCGATCCGGCGGTATCCTGCGTTGAATGCGCCCATCGCGCACGCAGCATGCCTGACCGAAAGTGCTTAAGATGTGGTCAACGCAAAAGCGCGCTTGCGCGTCAGATAAGCGCGAACAGGCGCCCGGCCGCCCAGCCCATCCCGACCGACAGCATCACCGCCAATAGCCCGTAGACCAGCGACCATTCCTGCGAATAGCGGGCCACCAGCCGTTCGAAACCGACCTTGCGCACTTCGACCTCGGCCTGCGCCGAAGCGATCACGCGGCCATCGCGCACGGCGAAGGTCTCGGCGGTATAGGTCCCCGTCGACACATTGGAAGGCAGCGAGATACGCGACTGGTAAAGCACCTGTTCGCTGATCTGGACGCCCTGGAAATCCTGCTTGTAGAGGTCTTGCCGCGTCTTGAGATCGACCAGTCCGGCCTTGAAGCGCGCCTGTTCCTCGGGTTCGATGACACCGCTGGGCGATAGCTGGATATAGGCGGTGCCGAATTCGTAGATCGCCGCGGTTTTCTCATCGACGATATCGGCGATCGGCTTGGAGGATGCGACCGCGAAATAGGACGGGACCGAGCGGAAATCGCTGCTGGCAGCGTTGACCCACACTCCGGCGAAGCGNTCCTTCTCGCGCAGCCGCACNGGTTCGGACGGTCCCTTGAGCACAACGACGATNTCGTAGTCGCTGCCNGCCGCGCGACCCTGCGGATCGAGNACCGCCCCGAACAGCAGCAGCTCGGTGCCGGTAAANCCCTGCCGCACCTGCACTTCGTGCTGGCTGACCTCGGGCACCAATATGGGATCGCGCTGGCCCATCAGCGCGAAAGCGAAAGCAAGGAGCAGCAGCGCTCTCATAGCGGGTAGATCGTGTAGATTTCATCGGGCTGGTAGAACAGGCCGAGGAACATGCGAAAGGCCACCATCAGCACGATGGCGGCGAGGATCAGGCGCAGTATTTCGGGCTTCGCCTTGACCGCAAGCTGCGAACCGAACTGCGCCCCGGTGACCGAACCGACCAGCAGCAGGAAGACCAGCACGATATCGACTGCCTTGGTGGTGAGCGAATGCATCATCGTGGTCGCCATGGTGACGAACAGGATGTTGTAGAGCGAAGTGCCCACCACGACATTCGCGCTCATCCCGAGGATGTACAGCATCGCCGGCACAAGGATGAACCCGCCACCGACCCCCATCAGCATCGTCAGGATNCCCACCGCNATGCCGACGACCAGCGGAGCCAGCGGGGAGATATAGAGGCCCGAGCGATAGAAGCGCCANCGCATCGGCAGGCTCGCGACCAAGGGATGGTGGCGCCGCCGCGCTGCCTGGGCATTGCCCTTCCCGCGCAGCGTCTGGACCGATTCCCGGGCCATCAGCAGGCCGATCGTCCCCAGCAGGATCACGTAAAGCGCGCTNATGACCACATCGATCTGCCCGATCGACCGGAAAAAGCGGAACAATAGCGCGCCGAAGCCCGAACCGATAACGCCGCCGGCGACCATCACCATACCCATCCGGTAATCCACGCCGCCGCGCCCGCCATGCGCCAGCACGCCGGTAACGCTGGCCCCGGTGACCTGNGTCGAAGCCGAGGCCGCAGCGACGGTCGGAGGAATNCCGTAGAAGATCAGCAGCGGAGTCGTGAGGAAGCCNCCCCCCACTCCGAACANGCCCGAGAGCACACCTGTNAGCCCCCCCAGCGCGACGATCCATAGCCCGTTGACGGACAGGTTCGCGATAGGGAGGTAGACGTCCATGCCTGCGCCCTATCGCAGCGGCGTGACGGATAAAAGCTGAACGATGTCAGAAGCCGGTTGAAAGCGTGATCAGGCCGCCGTTGCCCGGGGCAGCATTGCCCGCGACGCGCCACAGGTAATCGGCTTCGATCCGCGCCGGCGCGTGCCCCACCGTCAGGCGAAAGCTGACCTTAGGCCCCACATCCAAGCGTGCGGCCCCCTTCTGCGCCCCGCCCCGCGCGGTTGCGCCAAGCGCGACATCGCCGAGGTCGAATGCAGCGACGTCGCGTTCCACTACCAGCGCGCCATCGGCGAACGGTGTCGCGAAACTGCCGCCGACGAAACCGGCCTGCCCATATCCGCGTGCATTCAATCCGGCAGGCAACCCGCGCCGCTCGAACCCGCCGGCAACGAACGCGGCCGGTCTGAACTCGGCAGCCTGCCCCGGCCTGTGCGTGGCCCGAACCTCGGCATGGACGGCAAGCGGAACGCGCGCGAACGGGCGCAGGCGAAGCCCAACGGCGGCTTCGGTCTCCCCATCCTCCACGAGCGCCNTGGTGGCGCGTGCATAGGCGCNTGGATCATGCGCCGTGCCCGGAGCGAGTCGGTACGACAGGAGTGCGCCCATCTGGCTGGCGCCATAGCTTGCCGGACGCACGCCACTCACCAGAGCCCCCGTATCGCCTTGCCGCAACACCACCCAGCTGTCGATCCGCCAGGCGGAGCCGGCGATCTGCGGCGAGAAGGGGACGCGCGGCGCCGATCCGGCGTTGTCGAGCGCGGTCGCCACGCTGCGCGGCAGCGGCAAGGCCGCCATGCCGGCACTGAAGAGCAGCGCATGGCCTGCAGCGCGGCGATGCGTATCGAAAGCGCGTTGCCGTGCGGTTGGGTCAGCGAACTGCGCGGCGATGTCCCGGTAACTTGCGCGCACGGCTGTTCGGTCCGCAAGATATCCTGGTACATCAGGAAGCCGCGCGCCAGCTTCGGGGGCACGCGCTGACAGCGGAATGCTGCGTGTGGCGGGCCGCGGTTCGGCAACCGGCAGATTTGCCCCGGCGAACCGCAACGTCTCGGACAGCCGAAGCGTTTGCGGCCACGGGCTTTCCCACAACAGGAGCCGCGCGAGGCACCAGCCGGCGAGCAGCAATCCCAGAAACAGCACAGGCTGCCCCTGCCGCCGGGCGATCACATCGCTCATGCGACCTGCCCGTCCCGCTGAACGAGAGCGGGATGATCGCGGTGTTCGGTCTTGTCCCACACGATGGGCGCACCGCGCAGCGTGCCGATATAGGCGGCAAAAGCCCGGCGGCCGGCGATGATTGCAATGATGTTCGAAACGAAGGTCCGCGGGATGGCGAGCACCCCCTGCCGCCAGCCATATTCACGCGCCGTGCAGCAGAACCGCACCATGAACCGCAGCATCAGACCGGTCAGGTTGAGCCACAGCAACGCCTGCAAGAGAGGCGAAGCGGGCGGTGCCTGTGCGATACCGATCTGTTCGAGCACCAGTCGCACGGCGATCATGCACACCAGCACGTAAGCGATCACCAGCAGGATGGCGGCGAGCGGCCCGCGGCGGTCGCGCAGTTGCATCCACAGATCGACTGGCTGCCGGCCCCAACCGAGCCGGTCCCATCCCTGGAGCGCGATACCGTGCATCCAACGCGTTTTCTGGCGCACCGCCTGATCGAGCAGCGCGGGGAAGAACGCGCGCGTCGCAACCAACCGTCCTTCGGCAGTACGGACGCGCAGGAACCGTCCCTTCCCGCCAGCCTGGGCGATCTTGAGCCCGAGTTCGTAATCCTCGGTCAGCGATTCTTCGGCAAAGGGTTTGCCCTGGCTGGCGCGAGCCAGTTGGGCGAGTGAACCGCGCGCAATCGCGCAACCAACGCCCGCGCCCGGAATGGCTGCGCCCAGCGCATCGCGCACGACCAAGGCCTTGCCATGCGCCTCCGCGAATTCGTCGGAGTAATGCGAGCCGATCCAGCGGGAGTCCGGCTGGGGCAGCGCAAGAACCGGTAGCTGCACGAAATCCGCCTGCCACAGGGCCCGGTCGAGCAGTGGCAGCGCGGCCGGGTCGACCATGTCTTCCGCATCGTGCAACACGATCAGCCGCGCGGTAACCCCCGTTCGCTGTTCATCCTCCTCCAGCGCATCGTAGAGACGGTTGAGGCAATCCGCCTTTGACGTCGGTCCATCCTTCCCGTGCACGACGAGCCGGACCCGCGGGTCGCCGCGCGTCGCCGCGATAACCGAGGCGATGGTGGCGGCGTCATTGCGATAGCACCCGATATAGACGGTGAGCTGCGCATAGGCCCATGCATCCAGCATATGCGTCAGCGTCGAGCCGATGACCTCGGCCTCCTGCCAGGTCGGAATGAAGACGGCCGCCGGCCCTGCCAGGCCTTCAAGCTGATCCAGCTCCCGCTCATCGATTCGCGGGGTCCGGATACGGCCCGTGATGCGGCACCAGAGATACGTGCAATCAAGGGCGAATTCGTCGATCATCCCCAGCGCGAAGAAGGCCGCCGCGAACAGCAGCAATTCGTGCTGCACCAGCAAAAACCATTCGGCCGCTGTGAAAGACGCGAAAAGCAACCCTTTACCCCCCGCCTTTCTCGATACCCGCGACTTTCAACACTTGCAACGCAGACAGCTTTGCGAAAGAGAGCATGCCCGAGATGACCGAACGTCCTTCAGCTTTCCGCCTCGTTTTTGCCCCCGTCCGCGCGCTCTTCGTGAGCGATGCGTCGGCTGGCATCCTGCTCATCCTCGTTGCGGCGGCGGCCATGCTGGCAGCCAACTCCCCGCTCGCGGGCGAATACGAACAATTGTTCTACGGCGAACTGCCGTGGACGCCGATCCCGAAGCTCGACGATCTTCACCTGTGGATCAACGACGGTCTGATGGCGGTGTTCTTCTTCGTCGTCGGGCTCGAAGTGAAGCGCGAATGGATCGAAGGACAATTGTCGACCGCCCAATCGCGGCGACTGCCGATTCTCGCGGCCATNGCCGGGATGGCCGTGCCTGCACTGGTCTATGTCGGCGTGGTGGGCGGCGATGCCGAACTGCTGCGTGGCTGGGCCATTCCCGCAGCGACCGACATCGCTTTCGCGATGGGCGTTCTCGGGCTGCTGGGCAATCGCTGCCCCGCCTCGCTCCGCCTGTTCCTGCTGACCGTGGCAATCGTCGACGACATCGGGGCGGTGCTGGTGATTGCGCTGTTCTACACCGCCAACATCAAGCTGGGCTGGCTGGCCGCATCGGGCGCGGTGGTGATTGCCATGATGGTGCTCAACAAGATGCGCGTCGCGCGCTACTGGCCCTATATCCTGCTCGCGCTGGTGCTGTGGTACTTCGTGCTCAATTCGGGCATCCATGCCACTATCGCCGGCGTCGTCGCAGCGCTGTGCATTCCNATGGTCGGCCCCGACGACCAGACCATGGTCGAACGGATGGAACATGGCCTCGCCCCGTGGAGCGCTTATCTGGTCGTACCGGTATTCGGCTTCGCCAATGCCGGGGTGCCGCTGGCGGGCATGGGCGTGGACCAGCTGCTTGCCCCCCTGCCGCTGGCCATCGCGGCGGGCCTGTTCCTGGGCAAGCAGGTCGGCATCTTTGCGGCCATCTTCGTGGCCGACAAAATCGGCTTCGCGCCGCGTCCCGACCAGGCGACCTGGCCCGAGATCTGGGGCGTATCGATCCTTTGCGGGATCGGTTTCACCATGTCGCTGTTCATCAGCGGACTGGCCTTCGCCGGGCAGCAGCTGCTCATCAACGAAGCCAAGATCGGTATCCTGCTGGGCTCGCTGATTTCGGCGCTTGCCGGATACGCCATCATCCGGATGTCGGCCAAACATCCCGACGATGTGCGCTCACCCTATATCGACTGACCCTTCGGTCGCATGACGAGTGCGCGGCGGGAGCTTACCAGCTCCCGCTGTTCTCCATGCTCGCCCAGGGTTCCTGCGGCTCCAGATACCCGTCCTGCAGCAATTCGATCGAGATACCGTCGGGCGTCTTGACGAACGCCATGTGCCCATCGCGCGGCGGACGATGAATGATGTGTCCGGCATCCATGATTGCCTGGCAGGTCTCGTAGATGTTCTCGACCCGGTAGGCGAGGTGGCCGAAGTTGCGCCCGCCGGTGTATTCCTCGGGCTCGCTGCCGTCCTCGGGGGGCCAGTTGTAGGTCAGTTCGACCTCGGCGACGCCCTCCTGCCCCGGGGCGGCCAGGAAGATCAGCGTGAACCGGCCGGCCTCGACGTCGAAACGCCGCGTTTCTTCCACGCCGATCAGCTTGAAGAAGGCCAGCGTGGCATCCGCATCGGTCACGCGGATCATGCTGTGCAGGAATTTGGTCAAGGGACACTCCGTTCGTTACCAACCGGTGGGGCCGTGATCGCGCAACGGCGACCGGCGACCGGCATCAAGCCGCGCCCTGCCACATCGAGCCGGCGCGATGCAATGCGCCATCAACGATGTCGCGGTCGCCCGCCGGGCACCGCGAGAGGCACATAGCGGATAGCTCATACCAAAAGGGGCGCGCCATTGCTGGCACGCCCCCGCTTTCCGCCCGGTGGTTCCTTAGAAACTGGCGGAGATGGTCCCCACGATGGCATCGTCGGTGAAGCCGTCGACCGATGGGCCTTCCACCCCGACATAGGAGACGCCGACTTCGAAATTGCCTTGCGCTACCGCCAGGCCGAGCGCCCAGTCGAGCCCGGTATCGTCGGCTGCACCAGCCAGCAGCGGCGGAGCCAGCGCGCCGTCGGTATAGCCGAGGTGGCCGGTCACGCTGAACGGCGAATCGGCAATTCCGAAACCCACATCGGTATAGATGTAGAGGTTGTCGTCGCCGCCGAGCGAATCCTGTTCGGGCGCATAGGCAACACCCAGCGTCGCTTCCGCCGGGCCCAGGTTCGCACTGATCGAGGCATAGGGTTCGATATAGTCGGTATCGAGCCCAAGGTCCTCGGTTGGATACATGTAATAGAGCACCCCGACGTCGATGCCGACTGCATCGCTCAGCGAGCCACTCCACCCGGCATAGATATCCAGTTCGACATCACCATAGGACGGGCCGCCCTTGATCGAACTGGCCCAGGTGCCGATGTAGAAACCGCTGTCGTGTGCGACATCGAAACCGCCCTGGATCGCCGGATCGCCGCCCGAGAGCGAGACCCCGCGGAAGCGGTAGTCGGTGGTCAGGGCAACATTGGCGGATGTGGTGAAGCCGCTGTCTTCGGACTGCGCCATCGCCGGCGTTGCAAGGGAAAGGCCCGCCGTAGCGAGAGTTACGGCCATCAGGCCGCGAAAGGACGTGAGCATTACAAACTCCTGTACGAGTGTCGCTTCGTCCCACCTGCGAATCCGCCGGGGCCATTTTATTAGGCCTCTCATCCGGATACAGTTACAAACCTGCACGTAGCTGCGCGTTTGCGCAAGATCGCGCCGCCCAGTTTTCGCATATGCAACAAAAGCTGTGGTTTTCTCGCAACGGCAACACGGCGCAATCCGGGCATTTGTTGCCCCCGTCACGGCAAGCGCCTATCTGGAGCGTCCCCTTTCAAGAACCCGCAGAAAACCAACGATTTTCACCATGATCAAACTCGCCAGACTGTTCAGCAAAGGCAAATCGGCAAAGGTTTTGCCGAAAGTGCCCGAGGGCGAGCGCTACTACGTCATCGGCGACATTCACGGGCGCTGCGACCTGTTCGACGAACTGATTGTCGCGATCGAAGACGACGATCGCCGCGCAGGGCCTGCGCAAACGACGGTGGTCCTTCTGGGCGACCTCGTCGACCGCGGGCCCGAAAGTGCCCGCGTGATAGAGACAGCCATGCAATGGGGCGAGCGGCGCAGCGTCCGCTATATCGCGGGCAATCACGAGGAAATGTTCCTCGAAAGCTTCGAGGACAAGGAGATGCTACGCCATTTCCTCAAACACGGCGGGCGTGAAACCGTGCTCAGCTACGGGATCAAGAAAAAGCGTTATAACGAACTATCGCTGAAGGAACTGCAGGCCGAACTGCACAAGCTCGTACCCGCAGAGCACCGCAACTTCCTGGCCGCGATGGAAGATATCATGATCGCGGGCGATTATGTCTTCGTCCACGCGGGAATCGATCCCAAGCGCAGCATCGAGGACCAGAAAAGCTCCGACATGCGCTGGATCCGTGACCGGTTTCTCAAGCACCGCGAGCCGCTTAGCCATGTCGTGGTTCACGGCCACACGATCTTTGAAGACGTCGAACACACCGACTACCGCATCGGTATCGACACTGGCGCCTTTCGTACCGGCAACCTGACCGCACTGGTGCTGGAAAACGACGAGCGGCGCCTGATCCGGGCACTCGAAACCGATGGCACGATCACGACCGAGAGTCTGGCGTTCGGCTGACGGCGTGGCCGCTGTGCAAGGATAGCCGATCACGCTCTACGCTTTTTCGAGAAAATTGCCAGGGGGCCTGTAAGCCGGGTTCTGTCCCGCGCGCNGTATGCTTGCACACCAGCCACGCGGGGGCAGCCATTCGTCTAGGCTTCGGATTGCTCCGAAGCTCAAGCAGCCAACCCGGGCGGTCGATGCGAAACGCACCTGCCCGCTTGCGCGGGCGCGCCGCCCCTATTCGGCCTTGCTCCGGGTGGGGTTTGCCATGCGGGCCGCGTTGCCGAAGCCCCGGTGCGCTCTTACCGCACCCTTTCACCCTTGCCTGGACCTGCAAGCAGGCCATCGGCGGTTTGCTCTCTGTGGCACTTTCCCTCGGCCGCCATCCGAGGACAGCGACCGGGCGGGCGTTACCCGCCACCCTTGTTTCGTGGAGCCCGGACTTTCCTCGTACCTTGCGGCACGCGGCTGCCCGGCCCCCTGGCGGTACACGCGATAGGGCAAACCGGGTGTGGCGCCAAGCCCGCCATTGGCCCCGTGCCCGTTCGCCGGTCCGGCACATCGGACGCGCGGGCTTCTTTGCTCCCCCACCCCCTCCAAATCATTCGATTTCCTTAACCTTTCCCGCTTAGGCGCCCCACGTTCTGCGAATGGATGCAGAGGGAATTTCAGAAGCTTCATGCGAATCATTGGCTGCATCGTCGAAGACCACAATCTGTGGTTCGTGCTGATCGCCGCGATCATGTGCGTTGCAGGATCGATGGTATCCGCCACGCTCTTTCGCCGGACGATGGCTGAAGAGGGTCCAGCGTGGATCCATTGGTGTTTCCTTTCTGCCGTAACCGCCGGGGCGGCTACCTGGGCGACGCATTTCATCGCCATGCTTGGCTATCAGACCACCGCCCCGGTCTCGCTCGACGGCGTGCTGACCGTTATCTCCGCGCTCATCGCTGCGGGCGGCATCGGCCTGGGCCTGGTCCTCGCTTCATCGACTTCCGCGCGCATCGCGGTTCTGGGCGGGGGGGCAACCATCGGCTTCGCGATCAGCGCGATGCACTACGTCGGCATGTTTGCCTATCGCGTCGACGGGATCGTCAGCTGGGACTGGCGCTATGTCCTCGCCTCTCTCGCAATCGCCATGGTCTGCGCTGGCTCCGCCATCCATCTGCTGCGCGATCAGGACAACGGACATCGCGTATGGCAGGCCGGAATGTTGCTCGCCTTGGCTATAATCGGCCTGCATTTCAGCGGCATGGCAGCATTTTCGGTGACCGCGATGGCTGGCTATTCGCAAAACGGCGACAGCGATGCCTTCGCTGCCCTGGCTGCGGCCATCGGCATGGTCGCGCTTCTGATCGTGGGCACCGGCATCTCCACCTATCTGGTCGAACGCAAGGCCAGCTCGGACGGAGAGAACCGCATCGCGCATATCGCCATGCACGATGCACTGACGAACCTGGCCAATCGCCGACAGTTCACCGAAGCACTAGCGGGTGAATGCAATGCCATCGATAGCGGGGGCCAACCGTTCGCGCTGATGTTGGTCGATCTCGATCGTTTCAAGCCGATCAACGACACACTCGGACATCCCGCCGGCGACCTCGTGCTGCAACGTATCGCCAATCGGCTCAAGTTGGCAGCGCGCAGTGGTGACATCGTTGCGCGGATCGGGGGCGACGAATTCGCGATCATCGCATTCGGGGTCACGGGAGTCGCGACTGCGGCGGAAATCGCCGAACGCGTCGTCGAAGTGCTTTCGCGTCCGATGGTCATCGATGGAAATGTCGTGGAAATCAGCGGCAGCGTGGGCGTGGCGCTGGCGCCCGACCATGGCACCGAGCCCGACGCGCTCGTCCAGCACGCCGACATTGCGCTGTATTCGGCCAAACATCATGGCAAGCAGACCTACCGGGTATTCGAACCGCAGTTGATGGAGGTGATCCAGCGCCAGCGCTCGCTCGAGGCCGCGCTGCGTCGCGCCTCGATGCGCGACGAATTCCGCATCGTGTATCAACCGGTGTTCTGCTCGGCGAAGGGTGAGATTACCGGTGCCGAAGCGCTGCTGCGCTGGACCTGCCCCGAGCATGGCGAAATTTCGCCGACCGAATTCATTCCCATTGCCGAAGAACTCGGGCTGGTTGCACGCATCGGCGCGGATGTCCTGCGCAAGGCCTGCAAGGACGCCGCCTCATGGCCTGCCCACATCGACCTCGCGGTCAACGTATCACCGGTCCAGTTACTCGACCCGCGACTGCCGCAAACCGTTGCGCAGGCGCTGGCCGACTCGGGCCTGTCCCCGTCCCGCCTCGAACTCGAAATCACTGAAACCGCACTGCTCAACAATGACGAGGCAGCGCTGCGCACGCTGACGCAGATCCGCGATCTCGGCGTCCGCATTTCGCTGGACGATTTTGGCACAGGCTATTCCTCGCTCAGCTACCTTCACCGTTTCCCGATCAGCCGCATCAAGATCGACAAGAGCTTCGTCCAGAAGCTGCCTGACGACGTCGGCAGCGCTTCGATCGTTCGGGCAATCGCCCAGCTTGGTTCAAGTCTCAGCATGAAAATCACCGCCGAAGGTATAGAAACCGATTCGCAGCTGTCCTTCATCAAGGAACACGGGTGCGACGAGGTGCAGGGTTTCCTTACCGGGCGACCCATTGCCCTCGCCGACTTCCTGGTCCTTACCGGCCAGCAGGCCGAAAACGTCGAAGCCTAGGAAGGAAGCGAAACATGCCGATCAGCAGGCTGCTCTATACCAGCTCCGCCCGCCTCGAACCGGGCCCGCAGACGATCGACAAGCAACTGTGCCGACTGGCCGGGGAAGCCGCGCTGCTCAACGAGGAAGCGGGAATCACCGGCGTGCTCGTTTATGTCGAAGAGCAGTTCATCCAGGTCCTCGAGGGCGAGAGCGCCGTCGTCGAGGAAGTCTTCGAACGCATCTGCTGCGATTTCCGCCACGCGCAGATCAAGCTGATCGACCTTATCCCGGTCAGGCAGCGGATGTTCGCGCGCTGGCACATGGCGCGGTTATGCGAAGGCGCGGATCCCGAATCGATGCTCGACGACGATTTGAAGAACATTCGCTACCTGCTGGGCGTGAACGCGCGCGCCGCGGTCGAACGAATGTACGAAACGCTCATATCGTATGAGGATATCGACAGCTAGGACCAGCCTGCCGCTGGCGCTGCGTGAGGCGGGCCGAAACCCGGCCTAACGCGTGTGGCCGCGGTCGCGGTCGAGCAGCAGCTGGAACAGGATGGCGCGCACCTCGCCGTCGATTTCGCCATTGATCTTTTCNGGCCGCCAGCGGCGCTGGAAGGCTTCGACCGCCTTGTGGCCATCGGTTACATCGTATCCGAACCGCTCNAGTGCGAGATAGAAGGCCGCGTCGTTGTCGAACGGGTCGCCCCGTTCGAGCTTCTGGGGCCGCGGCAGGCACAGGCCGTATTCCGCCAGCCGGTCCCATGGGAAGAGTTCGCCGGGATCGATNTTGCGCGCCGGTGCAACGTCCGAATGGCCGATCACATTGGCCCGCGGGATATCGTACCGCTTAACGATCCGCGCCACTAGCGGGACCAATGCCTGGAACTGGGCCTCGTTGAATTCGCGGTAGCCGTATTTGTGACCGGGGTGGTCGAGTTCGATACCGATGCTCGCCGAATTCACGTCCTTGTGTCCGCGCCAATAGGCGACCCCGGCGTGCCAGGCGCGCTTTTCCTCGGGCACCAGCCGGACGACCTCGCCCTGTTCACCGATCAGGTAATGCGCGGAAACCTGCGCTTCGGGATCGCACAACCGTTCGATCGCGAAGCCCTTGTCCTGCATCTCGGTGTAATGGATCACCACCATCTGGATGGGCATGGTGCGTTCGTTGTGGTTCGGCGACAGCACCTCGCGGTCGACCAGTTCGTCTTCGCTNACGGGCAGCTTCTCCCCCGGCGTGCCGAAATCCGAACTCAACCGATCAGCCCTTCGGCTTCGGGCAGGACCGCGCCGAGCACCAGCGCATCGTCACCGCGGTGATACTGCAGCCCGCCGCCGCTTTCGCTGGCAAGCAGGTGGATCATGTGCGCGGCGGCAGTGCGGCTGGTGAGGTCGGACCGATCGAGCGATCCGTCGAGCGCCCTGCCGATGGTTTCATCGAAGGCGATCTTGGGCCCGGCGGCGCGCACCACGATCTCGCAGGCTCCGTCGCGGCGTTCGGCCCCGATGTCGAGCGTACCGCCACGCACCAGCGCATCGATGGCAATCTGGGCGAANTTCAGCAGGACCTTCANNGCCGGCTTGGCCAGCGTGGCATCGGCCAGCGCCCAATTGAGGCTGATCTTGCCATTATCGGTCACCAGCGCCTCGATCAGCGCCTGCGGTTCGGTCACTTCGACGCGGTCGCCGAACCCCCCGGCGGCNCCGAAAGCGAGCCGGAAGAACTTGAGCTTGCTGGTGCTGACATGCGCACTCTGTTCGAGCAGTTCGACCACATTCGCCCGCATTTCGGGATCGGTTTCCATCGCCAGCAGCTCGAGCCCGTTGGACAGCGCGCCCACGGGGCTGAGCATGTCATGGCACAGCCGCGAACACAGCATTGCGGCGAGATCGATCGATTGGCGGTCGTCCATTGAGGTCCCGATTGGTGAAGAATTCATGAGCGTCTTAGCGAGGGGTGACCTCATAGGGAAGCGNTTCGAAACCGGCATCCCCCGAACGCCACAGCGTGATTCGGCCCACCGCGATTATCGCCCAGATCGCCCCGTCGGTCGCTGCCAGCGCGCTGTCGGTCGCGGACGGCCGGGCCAGTCCATTGGGGTGCGAGTGGTAGTAGCCGACAACGCGCGGGCCGCCCGAACGCGCCGCGCGGTGCGCGTCGATCAATACCTGCGGATCGATTTCGAAATGCCGCGCGGGATCGGGATGGACATTGCGCGCCGGCAGCGACCCGGTGACGCCATCCGCCGACCCCAGCAGCACCCCGCAGCATTCCAGCGGGTGCGCACGCTGTGCTTCTGCAAGCATGCAGGCGACGACATCACTTGAGAGTTCGAACGGCATCGCGCATGGCCCTAGCATGGCCGAAGCCGATATCATCACCGGAAAGCTGGCCAGCGGCGGCCGCCTCGACAAGGCGCTGGCTGACGCGACCGAACTGTCGCGCGAACGGATCAAGGGCCTGATCGCTGCAGGGGCCGTCACCATCGGCAAGACGCTGGCCCGCAGCGCATCGGCGAAGGTGCAGGGCGAAGAGCGTTTTGCCATCGCGCTGCCCCCGCCCGAACCGCTGGCCGCACTGCCGCAGGACATACCGCTCGATATCGTCTTCGAGGATGCTCACCTNCTGGTGGTCGACAAGCCCGCGGGGATGGTGGTGCACCCGGCAGCGGGCAATCAGGACGGTACGCTGGTCAATGCGCTGCTCCACCATTGCGCGGGCCGCCTGTCGGGGATCAACGGCATNGCCCGCCCCGGTATCGTNCACCGCATCGACAAGGACACGTCGGGGCTCTTGGTGGTCGCCAAGTCCGACGCCGCGCATGAAGGCCTGGCGCGGCAGTTCGCCGATCATTCGATCACGCGCCGGTATCTGGCGGTCTGCGCCGGACACCCCGCGCCGCCGGCAGGCACCATCGCGGGCCGGATCGGGCGTTCGGTTCACGACCGCAAGAAGATGGCGGTGTTGCCCGACGATACGACGCGCGGGAAGCACGCCGTCACGCATTTCGAAACGCTGCGCCACCTCAATCACGCGGCGCTGCTCGAATGCCGTCTTGAAACCGGGCGCACGCATCAGGTCCGCGTTCACTGCGCGTCAATCGGTCATGCGCTATTGGGGGATCCAGTATACGGNCGGACTCCCAAGCCCTTGCGGCAGGTGCTCGAATCACTCGGGTTCCACCGCCAGGCGCTGCACGCGGCACGGCTGGGCTTCAGCCATCCTATCAGCGCTGAAACCTTGGATTTCCGCGCCGAACTGCCANCAGATATGCGGGAACTCATCGACGAAACCGCACGTTGAAATCGATGAAACGCGTGTGCAATTTGGGCCGTGTCCGCTATACGTAAACCTAGTGGCCCGAAGGTTGGATGCCCGTCAGGGGTCCGACGAGCGAGGTCGACGCAAGAAAGGTCAGGGTACAAGTGAGCAATACCAAATCTTTGAGTGTCCCGGCACTCGGCGGCGAGCAGAGCCTCAACCGTTATCTTTCCGAAATCAAGAAATTCCCGGTGCTGACGCAGGAGCAGGAATACATGCTCGCGAAGCGCTATGAGGAACATGACGATCCCGAAGCTGCGGCGCAGCTCGTCACCTCGCACCTGCGGCTGGTGTCGAAAATCGCCATGGGCTACCGCGGTTACGGCCTGCCGGTGTCGGATCTCATCTCCGAAGGCAATGTCGGCCTGATGCAGGGCGTCAAGAAGTTCGAGGCCGATCGCGGCTTCCGCCTCGCGACCTATGCCATGTGGTGGATCAAGGCGAGCATCCAGGAATATATCCTGCGCTCGTGGAGCCTCGTCAAAATGGGCACCACCGCCGCGCAGAAGAAGCTGTTCTTCAACCTGCGCCGGATGAAGAAGAATCTCGACGCTTACGAGGACACCGATCTCCATCCCGAGGATGTGAACAAGATCGCTACCGATCTCGGCGTGCCCGAGCAGGAAGTGGTCAATATGAACCGCCGCATGATGATGGGCGGCGATGGGTCGCTCAACGTACCGATGCGCAACGGCGAAGACGGTTCGGGCGAATGGATGGACTGGCTCAAGGACGATGGTCCGTTGCAGGACGAGCTCGTCGCCAATGCCCAGGAATCGGAAGTGCGCCACGACATGCTGATCGAGGCGATGGACGGGCTGAACGAGCGCGAGAAGCACATTCTGACCGAACGCCGCCTGACCGAGAACCCCCAGACGCTGGAGGAACTCAGCCAGGTCTACGACGTCAGCCGCGAACGCATCCGCCAGATCGAAGTNCGCGCGTTCGAGAAGGTGCAGAAGGCAATGAAGGCCATCGCCGGCGAGAAGCTGCTGGCCGGCGTGGCCTGACCGGACATCGCTTCGTCAAACCCTATGAAAAGGTCGCCGACACCTCCGGGTGTCGGCGGCCTTCTTCATTTCGAGCGGCCTAGCTGGCGGGTGCCAGTTCCAGCACTGCCGCCACCATCGCCTCGGTGCCCAGCGTTACCGACTCGCGCGGGGCGATCTTGAACAGGGGCGAATGGTGCGAAGGCACCGGCGGACCGCCGGCTGCGGCTGCATCGAACGCCGCCTGCGGTGTGCCCCCGACAGCGAAGTAGTAGCCGGGGACGCCATATTCCTCGGCGACGAAATAGGCGAAATCTTCCGCACCCATCCCGCGCTGCTGCCATGGGATGAGCACCTCGTTACCCAGATCGCGCTGCAGTGCCGCGTTGAGTCGCCGCGCGAGTGCGGGGTCGTTGTTGGTTACGGGGGTTCCTTCCGACACCGCGACCTGCACTGGCATCTCTTCGGGCAGTCCATGCGCCCTGCCCGTATTGACGGCTATGCGCTCGATCGCGGCGAGCAGCTGCGCACGCGTGTCCTCGTCATTGGCGCGCACCGTGAGCTGCAGATCCGCCCGGTCCGAGATAATGTTGTGCTTGGTACCCGAATGGAACGCCCCCACGGTGATCACCGCGGGCGACAACGGCTCGATCTCGCGGCTGACGATCGATTGCAGCGCCGTGACGATCTGCGAGGCAATATAGACCGGATCGCGGCCCATGTGTGGGCTGGCCCCATGCGCGCCGACGCCCGGCACGATGATATCGACCGAATCCGCGCTCGAATACTGGATGCTTTCCGAGGCCGAAATCTTGCCCGCCGGCAGGATCGAGGCGACATGGAACGCCAGCGCGTAGTCGGGCGTGCCGAACCGGTCGTAGAGGCCGTCTTCCAGCATCGCAGCCGCGCCGCCGACCCGCTCTTCCGCCGGCTGCACCACGAACATGAGCGTTCCCGACCATTGGTCCTTCATGGCCATCAGGCGCCGCGCGGTGCCGACCATCGCGGTGATATGCACATCGTGGCCGCAAGCATGCATGACAGGGTATTCCGTGCCGTCCTGACCAACCTGCGTCACCGTCGATGCGTATTCGAGCCCGGTCTTCTCGGGCATCGGCAGGCCATCCATGTCGGCGCGCAGCAGGATCAGCGGGCCTTCGCCGTTGCGGGCCATGGCGACGACCCCGGTCCCGCCGACGCCTTCGGTCACGTNGAGCCCGGCAGCCCGCAATTCGGCAGCCATCCGCTTGGCGGTCTCCGTTTCGAGGAAGGACAGTTCGGGATTGGCGTGAAAATGCTTGAACAGATCTTCGAGATGGCTGTCGTAATCCGCGGCCACCGCCTGTTTTACCTGTGCCGGGTCAGCGGCGGCGGGTGTGGCACCCAAGGAAAGGGCCAGGGCCGAAGCGGCCAATCCGAAAATCGCTTTGCGCATAGATACTCCCTCACGGCTCCCCATGGCCGAAAGGGCAGGTAAGCATGCATGGTCGCCGGTCGCAAGCAGGCTGATTGCGCCCGCCCGCCCGGCCAGCTAGATGCCCGGGAATGCGCTGGGTGATCCGCTTCCTTTTCAAGGCCCTGATCGGCTTCTTGGGTCTGAGCCTGGCCCTGGTGCTGGTGTTCAGATTCATCCCGGTACCGGTAACCGCCACCATGCTGATGGATTCCAACGGCATCACCAAGGACTGGACCGCGCTNTCGAATATCGACCGCACCATGGTNCGCGCGGTGATTGCCGCNGAAGACGGCAAGTTCTGCAGCCACGAGGGTTTCGANCNTGAAGCGATCGAGGACGCGCTCGAGAACAACCGCCAGGGNGGCAGGATCCGCGGCGGGTCGACGATCAGCCAGCAAACGGCGAAGAACGTCTTCCTGTGGCAGGGCGGNGGCTATGTCCGCAAAGGCTTCGAAGCCTGGTTTACCGTGCTGATCGAACAGATCTGGGGCAAGCGGCGGATCATGGAAGTCTATCTCAACGTCGCTGAAACGGGCNTGGGCACNTATGGTNTGGAGGCCGGGGCGCAGCGCTACTTCGGCAAGTCCGCCGCNTCGCTGANTCCGCTCGAAGCNGCCCGGATGGCCGCCGCATTGCCGCAGCCCAAGCAGCGCGCCGTCAGGAACCCGAGCGGCTGGCTGGCGCGCCATGGCAACACGATTTCTGCGCGCATCGGTTCGGTAGCCCGTGACGGCCTCGATTCCTGCGTCTATCGATAACGGCGATGGGAGCGGGCCACAGCCATTCGCATGATCACGGGCACGGGCACAGCCATGCCCCCGCCGATTTCGGCAACGCCTTCCTGATCGGCATCATTCTCAACACCGCATTCGTCATCGTCGAAGCAGCCTATGGCTGGATTTCGGGATCGATGGCGCTGATCGCCGATGCCGGGCACAATCTGTCCGACGTCCTCGCGCTGCTGCTCGCATGGGGGGCAAGCGTCGCGGCCAGGCGCCCCGCTTGCGAACGTTTCACTTATGGCTTCAAGAGTTCCACGATCCTTGCAGCACTGGCCAATGCCGGATTGCTGCTGGTCGCAATCGGCGCGATCCTGTTCGAGACGCTGCACCGCATGGCCGAACCGGCACCGGTCCAGGGGGAAACGATGGCGATCGTCGCGGGCATTGGCATCCTCGTGAATGCCGGTACCGCTGCGCTGTTCCTGCGCGGACAGCACGATATCAATATCCGGGGGGCGTTCCTGCACATGGCGGCCGATGCGCTGGTCAGCCTGGGCGTGGTCATCGCAGGGCTGGCAATCATCTGGACCGGTGAACGCTGGATCGATCCCGCGGTCAGCCTCGTTATCGTGGCCGTCATCGGCTGGGGGACCTGGGGCCTGCTGAAGGACAGCGTCGCCATGAGCATGCTTGGCGTGCCCAAGGGNATTTCGGAGAACAAGGTGCGCGCCTATCTGTCCGGCNTGCCAGGGGTCGACGCGGTGCACGACCTGCATATCTGGCCGATGAGCACGACCGANACCGCGCTGACCGCGCATCTGGTCATGCCCGCGGGCCACCCGGGCGACGGGTTCCTCCNGCNACTGGCGGGCGAACTCGATCGCCACCACCGCATCGGNCATCCCACCATNCAGATCGAAACCAGCNGCGCGGCGTGCGGGACGGGTTGCTGATGCGCCGGTCCACGCCCCANGCNCGCNAAATGCTGAAGGCGGCGATGCGCCGCCTNGCCGCCGGCGAACGGTCGGCTCTCGANGAGGTCTANCGCGCCACATCGGCGAAACTATTCGGCATCTGCTACCGTATCTTGGGCGATGAGAAAGAAGCCGAGGACGCATTGCAGGACGTTTACCTGACGCTGTGGCGGCGCGCGGATCGCTACGATCCCGAGCGCGCCAGCCCGATATCGTGGCTGGCCACTTTTGCGCGAAATCGCGCGATCGACCGGTTGCGCGCAGGGAAAGTCCGGCTGGCCGCAGTCCCCGNGGACCAGGCTGCGCCCGTTCCCGACGATCGCCCCCTTGCCGAAGCGATGATGATCGATTCNGAACGCGAAGCGCGCGTCCACACCTGCCTCGAAACTCTGGACGAAACCCCGCGGGAGGCGATCCGCACCGCCTTTTTCGAAGGCCGCACCTATGCCGAGCTGGCCGAGCGGATGGATGTACCTCTGGGGACGATGAAGAGCTGGATCCGCCGCGGACTCGCGAAGCTCAAGGGTTGCATGGAGATGGGCGAGTGACCGCCGACCAACTGCTTGCCGCCGAATATGCGCTTGGCCTGCTGGAGGGCGAGGATCTGCTCGCCGCTCGGGCACGCGAATCCGCCGATCCCGCTTTCGCACGAGATGTCGCAGANTGGCAGGAGCGCCTCGCTCCGCTGGCCGACGATATCGANCCCCGCNTGCCCCGCGAAGAGGTGTGGCAACGCATCGAAGCCGANCTNGGTGCCGATAGCGGCAACGCGCAGGTNGTCGCGCTGCGGCGCAGCCTGCGCCGTTGGCAATGGGCGGGCGGTCTCAGCGCGGCNGCGGCGATTGCGCTCGCNTTCCTCGCGCTGCCGCAATTGATNGGCCCCGCCGGGGAGANCCGCCCGGACCCGGCCGCCGANCGCATGGCCCGGGCACCGATGNCGGCAACCATGCCGATAGGNGGCACCCCGCTCAATCTCGATTTTACCTATCTGCCGGACGACCGCAGCTTGCTGGTCGGCGCGGTCGGCCTCGAAGCAGATGGCGTGCANGATCACGAAATCTGGTTCGTTCCGCCCGAAGGCGAGCTGGTCTCGCTTGGCGTGGTGACTCCGGGCGAGGTCGTCGCGCACAGCGTGCCGGAAAGCGTCGCCCGCACCTTGCACGATGGTTCGCAGNTGCTGCTGACACGCGAACCGCTCGGCGGCAAGCCAGAGGATTCCGCAGCCGGTCCGGTTGTCGCCGANGCCGAATTCGCCACGATCTGATTTTTTTGACCCGGCATGCATCCGCAAGGACGCAGCCCTCGTAACTCTTCGCNCNGGCAGGACGGGGCCTGACGCAAAGGAGAGTTACAATATGGCGTTTTCTACCTCACTGAAGGCTTCGGCCCTTGCTTCGATCGCGGCGATGGGCGCTTTCGCACTCGCTACCGGGAGCCCGGCGCTGGCCGACCATCACGGCAAGAAAGCCGAAATGAGCCAGGCGAACATCGTCGAGACCGCGATGGGCACGGGAATGCACGAGACACTGGTGGCTGCTGTAAAGGCTGCCGGACTGGTAGACACGCTGGCCGCTCCGGGGCCGTACACTGTCTTTGCGCCGACCGATGATGCCTTTGCTGCACTGCCCGCCGGCACGGTCGACACGCTGCTCCAGCCCGAGAACAAGGGCCAGCTGACCAGCATTCTCACCTATCACGCAGTGGCCGGGCGCGTTCCCGCATCCGCGCTCGCGCAGGCGATCACCGACGCTGGCGGCACTTACGAGTTCCAGACCCTCGCCGGCAACACGCTGAGCGCGTCATTCGACGGTCAGACCATCGTGGTTACCGACGAAGCCGGTCGCACGACGAATGTGGTCAAGGCCGATGTTAACACCAGCAATGGCGTGATCCACGTGACCGACGGGGTCTTCCTCCCCGGCTGATCGATCCCCCCGGATGCCGTGTAACGACCCATCTGGCACGGCATCCTCCTGTCCCCCGTCCGGCGCTCCGCAGAGGCCGGGCGGGGTTTTTTTGACCCGAAACCAGAAGCGCGCCGCCTGACCCGGTCAGACGGCGCGCTTTGTGTTCGCTACGAAGGAAGGCCTGTTCAGGCGGCTTCTTCCTTCTTGTCGTCCTTCTTGCCGCCATGGACCTGGACCGGCTCTTTCTTGCCTTCGACCACATCCTTATCGATGACGATTTCGGTCACCCCGTCGAGATCGGGCAGGTCGAACATCGTATCGAGCAGGATACCTTCGACGATCGACCGCAGGCCGCGGGCCCCGGTCTTGCGCATGATTGCCCGTTCGGCGATCGCGCGCAGCGCNTCGTCGGTGAACGTCAGNTCGACNTCCTCNAGCTCGAACAGCTTGTGATACTGCTTGGCGATGGCGTTCTTGGGCTCCTGCAGGATCGTNACCAGCGCATCGACATCGAGNTCGTGCAGCGTGGCGATGACCGGCAGGCGGCCGACGAATTCGGGGATCAGGCCGAATTTGAGCAGNTCTTCCGGCTCGCTCTTCTCGAGCAGTTCACCNACNCGNCGCTTGTCCGGNTCGGCGACATGTGCNCCNAAGCCGATCGAGCGCTTCTGCAGGCGGTCGCCGATGATCTTGTCGAGCCCGGCGAAGGCGCCGCCGCAAATGAACAGGATATTGGTCGTGTCCACCTGCAGGAATTCCTGCTGAGGGTGCTTGCGCCCGCCCTGCGGCGGGACCGAAGCGGTGGTCCCTTCCATCAGCTTGAGCAGCGCCTGCTGGACACCCTCGCCCGATACGTCGCGCGTGATCGAGGGGTTTTCCGCCTTGCGCGTGATCTTGTCGATCTCGTCGATGTAGACGATGCCGTGCTGGGCTTTCTCGACATTGTAGTCGCTGGCCTGAAGCAGCTTGAGAATGATGTTCTCGACATCTTCGCCCACGTAACCCGCTTCGGTCAGCGTGGTGGCGTCGGCCATGGTGAACGGCACGTCGAAGGTGCGCGCCAGCGTCTGCGCCAGCAGCGTCTTGCCCGAGCCGGTCGGGCCAACCAGCAGGATGTTCGACTTCGCCAGTTCGACATCGCCGGCCTTCGCGCCGTGCTTCAGGCGCTTGTAGTGATTGTGGACCGCGACCGAGAGCACGCGCTTGGCGCGATCCTGCCCGATCACGTAATCGGCGAGCGTGGCGCAGATTTCGGCCGGCGTGGGAACGTCGCCTTCCTTCTTGCCGGTCAGTCCCGCCTTGGTTTCCTCGCGGATGATGTCATTGCACAGTTCGACGCACTCATCGCAGATGAACACCGTCGGGCCCGCGATGAGCTTCCTCACCTCGTGCTGCGACTTGCCGCAAAAGCTGCAATANAGGGTCGATTTGCTGTCGGTTCCGCTCAACTTGGTCATATCCTAACGTCTTTCCCACGCCCCGCCGGCCGAAGGCCGACTGTAGGGACCATGGGATTTGGGTCAATATCGTAGGTACCACACTGCCCTTGCTACAGGCTGAAGTGTCAGGGTTGCCAAAACCCTACGACATTCTCGCACCATTCCCGCACGCGCATCGTGCNCGTGCGGGGATTTGCCACCCGAATTACTCGGGCGCGCCGCCCGAACCTTCGGCATCGCCGCCGTCGTTTTCGGGCCGGGTTTCGAATACCTTGTCGACGATGCCGAACTTCATCGCTTCATCGGCTTCAAGGAAGGTATCGCGGTCCATCGCCTTCTCGATATCGTCGAGGCTCTGGCCGGTATATTTCACATAGAGATCGTTCATGCGCTTCTTGATGCGCAGGATCTCGCGGGCCTGGATCTCGATGTCCGAGGCCATGCCGCGTGCGCCGCCCGAAGGCTGGTGCACCATGATCCGGGCATTCGGCAGCGCGATGCGCATGCCGGGTTCGCCTGCCGCCAGCAGGAAGCTGCCCATCGAGGCGGCCTGGCCCATGCAGACGGTCGAGACGCGCGGCTTGATGTACTGCATCGTGTCGTGGATCGCCATGCCGGCAGTCACCACGCCGCCGGGCGAGTTGATATACATGCTGATCGGCTTCGAGGGATTTTCGCTTTCGAGAAACAGCAGCTGCGCGGTGATCAGCGAAGCCATGCCGTCTTCGACCTGCCCCGTCACGAACACGATGCGTTCGCGAAGCAGGCGGCTGAAGATGTCGAAGCTGCGCTCGCCGCGGCTGGTCTGTTCCACCACGACCGGCACCAGCGCGCCGGTAAGCGGATCGCGGGTGAACTGGCCCTGGGTGCCGTGGGCGTCGCTGCCGAGCAGGTCGATCATGAGTATTCCTCTTGTCGGGTGAATCGGTCGCCTATGTCGCCATGGTGCGAGCGATGTTCAAGGGCCTTAACCCACGAAAGGCACGGATATGTGGCCCTTGCCCAAGAACGGGGCGCTTTCCTCCGCGCTTCCCCCCGCCCCGGCCCAGAGCCGATACGGAAGATTCCGTTTGTCGGCTGCCGAACGACGCCGGTCGAGCGTCCGTTGGCCTTGACGGTTACAAACGTAGACGAAGTGCCGGAAAGCAAGAACAGGACAGTGGGAGGCTGCCGTTTTCAAGTCATCGACATCAAGGCTTCTGGGCGCTTCGCTCGCGGCGTTATGCGCTTGGGTCCATGCCCCGGCGCAGGCGCAGGATGCCGCGGCACCCGCAGCCAACCCGCCCGCTGTCACCGCAGGGGCACAGGTTTTCGAACCACCCTATTTCACGCAGTTCGCACCCCGCAACGCGCTCGACATGGTCGACCGGATTCCCGGATTCTCGATCAGCGGTGGAAATAACCAGGGCCAGCGCGGACTGGGACAGGCAACGCAGAATGTGATCGTCAATGGCGAACGCCTGTCGAGCAAGTCGGAAAGCGTCAGCGACCAATTGCGGCGCATCCCGGCCACCGATGTCGTGCGGATCGAAATCCTCGATGGCAATGCGACCAGTATTCCCGGCCTTACCGGCCAGGTTGCGAATGTCGTCTATACCAGCACCGGAGCATCCGGCCAGTTCAGCTGGACCGCCGGGTTTCGCCCGCACAATACTGCGGCACAGCTTTATGGCGGCGAGATATCCGTCATCGGCAGCAGCGGCGCACTGGATTACACCGTGTCGCTTTCCAACGACAACGATCGCTTCGGTGCCGATGGGCCCGTGGCGATCGCCGATCGCGACGGTCTCCCGCTCGAGCAGCAGTACAGCAAGTTTTCGGGCAAGTTCGACAACCCGCGCCTGTCGACCGCTTTCGCCTACGATTTCGGCGGGAATGTCGTCGGTAACCTCAATCTCAGTTACGGCGAAGACTTCTACGTCCGCCGCGAACCCGAAACCGCCACGCGGGCGCAGGGCCCAATGCGGTTTCGCGATGTCCGGGTCGACGAGGACGGCCCCGAATACGAACTGGGCGGTGATATCCAGTTTCCCTTGGGACCGGGCAGGCTCAAGCTGATCGGTCTCGAACGGTTCGAGCGCGACAATTACACGTCCACGCTGATCGACAGCTTTTCCGACGACAGCATTCCAACCGGATCGCGCTTCCAGCAGACCAATGCCGCCGGCGAGCGGATCGGGCGGTTCGAATACGACTGGAAGCTGTGGAATGCCGATTGGCAGCTGTCGGGAGAAGCGGCCTTCAACCGGCTCGAACGGCGCTCGCGCCTGTTCGAGCTCGCGCCCGGGGGCGAGTTCGTCCAGCTGTCCTTCCCGCAGGGCAATGGCGAAGTCCGCGAAGACCGCTACGAAACCAGCCTGAGCATGTCGCGCTCGCTATCGCGCACCCTGTCGCTCCAGCTGATCGGGGCGATGGAATTCTCCACCATCGAGCAGACCGGCTTCGCAGCCAATTCGCGCAGCTTCAAGCGCCCGAAAGGTTCGTTTGCTGCAACCTGGAAACCGCGCGAGGATTTCGACATCTCGATTACCTTCGCCAAACGCGTCAGCCAGCTTTCCTTCGGCGACTTTCTCGCCTCGGTTTCGCTAAACGACGACAACCAGAACGGCGGCAACAACGAACTGGTCCCCTACCAGAGCTGGAACATCGAGCTCGAGGCCAACAAGACCCTGGGACCGTGGGGATCGATCCAGCTGCAGGCGAAGCGTGCCTGGTTCGAGGATTTCATCGACTGGTTCCCGCTCGCCAATGGCGGCGAGGCCCGCGGCAATATCGGCGATGCCGAACGGTTGCACCTGCAGGCCAATGCCACGCTCAATCTCGATCCGTACGGGTTCGCGGGCGCGCGCCTCGACGTGGAAGTGGTCAAGCGGTTCATGGATGTGACCGATCCCTTCACCGGGCTGTCCCGGCCGTTCTCCTACGATTCCGAGGGCAGCTTCGACATCGACTTCCGCCATGACATTCCCGCGACCGACTGGGCCTGGGGCGTCAATCTGAACCATTTCGACCAGGCGCCGTATTCGCGCCGCTACGAGAACGGGCGCGAGTGGGAAGGGACGGTGTTCGGTGCGGTGTTCGTCGAGCACAAGGATCTCTTCGGCCTCACCATCCAGGCACAGGCGAGAAACCTGCTGGGGGCACGCGATTACTTCCGGCGGACCGTCTATGACGGCCCGCGCCCCGACGCCGGCATCCGCTTCACCGAATTCCGTGATCGGCGGATCGGGCCGATCTTCCGGCTGGTCGTCAGCGGAGATTTCTGACTCGCGCGGACCCGCACCCGCGCTTGCGCGTTAGGCAAGCGAGGGAGATCACCTTGGAATTCGATCCGCGTATCCTGATGTTCGTCGTCTTCGGCGCGGGGCTGACGCTTGCCGTCACGCTCGAACGTTGGCTGGCCCGCTACTGGCTGTCGCTGCCGATCCTCTATGTGGCCGTCGGTTTTGCCGTTTGGTCGCTGCCGCTGGGCCTGCCGCACTTCAATCCGACCGTCGACGGCTTCGATGCCATCACGCTCGAATATGCCACCGAATTCATTGTCATCGCCTCGTTGATGGCTGCGGGGATTGCGATCGATCGCCCGGTTAGCTGGGCCAATTGGCGGCAGATCTGGCCACTGCTGCTGATCGCCATGCCGCTGACCATCGCCGCAGTCGCGCTGCTCGGCTGGTGGGCTCTGGGTCTCGCACCGGCCAGCGCCATCCTGCTGGGTGCCGCATTGGCCCCGACCGATCCGGTCCTCGCGCGCAGCGTCCAGGTCGGCCCGCCCGGGGAAGATCAGCGACACGATGTGCGCTTCAGCCTGACGGTCGAGGCCGGGCTCAACGACGGCTTCGCCTTTCCCTTCACCTATCTCGCGATCGCCGCGGTCGGGATGACCGCTCTGGGTGACTGGACACTGGAATGGGCGGCGCTGGACCTCGTCTGGCGGATCATCGCCGGCTGCGCCGTCGGCTATGCGGTCGGCCGCATCGGCGCGTGGTATGTCTTCGAACGCGAAGCCGACGCGCCGATAGAGGACATCGATGAGGCCAGCGACGAGGCGGAGAATCCCAGCTATTCGACCAGCGAAGGCCTGATCGTGCTGGGTACGCTGTTGCTCGCGTACGGACTTGCCGAATTGGCCGAGGGCTATGGATTCCTGGCGGTGTTCGTCGGGGCAGTGACTGCGCGGCAACGCGAAAACCGCAGCCGCTATCACAAGATCAGCCACCATTTCATCGACCAGATCGAGCAGATCGTACTGGTGGCGGTCCTGTTCGGCTTCGGCGCGATGCTTGCCAGCGGCGTGCTCTCGGCACTCACCTGGCCCGCAGCGCTGGTGGGACTGGCGCTGATCTTCGTCATCCGGCCGATTTCCGGCTTGCTGGCGGAGGCCAATTGCGACCTGCCGATGATCGGCAAGCTCGCCGTTGCCTTCCTGGGCGTGCGCGGGATGGGTTCGATCTATTACCTTGCCTATGGCCAGAACAACGCCGATTTCGCGCAGATCGACCTGCTATGGGCGACCGTGAGTTTCGCGATCCTGGTTTCCATCATCGTGCACGGCGTGGTTTCGGGCCCGCTCATCCGCCATGTCGAAGACCGCCGCGCTCATGTCCACGCCGGGCAGGATACCAGCATGGCCGCGCTATCGCCCGATGCCCCGAGGCGGCGCTCGAAGACGGACTGAAACGCCGCGGAACGACGCCCCAAACGACAAGGGGCGGCGAACCATAGTCCGCCGCCCCTCATGCGATCCGTATGAACGGACTTACTTCTTGGGCGCGGCCTTCTTGGCAGCAGGCTTCTTGGCTGCCGGCTTCTTCGCCGTAGCCTTGTCGTCGGCCTGCTTGTCATCGGCCTTCTTGGCGGCAGGCTTCTTCGCTGCGGCTTTCTTGGCCGGCGCCTTCTTGGCTGCGGGCTTGTCGTCCGCATCCTTATCGGCCGCCTTCTTGGCAGGAGCCTTTTTCTTGGCTGCCGCCTTCTTCTTCGGCTTTTCCTCGGTGCTTTCTTCCGCCTCGATCGCGGCTTCGAGCTCTTCACGCGTCACTTCGCGGTCGGTAATCTCGGCCTTGTCGAACAGGAAGTCGACGACCTTGTCCTCATACAGGGGCGCGCGCAGCTGGGCGGCCGCCATGGGTTCGGACTGGACATACTGGACGAACCGCTCGCGGTCCTCGGCGCGATACTGCTGGGCCGCCTGCTGGATGAGCATGTTCATCTCGTTGGCATTGACCTCGACACCGTTCTTCTGGCCGATTTCGGACAGCAGCAGGCCCAGGCGGACGCGGCGTTCGGCGATCTTGCGATAATCGTCCTTCTCGTCGTCCATTTCCTTGAGCATGGCTTCGGCATCGTCCGACTGCGCGGCTTCCTGCTGCAGCTGGCCCCAGATCTGTTCGAACTCGGCATCGACCATGCCCTGCGGCACGGCGAAGTCGTGACCGGCTGCCAGCGTGTCGAGAAGCTGGCGCTTCATCTGCGTGCGGGTCAGGCCCGCGGTTTCCTGCTCGAGCTGGCCGCGCAGCAGTTCCTTGAGCTTGTCGAGGTTCTCGAGGCCGAGATTCTTGGCGAACTCGTCGTCGATCGCGGTGTCGGTGGGGACCTTTACCTGCTGGACCGTGACGTCGAATTCCGCGTCCTTGCCCTTCAGGTTTTCAGCCGGATAATCTTCGGGGAAGGTCACGGTGATGGTCTTTTCATCGCCGGTCTTCACGCCCGTCAGCTGTTCTTCGAAGCCGGGAATGAACTGGCCCGAACCGATGACCAGCGGCGTATTCTCCGCCTTGCCGCCTTCGAATTCGACGCCGTCGACGCGGCCGACGAAATCGATGATCAGCTGGTCGCCGTCGCCAGCCTTCTTGGTCTTGGCGGCGTCCTTGTAGCTCTTGTTGTTCGACGCGATGCGCTCGACCGCTTCGTCGACCTGTTCGTCGGTCACCGGAACGGTCAGGCGTTCGAGCTTGAGGCCCTCCACTTCGGGCGCTTCGATTTCGGGCAGGATCTCGACGTCGACGTTCAGCGTCGCGTCCTTGCCTTCTTCATAGCCTTCGTCGAGCTCGACCTTGGGCTGCATCGCAGGACGCAGCTTGTTCTCTGCCATGACCTTGTCGACTGATTCGCGGATCAAGTCGTTGACCGTCTGCGCGTGGACCTGCTCGCCGTGCATCTTGCGCACGAGGTTGGCGGGCACCTTGCCGGGGCGGAAGCCGGGCATTTTCACCTGCGGAGCGATCTTCTTCACTTCGCCGGTAACGCGCTCGTCGATTTCCTTGGCGGGAATCGTGATGGTGTAGGCGCGCTTGAGGCCCTCGTTGGCGGTCTCTTTGATCTGCATGGGTTGAAACTCGTAACTTTCCAAAAGCGATAGGTGCAGGGGGTATCACGACGGCGGCGGCACTGGTGCGGGCGAAGGGACTCGAACCCCCACATCTTTCGATACTGGTACCTAAAACCAGCGCGTCTACCAGTTCCGCCACGCCCGCTAACCCGAACGAAGCTGCGCGAGGCGCTAGTCCTTCGCGTATAGGCGCGTGCCTCTAGTCGGATGCGACCAAATGCGCAAGCGTGGCGACCGATGAAGGAACGCTGCGGGGTGTTGGCCCGTTCAACAGGCATGCGTGACTACGACACCCCGAAGAAACCCGAAGACACTCCGCCCGTGATCAATCCCGGTGCCAAACAGGAAAATTCGCACGATTCCGGCAAGGACGACAGCGAGGAAGCACCATCAAACGACCGGCCGGCCGGCAGCCCGCCCGGTGCCGCAGAACAAGCACTGGCGCCGGCACAGGAGGGTGGCCGCGACGGAGCGGGCGAGGCCGCGCTCGATCACCCCTCCCGCGATTGAGGAACATTACCATGGCGACCCAACCCGATCCCAATCCCGATACGATCAATCCCGGCTCTCCCGACGAAATGCCACCGGCAAGTCCGCCGAACGAGGCGCCGATGGAAGAACCGCCGGGCTTCGAACCGCCGCAGCCCGACATCGACACCCCCGATCGCGGCCCGCTGGAAACGCCGCCTCCTCCCGATTGATCTTGCCCGTGGCCGATTGATCTTGCCCGTGGGCGCGCCGCGCAGTATCGGCGCGCGCCATGAGCGAAGAAACCACCAGCCAGACCCCGCCCGACCATCTTTCGGTCAACCCCAAGAGCGAGCACTTCCAGGTGGATGTGCTCAAGCGCGGAGTGGGTATCCGTTTTAAGGGCAAACAGCGCACCGATATCGAGGAATATTCGATCTCGGGCGGCTGGGTGCGGGTTCAGGCGGGCAAGACCGTCGATCGCAAGGGCAATCCGCTGACCATTAAGCTGAATGGCCCGGTCGAAGCCTGGTACGAAGATCTCGGCGAGGATGCGCCGGTCGCCAAGGCCGACTGATCAGTCGGAGAAACTGGCGAAGGCGCTGAGAAAGCGCTTCGAGGTCTGTTTGCGCGCCGGCGCCATGGCAAGCTGCTGGCGCGCCTGCGGCCGGCCCTCTCCGTAGATGAAGCCTGCAACCGGCCATGCGGTCGTGCCGACTTCCCCGAGCGGGGCGTACCACACGCGCACTGCGCTCCAGTCGTTGGCAGGCGATACGTCAATCGCCAGCACGTCCTTTTCGACCTGCCCCCGGCGCCCGTTGATCGGCGACCAGTTGGCATGATCGAGCAAGACCCGCCGCGTGTCGAGAACGCGGCTCACCGTTGCCACATGACCCAATTGCATGCTGCGATGCGGACGGAAGGCCATGACGGCCCCCGGACGCGGCGCCGTACCGGTGGCATAGCGCCCCTGCGCCTGCTCCCACCAGGTATGGGCATCGCCGTAGATCTGGATCCCCGACACTTCTCGTGCGTAGGGTACGCACTGGAGATAAGCATCCAGTTCGGCATTCCGATTATCGAACGCACCGAAATCGTCCGCCGCGGCGGGCGTGGCACAGGCAAGCAGGGCGAAAGCGGCAAGTTTTTTCCTCATGCCGGCAGAGGTATGCCGCTTATCCTTGCCGACATCCTTCGCGTTAAGGTTAACCGATATTAACCCTCGCCTGCGCCGGAGCTTGCAAAGCGGAGCGCAAAGCGCCACTTCCCGCGCCATCATGGTGCCCAATTCCTCGAAGCCCACGGTGATCATCATCGGGCGGCCCAACGTCGGCAAATCGACATTGTTCAACCGGTTGGTCGGCAAGCGCCTTGCGCTGGTCGACGACCAGCCCGGAGTCACGCGCGACCGCCGCTTCGGCGACGCGGAGATCGCGGGGCTCGAATTCCAGGTGGTCGATACGGCCGGTTGGGAAGATGAGGACCCGGCCAGCCTGCCCGGCCGGATGCGCATGCAGACAGAAGTCAGCCTCGAGGGCGCCGATGCGGCGATGTTCGTGTTCGACGCACGCGTCGGGCTGACTCCGCTCGATGAGGAAATCGCCCGCTGGCTCCGTGGACAGGCCGTGCCCGTGGTCCTGGTCGCCAACAAGGCCGAAGGCAAACAGGGCGATGCCGGGATCTACGAGAGCTTTTCGCTCGGTTTCGGCGAACCGGCCGGAATCAGCGCCGAACATGGCGAAGGGATCGGCGACCTGTTCGAACGCCTCTGGCCGATCATAGGCGAGAAGGCAGAAGCTGCGGCCGAAACCCTCGAACTGAGCGAGGAAGATGAAGAGGCGCTGCTCGCCGGACCGCTGAAACTGGCCATTGTCGGCCGGCCAAACGCCGGCAAGTCGACGCTGATCAACCGCATGCTGGGCGAGGACCGGCTGCTGACCGGTCCCGAAGCCGGGATTACACGCGATTCGATCGCGGTCGATTGGGAATGGCGCGACCCGCGCAGCGGGGAAGAGCGGGAAATCCGGCTGATCGACACGGCCGGAATGCGCAAGAAGGCGCAGGTCGTCGACAAGCTCGAACGGCTTTCCGTGGCCGATGCGCGCCGCGCGGTCGATTTTGCCGAAGTCGTGGTGCTCCTGCTGGACGCCACCCGCGGGCTCGAATCGCAGGATCTCAAGATTGCCAGCATGGTGCTCGAGGAAGGGCGCGCGCTGATGATCGCAATCAACAAGTGGGATGTCGCCGAAGGTGCCAGCGCGCTGTTCAACGGTATCCGCGAAGCGCTCAACGAGGGTCTCGCCCAGGTTCGCGGAGTGCCGCTGTTCGCAGTAAGCGCGAAAACCGGCAAGGGTATCGACCAGATGCTGGGGGCGGCGTTCGACCTGCGCGAAGCATGGAGCCGCCGCGTGCCCACCGCCGCGCTCAACCGCTGGTTCGACGATGCGCTCGAAGCCAATCCGCCGCCCGCCCCCAAGGGCAAGCGGATCAAGCTGCGCTATATCACCCAGGCCAGCATCCGTCCGCCGCGTTTCGTGGTGTTCGGCACCCGGCTCGACATGCTGCCCAAGAGCTATGAACGTTATCTGGTGAACGGCATTCGCGACAAGCTGGGGTTCGATGCAGTGCCGGTGCGCGTGGTGCTGAAGAGTCCCAAGAACCCCTTCCAGAAGGAGTAACACCGGTGACGCTCGATCTCCTGGCAGGCATCGGCGCCTTCGACCTCATCGAGCGGACCAGTTCGACCCTGCGCGTGCAGCAGGTCGTCCAGCTCAGCCTCGCCCCGGCCTTCCTGCTTGCGGGGATCGGCGCGGTCATGAATGTCATGACCAACCGGCTGATCTGGGTTGCCAACAAGATCGAGCGTATCCTCAACGCTGGGGAAGATGGCGATGTCAAAGCCATGCGGGCCGAGTTGCCCGCGCTCGAAATGCGGCGCATCTACGCGCAGCGCGCGGTCATGTTCAGCACCGCGTCGGCGCTTGCCATCAGTGTCGTGATCGTACTGCTGTTCATCAGCGCATTTGTCAGGACCGCACTGGGCACTCTGGTCGCGACGACATGGGTGATCTGCATGGGCCTGCTGGTCGCAGGGCTCGGTTCGTTTCTGATGGAAACCCGCACCGCGGCGAAGCGCAACCGCGAACGCATGCGCGAACGCCGGAACGCCGCATCGGACTGAAGCCGATCATGCTCGCTTAGCATCGCAGAGCCGCCCGCAGGCGGCTCCACAACGCGGTCAGCCCCCCTCGCCTTCGCCTGCCGGCTTGCTGTTGAGCTGGACATAATTTTCCAGCCCCATGCGCGCGATCATGTCGAACTGGGTTTCGAGGAAGTCGACATGCTCTTCCTCGCTCGCCAGGATGTCTTCGAAGATCTGCCCGGTGGCGAAGTCGCGGACGCTCTGGCAATATTCCGCAGCTTCCTTGAGCAGGGGGATCGCCTCCATCTCCATCGCCAGGTCGGCCTTGAGGATTTCCTCGACCGTCTCGCCCACCTTCAGCTTGTGGATCGCCTGGAAGTTGGGAAGTCCGTTCAGAAACAGGATGCGCTCGGCGAGGATGTCGGCGTGCTTCATCTCGTCGATCGATTCGTGCCGCTCGTATTCGGCCAGACGGCTGACGCCCCAGTCGGCGAGCACCCGGTAATGGAGCCAGTACTGGTTGATTGCGGTCAATTCGTTGGTGAGCGCCTTGTTAAGGAACTCGATGACCTTCGGATCGCCTTTCATGGCGCTGCCTCCTTGCCTGCTGAACGGCGCTTCCTATGCGCCCCAGGCGGGGCTTATGGCAAGGGTGGAAAGGGATAAAATCGGCGGAATTCCGCCAGTTGCAAGCGATTTGCGTTAGCCAGCGATCAAGCCGCGGCGGCCACGCATCCCATCTCGCGTTCTTCCTGGAGGATCTCGTCAGCCTCATCGAGGCAGGTGCCGCAGCAAGCCGGCTTGCCAAGCGCGGCATAGCAGGTTTCGGCATCGCCCGAGACATGGCGCGCTGCGCGCCGCAGGTCGCTTTCCCGGATTGCGTTACAGATGCAGACGTACACTCGAACACTCCTGCGATTGACTCGCAGGAGCACCTCTAGTGAGAGTCGTTCTCAGTAGCAACCCCTCTCGTCACCGCCGCAGGGGGAACAGCCGCCAATAGGTCAGGCACCGCCAGAGCCATTCGAGCGGACCGAAGCGGAACCGGTCGAGCCAGGGCTTCGACCAGGCGAGCATGACGAGCCAGCTTGCCGCCATGACGAGGTACAGCTCGGTACGCCCCAGAGCGCCGAACAATCCGCCGCCCCAACCGTGGAAGACAAACAGCATCAGCACCGATGTGCCGAGGTAATTGGTGAAAGCGGCCCGCCCCGCAGCGGAAACCCGCTCCGCCAGCCAGCCCGAGGCACGCGCACCGACCACCGCCAGGACCGCTGCCAGCCCGAGCACCACGGGCAGGCGGGGCAGTGCCGACAGGCTCATGAATGCAGCCAGCGTGCTCCAATAGGAAAATCCCGCATCCCTCACCCACAGCGCCACCAGCAGGGTAACCCCGCTGCCGATAACAATACCCGCACTGCCCCAGCGCAGCATCCTGCCGGTATTCATAACGCCGCTGAACAGGCCGAACCGGTACAGCGCCATGCCGATCAGCATCAGCGGCAGTGTTTCGAACCCGAACACGAAAATATTGAACGGCAGGTCGCCCTTATGGTCGGTCACGTTGTGCGCGACGAAATCGCCATAGGAACCCTCCGAGATGATCCGGTATTCGACCATTTCGTGGTCGAGTGCACGGCCCTTGTCGGCTGCCAGCTGTTCGCGCATTTCGGAATAGGCCGGCTGCTCGCCGAATTCTGTCTCGGCTATCACATAGGGCGACAGCATGAAGCTGCCGACCAGCACCATGCCGGCGGCATAGCCGAGCAGCCCAACGACCAGCTGCGTTTTGGCCGCCCAGCGGATCGCGGCGAGGGAGACAAGACCGAACAGTGCATAGAAAGTGAGGATATCTCCGCGCCAGATAAGGAAGAAATGCCCGAGGCCGAACAGCAGCAACCAGCCCAGCCGGCGCGCCTGCAACGCCCGCCCTTCTCCGCGCGACCAAGCCTTTTCCATGAACAGATACAGGCCGGCGCCGAACAGCAGCGTGAACAGGCCACGCATCTTGCCGTCGATCAGCACGAATTGCGCGATCCACATCCATTGCTCGGCCTCGCTGTGCGGCACGAGGAAGGCGTCGGGATACATATAGGCGGCGAAAGGCTGGCCGAAGGCGATGATATTGGCGGCGAGAATTCCCATCACCGCGATGCCGCGAATGAAGTCGAGGCTGGCGATCCGGTTTCCCGCCATCGCGCGCGGCACCGCCTTGTCGGGCGCAGCGTCGCTGCGAGTGTCGATCGGATCCATGCATTCCCCCTTGGCCGCCCTTAATATGGGCCGTGGGGGCGAGCGTCTAACGCGGTGCGGTGGCCGGGGAAAGCGCGATCACGGAATGGCTAGCGCGTGACGAGACATTCCTGCCCGCTGCGCTTGAGCGAGGCGCAGGCCGCGGCGGCTTCGCCGCGCGTGGCATATCCGGCCGCCAGCAGGCGCGTGAGATTGCCCGATTTGAGCAGCATCTGCTCGCGCCCGGCGATCTCCGACCGACCCGCGAGCTGGCCCCACAAGCGCTGCGCATTGCCGGGTACGCCGAAGGCGCCAAGCTGGACTTTCCACGGGCCCGTTGCGGCCGGCGCGACGCGCGTCGCGCTTGTCCGGGCGGGCGTGGAAGAAGGTACGGCGGCAGCGGCGGTCGATGCTGCGGGCGGCACCGCCGGACTGGCAGCCACTGCCACCGCTTCGCGGGATAGTGCCTCGTCCTCTTGCCGCGCGACCACGGTGGGCGCGGGTGCAGNGGGCAGTGTGTAATCCGCGCCTGCAGTCTGCGAGGCGGGCGCTTCAGCAGTCGCCGGCGGCAGGGGGACCGGACGCGCTGCCGCGGTCTGGGGANCGCTGGCCGTGACCACGGGTCCGCTGGGCGCATCGGTTGCCAGTCCGAGGTCTGCTGCAGCAAGCTGACGCGAACGCGCCGCCTCGGCTTCGGCCTTGAGCGAGGCGGCCAGCGGCTGCGCTGCCTGGCGGTCTTCGATCGAGATATACTGGTCCATCTGCGCCAGGGCGCCGCGCGCCTGCGGCAGGCCCGAGGAATTCGCCAGCGTCAGCAGCGCATAGGCGCGGCGCCAGTCCTTCTTGACCAGATCGCCGTTGAAATGGGCGATTCCCAGCAANTACTGGGCGCGGGGATCGCCGCGCATCGACGCGGCGGAGATGTAGGGCAAGGCTTCCTCGCGGGCGCCGCGCTGGAACAGCAGCAGGCCATAATTGTCCGCCGCCTTCACGTGGCCCTGCGCCGCAGCCTTGGCATAAAGCGCTTCGGCCTGTTCGACATCGGTTTCGACCCCGCGGCCAAGCCGGTAGGCCTGCCCCATGTTGAATTGCGCGTCGGGATCACCCTCTGCGGCGGGCCCGGCCCACTCGCGCACGGCCCCGGCAAAGTCTCCTGCGGTCCAGGCATCGACCCCGGCCTTGACGTCGGCATGGGCAGGCACCGCGGCCAGGCCCGCCAGCGTCAGCATTCCGGCCATCCAAGCTGCTTTTGCCGAATGTCGCATCCTATCCCTTTCGCATTGCGGGGCCCGCGAAACGCGCCCGATTGGCGACATCCTATAGTAAATCGACCGTTAGCAAAGTGTTGCCAGGGATTTTGCGGCCTTGGGCCCATGTCAAACCGCCATCCGGTTAACCCAAAATTAGGGGTAGTCTGCGATCTCCATGACAAGATCGCTGCGGACGATTGCAGCACGAGTGAGTAGATTACAGGCGCAACCCAGGGGGACCAAGTCTTGCGTGTACTGGCATTGGCATCGCAGAAGGGCGGATCGGGCAAGACCACCCTCTCGGGACATATGGCCGTTCAGGCGCAGCGCGCCGGTGCGGGTCCTGTCGTCCTGATCGACATCGATCCGCAAGGATCGCTTGCCGATTGGTGGAACGAGCGCGCCGACGAATATCCCGCCTTCGCCCAGACCACCGTTGCACGGCTGGCCACCGATCTGGCGATCCTGCGACAGCAGGGGTTCAAGCTGGCGGTGATCGATACCCCGCCCGCGATCACCATGGCGATCCAGTCGGTGATCTCGGTCGCCGAACTGATTGTCGTCCCGACTCGCCCCAGCCCGCATGACCTGCGCGCCGTGGGCGCCACCGTCGACCTGTGCGAACGTGCGGGCAAGCCGCTGGTCTTCGTCGTCAACGCGGCGACCCCGAAAGCCAAGATCACGTCGGAAGCCGCCGTTGCGCTGTCGCAGCACGGCACTGTGGCCCCGATCACGCTGCACCACCGCACCGACTTTGCCGCCTCGATGATCGACGGCCGCACGGTCATGGAAGTGGACCCCGAAAGCCGGTCCGCTGCCGAAGTCACCGCGCTGTGGAAATACATCGCCGACCGGCTGGAAAAGAACTTCCGGCGCACGGTCTTCGCCGCGCCCAATTCGCAGTCCGCGATGTCCGGCGTTCATCGTCCCGCCGGCGGCTTCGGCCGCCGTGTGGCCCAGTAGTAGCGGAAGGCGGGCTGCCGAATGTCTGACGCCAACTTCGCCTCTCTTTCGTCCACCCTGCTTGCACGCAAGGGTGGAGCGAAACCGGCCATGCGCCCGCAATCGGGCATCGTCGGACCGGTCGATGGCAAGGAAGCTGCGGCCAATCTCGAGGATCTCGGCTGGAACGACATGGGCGACGGCGCCAGTGATGAAACCGATGCGCGGTCTCGGCCGCGGCTGGAACCGGTGCCGGAGAACGTCGTGCCGCTATCGCCTCAAGCGGCGAAGGAAACCGATGCACCCAACCAGGTGCGCGCTTCGCTGAACAAGATCCAGGCGCAGCTCGACGAACCCGCTCCGCGCAAGCCGATCGTACGGCGCCCTGCCACAGCGCAGGGCAAGCGGGCCGCATTCACGCTGCGGCTCGACCAGGAACGCCATCTCATGCTGCGCCTTGCCTGTACCGTTCGGGGACGCAGCGCACAGCAACTGGTGACCGACGCGCTCGACGCGTTGCTCGCCGAAATGCCCGAAATCGCAAGCCTCGCTGCCCAGGTGCAGCGCAGCGAAAAATGAACTCGAACGACGCGGAATCGCCTTCAAAGGGGGGAAGAATGAGCATCGAGACGAAAGCCAGGAACAAGCGGTTCGTCCAGCTCGCCGTCACCACGGCGCTGGCGACCACTGCGCTTACGGCGTGTACGGGCAAGACTGCCCCCAGCCATTCCTATTCGGCCGCGCATGCCGAACAGGCGCTGACCAAGGGGAACGCTTCGAAAGCCGTGCGCCATGCCGAAGCCGCCGTACTGGCCAGCCCGCGCGACGCCTATACGCGCACGCTGCTCGCCAACGCCTATCTGACCGATGGGCGTTTCGCGTCAGCCGCGACGACCTTTGCCGAAGCGATCGAACTGGGTGATACCGCCCCGCGAACAGTGATCAGCCATGCCCTCGCGCAGGTAGCGATAGGCGACCAGATGGGCGCGCTGGGCACGCTCAGCCGCTTCGAAGACAAGCTCGATGCAGCCGATTACGGGCTCGCCATGGCGCTGGCTGGCCGGCCCGACCACGGCGTCAATGTCCTTGGCAACGCGCTGCGCGGCGGGCAGAACACGCCCAAGGTGCGGCAGAACCTCGCCTATGCCTATGCCATGCAGGGCAACTGGCGCGCCGCTCGCCTCATGGCCGCGGAAGATGTCCCCGCGGGCGAGGTCGGCGACCGCATGGCCGAATGGGCGGCCCTGGCGCGCCCCGAAGCCTTCACCGGACGCGTCGCCACCGTTCTGGGGGTCCAGCCGCAAGCCGATCCCGGCCAGCCGCAGATGCTGGCCCTGTCCAATCATCCCAGTGTCGATATGCTTGCAGCGAGCGGCGAAGCCGAACCGGTCGCAGCACCGCGCGGCGACTTTGCTTTCGCCGAAGAACTGCCGCCGGTCGAAGCCGCGCCTGCGGTAGACGATGGCGCCGATGTCGCATTGGCCGACGCCGGGCTTGCCCCGGCAGGCGGCATCCGCTTCGTCGGTCGCGAAGTGGTGCAGGATACGCCGATCCAGGCTGCTAGGCCGGCTGCTCCGCGCAACGCCCGCGCAGCCGCTCCGGCGAGCGCCGCTCCGCGCAGCAGCAGCGGCGATTACAATGTCCAGCTCGGCTCGTTCTTCTCGATGTCGGATGCCAATGAGGCGTGGAAGCAGTTCCAGAAACGCTATCCCGAACTCGCCAGTTCCGAGCGCGTGATCACCAAGGCCCGGGTCAACGGCAAGATCTATTACCGCGTCGCGGCTGCCGGCTTCGCCAAGACCTCGGCCGATTCGATGTGCCGGACGGTCAAGAGCCGTGGCGACGGCTGCATTGCCTACGCTGCCAGCCGCAAGCTTCCGGGAGCAATCGCCGTGGTCGATGCGGGCGTTCGGGTCGCTTCCCGCTAATCCATCAGTTTACCAAACCACCGAGAGGCCCCGTCCGGACACAATCCGGGCGGGGTTTTCGCTGGCCTAGTGCCTGATCGCCACACCGCCCTTGTAGAGATGCAGCACCCGCCCCTGCGTCGGCTGGCCGTCGAACGGCGTATTGCCCGCAGTGGCTTCCATCTTCGCGCTCTGGATGATCCACGGCCTGTCCGGATCGATGATGGCGACATCGGCTTCGAGCCCGGGAGCAATCGCGCCCGCCGGGACGCCCAGGATTTCAGCGGGCTTCGTCGCGACCAGTTCGAACGCGCGCCCGATATCGATGACCTCGTCGCGCACCAGCGACAGGGTCATCGCGAGCAGCGTTTCCGCCCCCGCCATGCCCGGTTCCGCATCGGAGAAGGGGAGCCGCTTGTCTTCGGGCCCGCGTGGATCGTGGCCGCTCGCGATCACGTCCACAGTGCCGTCGCCGATCGCCTCGCGGACCGCCTGGCGGTCGTCTTCGCTGCGCAGCGGCGGCGACAGGCGGGCAAAGGTGCGAAAATCGACCGTGGCCAGATCGGACAGCATGAAATGGGCCGGGGTCACCCCGCAGGTCACCGAGACGCCGCGCGCCTTGGCCCGGCGCACAATCTCGAGCCCGGCGCGGGTGGTCACCTGACGGAAGTGGATCCGCGCGCCGGCCATTTCCGCTAGTGCGATATCGCGGGTCAGCGCGATGGATTCGGCTTCGGCAGGGGCGCTGGGCAAGCCGCGGCGGGTGGCCACTTCGCCTGCCGTGGCGACAGCGTTGCCAGCCAGCGCGGCGTCCTCGGGATGGGCGACCACCACCAGGTCGAGCATGGCGGCATATTGCAGCAATCGCAGCATGGTGCCGGAATTTGCGATCCACTGCCGGCCGGTTGCCACGCCGCGCGCCCCGGCTTCGCGCATCAGGCCCAGCTCGGCGATTTCGGCCCCCGCCAGATCGCGCGTGGCGGCGGCGAGCGGGTGGACCCAGAAATCGGGCTTGCCGCTCTTGGCAATATAGGAAACACGGCTCGGCAGATCGAGGCGTGGCGACTGATCGGGCATCAGCGCAGCGCGGGTAATCCCACCGAAATGGAAGGCCGGCTTGTCGATCGCGAAGACGCCGAGATCGACAAGCCCGGGAGCGACCAGCGCGCCCCCCGCATCGATCACTTCGTCACCGTCCTGCGCGGCCGTGCCGACGCCGTCGATGCAACCGTCGACGAGCCGCAGCGCGCCGCCCTGCACGCCAGCGGGCGTGACCAGCCGGCCACCTTCTATCGTCAGCGGTCGTTGCTGCTTCATGCCGCGTCTCCCCACCCGGGGACACCGCGTGAACGGCGTGTCAGCACGTCGAGCGCAGCCATGCGGATCGCGACTCCCATTTCCACCTGCCGGGTGATGATCGAGCGGTCGATCATGTCGGCCACCTCGCTGTCGATCTCCACCCCGCGGTTCATCGGCCCCGGATGCATGACCAGCGCGTCTTGCGATGCCTGCCTGAGCCGGGTCTTCGTTAGCCCGTAGAGATGGTGGTATTCGCGCGCGGAAGGAATGAACTGGCCGCTCATCCTTTCGTTCTGGAGGCGCAGCATCATGACCACATCGGCACTGTCCAGCGCCGCATCGAAATCGTGATAGACCTCGGCGCCCATCGCTTCGATGCCGGCGGGCATGAGCGCCGGCGGGGCGCATAGCCGCACGGTGGCCCCCAGCGCCTGCAGGCACAGCAGGTTGGAGCGCGCGACCCGGCTGTGCAGGATGTCGCCGCAGATCACGATCTTCAGTCCGGTGAAATCGTCCGCCGCCTCGCCCCTGTCGCGCAGCGCATGGCGCAGCGCCAGCGCATCGAGCAACGCCTGGGTCGGATGCTCGTGCTGCCCGTCGCCCGCNTTGAGCACGGGGCAGCCGACCTTGTCGGCGATCAGCTGGGTNGCCCCGCTCGAACCGTGGCGGATGACGATCGCGTCGGCGCGCATCGCGTTGAGGGTGATCGCGGTATCGATCAGCGTCTCGCCCTTTTTCACCGACGACTGGGCGGCATGCATGTTGACGACATCCGCCCCCAGCCGCTTGCCCGCGATCTCGAAGCTCAGCAGCGTGCGCGTGGAATTCTCGAAGAAGGCGTTGATCACCGTCAGCCCGGCCAGCCGGTTCTCGCGCTTGGTTGCCTGCCGGTTGAGCGCAACCCACTGCTCCGCCTCGTCGAGCAGGAACAGGATCTCGTGCCGTTCGAGCTGGCCGATCCCGATCAGGTCGCGATGCGGGAAAGCGAGCCCGCCCGCGGGATAGCGGGCGGCGTGAGGCGAGGTTTCCGTCGATGTCATTGAGACCACGCCCTTAGTCGAGCTGCGTGGGGCGCTCAAGCGCTTTCCAGTGGCGTTGGCCGCAGCGCTGCCCTAGTTCGATTTCCAACAGGAGATTTGACGCATGCAGTTTGCTGGTAAGGTCTGGCGGCTTTTGGTTGGCATCAAGGACGGGCTGGTGCTCGTCTTCATGCTGCTGTTCTTTACCGCCCTGTTTGCCGTGCTGACTGCGCGCCCCAGCCCGGCCGCCGTGCGCGATGGCGCCTTGCTGCTCGATCTGAGCGGCGTCGTCGTCGAGGAGCGGACCGAGATCGACCCGATCGCCGCCCTGCTTTCTGGCACCGCGCCGGTCGGCGAATACCAGGCCCGCGACGTGATCCACGCGCTTGACGAAGCTGCCGGAGACGAACGGATTTCGGCCGTGGTGCTCGATCTCGACCGTTTCCTCGGCGGCGGACAGGTGCATATGCAGGCGATCGGCGAAGCGCTCGACCGGGTGCGCGCCGCGGAAAAGCCCGTGCTGGCCTATGCCACCGCCTATACCGACGACGGCATGCTGCTCGCCGCGCATGCCAGCGAGGTTTGGGTCAACCCTCTGGGCGGCGCAGTGATTGCCGGGCCCGGGGGCGAGCGGCTCTATTACGCGGGCCTGCTTGACAAGCTCAAGGTGAACGCACGCGTCTACAAGGTCGGCGAATACAAGAGCGCGGTCGAACCCTACAGCCGGGCCGGCATGTCCGACCCCGCGCGCGAAAATGCCCGTGCGCTGTATGAGACGCTGTGGGAAGAATACCGCGCCAATCTCAAGAAGGCCCGCCCCGCCGCCGATGTCGCGCGGATCACCGACCAGCCGGTCGCGTGGATCGAAGCGGCGGGCGGCGATCTGGCTACCGCCGCCTTGCAGGCGGGGCTGGTCGACAAACTTGGCACTCGCGCCGATTTCGAACAACGTGTGGTCGAACTCGTCGGCGAAGACGACTGGGCGGAGGGTCTTAACGCCTACCCCCACACCGAACTCAACGCCTGGCTCGAGGACAATCCGCTGCCCGATGCCGGGCGGCCCATCGGGGTGATCACGGTGGCGGGCGAAATCGTCGATGGCGATGCCGGACCCGGCACCGCGGGCGGCGACCGGATCGCCGGGCTGCTCGACGACGCGCTCGAGCAGGAGCTTGCCGGGCTGGTCGTGCGGGTCGATTCGCCGGGGGGGTCGGTGCTCGCCAGCGAGCTGATCCGCGATGCGATCCTGCGCCACAAGGCGCGCGACATTCCCATCGCGGTATCGATGGCCAATGTGGCGGCGAGCGGCGGTTACTGGGTGTCCACGCCCGCCGATCGCATTTTCGCCGAACCCGAGACCATTACCGGTTCGATCGGCATTTTCGCAGTGATCCCGACGTTCGAGGAAACCGCTGCAATGGCGGGTGTCACCAGCGATGGCGTGCGCACCACGCCGCTGTCGGGCCAGCCCGATCTGATCGCCGGGTTCACTCCCGAAACCGATGCTATCCTGCAGGCCTTCATCGAAGACGGTTACGAGGATTTNCTCGANCGCGTGGGCGAGGCGCGCGGCCTNACGCGNGNACAGGCCGATGCNGTCGGNCAGGGCCGGGTATGGGATGGCGGNACNGCCCGGCAGCTACGGCTGGTNGACGAATATGGCGGNATCGAGGAAGCGCTGGCATGGACCGCCGAAAGGGCCGAACTCGGCAGCGACTGGCACGTGCTCTATCTTGGCGAGGCGCCGTCGACCTACGATACTTTGCTGCGGCAATGGCTGATCGGCGACGGGGAAGAGGCCGGCTCGGGCGGCGATGTGATTGCCCGCATGACGCAGGGCCGGTCTGCGTTTGTCGCCCGCATCGCGGCGGATGCGGATCGCTTGCTGGGAACGCGGGGCGTCCAGGCCTATTGCCTTGCCTGCCCCGCCCCGCAGCCCGCTGCAGCGCAGGACAGGGCCGCCACCGGCTGGCTCGCGCGGATTGTGCAGCTGGTGATCGGCTAGGGCGCTTGCCACGCGGCGATTCGCACAGTAAAGGCGCGCCCCTGCCCTTCCGCTGCGAACGCCGCGGACAGCACCGGGCGGGCGCGTAGCTCAGTGGTAGAGCACACCCTTCACACGGGTGGGGTCGCAAGTTCAATCCTTGCCGCNCCCACCATTTCCGCCA